>WNFA01002802.1_pt1 | contig 17100 bp, 14 predicted proteins | sample 5400481 | NCBI WGS metagenome assembly WNFA01 (sample SAMN13153340, study PRJNA577476) | soil metagenome | isolation source: 120 cm saprolite under Douglas fir tree site 2 hole 1 replicate 2 | place: USA:California | collected 2015-04-18
CCTTCTCGAGCGTGATCGTATGATCGAGCGTGTGCCCCACCCCGACACGACGGGCGCATCAAGGCGATGCGGCTCACGCGGAAGGGCAGACGGGTGCTGAACGTTGCGCGGCCGCTTTGGGCCCAGGCCCAGGACAAGGTGCTAAGGGACCTGGGCACGAGGGCTTGGGATGACGCCCAGCGCCGGCTGGCCCGCTTGCTTCACGTCGCCGTCGAGAAGCGCCGGCTGCGGCGGAACCGAATGCGCAAACCCGTACGGGCGTAAGCTACGAAGCGAGAGAATCCGCCGAGCATGAACGCTTCGGATTCGCGGCCCGCACACGCCAACACCGCGGAGCGTCGAACAATTCTCGACGCCATCCCGGCGATCGCCTGGTGCAAGCTCCCCGACGGCTCGAACGAATTCGTGAACCAGCGTTGGCAGGACTATACGGGTATCCCGACAGACGAGGCCCGGGGGCAGGGATGGCAAGCCGCGGTTCACCCCGAAGACCTTCCGAAGTTGAGCGAGAAGTGGGCCGAAATCGTGGCGTCGGGTAAGAGCGGTGAGTTCGAAGGACGTCTTCGTCGCCATGATGGGGCGTTTCGCTGGGTCTTGGCTCGGTTCGAGCCGGTACGTGACGACACGGGCGAGATCGTCAGATGGTACGGGACAAGCACGGATATCGACGCCCTCAAGCAGGCAGAAGAGAAGTTGCGTGAGGACGAGCGGGCGCTGCGCCGGATCACCGACACGATCCCTCAAAACATCGTGGTCCTTGATCCTGACGGCATTCCGATCTACGCGAATCGAGCGACACTCGACTACACGGGCCTCGCGCTGGCCGACGTCGTCAGCTCGGACTTTCGCGCGCGAGTCTTCCACCCAGAGGATCTGGAACGCGTGCGCGATCAGCGCCAGGCGGCCCTGGCCGCGGGTGTCCCGTTTGAATTCGAGCTACGGGCCTTGAGCAAGGAGGGGCAGTATCGGTGGTTCCTCACCCGCTACAAACCCTTCCATGACGAACAGGGGCGCCTGGTCAGCTGGTATGCGACGGGAACCGACATCGACGACCGTAAACGAGCGGAAGACCGAACGCGGAACGAGAATGTCGCATTGCGAGAAGAGATCGTGCGTTCGTCGATGTTCGAAGAGATCGTGGGCTCTTCGGATGCGCTGCGGACGGTGTTGGCGCAAATCGCGAAAGTGGCGCCGACCGACTCGACGGTTCTGATCCAGGGCGAGACGGGCACGGGCAAAGAGCTCATTGCCCGTGCGATCCACAGTCGCTCCAGGCGCGTTAGTCGTGCGTTCATTCGCGTCAACTGTGCCGCGATTCCGCCCTCTTTGCTCGCCTCCGAGCTGTTCGGGCACGAAAAGGGCGCGTTCACGGGAGCACTCCAGAGACGCCTCGGTCGGTTCGAGTCAGCAGACGGCGGCACGATCTTTCTGGATGAGATCGGCGAGTTGCCTCCGGAAGCGCAGATCGCCTTGCTGCGCGTCCTTCAAGAGCGGGAATTCGAACGCGTCGGTGGAAACCAGCCGATACTCGTCGATGTCCGAGTGCTCGCGGCGACGAACAAGGACCTCACCGCAGCCCTCAGGGACGGTGGCTTCCGCGCAGATTTGTTCTACAGGCTCAATGTCGTTCCCATTCAAGTCCCGGCGCTTCGGGATCGGCGTGGTGACATTCCGTTGCTCGTGGAATATCTGGTCGAACGATATGCTCAGAAGGCCGGCAAGAGGATTCGAAGTATCAGCAAGGCCACGCTCGATTTGTTCGAAGCCTATCACTGGCCCGGCAACATTCGTGAGCTCCAGAATGTGATCGAGCGGGCAGTGATCCTGAGCGACGGGGATGTATTTCGGGTGGATGCCAGCTGGCTGACACCGGCTCCGGCCAAGTCCGCTGTGCCAGGCGGCGCACTGGCGGCTGATCTTGCTCAGCGCGAGAAGGCGGTCATCGAGAGCGCCCTCCAAGAGGCCCGCGGTGTCATCGGTGGCGCGACCGGTGCCGCGGCGAAGCTTGGTCTCCCCAGACAGACTCTCGAATCCAAGATGAGGAAGCTCGGCATCGACCGGTATCGTTTCAAATCGTCATAGCGTTCCGCCGACCCACCGTCCCCGCTCGGGCGACACCGTTCAGCATCCCCGAAGTTGTTCGAGACGCACGCCGAACTTTCGGCGAATGCCGAAATTACGGCCCGGATCAGCGCGGTAAATAGCGACTACTGACGCAATCGCGTCTGGTCTGCGATTTGCGATGTCGATTCGCGCCAGATTCCAGCATGACCTCGAAGGAAGGAGCGGACTATGTCCATGCAGACCAAACCGAGCATCGTGTTCGTCCACGGGATTTGGGCCGACGGCTCGTCCTTTGGCAAGGTGATCCCGACGCTACAGGCGGAAGGGTACGAGGTGGTGGCCGCCCAACACAGCCTGGACACGCTCAAAGGCGACGTCGCAACAGTAACCCGCACGCTGCGGCGGGTCAGCGCTCCGGCAATACTCGTCGGCCACTCGTACGGTGGAACCGTCATCACAGCCGCGGGAACCGATGAGCGCGTTGCCGGACTGGTCTATATCGCTGCACTCGCGCCGGACGACGGCGAGACGTCGCAGAGCCAGCAGAACCACTTCCCGGTCACCGACATCTTCTCCCACATCGACATCGCCGACGGGCGGGTCTGGATGCTCCCGAAAGGCGTCGCGTGCTTCGCGGGCGACCTGTCCGAGGCGGAGCAGAAGCTCGTCTGGGCGACCCACGCCGCGCCGGCCGCAGACCTGTTCGACCAAAAGGTTGAAGGTACCGCCTGGAAGTCGAAGCCGAGCTGGTACATCGTGGCCAAGAACGACCGCACCGTCCAACCCGAGCTGCAGCGCTTCGTGGCGAAGCGGATGGGCGCCACGATCTACGAGATCGACAGCAGCCACGTCCCCATGCTCTCGAACCCCGGCCTTGTGATCGACGTGATTCGAACCGCCGCGAACGCGGTTCAGCGATCCACGATCGGAGCGTAAGCAAAGGATTCGTGGCAAAGGGCTTCGATGAACACAAGAGCGGCGCAGAACAAACGACTTGTCTTGGAGGCGTTCGACACGCTGTTCAACAAACGTGACTACGCTTCAGCAGAGAAGTTCTGGTCGCCGCACTACATCCAGCACAGCGCTCACATCGAGCCCGGCCGCGACGGCCTGTTCAACTTGGTCAGGACGCTGCCGCCGACGCTCAAGTACGAGCCCGGAACGATCGTGGCCGACGGAGACTTCGTGATCGTCCACGGACGCTTTTCGGGTTTTCTATCGGTGAACTGGATTGTTGCCGACATTCTTCGCACCGAGGATGGAATGCTGGTCGAGCACTGGGATGTGATTCAAGACGAGGCGACCCGAGAAGAGTCCAAGAGCAAAGCTCCGATGTTCGGCACGAGTTTTCCGAGATATCCCGACCGTACCAGCCCAGCATGACCTTGAGGATCGAGAGGTATGCGGACCGGGGTGGCACGACGATTCGACTGATCGGTCGAATGCAAGCCGAGCACGTGAGCGAAGTCGAGAGGCAGATCGAGGAGAGTGGAACGAAGGTCACGCTGGATCTGGAAGAAGTGACTCTCGTCGACGTACAGGTTGTTCGCTTCCTCGGGACCTGTGAGATCAGAGGCATCAGTATCCTCAACTGCTCGCCGTACATAACCGACTGGATCGCCAAGGAGCGACGTTGAGCCCGATGTCCATGCGTACACCCATTGCTTAGGAGACGCGATGAAAAAGCTCGCTGAACTGGTCATTGCCATCGCCGTCCTGACAATCCCGGTCACTGGTTCGACTCAGACGTTGACAGAGGCGCAAGCCCGCGCCGTCATCGGGCCGTGGTACGCGCTGTTTAACCAACCGGTCCAGGGCGATATGAAGACGCTGCAGGAACAGATCCTTACGCCGGACTACGAGTCTTGCTGGGGGTATCTTCCGGGCGAGTGCTGGGGCCGTGACAACTCCATCAGAGTCGTCGGCGGCTTCGCCAAGTCGATCCCAGATATGAAGTTCGACATCAAGGAAGTCCTCGTCGCCGGCGACCGGGTCATCGTCCGCGGCGAGGTCGCGGGAACACCGGCCGGCGATCTCTTCGGTGTGCCGCATTCTGGCAAGAGCTTTCGGATCATGGCGATAGATATCCAGACGATCAAGGACGGCAAGATCGCCCGGACCTACCACCTCGAAAACTGGCTCAGTGCTCTGGGACAGCTTCGCGCAAAGTAGGGCGACCGGCTCCCACGGAGACCGTCATGACCCAAAGGTCGCTGGTTCAAAATCCACCCGACACTCCGTCAGTCGCCAGGATTTCAATCCCGGGTCGATACTCGTTGACTCAACACGCCGCAAGTCGTTGATTCGCTGGCAAAAGCGCGCGGCGATGTGGGAACACGGGTTCGAATCCCGTTGGGGCCACCAGTTCGATTTTGTTGATGTTTAACGCCTTCGTGTTTGAGGAACTTCGAAAAGTTCCTCAAACACGCAGCGAAGTCCCCGCCTAGCTGAGCACCTCGTCCGCGACCTCGGCGACGAGCTTCGCCCTCATCATCACGCCGCCGCTCGTTCGAGCGGCGCGATCGTGGCGAGCGGCGAGAGCATCGCGGCGGCGTTGCGATACAGGATCTTGTCGCGCGCTTCCTCGCCGATTTCCGCTTCCGCGAGCGCCTTGCTGGTCCACTCGCAGCCAAATTCAGTGCCGTCGGTGCCGCAGACGATGCGGTCGGCGCCGTATAGGCGCACCGCGGCCTCGATCGCGCGCGGGCCGAACGAGTTGCAATCCACATACACCTGCGAGTGGCGGATGCGTGCCGACGGCAGTTCCTCTTTCGGCGTGTCGAGCAGACAGCGGTGGTCCATGCGCTCGACCTCGTATGGAATGTTGCCTCCGAGGTTGTGGACGTGGATCAAGGCATCGGGGTAGGGCGCGAGGTAGTCGGTGAGGCACAGCGTCACCATCACCGACGAAAGGCTCGCTTGCATGTCGAGGGTCCCGTTGCGGCGGCGTGCATTGTCGGTGTCCCCGGCGACTTTGGGGAAGGTGTCACCCGGCCGCGGGCCGTGGTGGATGAAGACGAGCGCGTGATGCCGGTTCGCGACCTCGAGCACAGGACGCATGGCCTCGGCATCTTTGCGCGTCAGGAAGGCATTGCCCGGCACCTGCGTCCCGACGATGCCCGCCAGCCCCAGCGCTCGTTCGAACTCCACGGCAGCCGCCGAAATGTCCACCAGCGGCAGCGCCGCATAGGCGGCGAAGCGGCCTTCGTGCTCTTGGCAGAGCCGGGATACGCTGTCGTTGAAGAGTCGGCAGAGCGAGAGGGATACCTCGAGCGGTTGCGCCTCGATCCAGCAGAACGAGCCGAGCAGCGACAGCACGCTGGTGCTGACGCCCTTACGGTTCATCCTGGCGAGGTGGAAGTCCACCTCGTCGAACGCCTTGGACAGCGGTTCCTCGCCCATCCGGGTCTTCAATACTTCGACGCCGGCCTGGTTGCGCACGACGCGGGGTTCTGTGGTCCGGGCGCGCAGGGCGTCGGTGAACTCGGCGGGTCTCCAGTGGGTGTGCATATCGATCATTGGACGTCTCCTCATCCGGCGGGTCAGAATGGTCGGTAATTTATTCCAGTCGCGAGACCAACGCAAGCGCACCCCGAGTGCACGATCCAGATGCGTCGCGCTATGATTCACACGCCACACACGGAAAGGAGCGTTGCATGCCGCAGCTCGTGTTTCTCCACGGACCCGGCGCGGGCGCCTGCGCTGACGCGTTCCACCATCAACGCCGGCATTTCCCGAAGAGCGTCGCGCCGACCTTGCCCGGCCACCTCGAGGGCAGCCGGTGTCCGGACGTTACGCGATACATGGAATGGGTGCGCGGCTGGCTGTGGGCGCAGGGTCTGAAAGGGGACCTCGTGCTGATCGGTTACACGCTGGGCGCATCGATTGCGCTGCAATACGGCCTCGACTATCCGGACGAGGTGAAGGGCCTGGTGTTGATGACCGTCGCCGCGCGGCCCAAGACACGCGCCGCGGGCGCGTACGAGATGCGGCTGCGCGCCGCGGAGGACCCGAAGGTCTACGAAGAGTGGCTGGCGTATCAGCGGCATGCCCTGAAGTTCGTGGAACCCGGATTGCGCGAGCAATTGATGGAGCGGCACCGCCAGGTGGGCCCACTGTCCCAGTACCACGACCTGAAAACGATCGATGCCTTCGACGTACGCGATCGCCTCGCGACGCTCAAGCCCAAGCTGCTCCTGCTGCGCGGCCTGGACGATCCCGGCCATCCGCCGGAGTACGAGAAAGAGGTGCACGAGGCGGTGCCCGGCTCACGGTATGTGAAACTCTCCGGCGCGGGGCACTTCCCGCCCACCGAGATTCCAGACAAGGTCAACGCGCTGATCGAGGAGTTCGTGGCCACTCTGTGAGGAATGTGCGCCACGCGACGAGCGCGTCCGGGTCGACGAGTCGGACGTTGAGCGTGCCAGCGAGACCACGCGACACTCTACGACAACGCGAGCGGGCGCCGGTATACTCGCGTCACGGTCGATGGGAACGATGAGGGGGGACGCGAGTCGGGCCGTCAAGGGGTACTGCGGGTTCTGCGCCGTGCACTGTCCCGTGGTGACGACCGTGGACGCCGGCGCGCGCCCGCTGAGGGTCGAGCCGGACCGATCGCATCCTCACGGCGGGGCCATCTGCGCCAAGGGCCGGGCCGCGCCCGAGTTCCACGATCATCGCGATCGGGTGAACTTCCCGATGCGTCGCACGCGGCCCAAGACGAGCCCCGACCCGGGCTGGGAGCGATGCAGCTGGGACGAAGCGCTCGACCTGATCGCCGCGAAGCTCCTCGAGGTGCGGGCATCCTCCGGGGCTCATACCGTCGCGTTCAACAAGGGCACGACCGGGGGCACGGCGCTCACCGACACCGAGCGCTGGCTGCAGCGGCTCATCAATCACTTCGGCACCCCGAACATCGGCGGCACGACCCATCTCTGCCAGTGGCCGCGTGACACGGCCGGCGCGCACTACACCTTCGGGACGCCGGCGCTGCCGATGCCCGACGTGGCGCGGAGCGCCTGCATCGTGGTGTGGGGCTCGAACCCGAACGGCAACTTCTTGACGCTGGCCACGGACATCGCGGCGGCCAAGGCGCGGGGCGCCAGGCTGCTGGTCGTCGATCCGCGCCGGGTGGGTTTGGCGAACAAGGCGGACGTCTGGCTGCAGGTCCGGCCGGGCACCGACGGCGCGCTGGCGCTCGGGCTCATCCACCTGCTGATCCGCGACGGCAGTTACGACATCGAATTCGTGCGCGAGTGGACCAACGCACCGTTCCTGGTGCGGGACGACACCGGTATGCTTCTCACAGGCGCCGACCTGGACGGCGTGCCCTCCACCGGTCGACGTCACGTCGCGGCCATCGAGGGGAGCTCCGAGCTCGTCGTCTACGACGCCGAGCGGGGCGTCTATGCGATGGACGCGCTGTTGGCCCTGAGGGGCGCGCGGACAATGCGACTGGCCGACGGTCGCGAGGTGACGTGCCGACCCGTCTTCGAGCGCCTGACCGCATTGGCCGCCGACTACGAGCCCGCGACGGTCGCGCGGATCACGGGCGCAGCCGCGGACAAGATCGTCGCGGCCGCGCGGCTGCTCGTCGAGCATCGGCCGGTCTCGCACTACTTCCACAACGGGCTGGTGCAGCACACGAATGCCACCCAGGCGTCGCGGGCGATCGAGATCCTCTACGCCCTGCTCGGCGACTTCGATCGGCCGGGCGGCAACGTGCCGGGCCCGGCGCCGAAGGTCGAGGATGTCAGCGCGCGCTCGGCGCTGGGCCAGGCCATGGAGCTGCGCCGTCTCGGGCGCGCCGAGCGACCGATCGGACCGCCGGCCACACCGGGCACTGTTACCGCCTACGACCTGTATCGGGCGATCCTCGACGGCGAGCCCTATCCTGTGCGCGCGCTGGTCTCGTTCGGGGCTAACGCGCTCCTCGCCAACGGTGACACCCTGCAGGGCCGACGGGCGCTCGAGCGGCTCGAGTTCTTCGCGCAGATCGAGCTGGTCGAGACGCCGACGAGCCGGTTCGCGGACGTTCTGTTGCCCGCGGCGAGCTGGATGGAGTGCGCGGCGCTCAAGGTCGGTAACCGCTTTCCGATCGAGGCCATGGCCCACATCCAGCTCCGCGAGGCCGTGGTGCCCCCGCTCTACGAGCGCCGGTCCGATGTCGCCATCATCTTCGACCTCGCGACGCGGCTCGGCCTTGGCGCAGAGTTCTGGGGCGGCGACCTGGAGGCGGGCTATCGCCATCTGCTGGCGCCTAGCGGGGTGAGCCTCGAGACGCTGGCGGCGATGCCGCACGGGATCTCGGTCCCGCGCGCGCCGCACCGTTACCGGAAGTTCGCCGAGCTCGACGAGACCAGGGGCGCGCCTCGAGGGTTCGCGACGCCGACGAAGAAGGTCGAGATCTTTGCGCTCAAGTTCGCGGAGCACGGCCTGCCCGCGCTGCCCGTGTACGTCGAGCCCGCACTGAGCCCGCTGAGCCGGCCGGACCTGGCCGAGCGCTTTCCGCTGGTGCTGACCAACGCCAAGCGTCCGCAGTACATGCACAGCCAACTCCGTGGCCTGCCGAGCCTCAGGAAGACCGCGCCGAACCCGACCGCCGAGATCCATCCCGAGACGGCTGCGGAGTACGGGATCAGCGGCGCCAGTGGATCGTCGTGGAGACGCCGAGCGGTCGCGTCCGCGCCCAGGCGCAGATCAGCGACGCCATTCTGCCTGGGGTGGTCTGCTGCTCGCACGGGTGGTGGGAGGCGTGCCCCGAGCTGGGCCTGCCCGGCTTCGATCCTTTTAGCGAAGCGGGCGCCAACCAGAACCTGCTCGTGCTGAACGACGTGCACGATCCGGTCAGCGGTGGCACGCCGCACCGATCGACGCTCTGCCGCGTTCAGGTACTCTGAGCCGAAATTGAGCCGATGGCGAGCGAGCTCTACGCAGTGCAAGATTCTGAACAGCGTCGCGTAGGAAGCCTGCCCAAACCGTCCGCGGCCCCGCGGTAAGCTACGATTGACTCGCTGCTTCTGGTCTCAATGCCGTCTTGAGGAGTACGCCGCATGAAGGGCGCCGACCTGCTCGTAACCGCACTGGAGAACGAGGGCGTGCAGTACATCTTCGGCGTACCAGGGGAAGAGAACCTCGACGTCGTCGAGGCATTGCGCCGCTCCAGCATAAGGCTCGTGGTGACCCGTCACGAACAGGCGGCGGCCTTCATGGCGGCGACGCACGGACGGCTGACCGGTAGGGCCGGAGTCTGTCTGTCGACGCTCGGTCCCGGCGCGCTCAATCTGACTACGGGCGCGGCCTTCGCTCTGCTCGGCGCGATGCCCATGGTCATGATCACGGGCCAGAAGGGCATTCTGAGCCGGAAGCAGGCGCGCTTCCAGGTTGTGGACATGGTCTCGACCATGACGCCGCTGTCCAAGATGGCGCATCAGATCGTCAGCGAGGCGACGATCCCCTCGATCGTGCGGGAGGCGTTCCGGGTTGCGCAACAGGAGCGGCCAGGCCCGGTCCATCTCGAGCTGCCGGAGGACATCGCCGGAAGGGCGGCGCCCGACGTTCCGCTGGTGCCACCGCACCCGATCGAAGTACCCGTTGCCCATCCCGCGGCATTGGAACGAGCGTCCGAGCTGATCCTCAAGGCCGACCGACCGCTAGTGATGCTGGGCGCGGCAGCGAACCGCCCGCGCCTGGCGGATGCCCTGTCAGATTTCGTGAGGCGCCTGCAAATCCCCTTCTTCAATACGCAGATGGGCAAGGGCGCGGTCGCAGGCGGATCCGAGCTCTACATGGGCACCGCCGCGCTCTCCGAGCGAGATTATGTTCATCGCGCAATCGACCGCGCCGATCTGATCATCGCGATCGGCCACGACACTGTCGAGAAGCCGCCCTTCTTGATGGGTCCGGACGGACCGAAGGTCCTCCATGTGGGCTATCTTCCCGCGACAGTCGAGGAGGTGTTCTTTCCGAATGCGGAGCTCGTGGGCGATGTCGGCCCCAGCCTCACGCTGCTGGCCGACCGTCTCGAGGGCAAGCTATCGAGGGCGGGCGCGCTCTTGGGACTGCGCGACGAGATCCTCGCGCGGCTCGCCCGGCGGGCCACGGAAGCTCGCTATCCGCTGATCCCTCAGCGCATCGTGCACGACGTGCGGCAGGTGATGCCGGAGGACGGCATCGTGTGCCTGGACAACGGCATGTACAAGATTTGGTTCGCGCGAAACTACAGGACTCATGTCGCAAACACTCTGCTGCTCGACAACGCGCTCGCGACGATGGGGGCCGGGCTGCCCTCCGCCATGATGGCCGCGATGCTCTATCCGACCCGCCGTGTCCTGGCGGTGTGCGGCGACGGCGGGTTCATGATGAATTCGCAGGAACTGGAGACGGCGGCGCGCCTCGGGCTCAATCTCGTCGTGCTCGTGTTGCAAGATAACGCGTTCGGAATGATCCGCTGGAAGCAGGCAACGGACGGATTTGCCGATTTCGGCATGACCTTTGGGAATCCGGATTTCGTCGCCTATGCCAGGGCCTACCACCTGAAGGGCAGTCGGGTGGAGAGAGCCGACGGCCTCGTGCCGACGCTCGAGGCGGCATTTGCCGGCGGCGGCGTTCATCTCGTCTGCGTGCCCGTGGATTACTCCGAGAACATGCGAGTCCTGATCGATGAGCTACGCAGCGATGAGTTGCCGACGCCTCAAGTGCAATCCTGACGCTCCTCAGCGGGCGCTGCGCTTGCGCGCGCTACGGGAAGGCAAGACCGTGTTCATGGCGGTCCCGCGTCTCACGGACGAGCGATGTTTTCTGCGTCTCGATCCGGCGCGTCTCGGCAAGCGTCTGGCTCAGGCCGCGACGATCAAAGGCGCTGCACGGTTCGGCGAGCCGGTCACGCCTGAGCAGCTCGGGCGCATCGACCTCGTCGTCGCGGGTAGCGTGGCCGTGAACGCGCGAGGCGCGCGTGTCGGCAAGGGCGGGGGCTACAGCGATCTGGAATTTGCTCTTGCCCGCGCGGTAGGGGCTGTGGACGCGCGGACGACGCTCCTCACGACGGTGCACGCTCTCCAGGTGCTGAAGGGCGACATTCCGATGACGACGCACGATGTGCCGGTCGACATCGTGGTGACACCCGAGCGCGTGATCCGCACGCGGACGGCGTTCGACAAGCCTGCCGGGATCCGCTGGGAAGAACTCGGCGCGGATCAGCTGGACGCAATGCCGGTGTTGCGGCGACTCCGGCTCAGCTGTACGGCAGGATGCCGCTGAGCGCCCGAGCGGTTCCTCCCTCTTCCCCTGGTCAGGCGCGGACGCCGATGATCTTCTCCCAGTCCGTCGCGTGCTGATAGGCGTAGGCGACCCGCATCAGGAGCGGATCTTCGAAGAAGCGCCCGACGAGCTGCATGCTGACCGGGAGACCCGCCGACGACTTGCCCACGGGGAGAGCGAGCGCCGGGTGGCCCGTGTAGTTGAAGGGCAGGGTGTTGCGGTTGCCGCCCCTGCTCGCCGACATGAGGTTGTCCTCGACGGCCTCGAGGTAGCTGCCCGGCCTGTGATTCCTGGGTGCCGTCATGATGCAGGTGGGCATCACGAGCACGTCGACGTCCGCCAGGGCGGCGTCGTAGGCCTTGATGTAGGCGGGCCGCACGTTCTGGGCCTTCGCATACACGCGGCCCTGGTAGTTGCGTCGACTCAATTCGGCGGCGATGAGCGACAGCTTGGTGCGCGGTGCGAGCACGTCGGCCTGGGAGGCCCACAGCTTGTTGATGGCCGCGATGACGGCGGCGGGGTAGTAGGTCCTGGTGAATGCACCGAAGAAGCCGGTCTTGAACAACGCGAGCGCGCCTTCGCTCGTGAGCGCGGCCTGGGCCGTGCGGATGGCATGGTGCGCAGGAATGGAGATCTTGGTCACGTCGGCACCAGACTTGGCGAGGACATCGACCGCCGCCAGCACCAGGTCGCGCACATCGCCCTCGGCGTCGTCGAAGCCCTCCTGGAGCACGCCGATGCGCAGTCGGGCCACTCCATCGGCCAGCCGACCGAGCACATCCATGCGAGTGGGGACATCGCGTGTCTGGCGGGGATCATATGGGTCGTACCCCGCGGTGGCCTGGAGCGCCGCCGCCGCGTCCTCCACGGTGCGGGCCATCGGACCCGTGTAGTCGATGGACTGGTCCGAGCCAAACCCGATCCCGAAGTGCGACACGAGCCCGAACGTAGGCTTGTGGCCGACGATCCCGCAGAACGCTGCCGGGATGCGGATGGAACCGCCCTGGTCGCCGCCGAAGGAAATGTCCACCTGGCCAGCAGCCACCGCCGCGCCGGAGCCTGACGACGATCCGCCGGTGACGTGCTCGCGGTTGTGGGGGTTGAGAGGCCGGCCGTAGTCGCCGATGGCGCCGCCGGTACCGAAGCCTCCGCTCAAGCCGTTCATGACGTTCTTGCCGATGATGGTGCCCCCCGCCTCCAGTACGCGGGTGACCACGGTGGCGTCGAAGTCAGGGATGAAGCCTTCGAGGGCGAAGGAACCAAAGCTCATGGGCATCCCGGCGACCGCGATGTGATCCTTGTAGCTGACGGTCTTGCCGGCCAGCACGCCCTCACCCGTTCCCTCGATCCGACACCTCCACGTCCAGGCATTGAGCCGATCTTCTTCTGGCGACGGCCGGTACCCTGGTTTCCGAGCGGCCGAGACCATCGGCGGCCGGGGCTCCTCCAGCCGGGCTTGCACGAAGGCATCAAACTGGCTCAGCTGTTCCAGGAGGTGCTTGCGGTACAGGACGGCCTCCTCCGGACTCAGGTGGATGCCCAGCTCCTTGGCCACCGCCACAACTTCATCGACGTCAGGGACCGCGTACATAGGTTTCTCTCCTTGTGCTGAAGGGTGGTCAGAACGCCGGGCGCCGCAACACCCTCGGATCGATCTTGCGGGCAATGAGCTGCCCATCGCTGGGCGAGCCCAGCAGTTGGCCATTCGCCACCATGACTTTCCCTCTTAGAATCACCGTCGTCGGCCAGCCCTCGACCTGCCAGCCCTCCCAGGGGCTATAGTCCCGCACGTGCAGGTCGGCCATGCGCAGCGTCTTCTTGATCGCCGGGTCGATGATGGTGATGTCGGCGTCGCTGCCTACCGCGATGGCGCCCTTCTTGGGATAGAGGCCCAGTAGCTTGGCGGCGTTGGTGGAGGTGACGGCCGCGTAATCCTCGAGGGACATCCGCCGGTGGACCACCGCTTCCGTGTAGTTGACCCCCATGCGAATCTCGATCCCGATGTTCCCGCCCCGGACGTCCACGACATTCCGTCCCGCGATCTTGTCCAGATAGGTAGTGAAGCTGCTGTCGGTGGCCGTGAAGGAGAGATCGCCCCGCAACAGGCCATCCCACAGGAACCGCTGGTCCTCCGCGTGCTTCAAGGAGGGGTACGTGTGGTACTTCATCCCGTCGGCCTCTTTGTAGCGGTCGCAGGTGAAGGACAGCGCCAGCGTCAGCACCTCGCCGTAGACCGGCAATCCCCGGCTGCGGGCCTCCGCGATGGCGTCCAGGCCTTCGCTGGCCGTGACGTGCACGAAGTAGGTGCCGGCTCCCGTCCGCGCCGCCAGTCGCACCACTTGCTGGAAGGCCAGCTCTTCCACCAGCTTGGAGTGGATGAGATGGACGTTGTACCAATCCCACTGGCCTCGCTGCTGGGCCAGGAGGTAGTTGTACATGACCAGCTCATCGTCCTCGCCGTGGACCGCTAACACCCCCCCGTGCCGCGCAACCTGTTGCATGAGGTCCTCGAGGCGCCCGGTGTCGATCTTGGCGATCGGGGTCAGGCTCGTTTGGCGCCCTTCGGGAGGCCGGATGTCGGTCGTGAAGATTTTGACACTGGGGAAGCCTGCCTCGACGAGCTCATGGTACCGGGCGATCGCGTCGGGAGGAGTGCGGTTGGAGTAGATACAGTGGGTGGAATAGTCCGTATACGCCTGACCGCGCCAGGGCGCCAGGTAGTCGTGGATCCCCTGGGCCAGGTCCCCCGCGTGCGGCACGGGGGCAAAATCGATCACCGTCGTCGTCCCGCCCCAGATGGCCCCCAGGGAGTGCTCCAGCGGCCCGGCGTTGGGAACCCCGGCCACCAGCGTACGGGCGCCGGGCTGGACGTTGGCGACGGCGTGGGCGTGGGTCTCGATGCCGCCGGGCACCACAATCTTCCCGCGGGCGTCGATGACCTGGGTCGCCGCGGCAGGGAACACGCCCGGAAAGGCTACGGACACGATTTTCTCGCCCACGACTCCCACGTCCCAATCGCCGACCCCGGCCGGGGTGACGACGCGACCGCCTTGAATGAGCATGTCGAGCATGGCTCACCTCCCTTGTCCGGGTGTGGGGTCTGATGTAGATGACCGCGGGGGCGTAGTCAATGTCAGGCCGAGGGCGAGCTGAGGGTGCGACCTCAGGAGGCCGAGAGGGGCGCATCCTTCTCGGGCGCGAGAAGAGTCCGTGCACCGTGATAGTAGGCGAAGTAGCGGGTGAGGATGTGCCCTGCCTCCACGCGTACCCCGGGTACGCCGCCAATTGGAAACGCCCTACCAATGACACCCGCCCAGGAATTCGATCGGGACCGCGGTTGTTGCCGTCGGACCAAAGCACCCCCACGATTTGGAGCCAGCGACTCCGGGCAGCGGGGTTTGAAGGAACTTTTCGTGCGTGTTTTAGTCGCGCCAAGTTTTATTGAGGTTAGCGGCCAGGAAGTTACTGAACCTTTCCCGTTGGAGCCACCACAGCTTTGAGCAGTCCCGCCAGCGTGCCCTGCTACACCGTGGCGAATTTGACCTCTCACCAGCGCTCTGGCAGGATCGCCGCGACATGCCACGGGTCATTCCTCGCTGTGACGAGGCTCAGGGAAAAGCCTAGGCTCACCTCGGCCCTCCCGAGAATGGGCTCTATGTCGCCGACGACGGTTCGTACGCCGCACACGGCGGGCTCCAGAACTTCGCGATCATGGCCAGGATGAAGAGGGGACGGGGTACAGGGGAGCGCTGACGGACGACGCCGGACCGAGCGCGGGAAGACCAGTACGCCGCGGGGCGCGAGCTGCGTCAGCGGCTGCTCGTCTGAGATATTGATGCAGACCGACAACCGGAAAACTCGCCGAGCACCCTGGGTGTGGCGGATCATTCGGGCCCGACCACGGCTGTTCGCATCTTTTATGGTCAGCATCGCGGCCACCGTGGCGCTCGCCGTACTGACCGACTGGAGACCGGTGATGCGTGACCTCGTCGGCTGGGACATCGGCGTCGGGCTCTACGTGATACTCGCCTTCGAGATGATGGCGCGGGCCGATGTGCACCAAATCCGCCGCCGCGCGGCGGCCCAGGATGAGGGGGCAATCGTCATCCTGATCCTGACCGTCGCCGCGGCACTGGCGAGCATCCTCGCCATCGTCGGATTGCTTGGCACATCCGCAGCCGGTGCGGCACCGCGACGGTCAGTCGAGCTCATCCTCGCGACGATCACGATCGTGCTGTCTTGGGCTTTCATCCATACGATCTTCGCACTGCACTACGCGCACGAGTTCTACGACGAGAGCGGCGTCCGCGGGATGGCGTTCCCGGGCGGTTTGGAAAAGCCGGACTACTGGGACTTTGTCTACTTCTCCTTGGTCATCGGCATGACCTCGCAGGTCTCCGACGTGGGCATCACGACTAAGGAGATCCGCCGCACCGTCGCCGCGCACGGCGTCGTGTCCTTCTTTTTCAACGCCGCGCTCCTCGCCCTCACGGTGAACATCGCCGCGAGTGCGATATAGCGCCCTTCGTACGGTTGGCAGTCCTGACCCCCTGGCGCCACCCTTCCTCGTCCTGGCCCATGTGGGCCGAGAACCGCGTTGCGGCGAGGTCATCGGCCTCCTCACGGCTTTGTCCTCAACCAGTGGCCTTAAGCCGGAGCGAGAGTTGTTGCTGCTCGACCTGCTCTTGGAGCGTTCGTGACCACTCAGCGGTCATGGGCCCACCAACGACGCAGGCCGTGCACTAGGGCGTAGAGAACCGCAGCGGCAGCGATGACCACCGCCCCTGCGATCAGGCCGTACCGGCCTATAGCGCTCGCCACAGCCTCGCCGAGGCCATACGCGATGAGCGCGACGCTGGTCGCCCACACCATCCCGCCCGCCATATTCCACACGAGAAAGCGCCACCACTCCATGCCGGCGATGCCCGCGACGAGCGCACCGATCACTCGAAGACCAGGGATAAAGCGGGCAAGGAAGACAGCCTTGCCACCGTGGTGAGCAAAGAAGCGTTCGGCGGGCGGGAGCATCTTCTCGGTGTACCGAGCGACGGGTCGCCAGCGCTCGAGAAGCCGCCGCCCCGCCGCGCGGCCGATCCAGTACCCCGCGTTGTCGCCGATGATGGCCGCCGCGGCGGCGACCACAATCACCAAGGGCAGAGAGAGGAGTCCCTGTGCCGCGAGCACGCTGGCCGCAATGAGTGCCGTTTCCCCCGGCACCGGCACGCCGGCTGACTCAAGCATGACAGCGAGGAACACCGCCGAGAGACCATAAACCGCGATGAGATGGTTCACGTGACGACTCGCTCACACACCACGTCGCACCGGCCCGTCAGGATGACTGGTCGTCCAGGAGGGTCATCCGCCTCTCTTTAGCACGCTTGCCCGATGAACGCTTGGTCCGCGGCACCGGCTTCACAGGCTCGCGTTGGATCATCAGCCGCTGATGCGCCACGCCGCGAATCAGGAAGGTGATGTCTTGGCCCTCCAGCGCACGAATCCCGTTGGGGCCACCAAATTGGTTTTGTTGATGTTTAAGCTCTACCTCGTCGGCTACTGTCACCTGCGGCGCGCGATTCGCGTCTTCGCGATGGAACGCATTCGCGGCCTGGACGTCCTGAGCCGCCGGTTCACGCTGCCCGCGGGCTTCGACCCCGAGAAGTACCTGGCCGGTGCGCTCGGCGTCATCAGCGGCGACCTCTTCACTGTGAAGGTGGTCTTCGCGAAGAAGCTCGCGCGGTACATCCGCGAGCGCCTCTGGTACCCGAGCCAGAAGTTCCG
>WNFA01001882.1_pt1 | contig 17098 bp, 18 predicted proteins | sample 5400481 | NCBI WGS metagenome assembly WNFA01 (sample SAMN13153340, study PRJNA577476) | soil metagenome | isolation source: 120 cm saprolite under Douglas fir tree site 2 hole 1 replicate 2 | place: USA:California | collected 2015-04-18
GTTCTCGGGCTCGATTCGCGAGAACCTGCTGTTCGTAAATCCGAAGGCGACGGACGAAGAATGCATGGAAGTCTTGCAGCAAGCGGCGGCGCACAGCCTGCTTTCGCGCGCGGACCGCGGATTGGACACTCTGATCGGCGAAGGCGGCGTGAAGGTTTCGGGAGGCGAGAAGCAGCGCCTTTCGATTGCGCGCGCGCTGTTGCGGCATCCGCAGTTGCTGGTGTTCGACGAAGCTACGTCTTCTCTTGATTCGTTGACGGAAGAAGAAATCAGCCGGACGATCCGGGAAGTCGCGACGAATCAGGAGGCAATCACGATTCTGATTGCGCATCGGCTGTCGACGGTGATGCATGCCGACCGAATCTACGTGCTGGAGCGTGGACGCATCGTTGAATTTGGACGGCACTCGGAGTTGCTCGACCAGAAAGGGCTGTACTACGCGATGTGGCGGCAGCAGGTTGGCGAGCGCGAGGCAGTGGCGCAGGGGAAATAACGGAGCGAAGCAAGAGTTGGTGTGGCTACCGGCAACTGCCGAGCTTCGCTCGGCATGGACCCTTCGACTTCGCTCAGGGCAGGCTCGCGAGGCGCCCGTCCCCACACGGGCATTCCTAGTCGGCCACGGATTCGATCGCTTGCACTGCTTCTGGCAGGAGCGTTAGGTTGCGGGCGGCGAGATCCTGCTTCATGTGTTGGGCATCCGAGGTCCCGGTTAGCGGCAGGATTCCTATGCTACGCGCGAAGTTGAACACGACCTGGGCCGGCGTGGCATTGATGCTCGCGGCCAGACTGGCGATCTGAGGATGGTGTAGCACCTCCTGATTTGCAGTTAGAAGCGAGAATCCCTGATAGACAGTTTTGTGCTCGCGGCAAAACGAGCGCACGGCGCGGTCCCAGCCGAGGCGGGCGTAGCAGCGGTTTTGTACAAAGGCAGGAAGTTCGGCGCGCGCGGCTGCCATCTGCTGCAGGTGGCGCAGAGAGACATTGCTTACACCGAGGAGACGCGTGCGTCCGGCATCGCGCTCTTTGCGCATCGCCTCCCAGACTTCGGCGTCAGCATCGGTCCAGTCGTGGTTGGAGGAGGGCCCGTGCAGCACGTAGCTGTCGACGTGATCGGTCGCTAGATGGTCGAGCGAACTGGCCATCGACTGCGCGACCTGAATGGAAAGGGAGGCTGCGGGATCGTAGGGCAGGCGGTGGTCTTGGCCGGGCTGATAGGTAAATTTTGTCTGCAGAAAAAGATCGTCACGCGTGACCACGCCCGCGCGATAGGCGGCGGCTAATCCTTGACCAACCCCCTCTTCAAAGTAATGACGGCGCTGGTTCGCGGTGTCGATGCCGCGAAAGCCTGTGCGGATTGCTTGTTCGGTTAGGGCGGGAGTGCGATCTTCTTTCCACGCGGTGCCGTAGATGAAATCGGGGATGGATCGGTGAGGCGGCATTGAGGTTATTTTGTCATGGTTCTGAGTGGTCAGACGTTAAGTGGGTGATAGAACGCAAAGGATGAAAGGGGATAGGGGTCCTTCGACTTCGCCAAGCCAATCGCTTCGCTCTTGGCTTGGCTGCGCTCAGGATGACAAAGGGCGGACGACAGGATGACGGGGATCGAAAACGCGATGCGGGGTCTCATGCCACCACCGGAATGTTGCTGACTCCTTTGGTCCCGAAGACTCGCCGATAGCGTTCGATTTCGGACGGCGTGCCGAGCGCCTTGGCGTAGTTGTCGGAAAGCTTAACCGCGGGCTTGCCTTCGACAGTGGATACCTTGCAGATCAGGCTGATTGGGTCAAAGTCGCTGCCACCGGCGGGATCGCAGCCGCGGAAATCGTTGGTCAGCAAAGTTCCCCAACCTGCGCTGAAACGAATACGGCGGCCGTGGGTCCACTTTTTGGGATCGTGAAAATCGGCGGCGCTACGGAAATCGTCGAAAGTGACGCCGTTCGCGAGCGCTCCGCCGAAGTAGGCGTGCAGTCCGAGGATGTCATCGACGTCGAGTGCGTCGGACGCGATGATGAGTTTGTGACGCGGGTCTCGCCCGCGCCCCTTGAGCCATTGGATATATTCGTCGCCGGCAGTGTAGGGATTCTTGCTGTCTACACGCTGGCCCGTCCAATCGGCCATCCAGTCGGGCGCATTTTCGAGAAATTGCGTAGTGCCAAAAGTATCCGGAAGCATGATGCGGAGAGAGCCTTCGTAGGTGGCCTGCCACAACTCGAGGACGCGGTACTGAGAAGCTCTCATGGCGTCGTCATCGGGTGCGAGCGCGGCGAGGGCCATGGGGATCTCATGCGCGTTGGTTCCGATGGCTTCCAGATCATGCTTATGGGCGAGGAAGGCATTCGAGGTTCCGGTAAAAGCGCTGCCGAGATTCGCGGCCATGGCGTTGACCACGTATTCCTGCCAGAGGAAGCTGTGGCGGCGGCGGGTTCCGAAATCGGCCACGGCCAGGCCGGGGACGCCGCGCAGGCGCTCGATCTTGCCCCAGAGTTTTGTCTTCGCCCGGGCATACAGGATGTCGAGACCGAACTCGCGCAGTCTTTTCAAACCGGCTCGGGTCTTGAGTTCGTCAAGGATGGACAGGGCATAGAGTTCCCACATGGTTGTCTCGGTCCAAAGGCCGTCGAAGGAGAGATGGAATTGGCCGTCCTTGACCGATAGGGCATAGTCGGACAATCGGAAATCGCGTTCCAGCCATTCCAGAAAGGCAGGTTCAAAGATTCCGCGGCGGCCATAGAAAGTGTTGCCGGCAAGCCAGACCAGTTCCGATCTTCGAAACCGGAGGCCCCGAACGTGCTCCATCTGGTGGATAAGCTCCTCACGCGAAAACATGTTTGCCAGGCGCACAGACGTGGTGCGGTTGAACAGAGAGAACGACACATGGGTTCGCGGGTAATGCTTCCAGATGAACTGGAGCATCAGCAGTTTGTAGAAATCAGTATCGAGCAAGGACCTGGTAACCGGGTCGAGTTCCCAGTTGTGGTTGTGCGCCCGCTCTGCGAAGTTCACGATCATCGTTTACGATCTAGCGTACTATCCTCTGTGACAGAGCTGAGAAAATCAACCGCATGAACTAGCGAGAGTCCTCTGTTTGTGGTTTGGCTGACTTTGGAACGGTAAAAACGGTACCATCAAATTTCCGCATGAGACTGCCTCGGCCCTCGTCGGCTGCACCCCAGAGTTGCGCATTGTTAATTTTTACGATGGGGCAGGCCCGCGGCTGGGCAGAGTTCTCTGGTCGTGGGCTGCATGCGCTGGCGATCATTGTTCTGTCAGCGGTTCTGCCTGCGGTTCTGCCCGCGATGTTTCTTCTGCGATCGACCCGCGAGGAGATTTACAACATTCTGTGGGTGCTGGTGTTTGGGTTTGCCACGCTGAATATTTTGAGCCTCGGGGCGCGCCGTTTCGAGCAGGGGAAGACTGGCCTGAACTTTGGTGAGATTCTGGCCATACTGGTGGTGCTGGTGTCGATCGTCCTGCTGGGTTGGGAGCTACTTTATGTGTTCGGCATTCTGCCGATTCGACTCACGCCGCGCTGAGGCGGATTGCGGTATGATCGCGGTGTGGTGAAACGCGAATCCAATTTTCGTGAGTCTAATTTTGACGTGACATGCCCCTGCTGCGGCGCGGTCATGAAAATCGATGCTGCCACCCGCAGCATCATCGCGCACACTGCGCCGGTCAAGCCGAAAACATTCAACGACATGGAAGAAGCGGCGCGCGCCATGAAGGAACAGGATAGCCGGCGCGACTCGATCTTCCGCCAATCGGTGGAAGCGCAAAAGCATGCCTCGGAGCTGCTGGAGAAAAAATTCCAGGAAGCGGTGAAGAAGGCCAAGGAAACACCGGACACGGGGAGACCGATCCGGGATTTCGATTTGGACTGAAACTGTTGCTGCTTGCTCACCGCCGAGACGCCGAGTACGCCGAGAGAGCAAATACTTGAATGACTCTCCCTCTTCTTTTGGGGCATCGCGGAGCGCGAGCTTTCCGCCAAATTCCTGAAAATACTTTGGCATCATTTGAGCTTTGTTTGCAACATGGGTGCGACGGGTTTGAGTTTGACGTGCGCCGGTCTGCTGACGGGCAGGCTGTGATCAGCCACGACGCGACTGTCGGCGGAATGGAGATTGCGAATACTGCTTCTAAAACGCTGTCGCTACCTACACTTGAAGATGTTCTGCGGCAATTTGCACATCGGGCGTTCCTCGATATCGAGTTGAAGGTTGCGGGGCTGGAGCCGGAGACGCTCGCAGAGTTGCGAAAGCATCCGCCGCAAAAGGGATATGTGGTTTCGTCGTTTCTTCCGGAGGTGCTCGCGGCAATCCACGATCTCGACCCGGAGGTTCCGCTCGGATTTCTTTGCGAGACACAGGATCTGCTTCGAGCCTGGCCCCAAATGCCGGCGGAGTGGGTGATTCCGCAGTTCGCACTGGTGGATCGACAATTGGTTGAACTGGTTCATGGGGCAGGGAAGAAAATCATGGTGTGGACGGTGAATCGCGCTGAGCCCATGCGTGAGTTCGCAGAGTGGGGCGTGGATGCGATTGTCTCGGACGAGACGCAAAGAATCGCAGAGATCGTTCGTGCACGCTGATGGGACCTCAACCCTTGGCGAGCGAGAGTCGCAAGGAAGAGAAAAGATTTGGGTGCCCTATTCTGTGATGACGTGGTCGGCCCACTCGACTAAAGACACGAAGATTGCCGGGTTTCCGAACTTAGCGCCAAAGTTCGCCAGATCTTCTTCAGTGACGCCACGCGCGCGGGAACAGGCTCCGCAAGCATAGATGGGAACCTTCTTAGCAGCCAGTTTGGTAACGGATTCCACAATCGGCGGCCAACCCACGGGAGTCACAGAATTTGCCACGGCCTTACGCATCAGTGACACGGCCTCGCCGAGCAAGTAAATTTGCACTTCGTGTCCCGCCTCGGACAGGGCCAATCCATGAGAAAACGGGAACGCGGCCTTGGTGGGATCGTCGGATCCCCAAGCGCTCTTCATCATGATCTTCAGTGGCTTCTTCGAGGCTTGGGCTTGCGCCTTCATCACTCCTGCAGCTAGAAATGGGAGGGCAGCAATCTGGGATAGTCGGGTGAGAAATTCGCGTCTTGCCATGCAATTCTCCTGTCGGCTGATTGACAAACGAAAGCGTTCTATCTTACTCGAATCTGAATCCCGATTCTGGATCGATGACAGCTTTTTGTTTTCACGCAATTTTCCCGGTCCGACGTTTGCCCCGGCCAGATAGCTCATTTACATTGGAGGCTCATGCCCACCACCGGCGAACGATTCGAGCGAGCGGTTCAGATCATGGCGCGGTTGCGGGCTCCGGGGGGATGCCCGTGGGATCGCGAACAGACCTTTGACACCATCAAGCCTTACACGTTGGAAGAGACTTACGAAGTCCTCGAAGCCATCGATAATCGCGATTGGCCGGAGTTGACCAGCGAATTGGGCGACCTGCTGTTGCAGGTATTGTTCTATTCGCAGATGGCAAGCGAGGAAGGCCACTTCTCGCTGGATGATGTGCTGGACCGGCTGTCTAATAAGCTGGTTGACCGGCATCCGCACGTGTTTGGTGGAGTGAAAGCCGATACTCCGGCCGACGTGCTGCGCAACTGGGAGGCGCTGAAGGGGGAAGAGAAAAAGAAGCGGCTAGCGGCGGGTGGAGGTGAGAACGCTGAAAATGCGGATGACGCGCAATCGGTGCTCTCGGGCGTGTCGTCGAAAATGCCGGCACTTCTCGAAGCGCATAAGCTCAGCTCGCGCGCCGCGCATGTGGGATTTGACTGGCCGGAGATTGAAGGGCTCTTTGCCAAGCTCGAAGAAGAGACGGTGGAGTTGCGCGAGGAACTGAAGGCTGCGCCCGTCAAGGGGCCGTCGAGGACGGGGATTGCCGGGTCGGGAAAGCCGCAGGTTGCGCCGGAACTGCGTGAGCGTCTGGAAGATGAAGTTGGAGACCTGTTCTTCGTGCTGGTAAACATTGCGCGCTATCTATCGCTTGATCCGGAGTCGGCGTTGAGGAAGACGAATCGCAAATTCAAGCGCCGGTTTCACTGGATGGAGGAGCGCCTGCGCGCCAGCGGGCGAGCGCCACAGCAGGCGTCGATGGACGAATTGGAATCACTATGGCAACAGGCGAAGCAGCGGGAAAAGCTGGCGTGACCGGAACGACCGGCGGAGCGTCACCCGGAGCGTCACCCAGAACTATGGGTGGAACTTCCACCGGAACTACGACCGGCGAAGTAACTATCCGCAAGTGCGAAGCGCTTGAGGAGATGCAGGCCTGCTTTGCGTTGCAGAAGGAAGTATGGAAGTTCGCGGATGCGGACCTGATTCCGGTACGGATGTTCGTAGTGGCAGCGAAGATTGGTGGGCAGGTGATTGGGGCCTTTCTTCAAAGAAACGACAAAAGAAACGACGACAGGGACGGTGAAGGTGAACTGATCGGCTTTGCGCTCGCGATCCCCGGAATGCGAAACGGGTACTGCTATCTGCACTCGCAGATGCTGGCTGTTCGACAGCAATACCGAAATGGAGGCTTGGGGCGGCGGATGAAACTCTATCAGCGTGAAGAGGCGCTGGCGCGGGGTTTTGAGCTGATGGAGTGGACGTTCGATCCGCTGGAGATCAAGAACGCGTATTTGAATATCGAGAAGCTGGGTGCGATCGCGCGACGCTATAACGTGAACCAGTACGGGATCACGTCGTCGCCGTTGCAGGGAGGTTTGCCCACCGACCGACTGGTGGCGGAGTGGTGGATGAAGTCAAAAAGGGTCGAAGCGGTGCTGGCGGATGCGCCGCGGGCGGAGTTCGAATGTCGTGCACGCATCGAGGTGCCGGCGGAGATCTATGAATGGAAGTCTGCGGCGACGACGCGAAAGCAGGCGCTCGCCGTACAGGACAGGAATCGTGAGCAGTTCCGCCGGGCGTTTGCAGAAGGACTGAGTGTGCTCGGCTATGAACGGGACGAACATGGGAATGGTCGATTCCTGTTGGGAGAGTGGGACGAAGCCCGGCGGTAGTGGAGCGCGCGAGCCGCTGCTTTCCCTAAGAAGCGCGGCGAGACGGGGCAAGCCGTGTCTCTACGGGTGTAATGGTTTATGGCGATGCCCTGAAACACCGTAACTCATTATGAAAATAGAATCGGTAACTCTGCGTGAACTACATATGCCGCTCGTGCATTTTTTTGAAACGAGCTTTGGCCGCGTCTACAGCCGCCGCATCCTGCTGGTGAGTGTCGAGGCCGATGGAGTGCGCGGGTGGGGCGAGTGCGTTGCTGGAGAAGATCCGTTTTACAGTCTGGAATGGACCGAAACCGCGTGGCCCACCATCAAGCAGTACCTGGCGCCGCTCCTGCTTCAGAGTGAGTTGGATGCCGGCCGGGACTGTGCGGCGCGATTTGCCAGAGTCCGCGGCCACCGCATGGCGAAAGCCGCGCTCGAAAATGCGGTGTGGGACGTGGAGGCGCGGCAGAAACAACTGCCGCTCTGGAAATTGCTAGGGGGGACGCGACGCGAGATCGCATGTGGCGTTTCGATCGGGATTCAAGACACGCCGGAGCAACTTCTGCAGAAGGTCGAAACTGAGTTGGCGGCGGGATACCGGCGGATCAAGATTAAGGTGAAGCCGGGATGGGACTTGAATGTGCTGGAGAAAATCCGCGCCCGCTGGGCGGATATTGTGCTGAGTGTGGATGCGAACTCGGCCTACACGCTCGATCAGGTTGAGCACCTGCGCAAATTCGATGCCTTCAAACTGCTCATGATCGAGCAGCCGTTGTGGAACGACGAAATCTATCTTCATGCGCGGCTGCAAAAAGCTCTCCAGACGGCGATCTGTCTGGATGAATCGATTCTTAATGCGCGAGATGCCGATTTTGCGGTGGAGATTGGCGCTTGCCGGATCATCAATATTAAGGTGGGCCGCGTGGGCGGCTTCAGCGAGGCGAAGAAAATCCACGATGTCGCGCTGCAGCACCAGGTTCCGGTGTGGTGCGGCGGGATGCTGGAATCGGGAGTGGGACGCGGGCACAATATCGCTTTGTCGACGCTTGAGAATTTTCGCTTGCCGGGAGACGTGTCGGCATCGAAGCGTTATTGGAAAGAGGACATTATCGAACCCGAAGTGGAAGTCCGCGGCGATGGAATGATCGCCATCAGTGATGCAGCCGGGACGGGCTACCAGGTGCGCGAAGATCTGGTGCGGAAGTTCACCGTGCGCGAAGAAACGTTTCGCGCGTGTAAATGAGAGGCACCAGGTTTACGGGTGGTGGAACGGAGACGGGGCAAGCCCCGTCTGTACACGGGCGTCCACAGAGGATTCTTCCTTCTTCAACAGTTCCAGCGCCTGGGCGAAGGTCAGGTCCGAGGGAACCCGCTTGAAACCTGTAAAAGTCTCCGTCGAACTGATGGAGAGACTCTTGAACAGGAGGATCTTTCCGGTGAAGTTCACCCTCATGCTTGAAATTTCCCAGACATTATCGTCGAGCTCCTGCTGCTGAACCGTGAAGCGGCCGCCCGGATCGAGGTGTCCGAGGATTCCCCACCCGAAGCCGACTTCCTTGAAGAGCGTGCCGTCAATGACGGCAAGACGGTAATGGGCGGGGTCCACCAGCACGGAGCCCTGCATGCCGGTCAAGACCTCTTCTACGTGCGAGGGCGGCTGGTAGTGGGGATTGGGCCGGAACTTCAATTTGACCAGAGTCTCGCCGGCGCGGCCAATGCCCTCCGAGCCCGGTTCTTCTCCGGCGTACTCAAACACGAAGGCATCAGGAAGTGCGCGCACGATGCGCAGAGTGCGCTCGGCGCTCGCGCGCTCCTGTTCGCGCTTCTTTTTCAACTCTTCGGGATGGCTGATGAAACGTTCGACGCGGGCTTCTTCCGCACGGCGCTGTTCAGGAGTCAGAGTTTTGCCGTTGTAGGCGATCACCAAGCCGGCAGTAGCCTCCCTGGTTTCGACATAGAGCCGGGTGGTGGATCCCTGAGGCGTAGTCTTGGTGCCGCGAAACAGGAAGCGGGGGCTGTCGTCATCGGCCGCCTTGATTTCGTTCTGCACTGCTTTGCGCACCAGTTCCATCGGATCCCGATACGAAGAAACTGTCGCTGGTTGCCCGGCAAAACTGGTGGCGGTGAGCAGCAGAATCCACGCGCCGGCCTGGGCGATGGGGTAAGAGAGGGATTTGCGCGAGATAGATTTGACGACCGCCATGACCAGACTGAGCACGTTGCCCCGTTTAGACCATGGTAGCAAAACAGGGGGTTGCCTCCAGCTGAAAACGCGTTTCCGGCAGCTGCTCTAACTCCTAGATGGATAATGATTTCCGGCTACTACTCTGAACCGCAAGCGGGCGGATGATTTACAATCAGTTTATTCGCGGCGAACAGAGCGCGACGAGATGGAGGCTAAAGCATGGATGCTCCGAAGACCGGAGAGTTTGCCCACATCGGCAAATCGGTCGTGATCAAGGGAGAGGTATCGGGCTCCGAAGACTTGTACGTGGATGGGAGCGTCGAAGGGAAAATTGAGCTTCGCAACCACAGTCTGACCGTCGGGCCGAACGGAAACGTCAAGGCCGACGTCACTGCCAAGGCCGTGGTAATTCAGGGTAAATTGGATGGGAGCGTGAATGCTTCTGATCGCGTGGAGTTGCGAAAGGCCGCGGTGGTAAACGGCGACGTGACCACGCAGCGCATCGCCATTGAAGAGGGCGCCTTCCTGAAAGGGAAGGTTGATATTCAGAAAGAGGCCGGAAAAGCGGCAGGACTCGCGTCTTCGTAAGTAAAGGCGGGGCGCAGGGATCGATGGCATCTGTTTCTGACAACGTAATGAAATTCTTTCGGAGCTCTTCGAAGACGACTGCGGGTCCCGCGGTCCCACGGAAGATAACCCGCCGGTCGAGCGGCATGGGAGAGATTTCGCGGCTCCTGAATTCGCAGGAGGCGCTGTGCGTGCTCGACATGGGTGCGACCTCCGCCAACAACATCCGCTTTTTCACCAGCAAGGGACACAAGAATTACAGCGAAGATTTGTTGCGGTCGTCACTCGACCCCGCGCTGCGCATTCAGGACAGCGACGGGAATTCTGTTGTAGACAGCAAGAAGTTTCTGGACGAGAACCTGGCATATGCGAACGCTCAGTTCGACGTGGTGCTGTGCTGGAATCTGCCCGATTACATGGAAGAGAGCCTGGTGAAGCCGACCATCGACCGTTTGTGGTCGGTGATGAAGCCGGGCGGATTACTGCTGGCCTTCTTTCATACGCGCGACGCGGGCCCGGACTCGACCTGCTATCGCTATCATGTCACCGGTACCGACATGCTGGAGATACAAGAGGTGAAGTTCGTGCCGCCGGGGCGTCCAGCGTCTGAAAAGCAGTCTCCGCGCCTGCAGCGCGTATTCAACAACCGGCACGTTGAAAATTTGTTTCGGGATTTTGCTTCGATTAAATTCTTCCTGGCGCGCGATGCGATTCGGGAAGTGCTAGTGGTGCGCTAATTAACCGAACTGGTGGAGCGCCGGGCGTCCGCCCGACGTTCCAACACATGACTTATCGCGGGTTGGACAAACACGTTGGACATGTCTTCGCGTGAGACAGGCGGGCTTTGTGAGCCTGTTCGTATGCTTCCATTTTTTCTTTCTGCTGCTTTCTGTTAGCTCTGTCCGACAATTTAGGCTTTATTTCATTTCGACACAGATGCGAAGTCCATGCCGCTTGAGCATGGGTCTCGCGATCTTTAAGTTCTTTGTAGGCGGCGCATTCCGACTCAGACATTGCACGATGATAATTGAAAGTGTTGCCGCTGCCGAGACGCGGCAAGCCGCGTCTCTACGACAAAAGTGTGGCCACCAGCGAACCTGTGGCCATTCCTGTTTTCGGCGAACTCTTGATAGGATATAGAGTCAGGCATCGGTTCCGCGCGACGTTTTCCCGCCAACCCCGCCAGGTCCGGAAGGAAGCAACGGTAACGGGCTCTTTCGTGTGCAGTGGATCGCCGGTGCCTGACTTTTCGTTTGCTTGTTGCTGCGAGTCTGGCGGCGGAACTACGGGCGTCTCGCCCGTTTAGTTTTGGGGTGGCCGGGCGGGACGCCCGGCTCTCCACTGGCAAAGTTTCGTGGCTACCCGTTTCGTCATGACTAAACGTCTTTACTACGATAGTTCTGAAGTGCACGAATTCGATTCCGTAGTCGAAGACGTCGCACCTCCCTCCGCTGAGCAATCGCGTCCGGCTGTTATTCTGCGGGAAACCGCGTTCTATCCCACCAGCGGCGGGCAGGTCCATGACACGGGGTGGCTTACGCTTGAAGGGGCCGAGCGCCTGCGAGTAGCGGAAGTTGCGGATGCGGAAGACGGCAGGATTCTCCACTACTTGGAAGCGCCTGCGAAAGTGCCGGTTGCGGGCGTCAGGGTGCGCGGCAGCATCGATCCCGAACGACGCCGCGACCACATGCAGCAACACTCCGGACAGCATGTTCTTTCGGCCGCGTTTCTCGAGCTTTACCAGATGCCGACCGTCTCGTTCCACATGGGCGAAGACTATTGCTCGATTGATCTGGCGACGCCGTCGGTAAGTTCCGAGCAGATTGCGGGGGCGGAGAAGCGAGCCAATGAAGTTGTGTTTGAGAACCGTCCCGTGACGATTCGCTATGTTTCGCGCGCAGAGGCGGAGAAGCTGGGGCTGCGTAAACTGCCTCCTGCCGAGCATGAGGAGGTGCGCCTGGTCGAGTTCGCGGAATTCGATTTGACGGCTTGCGGCGGAACGCACGTCGGCGCCAGCGGGCAGATCGGTTCGATCCTGCTGCGGAAAAGCGAAAGGGTGCGGCAAGGGACGCGCGTGGAGTTTGTCTGCGGCGGTCGCGCAGTTCGCATGGCGCGGCGCGACTATAGTGCGCTCAGTGAGGCGGCCGCACTATTCTCGGCGAAGCTCTGGGATGTGCCGGAGCAGATCCGCAAGAGTGTCGAAGAGAGCAAGCTGTTGCGCAAGCAAAAAGACGATGCGCTCGATCAACTTGCCGAGCTTATGGCCTTGGCCGCTCTGCATTCGCAGCCTGAGAAGAACGGCCGGAAGATTGTTGTGAAGGCGTTTTCTGATCGCGACATCAGCTTTGCGAAGCTCTTTGCGCAGAAGGTGACTCGAACAGCCACGCCGGCGATCGCGCTGGTGGCGAGTACTGTGGATACGCCGGGTCTGGTTTTCGCGCAGACTCCTGCCGGCGCTGCTGATATGGGGGCGTTGCTCAAGCAAGTGTTGTCGTCCGTCGGAGGGCGTGGCGGTGGAAGCCGCGACTTCGCACAGGGTGGGGTCCCGGCGGGCTGCAACACCAACGTGGAGCAGCTTTTGCGCGAGGCGGCGGGTACAATCGGAAGTTGATCCCGTACGGCGCAGCATTTTTCGGGAAGAAAGTCAGTGGGTGGAGGGCCGGCGTCTCGCGCGCGGCAGTTGGGCGGCCGGGCGGGGACGCGCGGCTCTCCACCGGCAAGTTCATTCGATGCTGGAACCACGGCTGATACTCGTCAATCTCCTGATCAAGCTGGGCGTGGCTGCGGCCGTGTCTAGCGCGCTGGTGCGCTCCAAAGAATTCAAGAGTTTGATCTTTCGTGAGCAGCGTGAACCCCGGCACAAAATTTATCTGGCGTTCTGGATGGCGATTCCGATCGCCCTCGGTGTATGGATACGATGCAGTGTCAAGAGTTTTAGCGCCGGCGACCTGTCGCTCGAAACAGCGCTGCTGCTGGGCGTGATCGGCGGGCGCCTGTCGGGAGGGCTCGGCGGAGCTCTGATATCGCTGCCCGCAGTCGTGTATGGCGAGTGGGCGAGCTTGCCGTTGAATGTGTTTGCCGGAATTGTCGCCGGACAGTTGCGCCGCTTCGCGCCCGAGCAGGAAGACATCTGGTCGTTCTCGCCGTTCATCGACCTTACCCTCTATCGCATGATTCGGCGCAACCTGCCGAGGCCGCGCGTGTTCGATTGGCAGATCACTTTTTTCGCCACCATCGTGGGCCTGCGCTTTCTGCAGACGCAGATCTGGCACTTCTGGCCGAACTCCATCTTCAGCCTGGAAAGCCCTGGCCTGTGGGCGGAGGGCGGCGGAGGAACTCTGAACGGCTATTTGGTGGAGAGCGCGATCTACCTGACGGTGGTTATGGTGGTGGGCACGGAACTGAAAATCTTCAATAGCGTCCGCATCCAGATAAAGCTGGAAGAGCAGGAACGGCTGCTGCTGCAGGCGCGCATGGCGGCGTTGCAGAATCAAATCAACCCGCACTTCCTGTTCAATACTCTGAATTCCATTTCGTCGCTGGTGCGCTTCGATCCCGATACGGCACGGGAGATGATCCTGAAACTCGCTACCATTCTTCGCCGCCTGCTGCACAGTACGGATTCGTTCGTCCCGCTGCGGGAGGAAGTGGAGTTCATCGACAATTATCTGGATATTGAAGTCGTACGTTTTGGACGGGACAAGCTCAAGGTCATCAAGGATCTTGATCCGGCGTCTCTCGAAGCGATGGTGCCGAGCATGTTGTTGCAGCCGCTCGTCGAAAACTGCATCAAGCATGGACTTTCTCCGAAAGTCGAGGGCGGCAGCATTACGCTGCGCAGCCGAGTGATCAAATCTCGGCTGGTGGTCGAGGTGGAAGATGACGGCGTGGGGATGGGGGCAGCGCAATTGCTCGAACGCCCCGATGGTTTTGGGGGCATCGGCATCGGCATGGCTAACGTCGCGGAACGCCTGAAGGTGCTGTACGAAGACACCGCCAAGATGATCATCGAGAATCGCGAAGGCGGCGGCACGCTGATCCGGCTGCGGCTGCCCATTCTGCCGAATCCGGAAGAGCTGATGACGACTACGACGATTGCTCCAGCACCTTTCGGTAAAAGTCTTCGTAAAGCGGAATGATCTTGCTGGAACAGTATTTTTCCTTGGCGCCGACTCGCGCCCGTTTCCCCATTGCCCGCAAAGCGGATTCATTGCTGAGCAGATCGATAGCGTAACGTGCCATGGTGTCCACGTCGCCGACCTCGGCCATATATCCGGACACGCCGTGCTCGATCACTTCCGGCACTCCGCCGGTACGGGTGGCGATCGGGACGACTTCACAGGCCATACCTTCCAGTGCCGCGAGTCCGAACGATTCCAGTTCGCTCGGCATCAACATCACGTCCGAGATGGCCAGCTTTTCGCGAATCTGGTCCTGCTTGCCAAGAAACAGCACGTGCTCGTGAATGCCTTTTTGCACTGCCAGCCACTCTGCCTGGGAACGATCGGGGCCATCGCCAATCAGCAAGAGCTTGGACGGGATTTTCTTGTGGACACGATCAAAGATTTCGATCACATCCAAAACGCGTTTCACCGGCCGGAAGTTGGAAAGGTGCACCAGCAGCCGCTCGTCGTTGGAGACATACTCGCTGCGTTGCTCCAGCCATTCCGGCTTGCGGAGATACTCGTCGCAGTTCACGAAGTTGGGGATGACTTCGATGTGGTTCTTGATGTCGAAAATACTAATCGTGCGGTTGCGCAAATACTGCGAGATTGCAGTCACGCCGTCGCTCTGCTCGATGGAAAAACGCGTAATTGGAAGATAGGAACGGTCGAGGCCGACCAGAGTGATATCGGTGCCGTGCAGGGTTGTGACAAACGGCAAATTGCGTCGCGGCGGAGTTGCCGCCAGCATCTGCTTGGCCAGCATCGCGCTCACCGAGTGCGGGATCGCGTAGTGCACGTGCAGCAGATCGAGTTCGTAGAGCTGCGACACCTCGGCCATGCGCGTCGCCAGCGCCAGATCGTATGGAGGATATTCAAACAGCGGATATCGCGTGACCTCGACCTCATGATAATGAATGTTAGGTTCCGGCCCGGTCAGACGAATGGGCTGCGAATAGGAAATGAAATGAATCTCGTGGCCCCGGCGAGCGAGTTCAAGCCCCAGTTCGGTAGCGACCACTCCGCTGCCGCCATAGGTTGGATAACAGGTAATGCCAATCTTCATGCGCCTCCCGATGCGAGTCCAAAGATATCATCATTGGATTCGCGGGAAGGGCGGGGGATGCAGGAGCAGTCAAAGTTACGATGGAGCGACTCGCGCCTCGCCGGTCTAAGTCTTGGGGTGGCCGGGCGGGGGCGCCCGGCGCTCCATAGCGATGCTTGTTAGTCCTTGCTCGGTTTCTTCGGCGTCAGGTCGCAAGCTTGTCGGACTCGATCCAGATTCAGACCGCCGGGAGAAAACTCCGCGATCTGCCGGCCGCTCCGCGTTGGGAGTTCCACCTTGAAAACCTGGGCTCCCATCAGGCCGCGAACAGTGCCTTTGTCCATGGAGAGGAAGTGGCCGCGCATCCAGTTCCAGCCCTTGAAATAGTGCGCGTCGTCGATGCGGACCATGACTTGCAACTGGGGCTGTCCCCAGAAGCCGGGCCGGTTCGGCGGAGGCAGTCTGACTCCGGGATTAAAGTCGCCCAGCTTGAGCTTCCCGTCGACGCAAAACAATTCGACCCTCGGCTTGTAATCCGGGTCTTCGCGAAAATAGTTATCCGAGAGAAGCTCAAAGCGCACTTTTTTCGCGCCCGTCATCTTCTCGATGGAGTCGAACTCCAGCCATTTTCCGCCGGCGCTGACGCCATCCTGTTCATTCTGGTATGGAGTCATAGTGCCCCTCTGGGCGCAAGCCAATGCCGCTGCGCCGACTACAAAGAACGCCACAAAGAAAAGAACGGCTCTCGTCCTTAGCCCGGAACCGATTGTTTCACGAAATAAGCGCGATACTTTCCTCGATACTCTCAAGGTCTCCTCCAGACAAATCACTCCTACATATTATTATTGAACCCCGAAGCTGCCGAAAAGTTGTATGCAATGTTCTCAAGCCCGGTAAGGACCAAGGGGAAGAATAGAATTGTCAAGGTGCGTAATCAGAAGTGATTATCTAAGCCGATAAGCACTAGACCGTTCGCAAGGAGCTTTCTTCGATGAATATGGTCGAGCAAGACTGGCCCGCCTTGCCGCTGGAACAATGGGAAGCCACCTATCGCACGCTGCATATGTGGACCCAGATCGTCGGCAAGGTCCGCCTCGTCCTCACCCCGCTGGAGAATCACTGGTGGAATACTGCCCTCTATGTGAATACGCGAGGTTTGACGACCTCACCGATTCCGTACCGTGGAGGCGCGTTTGAAATCCAGTTCGACTTTATCCACCACCGCCTGGAGCTTCGAACGGGGCGGGGCAGAGCCCCGTCATCACACAAGTATGCCCTGGCGCTTTCCCCAAAATCCGTTGCCGCTTTTTATCGAGAGCTACTTTCGTTGTTGCGCGAGGCGGGCATCGACGTCCACATCAACCCCAAGCCGCAGGAAATTCCCAATCCGATCCCGCTGGATCAGGATGACACTCATGCATCTTACGACCCCGAGTATGCAAACCGTCTATGGCGGATTCTGCTGTCAACGGACATTGTGTTGCAGGAGTTTCGCGCGCGATTCATCGGCAAGTGTAGCCCGGTCCACTTTTTCTGGGGCAGCTTCGATTTGTGTTGCACACGCTTTAGCGGACGCCGCGCTCCTCCCCGAAAGGGCATCATCACGTCGGAAGCCTACTCGCATGAGTGCAGTAGTATCGGTTGGTGGCCGGGCGGCGGAGATGTGGCGGGACCGGCGTTCTACGCCTACACAGCTCCTGAACCGCCGGGCTGTGGCGAGCAACCGGTTCGGCCGGCGAGTGCGTTGTATCAGAGTAAGCTGCGCGAGTTCTTGTTGATGTACGACGATGTGCGCCGCACGACGTCTCCCCGCGATGAAATCCTGGAGTTCGCGCAGAGCACTTATGAAGCCGGAGCCAATCTTGCGGGCTGGGACCGCGTTCTGCTTGAACGGAAACCGCCATCTTGAGCGGGATGGCCCGAAGTTGCTCTGACCACTCAATCACGATTCAGGCGCGGTAACGCGTAAACCAAGATCGGATTTGGTCAACTGATATATTCTCTTCAATGGCTTACTGTCGGCCCGGATGGCGAAACTGGCAGACGCACGGGACTTAAAATTCCAGAGGCGTGCTTTTTCCTCACGCTATATCCTTGTAAACAATAATTTTATTGACATGATTTCGAAGCGGGGAT
>WNFA01001883.1_pt1 | contig 17097 bp, 12 predicted proteins | sample 5400481 | NCBI WGS metagenome assembly WNFA01 (sample SAMN13153340, study PRJNA577476) | soil metagenome | isolation source: 120 cm saprolite under Douglas fir tree site 2 hole 1 replicate 2 | place: USA:California | collected 2015-04-18
AGAATGTCACTTCAGGCGTCGGTGGCTGCAGAGACAACCCTCAATGCGTGGGTAGGAAGTACAAATGGGTTGGTCCAATCGAGCCCGGCAAATACAGGATGAATCGTGATACCCGCGCGGGAGGTGCGGAACGTTTCAGGCTCGAGCCAATTCCGCCGAATCCAGGCTGGAGGGTACGACTTCCCAGTTGGATGCCTGGATCCTTGCGTGGTGGTTTTCTGTTGACCTTTGGCACATACACGCACGGCTGTATCATCGTCCGAAAAGAGGACGGCAAGGCGAGGGCGCAGTACGAAAAAGTATTGCAGCTGTTGGAAGCGGAGTCCCACGCCAGCAACCACCTCCTGGTCGTGCCGTGATCCTTCGCGCGCTGCACCTTTCTGTCACATCAAGGCACATCAACGTAATAACGTCCGTTGAAGGCAGTTAGTTATGGCGAGCATCGATAGATATAAGCTGATTGAATTCAGTCTCATGGCTGTATTCATCGTTGCTGCGGGCACATTCGCGGCGAACACCGTGGTTACCGTTGCAGCCAAAGGTAAGACCTACTCCGACGTCCGTATGATTCCTCACCGACGCGTGGGGCTGGTTCTCGGCTGCCCAAAACGTGTCTGGGATGGTAGGCTCAATCTGTTCTTTCTGGCTCGTGCCCAAGCAGCCGCGGAGCTGTATCAGCAAGGCAAGGTCGATTACCTGCTGGTGAGTGGCGACAACGGCACCCCTAGCGATGATGAGCCTGCGGACCTCAAAGCTGCGCTAAGCAGTCGCGGCGTGCCAGGCGAGAAAATTTATCTGGACTATGCCGGTTTCAGGACTCTCGATTCGGTTATCCGCGCAAAAGAAGTGTTTGGCCAGACTGAGATCACCATCATCTCACAGGAATTTCAGGACCAGCGAGCCATCTTTATCGCCAACCATTCGGGGTTGGACGCGATCGGCTTCAATGCCCCCGAAGTCTTAAGTGGTAGAATCCTTGTCCGTGAGTCTTTGGCTAGAGTGAAAGCGGTGCTCGACGTTTATCTGTTTCGCATGCGACCGCGTTTTGTAGGACAAATGGTGGCAATCGAGAATGCCGCTCAAAGTCTTACCGCTGGTGGGCAATCGGTCCACGGCACTGTCAGCAAGAACTTAGCAGTCGCAAGTGTCCATAAATCGGGTAGTCACCACTAGTCTGCCCTGGCGACGGCTTGCTAACTCCTTCCATGAGAAGGCCGGTGTGAGTCAAGTTGGAACACTTCCAAAAGTGTATCAAAATAAAGGACTTTAACCACCTTCAGAATCAACACTTGTGAAAAACATAGGGGGAGGGGGGCACCTTGTCTGCTCCCACCGTCCGGTAGTGTCCGCAATGTGTCCGTTTCAGTACAGAGATATTGTTTCCCGGTGACTAATATCTTCGGCATGGCGGTCGACCCACCCGGCGGTCAACACCAAGCGCGAGGTAATCAACGGGGTCTAGCGTGCCAGCCTCTACGGGCTGATCCGCATACGGAGACTACCGCCGCTGCAAACTCAAAAGTGGAGATGAACCATGAACAATACCCGTATACAGCGTCTTCTCATTGCCATCGTTGTCATTGTCGGCCTGTTCGCCCTTGCCGATGCCGCGGTTGCAGCGGCCAAGGCGGACCATCAAAACGGGCAGAAACTGCTCGGCGAGAAAATCAAAACCAACGGGAACCATGTGATCCACAAGAAAGGACCCTATACCGCTTCGGTGGAAGTCAAAGACGGAAAGATCGCGGGCGTGCACGTCAAGCACGCCAAGAACGGAGACGTGCCGGTCAAGAAGTACAAGACCAACAAGAATATGGGCCAGGCGGATGGACGTCAGTTTACGTCTTTCCTTTCATCCCAAGATCAGTATCTGGGCACGGTTTGGATCGGTTATGCCTACGTCGACGAATACGGAGTCGAGACAATCTACTGGTTCCCGTACGACATGATCCTTGACGGGTATACGGGCGCGGTCGAGTACGTTCCAGCGTATTAAGCGGCAGTTCGCTAGGACTGCTGTGTCAAAACGGCGAACGCAACAAAATGGGCAGCAAGTAAGCATTAATACCATCATGGATCTGAAGACGCTTGGGAAAAGCTCTACAACACAAGTCTTCAGACCAGCTGAGTTGGTACCGCCGGCATTTGGAAATGTCCCGTAAAATAAATAGAGAGTCTAAATTCCGGGCAGTTCATGGCCGCCCCCGTTCGCGAAGTACGGTGATCCAAGGAGGAGAACCATGAAGGCACGCTGCTTAGCGACTGCTGTATTGGCAATTGGAATCTTCGCATCTTCAGGAGTTTCACTTCGTGCACAAGGGAGCGTCACTTTCACGTTTGGTGATGGAGACCGCCAGGCTATGCGTGAATGGTACCGCGACCACTACAATGCGCGGGAGTTTCGGGGCCAGGGACGCTGGAATGACCAGTCGGAGCAAAGACTTCAGGTTGGGATCGTTCTCGCTCCCGATCTGCGGGCATGGGCGCGCCCCGCACCGCAGGACTTATATGGACGTTTGGCTCCCCTACCGGGGGGTTATCGATACGTGATTGTCGGGGATCATGTCGTTGTAGTGGACGACCGATGGCTGATCCACGACGTAAACCATTTCGAGCGCTTCGAGAATCCCGATCAACAAGTGGCGCGTGATTGGTACCGCGACCATCGTGAAGCTCGGGAATTTGAAGGCCGCCAGCGCTGGAATGATCGGTTTGAGCAGGGTATTCGAGTGGGGGCCGTGCTCGATCCCGACTTAAGGAGATTAGCGCGCCCTGTGCCGTCAGACCTTCTGGGTCGGCTGCCGCCCAGGCCGCGCTATTTGCGGTACATGATTGTCGGGGATCACATCTGTTTGATTGACCGTTGGTGGACCGTTCGGGACGTCTTGCACTTTGAACGATAAGAGTAGGCGCGTTTAGGCACAACGAACTGTTGCCTCCGTCGCAAGACGGGGGGCACACTAAGGGATTTCGGCAACTTGCTGCTCAAATCGCGCCAGAATTAGGTCGGCCTTCGTCCACTCGGCGGTGCTCCAACATACCTCCATCTTGAAATTGTTTTCATAGTTCGTTGTGGTTCGAAGAACCATGAGTTATTCGTATCGAAGGGCGACCATAGGATCCACGCGCATGGCGCGGCGCGCGGGAACGTATCCGGCAAGGGCTGCCACCGCAGCGAGGGTAACCGCGACAGCCGCAAGTGTCGCAGGGTCATTCGCAGAGACGCCGAAGAGCATGTGACCGAGGAGGCGAGAAGCCGCGAGTGCGCAGGGTAGTCCAAGAGCCAAGCCGGCGAACGTCAGGAACAGAGTTTCGCGCAGGACCATGCGCAGAATCGATCCACTGGAAGCGCCAAGGGCGACGCGGATACCAATCTCGTTCGTTCGGCACGACACCGAATAGGAAATCACGCCGAAAATTCCGGTAGCGGCAAGGACCAATGCCATGATGGCAAACAAGCCAAGCAAGAAAGTGCGAAATCTAGGCTGGGCGACCGAAGCATCGATGAGGTCCGGCATGTTCGCGACATCCGTCACAGGCAGATCCTTATCGATTTTTTGTACTTCCTGGCGAATCGCGGCGGCCACGGCGGATGGACTCAAAGTACTCTTGACGACCACATTCGCACCCCAAAAAGGCGCCTGCGCGTATGGCACGTACATCATCGGGCCGGGATCCTGACCTAGCGCAACGTCCCGCACATCGCCAACGATTCCTACGATCTCGCGCATAGCTCCGCTATCGGGAGGAAAACTAAAGGTGAGCTGCTTGCCCAGGGGATCTTGATTTGGAAAATAAAGCCGCGCCATTGTTTTGCTGATTACCGTGACACGGGGTGAGGAAAGGATGTCGCGGCGGTCGAAGAAGCGTCCGGACAAAAGTGGAATTCCCATCACATGAAAATAATTCAGACTGACCGAAACATAGTTCGCCGTCCTGGATGCGCTCGCGGATGATGCAGGACTTCCCACAATGTCGAATCCCAAGTTGACTGTGCCATCCGCTATCGGCCTCGGAACTGCCACGGCGGAATCCTGCAAACCAGGTTGAGCCTGGATTCGCGCCAGCAATTCGTCGGAGAATTCGGCCCACTGCTGCGGCGTCGAATACTGGAATCTGGGCAGGGAGATATCAGCCTTCACAAGATGCCGGGCGTCAAAGCCCGGGGTGACCGACATAAGCTTGGAAAAGCTGCGCAGCAGCAAACCCGCCGCTACCAGCAGAACCATGGCGAGCGCAATTTCTCCCGCAGCCAAGAAGCTGCGCGCACGGCGGCGGTTGCGGCTCTCGCCCGAGCGACCGCCGCCTTCACGGAGGCTCGATTGTAAATTGGAATTCGCCGCGAACAAGGCTGGAGCCAAACCAAAGGCGCAGCTTGCGATAGCGGAAAGAATAAGCGCAAAACCCAAGACGAAATTGTCAACGCGAATGGCATTCACTCGCGGCAAATTCGCCGGAAGGAGTGAGCTTAGGGCTTGAACGCCCCAGTAAGCGAGGACGATGCCCGTTAGTCCGCCAAGGAGACCGAGGACCGCAGTTTCACTCAGCAACTGGCGAACAATCCTAGTTCGCCCGGCACCTAACGTCGTCCGGACGGCAATTTCGCGTGCGCGAGAGGTCGCGCGCGTAAGAAGTAAGTTGGCGATATTGGCGCAGGCGATCAGCAGCACGAGGCCGACGGCACCGAGCAGGACAAGAAGCGCGGACCTTACTTTTCCAACGATTATCTGCTGAAGCGGCACCATACGGATTGTCCAGCCGTCATTCTCTGCCGGAAATTCCTTGGCGAACCTCGCAGCTATGGCGTCCAGCTGCGCCTGAACTTGCATCATGGAAACGCCCGGCTTTATGCGTCCGGTGACTTGAAGCCAATGACCTCCTCTTCGGTCCATCCAACTGCCGAAGAGCGGGTCCTGAACGAGAGGAATCCAGAGTTGCTCACTTTTCGTGAGAAGAGGAAAGCGAAACGCCGCAGGCATGATTCCAACGACCGTGAAAGAACGCTTGTCCAGGTTGATGGAGCTTCCGATGGTGTTTGGATCTGCTCCAAACGTGCCGCGCCACAGACTTTCGCTGAGGATGACAACGGGCGGAGCGCCGGGTTTGCCGTCTTCTGGAAAAAACGCACGACCCGCGAGCGGCTTCTCGCCGAAAAGCGAGAATAGCTCGGGTGTTACGACCGAGGTGTTAACGACCGAAGGCTCGCCACGGCCCGTCAAGGTAAGTTGGTGTTGCTGACTTCCCGCCATCTCACTGAAAACGCGATTCTGCTCGCGCAGCTCCGCAAAGTTCGCATACGACCAGCCGGTTCCCCCGATCCCCGCTTGCGGTTGTGCTTGGAACACATTGAACAGTTGGTCCGGGTTCGCATAGGGCAGCGGCTTTAGGAGCACTGCGTAAACCACGCTGAAAATGGCCGTGTTCGCGCCAATGCCGAGAGCAAGCGTGAGTATGGCGACAGCAGTGAAGCCGGGGTTCTTGCGCAGCATGCGGAAGGCATAGCGCGTATCCTGCAAAAAAGTTTCGAGGATGGGCAGGCCGTGGAGTTCGCGATTGGTTTCTTTCAGTTGTGTGAGGCCTCCCAACCGCACGCGAGCGGCCCGCCTGGCCTCTTCTGGCGCCATGCCTCGCCGGACATTTTCGTCCGCGAGCATTTCGAGATGGATCTCAAGTTCATTCTCGAAATCTTGATCCGTGTGATGGGGAGAAAGCCACGCGCGAGTTCGGGAAGCGAGCGCGCTTATCCATGCAAACATTGGGTCATCCCCGCTCCGCGATGCGCAGCACGCGGCCAATTACAGTGGAAATCCGTTCCCAATTCTGCGCTTCGGTATTGAGTTGTTTACGCCCGGCTTTCGTAATGGAATAGAATTTTGCTTTTCGGTTGTTGTCCGATGTGCCCCAGGCACCGGAGATCCAGCGCTTCTGTATCAGGCGCACCAGAGAAGCGTAAATTGTGCCCTGATTGATCTGCAAAGCTTCTTCGCTGATTTGTTCAATGCGGCGAGCGATTCCGTAGCCATGCAACGGTCCCATGACCTCGAGGGTCTTCAAGACCATCAAATCGAGAGTGCCCTGGAGAATTTCTGACTTGTCACCGAGCATGCGGCCTCCTGTGGCGTACCCACAGGAGTATTGCGAAAGACCTGTGGGATGTCAACAGGAAAAATGCCCTGCATCGCAGATTGTCCGGTTGGTGGACGAACTCGCCTCTACGAAAGAGGGGGAGCTCGGCCGTATGGGACAAGAGCCCAATCGGCTGGAACTTATTGACGGGTGAGACGTATCATCTGGCAGGGGGTGGATGATGTATTGCGATAGATGCGGGACGCAGCTCACTGCGGGAGCGCAGTTCTGCTCGAAGTGCGGGAAGGCGATTCTGGGGGGCAGAGCGGCGGCTTCTGCAACAGGTCAAGCTATGGGGCAGGTGACAGGGCCTCCTGGAGCCTCTGGCGCGCGAGCGGGCGCGGCGGCAGGGTTCGATGGGCGGGTGCGGCGGAACCTGAAGACACTGGCGACGCTCTGGCTCATCAATGGGATTCTGCGGTTGGCGGGAGCGGGTTCGATGATCATTTTCGGAGGGGTGTTCTTCCCGTTTCTGCGAGGTTGGAGCGGCCGGGGCGCGCGGTCGATGGGCGGATGGGGGTTGGACGGTTTTCTTTCGCGAGGGATATTCTCCGCGGGCGTGGTGCTGGCGATGTTCGGCGTGCTGCACCTGGTTCTGGCGTGGGGACTTTTCGAGCGCGAATCGTGGGCGCGTATGCTGGGGCTGGTGCTTGGTTTCCTCGCGCTGCTTCGCATTCCGTTTGGCACGGCGCTGGGGGTCTATACGCTGTGGGTGCTGCTGCCGGAAGAGTCCGGCACGGAGTATGAGCGGCTGGCGCAAGGTGGCGGGCGGATGAATTCGGCGGCGGTTTCGTCGTAAGAGTGGTTCCTTCAGAGAAAAATGGGTGGAGTGAACTCGCCGCTACTGCACAGAAAAACAAAGGCCTACGGGCGCGGAGCCGTGTTTGGGCTCGCGCAGCAATGTAACGGAGTTTGCCTGCCACGTGGCGGGAGGGGCACAGCCAGAAATGGCTGTGCCACAAAAGCCAAGATTTCTGCAGAGGCGGGCGCTGCCCGCCCCGGCGTGCTCTTAGAAATACAAGCGGAGGGAGAGCTGCAAGTTGCGCTCGCCGCCACCAACGCCACCGCCCTTGGTGAGTACTTTCCCGAACGTGGAACTGGTCGGGTTGAGGCCGATATTGGTTGTGCCGCTGCAGCCGCTACCGCCGCACCAATTCGGGTGGTTGATGAAGTTGTACGCCTCGGCGCGGAACTGGAGACCTGTTTTCTCGGTAATGGGGAACGTCTTGAACAGCCCGAGGTTCCAGTTTTGGTATCCGGGCTGGTAGATCAGGTCGCGAACGCGTTGGGTGTTGAAAGTTCCGGCAGGCGGCTTGGTAAAGACCGAGGTGTCGAACCACTGGCCGTTGGCGCCGAAGGTCCCGATGATTTTCGGAGTGCCGCTGACGACCCAGTATTGGCCGTTCTGGCCGCAACCGAAGTTGGAGTCCAGGCCCACTCCGGCATAGTCCGAGGGGCCTGCCACGCTGCAGGGTAAGCCGGTCTGGAACTGCGTGACGCCACTGATTTGCCATCCTCCCAGCAGCTTACCGCTCAGCGTCGAGTGGTTTTTGAAGAATGGCAGGTCGTAGAGGTAGTTGAACACCAGGATGTGGCGAGCATCGAACTCTGAGGGTCCCCACAGTGAGCTCACATCGTAAGTATTGGGCACAACGTCGCGCTGGTTGGAGCCGTTGTCCATGCTCTTGGACAGCGTGTAGGAGGCGCCAAACTGTAGCCCTCCCGAGTAACGGCGGTTCCAAGAAATCTGGAGTGAATTATAGATGGAGTTGGCCACATTATCCGTTTGCCGAATGGAGCCGAAGCCCTTGTAGGGCCGCAGAGCGTTAATGTTGACGCCAGGATTCGCCGCTACAACTGCCGTCGTCGGCTGGTTGATGTCGGCCTCGCGCTGCAGATGCACGCCGCGACGCGCCACATATCCCACACTCACGAGCGACTTCCAGAACATCTCGCGCTCGTAGGTGACATTCCAAGCCCACGATTCAGGAGGTTTGAAGGCTCTGCTCTGCGTTGTGACCACCCGCGTAATGTTGGCTCCGCCGCCAGACCCGGGGTTATCTGCCAAGCCGTTGGCGATGCTGGCGTTCGGTTGGAACGGCGGATTCCCCCCGAGGAAAACCGAGTCGCTCACACCCAAACGGGTCGTGTAGCGACCCGCGCCGGCGCGAAATACGTTCTTTTTGTTCAACTGGTACGCAATGCCGACACGAGGCTGGATTTCACCCCACTGAATGTCGGAGTAATGGTCGGGGACGCCGCGAAACAGGCGACTGAAATCGAACTGAGTCGGGTCGGCCTCGGGGACTCGACCATTCGCGGAGGAGGGGAACCCGCTCCCTGGGATGATCATGCCGTTATAGGTATCTGCTCCCGTAGTAAGGACCAGCCCAGTCTTCGGATCAACGGTGCCTTGTATGAGACCGGTTGTCGGGCTGATCGAAACCGCCTTAGCCGGATCATAAAACCGCGGGTCAAAAACGATCATGTTCCCCCACAGGGCATGGTAGGGAACGATGACGGAATAACGGGCGCCGAAGGTGAGAGTCAGATTCTGCCTGGTCTTCCAGGAGTCTTGCGCGAACGCCTCCCACATGTTGGCGCGAAATATCGTGTAAGCGCGATGGCCGATTTCCGAATAGCTGTCGAACACGCCCAGAGCGGCGTTTGCGACGGCGACTCCCGTCCCGCCGGCCCGGCCATCGGTGAACAGGAATTGGCCATTCTGGTTGTTGGTGCAAGTCGGGCAAGCCTGCACGTTTATCTCGTCATTGTCGTCTTCACCGGAGCGCTCCCAAAGGGCACCAAATTTCAGCGTGTGATTTGCCTTTATCCAGGTGAAGCTGTCGGATATGTCATAGATGGGGCCCGAGGAGTGCGACGGATACGGTCCGCCGCTCAGTCCGGAGAAGTTGGACAAATTCACCGTTGGGATGCGGTTCGGAAGCAGCTTCCCAGTCGGAAATATGTAGGGATAGTTGAGGCTGCATGGCACCGTCGATTGGGCACACGCCTTGGTTCGATCAAAGAAGTTCACCGTGTCTACGGGTATCAACACGACGTCCTCGCTGGCGCTGATCAGAACCTCGTTCACCATTCTCGGGTTCAGCGTCCACGTATAGTTGAGTGAGCCGGTCTTGTTGGGGCGATGGAAAAACTTGGGAGTGCGGTCGGTATTGCCATCGAGCGGCTGGTACTCCAAATATGCGTAATTCATCGCGTGAAACCTGAGGCGCTGCTTGTCCGTGAGGTTTACATCCACACCAGCGGTATCCTTGCGCTGGTCGAACGTGTGCAGTTTCGCGGCAAACCAGTTGCCGTTGCCGCCGATAAAGGTCGTGAGGTTTGGGATTGGCCACGCATTCAGGATGCCGATGCCGTTCGGGCTAAGTCGGTTTGACGGAATGATGTTGCCGGGAAAGCATCCGCTCTGGTCGGCGACCGTGCACGGATTCGCCGATTGCGGGTCCTTTATGAGCACCGGAATTTTATTACCTGACGCATCCTTACGAGTGACGAAAGGATTGTTCGGGTTCAACAATTCGCTAAAGTCACCGTCGCGCATTTTGAGCGTTGGAACCGATAGCAGGCCTGCGGACCCGACCGTCGAGCCTGACTCGAGAAAGTGGTACTTGACCCATTCCTCTCCCCAGTAGAAGAAAACCCTTTTCTTATTGGTGTTGAATTTCCCAGGGATGTAGAACGGGCCGCCGATGTTGTACCCAAACTGGTTGTATTTCATGGGAGCCACATACGCTGTCAAAGGATTAGTGTTGCGCGACCAAGTGTTGGCGTTGAACGCGTCATTCCTCAGATATTCGTAAGCGGCGCCGTGAAAGTTCTGCGTGCCGGTCTTAGTGACGATGCGAATTTGCGCCCCGGACGTGCGGCCATACTCAGGGGCGTAGTTCGAGGTCAGGATCTCTACCTCCTGGGTGGAGTCCACGTCTGCGGCACCCAGACTCGTTCCGTTGGAGCGCGTGCGGGTAGCTGGGGCACCGTCGTAGGTGATCAAATTCTCCGGGTTGCGCGAGCCGTTGAAATTCGCTGGACCCTGGCTGAAAGCGAACGTCAGGCTCGCCGCCGTTCCGCTGCGCGCTCCGGGCACCAGCGCCGCGAGGCCGATCGGGTTCCGCCCATTCAACTCGAGCAAGTCAATCTGCTCCCGCGTGACCAGCTTTTGCACCGACGCGGATTCCGTCTGCAGTTGCACAGTCGATGCCAAAACCTCGACCGTTTGGTTGGCCGAACCCACGGTCAGCGTCGCGTCGATTACCAGATCGGCGCTCGGATCGAGCTTGTTACCTGTAGTCTCGTATTTCTGGAAACCAGCGACTTCTGCCACCATGGTGTAAAGACCGGGTGGCACGTTCGTAATAACGTAATAGCCGGATTCGTTCGTGGCGGTTTGGCGTTCGACGCCGGTGTTGTTTCGGACCGTAATCTTCGCGTTCGCAATCGTGGCGCCCGAGGGATCTTTGATAAAGCCTGAAATCCTTCCAAGGTCTGACTGCGCGAACAGGACTCCCGAGACCCCCAAGCTCATGAAAAGCACAAAAATGGTCACACGGCATGCGTTCTTCATACTCCCCTCCGTATCTCAAAATCACCAAGCGAGGTTTCCGCTTTGGACTGTCACCCGACCGGTAAGATGCTCTTTGAAAACTTACTTGTCAACGAGGTTTTCACGGCCGGGACCGAGAATGGCTTGAATCTCGGCAATCCAAGGCACGGGCGCGAAACCTCTTGTTTCCCAAATCGTGAGAGCCGACCAGGAGGCGCTAAATAATATGTGGGAGGCGAGGTTTCTATCAGATGAAGTAAGTATTTCGGCGCAATGTATTTTGCCTACAACGGCAGGTGGACAATTCCCCGGCGAAGGCTTCCAGTTAATTCCCACCCGGCGGGTAAAGTCACCCTTGAAACAATTTTCTGCGCGTCCTCCTAGAGCCGTCCGCGATGCTTTCCATTCTTGACAACGACGGTGAGTGGGCCTACGCTCGCGCGACTCGCAAAAAATCAGGAGAAGATGGCGACGCAGGTCGCCACCACAGAAAGAGAAAACCCATGGAAATGAATAGACAAGGCGGGGGCAGAATGGCGGATCGCTGGGCTCGAGCCTACGTCGCTTTCGTTTTGATTGTGCTGGGCGCAGCGATTTTTGTACCGCCGGGACTAGCGGCGGCAGAAAACCATGAGGTCACGGTGGAGCGCAACGTAACGGCGAAGATGCGCGATGGGGTGACGCTGCGCGCGGATATTTACCGGCCGAAGGGTGAGGGGAAATACCCTGTGCTGCTGGTGCGCACGCCGTACGACAAAAGGAACGAGACCAATTTCGGATTGAAGGCAGCGGCGCGCGGATACGTGGTGATAGCGCAGGATGTGCGGGGACGGTTCGAATCGGAAGGCGAGTGGTACACGTTCAAGAATGAGCCGCAAGACGGTTACGACACCGTGGAATGGGCGGCGGCGCTGCCGTATTCGAACGGGAAGGTGGGGATGTTCGGTGGGTCGTACGTAGGCGCAACGCAATTTCTGGCGGCGATCGCACATCCGCCACACCTGGCGGGAATTTGTCCCACGGTGACCGCGTCGAATTATCACGATGGCTGGACGTATCAGGGCGGTGCGTTCGAGCAGTGGTTCAACGAATCGTGGTCGACGGGCCTGGCGCAAAACACCATGCGGCGACGGCTGGAAAAAAACGCCGACCCGCTGAGCGGAACAAAAGTGCTTCCGCTGATTTCCTACCCGGTGCTCGAAGCGCCTCCAGCGGAAGGGATCACGCCGTATTTCAAGGACTGGCTGGCGCATCCGAATTTCGATGAGTACTGGAAACAGTGGTCCATTGAGGACCATTACGCGCAGATCCAGGTGCCTGTCTTGAGTATCGCGGCGTGGTACGACATTTTTCTGGGCGGTTCGCTGAAGAACTACGTTCGACTGAAAACGGAGGGCGGAACGGAAGCGGCGCGCAAGGGGCAGCGCCTGGTGGTGACGGTAGGAGGGCACGCCGGACAATCGAGCAGCGGAAAAGTGGGCGCGGTGGAGTTTGGCAGCAAATTGCCAATTGATAACGACGAGTTGACGCTGCGGTGGTACGACTGGTTGCTGAAGGGAGAAGCGAACGGTGTCGAAAAAGAAAAGCCGGTGAAGATTTTCGTGATGGGAAAAAATGAGTGGCGCGATGAAGACGACTGGCCGCTGGCGCACGCGAAAAATATGAAGTATTACCTGCATTCGGCGGGGGCGGCAAACGGGCTGGCGGGCAACGGGGCGTTGAGCACGGTGGCTCCGGCAGAGGAGAAGCCCGACCAGTTTGTTTATGACCCGAGCGATGCAGCGCCGACGATTGGCGGGCCGCTGTGCTGCGGCGCGCTGCCGACGGGGATTGGTCCGGAAGATCAGCGTCCGGCGGAGGCGCGCGGCGACGTGCTGGTTTATACGACGCCGGCGTTCGCGAAGGACACCGAGGTGACCGGGCCAGTCTCGCTGGATTTGTACCTGAGCAGCTCGGCAGTGGACACAGACTTCACGGGGATGCTCGTGGACGTGTGGCCGAATGGATTTGCGCAGAACCTGACTAGTGGAATTCTGCGCTTGCGTTACCGGAATTCGCAGGAAAAACCGGAGCTGGCGAATCCGGGCGAGACGTATCACATCACCGTGGATCTTTGGGCGACGAGCAACGTGTTTCTGGCAGGGCACAAGCTGCGGCTGGAAGTTTCCAGCAGCAATTTTCCGCGGTTCGACCGCAACCTGAACACCGGCGAAGAGCAAGCGCGCGCGACGCGGATGATCAAGGCGACGAATGTGATTTATCACGATAAAGCGCATCCCTCGGCGCTGATCGTGCCGATCGTTCCCTAGCAGGAAGTGGGCAAGGCAGTTGTTTGGTCATCACCTGTGAGTTTGATCGGGGGACGCCAAGGGAGTGAGAGCGGGTAACACACTCGGATCGCATGCGGGCCAAGCTTGGGGTGCTTTGCTCGAAACAATTTCTCGCGGCCCAGATGAGAAGCTTGGCCGAAGCGACTTTCTTTGCTTCGCCTGGATTCTTGCATCCTTTTGCGCAGGGCTCGCAGCATCTTGGCAGCGCTGGGGCAACCCGTTGGTGGACAGCGGACGCGAATTGAACGTTCCTCTACGGCTTGTTCATGGCGAAATGCTGTATTCGGATGTGGGCTACATTTACGGCCCCTTCTCTCCCTACCTGAACGCTTTGCTTTATCGCGTCTTTCATCCGTCGCTGTGGGTCATCTGGGGCCGCGGCATCGCCTCAACCGTGGTAATCCTCGCTTTAAGCTATTGGATTGCTCGCCAGATTGCCGACCGCTTTCCCGCGACGCTGGCCTGCCTGGCTATCACCTGGGTGTGTGCTCTGAAGCCTCAGGGAAATTACATGATGGCATACGCCTTCGGCGGGCTCGACGGCGGCACTTTTCTTCTGGCGGCCACGGCGTTGTTGGTTGTTTTTTTGCGGGAGAAGAGTCCTTTGGCGCTTTTCGGCGCGGGGATGGCGGGTGCGCTTGCGATTCTCTCTAAAACAGAATTGGGCGGAGCCGCGGTAGGAACTGGCGTCGTGGCTGCGGTACTCGCGGGATATCCTCGGATTCGCAACATCGTGGTGTGGTTTGCGATGTTTCTGGCGCCTGCCTTGGGAATGCCTGCGGTGGTTTTTTCATGGTTCGCTGCGCGTGTGGGTTGGAGGACGCTCACCGTTGATAGCCATCTTTTCTTTGGGCACGTGCCCTGGCAGCTTCTGTACTTCAACGGGCTGCGGTTTGGTTTTGGTCATCCTTGGCATTCACTGGGCCTGATGATTGCTTCGATGATTCGCCTGATCGGTTTCGGCGGACTGTTGATCTGCATCAGTTTGCTGATCGAAATGCGGCGCGCAAGTTTTCCGCAAGAGAGTGGAGGTGCCTGGCAAAGGCCGTGGTGGGTCGTGGCAGGACTTCTGTTGTCAATGGCGGCGATCGTGGTGTCCGGGATCGGCCTTTCGGACGTTGGACCGTTCATGCCAATGCCGTTTCTTCTGGTGGTTCCTGCAGCCGCCGGCATCGTCGCGTTCATGAGAGCCGAACGCAGTGGAATGACGCCGGCAAAGATTCAGGCCGGTACAATGGTGATTATTGCAGCTTCTGCACTCAGCAGCCTGGCAAGAATCATTCTTCGCGTTTCCACCGGCGGAGCACTCAGCTCATTTCTGTTGCCGGGCTCAGTGATTTTGTTTGTGTACATTTGGATCGTGATGTTCCCTCTCTTGTTGGCGAAACAGGCCACGCGCCGCCGGGCTACACAGCTGATTTCCGTGGCTCTCGCCGCTAGCGTGCTCGTAACCGCTGCTACGCTGTCGGTACGTTACCGGCGGAAATTCCCTTATTCACTGGTGAGTGCCCGGGGAACCTGGCGGACTCCGGCCGATGTTGGCATAGCGTTCATGCAAGCAATGCAATTTATTGAGAAAAGGACTGTGCCAGGGGATGCAGTTGCGATCCTGCCGGAGGGAACTTCGCTGGTGTTCTTATCCGAACGGCGCAATCCCTTGCGTGACGAGATCGTTACGCCGGGTTTTCTGGATGCCGCGGGCGAAGAGAGGGCAATCGAGAGTCTTCACCGCTCGCAAGCACCTCTCATTTTCATCGCCAATCGTCCCACTCCAGAATTTGCAGAAACCTCAATTGGAAAAGACTATAACCAGCATCTAATGTATTGGATCGAGCAAAATTATCATGTCTGTGGTGTCTTTGGGCCTCGACCCGACCCTGCCCTCCAGATCGGGGCTGCGGTTTTCTTTCTGCGTGCCTATTGTCTCGCCTCCACATCTTCCAAGAACAAGGATTAGCGGGAGATTTTCTTGATACCGAGAAGGCGTAGTCCAGCTGTTTGAATAGATCAAGCACTAAATCTCCCCGGCCGGGCGGTCGTCTCCCTGCGCCTCTTGGGGGGTTACACGGTTCGATTCCACGAGGGGATGCTGCATCGCCTTGACATGCGTGTTGAGTCGGCCTACACTACGTAGTTTTTAGATGGTCCCGAAAAGCGCGTAGGGGATGGGACCATTATGGAAAAGAGCATAAGCAGGGCATACACACAGGGGCGTGCTGAAAACATGAATAAGGGCACAGACAAGGTCAAGGCAGGCATGGATAAGAAAAGGCTTGAGTATTACAAGAAGAAATTGCTGACGCGGCGGGAAGAGTTGACGAAGACCATAGCTCGCACACAGGAAGAGGGCCGCACGGCGGACGATGATCCGACCGTGGACCTGGCGGACAAGGCGGCGAACTCCTATACCAAGGAGTTTCTGTTTGGAATGACCAATACGGACCGCACCATCCTGAACATGATCGATGCGGCGCTGAAGCGCATCCAGGCGGATGAATACGGCGTTTGCGCGAATTGCCAGGAAGAGCTGCAGCAGAAGCGGCTGGAAGCGGTGCCCTGGGCGAAGCACTGTATTGCTTGCCAAGAGAAGATGGAGCAGGGATTGTTGCAATGAGGGGCAAGGCAAGATTGCAAGCGTGGGTTTCCGGACTCGGCCGGGATAGATTCCGACCAGCGACTAAAACACGCCTCCCGATGATCCGATTACTCCGGGGTACATTCCTTCTTTAATTAAAGCGTAAAAGAGAGTAAGTTTCTGCTGACGTGGCGGACGGAGGCTCATCCCGCGGCATGACATCAGAGTGGCGGCGGGGTGTACTCGGCTGGCTGGCAGAAGCCGGCGACGCGATAGCGAGTGTCTTTTTCCCTGCGGGGTGCCGGATCTGCGACCGGCTGCTGACAACCTCCATCCGGGTTCCGATTTGCGAGGACTGCTTCATGTCGTTCCAACGGATACTTGGCATCGCGTGCGAGGTGTGCGGGCTCCCTCTGCCTGGATTGGCGCAGCACGAGGGGGAGCCGCTGCTCTGCCCGGCTTGCCAAGAGAAGACGTATGCCTTCGACCGGGCTCGAAGCTTTGCGGTCTATGCAGACTCTCTGGTGAGGGCAATTCTGCTACTGAAGTTCGAGCGGATCGAGCCGCTGGGAGCGTGGTTTGCGGACCGACTGGCTGAAGTAGTGAGCGCCGAGGGTGACAGGCTGGCAGCGGACGTGGTGGTTCCAGTACCGCTGCACCGTCAGCGAGAACGGGAACGTGGGTACAACCAAGCCGCGCTCGTCTCTAAGCCACTGGCCAAAAGGCTGCGATTGCCACATAAAGCCGTGCTGCTGATGCGCACCCGGGCGCGTCCGGACAAGCAAGTCCTGACTTTGGAGGAGCGCTGGGAATCCGTTCGTGGCGCTTTTGCCACACGTCCCGGCAGTCAAGTTGACAATCTACGCGTCTTACTGGTAGATGATGTATTGACAACTGGAGCGACGCTGGATGCCTGCGCACGAGCGCTTGGCGACGCGGGAGCCAAATCTGTAATAGGGCTAACCGTCGCGCGAGCGGTCAGAAACCCCCTGCCAAGCACCAGAGAGTGGTAAGATATAAGCTGAAGAAGGCGCGATGGGCGCAAACCGGCACATGTCGGTGGATTCCCGGGGGCGCTACACCCCTGAAGCGGCGGGCGAGGTTATGCCCGGCTCCGAAGGTCCTACAGGCAGTAGAACCCACAACTTGCTTTCGACGCGCCGTGCATCCCTGATGCAAGAGCCGGTGCTGGTGCTGAACGCAACGTAAGAGCCGATAAACGTGACGGCGGTGCGGCGCGCAATGGTGTTAATGCTTAAGGGTGTGGCGCAGGCCGAAGAGATGCACAACGCGGAGGTACATTCCGCAGCGCATGCGCACAGAGTGCCGTCTGTGATTCGCCTGCTGGCGTACCGGCATATTCCGCAGCAGAGCCGGGCGCTTTCGCGGAAGAATATATTGCTGCGGGACCGCAACACCTGCCAGTTCTGCGTGCGAGTATTTCCCAGTTCGGAGTTGACCTTGGACCACGTTGTGCCGCGGTCGCGCGGCGGGCGGTCCAC
>WNFA01003146.1_pt1 | contig 17081 bp, 24 predicted proteins | sample 5400481 | NCBI WGS metagenome assembly WNFA01 (sample SAMN13153340, study PRJNA577476) | soil metagenome | isolation source: 120 cm saprolite under Douglas fir tree site 2 hole 1 replicate 2 | place: USA:California | collected 2015-04-18
ATCTGCCCGAGACCGAAGTGCCGCCCAAGAGCTGGCGGCCGATGGGCCTAGCGCTCGTGTACACGGGGATCGCGCTCGCCGGCACGTCGGCGCTGTCGCACGGCGATCTGGGGTCCGCATCCATGCGCGAGGGCGGCATGATCGGTGGCGGCATCGTGCTCGCGGGATTCGTGATGACGTTGAAGAAGCCGGCACCCCAGCCCGCGCGCGGCAATATCCTGTACAACTCGCTGCTGCGCGAACAGATCGCGCGCCGCAATACAGAAATCGCGCAGGAGAATACGCGGCGGCGCCAGCAGGTGGCGCTGACTGTCGTGCCGCTGCCGCGCGCCGGAGGCTCGCGATGAAGGCACTCGGGTGCGTGCTGTTGCTGGCGGTGCCGGCCGGTCTAGCGGCGCAACACGTCGCCGTCGGCCCGCAGGTGGTCTTCGGCGACTATCGCGAAGTCTCGGCCGATCTGCACTATCGGGGCGCCGGCATGGGTGCGAAGGCGACGGTGATGTGGAAGAAATTCGGCGCCGACGTCGTGCTCTCAAAGGTGAAGTACAAGCCGCAGTCGAGCGCAGCCACGGCGGAGATCGACGCGTCGGAAGTGGACGTCCGGCTACGCTATTACGTTACCGGTCCGGTCAGCGCCGAGCTCGGATTCATAAATCGAAAAATGAAGCCTGAGTTCGAAGCCCAGTCCGTCGGTGCGGTGACCTTTGGGGCGCGCATGACGTACACGCTGGGTCCCGGGGTGGGCATGTCGTTGAATGGCGGCCTGCTGTTCGGATCCAAGTTCTCGGGCGGCGGCACCACCTCGGCGCTCGGGGCGCTGCAGCTAGGACTGGGGCTGACCGTCGATGCGCTGCACGGCCGTGTGCTCGTGACGGGCGACTATGGCTTCCAGCGCTTCTCGCGCACGACCAACGGGGGCGGCGGCGCATTGCCGGCGCCGATCCAGCAGTCGCTCGGTCGCGTGGGGTTCGCGATCGCGTTCTAGTGCGCCAGCCGCGATTCGAACGCGGGACCTTCGGCTCCGGAGGCCGACGCTCTATCCAGCTGAGCTACTGGCGCGCGTTGTGAAGCAACGACTTACATCAGTCAACCGCAGTTCTGGTCCGGTAGTGCCAAAAACAGTGTCAAACGGCGCCCCGGAGCGCCGCCAGCCGGCCCTTCAGTTTATCCTGGAATGCCTCGATGCGGTACTCTACCTCCTCGGCGCGGTGTCGCACTTGGCCTAGGTGGCCGTACACCCGCCGCACCATGGCTTCGCCGCCGTGGCCCAACTCTTTCGCCACAGTGAACAGGCTGACCCGGATCTCCCCGGGCCGCCACCCTGCTCGCACGGCAACCGCGTCGAGCAGCTTCCGGAAGTCCGTCAACATCGTCTCTTCGCCCGTGCGGTATGACGGGAAGAGCAGATGGCTCGGCGGACGATCTGCGTCGAAAACGTACGCCCGCAGGATCGCTTCCAGCTGCAGCCACATCGGCACTGCACGCAGCGACGTGGCCGTCTTGAGCCGCCGCCACTGGTTGGGCCTAAAGGTGATCGTTTTTCGATCAAAGGATACGTCGCCGACCTCGAGGCCCAGCACTTCGCTCGTCCGGCCACCCGTGAGCAGGAAGGTCGCCAGCAACGGGTACGCGAACGGCACGGCGAGATCGCCCCGGGCGGGGCGGTACGTACGAGCGGCCTCGAGCAGCAGCGCCGCTTCGTGCACCTCCATCCAGCGCGCTTCCTGGGGCTTCGCTCTTGGCTTTTCCATCAGGGCTGCCACGGGGTTGTACCCCGGCGGCACGAACCCCTCGGCCTGAGCGCGGCGGAACAGGTTGCTTAGGCAGTTCAGGTGATGGCGGATGGTGCCACCGCTCATGGTGCCGCCGCGTCCATTCGATTCGGTGTGCAACTGCTCGCTCCACTTCCGGACGTCGGCCACCGTGATGGCATCGAGCGGGCGATGCTCCCCGAAGAAGCCCAGCGCCCGCTGAAGGTAGTGTTCTGACTCGGCCACCCATCCCTGCGTCGCCGTCCCGGCTTTCGCCTTGGCGATGAGGTGCTCTCGGGCGAACTCCGCGAGCGTCGTCTCCTTCGGCAGGCCGTGTACTGCACGCCCCTGGCGGCGCGCGCGGAGCTTATTCAGTTCGGCGAGTCGCTTGGCGGCGAGGACCTCGGCGACCTCAGCATCGGTCGTTGCCAATGCCTCGTCCGGTACGATGAGCGCCTCGCGCCTACCGCCCACGTCGGCATAGTCGCGGAAATCTGCGTACGCGCGCTGCGCGCCGCCCTGCTCCCGCCAGAACAGGCGGGCTCGCTTTCGTTTTCCTGACATTGCTACCTCCTCGGTTTGAACGTTGGTTGGACCGACCCTGGGTCGTTGGCTGCGGTGGACGGGACTTGCAAGAGCTTCGCGAGAGCGTCCATCCGTCGCATACCCAGCAGGATGTTCTGGAACACAGGGCGCACGCCGTCAACCGCGAGCCCGACGATCGTATCCTTGTGGCGGTGCGCGATGTCGCTGCGGGCCCGGATTTGCATCCAGACGTGGTCGAAGTCCACGGCGCCCGCCTTCTCGGTTGCCCGCAGTTCGGCTTCGATGATGGCGTAGAGTTGCTCAACCGGGTTGTCCGCGGCGCGCACCCGTAACTCGGGCGGCTCGCCGAGCAGTAACCAGTTCAGGCTGAGGTTTGCCTCCCGTGCGAGGCGGAGGAGGATGGGGACCTCCGGGACGCTCGGGTTCTTACGGCGGGACCAGCCGAGCCGCGTCGTGCGCGGAATCCCGAACATGTCCTCGAAAGCCGACCAACTGCCGTAGCGCCGGTGCACGAACTGGTTCAGCCGGCGGCAGATCGCGTCGGTGTCCTTGGCCGTGGGACGCGTGCGGGCCACGAACCCTCCTGTCGGTTGAACGTTCCATAGAGACGGTAAAGCGTCACTCCAATCTAACTAGTGGTGTGCCGGGATGCTACGCCAGATTGCGGCCGGTATGAATCCACTTGAGCAGTTGCGAACGGCGCTGGCGGCGCTGCCGCCCGGCACCCTGGTGGCGCTGCCGCGCGAGGCGCTGCTGGACCTGCTCGGTGCACCGGGCCGTCGGGCTGGGGGACCGGTTGAAGTCCGGGTGCAGGGGCCGGAGGAGATCCCGGCGGAGGTCCAAGTAGACCTGACGGTGGCCGAGTTGGCCCAGCGCTTTCGGCGGTCCCCCAGCACGGTGCGCCAGTGGTTGGAGTCCGGGCAGCTCGAGGGCTACAAGTTGTTCGGCCGCGAGTGGCGCGTGCCGGCAGCGGCCGTCGTGGCGTTCCAGGAGCGACAGCGCCTCGGGAGTGGCAGCGATTCCGCTGTGAAGAATCGTGCTTCGCTCAGCGACTGGCGGAAGGTGAAATGACTGAACGGCCTTCGTCAGTCGTGCTAGCAGCGCGAGGAGCGGCGATCGCGGGAAGGGACAAACAATGAGGAGGGAGGATCATTCTATGAGCAAGCTGCTGACTATCGGGCAGGTGGCAAGGCGACTGCGTAAGTCGGTCGACTACGTTCGCCGGCTGGATGACGAGGGCGTCTTGAAGTCTGAACCGCATCGCAAGGGCGAACACCGTCGCTATCGGGAAGAGGTGGTGACAGCCTATCAGGGGGGGCAGAACGCGCAGCGTGTGCGATGCCGGAGGAGTTCATGGAGCCGAGTCCGGCCCCGGCCCCGCAGCCTCCTACGGTGCCGGAACTACTCCATTTGCGGATCCTGCGTTCGAGCGAGATGATCGGAGCGCCCTGGGGTCTTCCCGCGGAGTGGCGCGCCAAGCTGGAGGCGGAGCTCGAAGACTATGTTACGTTGGAACGGTTCCCTCTGAATGGGAATCCCCTTGTGACCAGTCGCCAGATAAGCGGACACGTTCGGGACCTCCTTGAGCCATACCGGCAGGAGCAAGCCGCGGAGGCCGAGCGGCAGCGGCAAGAGCAGGCGGCGGAAGCCGAGCGGCAACGGAAACATGACCAGGTTGCACGGGCAGCAGAGCAGCGTCGGCAGGAGCTGATCGACTATGGCCGGAAGCTGGCGTACCACGAGACTGCGAGTTGGGCGTCTGACGACCCAACAGCCGAGGCGTGGCGCGATGTCGAACTCGTGTTGCAGGCTGAGGTAAAGGCCGATTGGAAGGAGAGCGACGTGCGGAAGCTAGTGGAGGAGCGGCTCGATCAATATGAAGAGGAAGAGGATGACGCAGAAGAAGATGACGCAGACGAGGTCGAGGCGGCGGACGAGGAAGATGATGGCATCGATGATGATCGAGGAGAGGATGAGGACGAGGCGGAGGACTGAGCGTGTCAAATCTTGCAAACCTTGCAAATCTGAATCACGAACCTAGGATGGCCAGATCAGAACCGAGGTTCCCATCGGCTGGCGGCGTTCCAAGTCCAGCCCTGAATCTGCTCAAGGAAGCGCACCCGTTCCGCCAATCGGTCGCGGGATCTCGGTTTAAGCGTGGATTCTAGAGAGTTGTTTAGTACGATCTGAACGTGACCTATGGCAGGTGGCAACGAAACACGCTATCAACTCTCACGCACACTTGGCCGGCGCTTGCCACATCGTCGACCTTGTGCCTTCGCTGACCACTGCGAGGAGTCGGTGTCTGACATCGTGCGCCCCCCATCCGACCCGCCTGCCCGGGCCCCCAAGATCCTCACCCAGGTACGTGCAGCCGTACGCGTGCGCCACTACAGCCGGCGGACCGAAGAGGCATATCTCGGGTGGATTCGGCGGTATGTGGTCTTCCATGGGCGCCAGCATCCTCACGGGCTCGGCGCGAAGGACGTGGCTGCGTTCCTGTCGCACCTCGCGGTCGCCGGGCGCGTGAGCGCCGCCACCCAGAATCAAGCGCTCGGGGCGCTGCTCTTCCTGTACAATGAAGTCCTGGAACAACCCTTGGGGAACGTGGCGGGATTGATCCGCGCCCCGCGCCCGCGCCGACTGCCCGCGGTCCTTACGCGAGAGGAGGTCCGGGCCATCCTGGGACATCTCGAGGGGCCGGTCCGTCTGGTCGGTGTCCTGCTTTACGGGTCGGGCTTGCGACTCCTCGAGGCCCTGACGCTTCGCGTGAAGGATGTGGACTTCGGTCGCTTGGAGATCCGGCTTCGGCGCGGGAAGGGGGGCCGGGACCGCGTCACCATGCTCCCCAAGCGTGCGAGCGCGCTGCTCGCGCGGCACTTGGAGGTCGTCCGGTGCCAGCACACGCAGGACCTGGCGATAGGGGCGGGCACGGTCGAGCTGCCCGATGCGCTCAGCCGGAAGTATCCACGCGCGAGCCGGGCCTGGCCCTGGCAGTGGGTGTTCCCCGCCACCCGGCCTTACCGCGACCCGCGCACGGGCGAGCTCCGGCGCCACCATCTTCACGAAACCGTGATCCAGCGCGCGTTTCACGCGGCGGTGCGGCAGAGCGGGATCCCGAAGCGCGTGAGCTGCCACACCCTTCGGCACTCCTTCGCGACCCACCTGCTCGAATCGGGCTATGACATTCGAACGGTGCAGGAGCTGCTGGGGCACCGGGATGTCCGCACGACGATGATCTACACGCACGTGCTGAATCGCGGGGGGCTAGGCGTGCGCAGCCCAGTGGATGTACTCTAGAGGGTACGGGCAAGGTGTTTCGATGCGCCCAGGCCTTGCAGTGTTTGGACGCGGCACCGGACACCAACATCGGGGGCAACCGCTTGAGCCGGGACCAGTTACGGTTGTGATGCCCAACTTTGGAACAGCGTGATAGACTGCGAGGCTTGGGGGTGCAGCGTGATAGGCTGGTCAGTCTAATACTTAGTTAGGCTGCCGCTTGATAAACGTATGACATTTACTTTTACACTCACCAAAGAGGCGCACATCCGCGCCATGCACGATATGGCCAAGCGGACGCTCGCCTACAAGGTGAGTTGGGCTGTCTTGGGTGGTTTGGCTGTGCTTTCCGTTCTAGTTGCCGCGTCTTCGGGGCAAGGCTTTGCACGTGCGCTTGCGAGCAGTAGTCCGTACCTCATCGTTTATCTGGGCATCTTGCTGTTCGGCTTCCCACTCTCGTACAGGTGGACGGTGCGCCAGATGCATCGTCACAATCGTGCGTGGCAAGATCCCCACACTTTTGACATTACCCCCGAGTTCCTTTCAATGCGCGGACCCCTGCATAGCGCGCAGATTCGGTGGGATGCGATTTACAGAGTTGTTGAAACGCGACATACCATCCTTTTCTACCTGAGTAAGGGCATGGCTCATTTCATTCCGAAAGATGTCATACCGCCTGCGGAACTAGGCGCGTTACGGCAGAATCTCTCAACGTGGGTGTCGGGGCGTACGGAACTGTATGCAGATACCGCCGCAGCCTAACATGCGCTTGAAGCTGCCGGCGCCCGTCCCCAATGGTCCCGGAGAACATTTCGATGTGCGGTGTTGTAGAATTCCATTGTGAATATTCCAGTTCGGCGCCACAGCTTAAGCGCGATTCGTTAGACGGCGCCCTAATGACACCTGAACTCAACTTTCGCGAACGCGTCGACGCTGTTGTTGCCCGGTACCTGCGCGGTGAAATACAGTTCGATGCAGCAGCTGACGAGATCGCAGGGGTTCTTCGTTCAATCATGACGGCGCCGACGGAGCCAAGGCCGCGCCGGCCCCCCGGCCCCCTGAAGATCAAGCCGCTAACAGTGACCGACTGGATGAATCCTCGGGCGACCGAAGCGCCCGTGAGCGGTGTGTTGCACGCCTCTCCGCTTGTGCCCGGTGGAAGTTCTAAAGATGAAGAGAGGGCTCAAACACTTTTACTTGAGGCCGCTCGTCGCGCGGAAAGCGCCGGTGGTGGCGCCGTCTAACAAGCGCTTGAAGCTGGCGGCGCGCGTAGATTAAGGAATGAGTCTTTTTTCAGCGCGCCGCAGCTTAAGCACGATTCGTTAGGCGGACCGCCCACCCTCAATGAACGAAACACGCAGAGTCAGCGTCGGCGCCTCGGTTGGCATCGGAATGGCAATCGGTGCCACGATTGGGGTGGCGATAAAAAATATCGCGCTGGGTGTCGGCGTGGGTGCGGGGATCGGCTTGGTCGTTGGCTACCTGTTGCGGTCGAGACAGGGCCGGTAAGTGTCGCCGTCCCCGTGTGTGAGCGTCCGCCTAACAAGCGCTTGAAGCTGGCGGCGCGCGTAGATTGTGGAATGAATCTTTCTTCAGCGTGCCGCAGCATAAGCGCGATCCGTTAGGCAGCACCGAAGGGTAAAATCGATCATGACCTTGACCGGACCGCTCGGCGTCGCCTTTGGCCTGGCTTTCGTCGGACTCTGGGCTTACGCCATGTATTGCGCCGGTGTCGTCATCAATAACAGCAATGCGAAAGTGGGTCGCTGGTTTGGAACTTTTTGGCCCGCGCACACACTTACGCCTCGCGGGCTACAGTACCGTCGCCGTTATCGGATCACGGTACTAATGGCCTTCGCGCTGGTAGGACTCGCGTTCCTCGTCTTGCCGAGATGATCACGCCGGTGCTGCCTAACAAGCGCTTGAAGCTGGCGGCGCGCGTAGATTAGGGAATGAATCTTTTTTCAGCGCGCCGCAGCTTAAGCGCGATCCGTTAGGCGCACGCCACATCATGCTGAGCCCCACCGTAACGATCATCGGCGTCCTAGCCGGCGGGGCCGTAGCGTTGATCATTGGGGCTTGGACATATCTGACCCTAAAGCGACGGGGTATTGGCGAGGTCCTTGCGGCAACCGGGAGCGGGCTTGCAACAACGCTAGTGGCTTCCGTTGTCTTCATCGTTCTGCACGTTCAGAAGTGGTTTGGGCCCGAGACGAGTTGGGGTTTCTCGGTCTTTCTGGGATTCTGTGCCGGCATCTGTCAAGCCGTGTTGTATCGTGGTGATATGCTGGTGCCTCGCAGTGCGGATGACGATGAGCGCGGCGCCTAACAAGCGCTTGAAGCTGGCGGCGCGCGAAGATTATGGAATGAATCTTTCTTCCGCGCGCCGCAGCTTAAGCGCGATCCGTTAGGCGCCTCCCAAAGTCACTGCCATGAGTGATATCCCTCTCATTGATTACGCGAGCCTCGACGAGCATACGCATCAGCGTCTGGCCGCGGTCATCGCCACACATACCTCGCTCGAGAGGGCTCTTAATTGGGGTAGGACCCAGCGCCCGCCACTCGCCGTCGAAGCCATCCTTACACAGGACGAGTACACTCACGACGTCTTGATACCATTTGAGAATCGGTACCTGGTGTATGACACAACCTGACTAGGAGCGGTGACGGCGGTCGCCGTCTGGAGTCGCAAGCCGACGGACCGGGAGCTGCTGGATGCACGGCTCGCGCGAGGCTGGAAGCCAACGCCGAGCGGACTAAAGGGAGGAGATCGGGTACTTGGTTATGCCGCCTGCATCTTTGACGATCCTGGGGCACCGCATCACACTCATGAGCATCCAACACCGGGCGCCTAACAAGCGCTTGAAGCTGGCGGCGCGCGTAGATTAAGGAATGAATTCTTCTTCAGCGCGCCGCAGCTTAAGCGCAATCCGTTAGGCGGCTGCGAGTCCTTTACAACATCGGGTTGCGGAGGTGCTTCATTGAGCGTGCGATTGGCGAATCTGCGTTTGCTTGCCATGGTTGGCGCGGTCGCGTGCCGGCCCCAGACTCCCCCGGTCATCGCCATCACGGCGGTGAATTATGCCTTTCAGGTGCCGGCGACCGTCGCCCCCGGTCCCGCGCGGTTGCGTCTGATCAACGCAGGAACCGTCGTGCACGAGGTCCAGGTGTTTGTGTTCAAGCCCGGCATCTCGGCTGATTCGGGCCGCGCGCTGCTCAGCACAATGGACCACGTTCCGGACTCGTTGGCGGATTCATCCGGAGCCGTATTGATCGCTGCGGCGCGCACGACGGCCCCTGAGGAGGTCTATGTGGACCTGCAGGCGGGGCGTGCATACGCACTCCTCTGCCAGTTTCGCGATAGCCCCACCGCCAAGCGGCATGACCGCCTCGGTATGTTTGGCGCACTGCAGGTCACGGCGAGATAATGCGGTTCACGCGTGCGCAGCCGCCTAACAAGCGCTTGAAGCTGGCGGCGCGCGTAGATTAAAGAATGAGTCTTTCTTCAGCGCGCCGCAGCTTAAGCGCATTCCGTTAGGCCGCCGAACTATGTCACGTCTAGCCGTCTTCGACATTGACGGTACGCTTACCGACACAAACGACGTGGACGACGAGTGTTTCCGTCGCGCAGTGGCTGACATCTTCGCACTCACCCATGCCTCCGTCGACTGGTCAGACGCACCACACATTACTGATTCGTCGCTGGCTCGCTGGCTCTGTCAGACGCACTGCCGTCGTGACGCAAGCGACGCCGAACTCGCCCGCCTCACCGCTCACTTCGTTGACCTTCTTCGACAAGAACTCGGACGCGTCCCGGCGCGCTTCGCCGCTATCCCCGGAGCGCGGGGTCTTTTCGCGGACCTGCGAGCTGCCGGGTGGTGGGTGGCACTAGCGACGGGTGGCTGGTTCCTCTCAGCAGTACTCAAGCTCCGCGCTGCCGGCCTCCATGAACCGGAGATCGTCTTGGCGTCGGCGAGCGACGCCCTAACCCGTCCTGAAATCTTCAACCTGGCGTGTCAGCGCGCCGCTGAGAATTACCGTCAACCCTTCGCCCGAGTGGTTTTCGTTGGCGACGCACCATGGGATGTGCGGACGGCTGCCGAACTCGGACACGCCTTTGTCGGCGTGGGTCGCCGGGCGGAGTCGCTGCGCGAAGCTGGAGCCACGATTGTCCTTTCACACTTCCACGATCGCGAGGCCGTCCTTCGGGCTCTTGAGACGGCGGATGTTCCTGCACCTTCGCCGGCGGCCTAATACTTAGTTAGGCGGCTAACGCGCACAAGAGGAAGGATGTTGAGTCTTCAAGCAGTCAATCGCGTCCTGGGTAACTGTTCGGAGTTCTATGAGGAGCAGACCAGACGGCTCCTCGATCTCGGCGTGGATGCGCGGAGCCGTGCGGTCAGTCATGTGGCCTATCGGACCGAGACGCTGCCTGAGTATCTCGACATCCGCCGACAACTTGAGCCCTGGTGCTCAGCCAATGTAGAAAACGTCTGGGGCGGTCGACCAATCTCCAAGCTGCTTTTGCAAACGCCGTTGGACCTTGCTCCCAATAGTTTCACCCGCTTGGTCGAACTGATTCCACCGCCCCATCCGGACGTATATCAGCGCGTTTACAAGCTGGGGCTGGAACACCTCGGGATTGTTCTCGGCGAGATCTTCGCGGAGTTTGGCAAGGCCTATGCCCATGTCTTGACGGGCCAGCAAGACCAAGGCCCGTTCAATCGGCCTTATTTCATTGCCTTCTCCGATCACACGGCTGTGAAGTTCTATCAGCGCTCACTTCAAGACGTGTGCATCCTCGAAGGAAGGCGGTTTGATGGGTTCTATCACGTCATCGAGTAGGCACATTCAGAGTGTCCCCCGCCGCCTAACAAGCGCTTGAAGCTGGCGGCGCGCGTAGATTAAGGAATGACTCGTTCTTCAGCGCGCCGCAGCCTAAGCGCGATCCGTTAGGCTGCTCGATCAGACCCATGCAGCAATTTGTAGACGCCGTTCGACAAGCGATCGCAACATCTAATTGGGTTTCGGCGCTCACGACGGCGCTAGCCCTTCCGGACATCTGTGGCTGGCTAGAGACCCCAGACGTCAAGTCGCAGAAGCGCTATGAGATTTGGTTCGATACCTACATGCTAGGTCGCTACACAGCCCACGCTGAGCACGTGTTTCTGTCAGGAGCCGACTGTTACGCTTTGAGGTGTGCGTTACTGCACGAGGGAAGCGATTCAACTGAACGGCAGCGCGCTCGCCAAGCACTCACCCAGTTCCGGTTTGTCGTGCCTCGGCCAGGCGACACGGTTCATTGCAATCAAGTGGGCTCGCTCCTACAGCTCCAGGTTGATCTTTTCTGCGAAGACATATGCGAGGGAGTCGAGGAATGGAGTAAGAGGACCCTCATTCCTGGTTCAGAGCCTCACGGTCGGTTGAGTGAACTCCTCACCATTGAATCCCTTGGCGATACCCTAATCTTGTGAGCGAGCAGCCTAACAAGCGCTTGAAGCTGGCGGCGCGCGTAGATTAGGGAATGAATCTTTTTTCAGCGCGCCGCAGCTTTAAGCGCACGCCGTTAGGCAGCCTGGCTATGGTAGATTTCAGATGATCGGCCATCGTCCGCGGATCCACGGATGGCGGGCGGAGCGCAGGGTTCCACTGCAATTCTTGCCCGATGATCCCAAACAGCTCGATCCCCACCTACACGTTGACCGCGCCTGGGACCCGAACGAACGTCAGCAGGTCCTGGCTTACCTCGATGCCTGCTACGAAGCCCCATTCTTGTCACCATCTCCATTGGTATGGTGCCCGTTCGGCTGTAGGAATCCTGACCCTCGGGGTCAACTCATGATCACTGACGGCACTTGGTGGTTCATGGACATCCTCATTCACTACCTTCGAGACCACGCGGTCAAGCCGCCTGTTGAATTCCTCACCCATATTCAGCGCCTGAATTACGAGGTGCCAGCCTTTCCCGCGGACTGAGCCAGATGCTCGGCCAGGCTGCCTAACACGCGGCTGGAGCTGACGCCGCCCCTCGTGGTAGAATTACGTTTGTGAAAACCAAAGCAAGGCGGCGCAGCTCAGCCGCAGTCCGTTAGGCAGCCCCGAGCGTGACGGTGGCTACGATGGACGAATTGAGCCAGAAGTGGATGGCCTACATCGATGCGGAGGTGCGCGCGGCCTGCCGCCAGCGCGGTCTCGGCTCTCAGGTGCGCCGCAAGTGGACGGTCCGTGACAAACCAGTATCGGCCTCCCCCGTCGACGACTATGAGTGGAAGCTGGTTCCGGGCGCCAAAGGCAATCTTCCGGAGCAGGCCCCGGGCGAGGTCTACGAGGGCCGCTACTATCTCCTGGGGCTGGACCGTGCGGGTGGGAAGTTCATCCTCCACCATGACAATCATTACGGCGGCGACGGGTCCGAGATAAACCTGGCGACCTTCACCGAGATACGGCTCTTCGACCCCTACAACCCCGACCTCAGGCGCGTCTGGGGCGAGACGGGGGACGCCGTGGCGGCGGCCCGCATTGCGCCACCGCCGCCACCCGGGTGGCTCTGCGAAACCCTGGTCCGTCTCACTGAGCGCTTCCAGCCCAACTGGGTTTCCATCTCCTAGGAGTAGGGGCTGCCTAACATGCGCCTGAAGCTGGCGACGCCCGGTCTCTGAGGTAGTCTTCTATTTCATGAACGACACTGCTCGGCGCCGCAGCTTAGGCGCAGTCCGTTAGGCCGCCGCGAGCGCTGTCCATCAATCGAGGCGCCCGCGACGCTTCCGCAGGGAGGTGAGCAATGAAGATTCACGTATCGTTCGGAGTGCTAACCGCATCTCTCTTGGTTGTACTCGGCCCCACAGCCGTGGCGCAGGACCAAGCGGCAGACTCAGCCGTCACACGCGTCGTTCAGGGATTTGCCGACGCCTGGAACCTCCATGACATGGAAACATTCGGCCACCTCTTTGCGCCGGACGCGGACTTCATTAATGTCGTCGGCGATCGCTGGAAGGGCCGCGCGGCGATCCAAAAGAACACCGCATACTCCCATGGCGTCATACCAGCCTCGGACAGGACCGACGTGACCGCGCCCACCGAAGCCTACGGGATCTTCAAGAAAAGCACCCTCATGTTTACGAGCATTGACGTGAGATCCCTTCGGGCGGATATCGCCATCGCTCATACGAGATGGCGTCTGACGGGGCACGGACCGTCGGGTCCCGCGCGCACGACCGAGCCCCGAACCGGCATAATGACCTTCGTCCTAGCACGCACCGGAACAGCCTGGGAAGTCGCGGCAGCGCAGAACACTGAGTCTAGGGGCCGATGACTCGACGGGCAGGCAGCAGCTAGCCGCTGGGTACGGCTCCATGTCAGTGGAATGGGCCTGTCATGCATTCGCTTCCTAACTGGCGAGACCTGCCGAGGCTGGCCTACTGGTTACTCCGAGCAGCCGTCGGTATACCCCTCATCCTGCCAAGCTTGTGGCGCGATTCCCCCGGCGCAACCGGAACGCCGAAACGGCTCAGGGGCACGGCGGCCTAACACGCGCTTGAAGCTGGCGGCGCGCGTAGATTCGGGAATGAATCTTTCTTCAGCGCGCCGCAGCTTAAGCGCGATCCGTTAGGCGGCCTGCGCCGCTACTCCACACGTGCGGTTGAGACTCGAGGAGACCTTGCCCCATGGCCGGACCGAGCGATACTGTCGACCACCTCACCGAGGCGATCAATCGAGGTGATCTCGAGGCTGCGCTGGCGCTCTACGAACCGAACGCAGTGCTGGTGGTTCAGCCCGGTCACCTGGCTTGCGGGACTACGCAGCTCCGTGAGGCCCTCGCCAGGTTTATCGCGCTCGAGCCCACGCTCCGGTCTGAAGCGCAGGAGGTCATCGGGGCAGGCGACCTTGCACTCTACACGGGCCGCTGGACCCTGCGGGGCATAGATCCGGTCGGTCACACCGTCGTCATGGGCGGCGAATCCTCTGACATCCTCCGTCAACAGCGCGACGGGCGCTGGCTCATCGCACTCGATAATCCCTGGGGCGCCATGATTCTGCCGTCGCGCTGAGCAGGCCGCCTAACAAGGGCAATAACATACTTGACACACCAAGCCTCCTTAGGTAGCTTTTCTCCATGGCCAAGACACCGAACCTCCCCAGCAGTCTCAGCGAAGCGATTCGCTACTTCGCCGATCCCGACGTAGCCCACACATTCCTCGTATGCCTCCGCTGGCCGCATGGCGTGTTCTGTCCTGCGTGCAATGCGAAGAATCCGATGTTCCTCAAGACTCGGCGCATCTACAAGTGCCGGGACTGCGGGCGTCAGTTCTCCGCGAAGCTGGGGACGATCTTCGAGGATAGCCCGCTTAAACTCGACACTTGGCTTCCCGCAATCTGGATGTTGGCCAATAGCAAGAATGGCATCAGCTCCTACGAATTGGGCCGGGGCCTCGGGGTCACACAGAAGACCGCGTGGTTCATGCTGCACAGAATCCGCCTAGCCATGCAGAGCCGCACATTCCGTAAGATGCGCGGCGACGTAGAAGCGGATGAAAGCTTCCTTGGTGGCGCGGCGAGATTCATGCACTTCGGCAAGAAGAAGCGCATCGTGCGCGGGACTGGGGGCATGGACAAGGTGGCCGTGTTCGGATTGTTGGAGCGCGGCAAGGGCAAGAAGGATTCTCGCGTCGCGGCGTCGGTCGTGAGCCGCATTCGCAAGAGAGATTTGCAAAAGCAGATCCTCGAGAAGGTAAAATTGGGGTCCGCGCTCTTTACGGATGCGTTCTGGTCCTACAAGGGCCTGGAGAAAGTGTATCAGCATCAGGTCGTGGACCACGCCCATTGCTACGTTGAGGGGAAGGTCCACACCAACGGATTGGAGAACTTCTGGTCGTTGCTCAAGCGCACGATCAAGGGGACATACGTCAGCGTTGACCCGTTCCATGTCGCTGCATACCTTGACGAACAGGTCCATCGGTTCAACAACCGGGGCCTCAATGATCGAGGTCGCTTCGTGGATGTGGTGCCCTCCATCGTGGACCGCCGCCTCAGCTATCGCGACCTGATCGGCGCCGACCTGAGCGCGGCAACTACGCCAGCGTAAGAGTGGGCGCCAACTTCTCCGAGGCCGGAGGAAAAGGCGCCCATGACGAAGCCCCGCACGAAGCGCGACCCGACGCCATTTGAAAAGATGCGTGAACTCACGCGGCGTCTGGTCGCTGTTCCGAAGTCGGAAGTCTCTAAGCCTAAACGGGCGAAGAAAAAGAGGCAGAGTTGAAATCGGAATGGTAAAGCGCTAGTGTTGCGGCGAGATTTGGAGAACGGTGCGGATGGCCAAGTCGCGACTTAACCATCCGACACCGCCGAAAGGGGACAAGCTGGACGGATTAGGGCTACATCCCTAAGGACCGTTCACCCTACAGCCGGTGGACTTCAGCCCCGCGAACGCGGACAAGTCGGACTGAGGCCCACCGGTCCCTTTTTGTGGCTATTTTCCGTTCCGACCAATCACGTCATAGGTTCCTGCTTCTGGCTTCGAAAAGCCATCATTGTCCTTTGCTTTCCGGTCAAGCGCAGAAACAAGGCTCGTGCGCTTGATCGTGCCGATCAGTTTCTTAGCCATGGCGGCTTCTATGATTTCATTGACTCGCATGGGCCGCCCAGCTTCGCGGATGACAATGGCGGCGGCTTCGGCAATCGGTACGACTTGATTAGCACGGGCAGGGGTAGAAGGTTGGCCATTCGCCCTACTAATGGGCTTCGCCTTCGCATTGGGACCATATACTTCCTGAATCGCCGCGATTCCCGCCTTCAGGGTCGCACGTCGATCCTCGACTCTCATTAGCTCCCTTTGCAGGTCGGCAAGAATTTGTTGAGCGGACTTTTGCTTCTGGCCCATGGCGATCCCCTTCGGCATCGTGGATTCCAGCCTATGGGATATCTTAATGGAACTATCGCAGGAAGCAATAGATGAGATACCTGTGGGTATGACTCAAATCCGCCCTAATTTCCAATGGCAATTTATTGCCACCAGAACATATCCTCCGTTGTGATCTTGATTAGGGCCGCGAGATCACCCGCAAGGAGAAATCGGCCCGCCGTACCTAGGTATTTGGCGAGCCGCGTGTCTCGGGATGTTGCTCGGACTTGGAACGGGGTCTTTCGTCCAAGTGCTTCTAGCCGCTCCAATGCTTGCTGCGCCTTCGTTCCAAACCGCCGGTCAAACCTCGTGTCCAATAATTGCCTCTTAGCGTTCCGCTCGTCGGATTGTTCGTCCGCCGTATCCCTAGAAACCGTAACAGCTTCCTCGAACAGATAATCGTAGATCGCTCCCGACAATTCGAGTAATTCTGTTCCCAAGGCTCGGATTGGTTCAGCCGTCTGCTCCACGCGAAGGCGCTGAGCGTCCCGCTCTAGCTCGTCATGCATCTTCCATGGCGTGCGAATGAGATGCCAGAGAACGAATAGGCCAAGGATAGCAGCGTAGGGATAGAGCAGAATCTTCAAGTTCTCGCTGAGGCCAGCCTGTGAGATCAGGCCATAGTGAATCTGAAGTGCTAGCGTCATACCAGCGAGGAGCAACCCCACCACCACTTGCTGCCCAGCGAGTTTGAGCCAATCCCGGAAGAAAACGGAGAGGAACCGTCGGTAATATGTCCAAAATCCCATCCTGCTAACCTACTCCCCCTGGTAGGTGCGTCAAGTATGTTAATGCCCTAACAAGCGCTTGAAGCTGACGGCGCGCGTAGATTGTGGAATGAATCTCTCTTCAGCGCGCCGCAGCTTAAGCGCGATTCGTTAGGCCGCCACATGAAGCTGATCGAATGCCCTGCCTGTCACAAACAAGTCAGCAGTGAAGCTGACACATGCCCTTCTTGTGGTCAGCCAATCAAGCGCGGCTTCATCGGACGATCGGGAACGGAGCGGGTTCTCAACGTAGGATGTCTGATCATCATTCTAGTGTTGATCGTCTACTTCTTCCTCCAATAGCAGTGGACTACGACTGCTTCACTGTGCGGTCTGATATCAACTTTGAAGTGCAACACTGAGTCTGAGTCTCATCGCCCATAGCATTCCTCCGGAGTCCGATAGCCGAGCCGCTTCCGTGGCCGGCGGTTGAGTTTTGCAGCGATCCGATTGCAATCATGTTGGGTGAGGTGGGCCATGCTCTGGCGTTTGAGCAGGTATTGGCGCACGAGCCCATTGGTGTTCTCGTTGGTGCCGCGCTCCCACGCGTGATGCGGCGTTGCAAAATAGAAGCGGGTCGCGGTGGCGCGCTCGAGCTGGGCGTAGTCGTGAAACTCGGTGCCGTTATCGACGGTGATGGTCCGCACGGAGTGGGGCTGCGCGGCGATCAGTTGTTGCGCGCGGTGATTCACCGCCGCGCTGCTGCGCTGACGTAATTGTCCCAGCGCGAGATACCCAGTCTTGCGCTCCACCAAACTCAAGACGCAGGGGCCGGCCTGGCTCGCGCCGAGGATCGTGTCTGCCTCCCAATGTCCGAGCTCGCGCCGCGTCTCGACGGCC
>WNFA01001889.1_pt1 | contig 17071 bp, 15 predicted proteins | sample 5400481 | NCBI WGS metagenome assembly WNFA01 (sample SAMN13153340, study PRJNA577476) | soil metagenome | isolation source: 120 cm saprolite under Douglas fir tree site 2 hole 1 replicate 2 | place: USA:California | collected 2015-04-18
CTTCGGCCGCAGACCGCACCGCATCGAGCTCTCCTCGGAGCGACGAGGTAAGTGCACGCGCAAGGGTTTCAGCCCTGTCCCACTCCTGTTCGTGTTCAAGCGCCTGCTTTCGCTCCCACGCCGGGGCGGATTGCGGGGCTTGCGCCGCTTTGCCCTGTGGTGCATCTAACGGCTGAGTGAGGGGCAGCCGACCTGCAGGAATGTCGACTTTCTCACGGCCGCGTTCGAGAATCTGCTTCTGCTCGACGACCGTCGTCTCAACAACCTGCGAGACCAGCAAGGATTCGTCCCGCCTGGCGTTGGCCTGCGCGATCTTGTGTCCATTTTCGGTTGCAACGAAAGCTTGGGCGCGGGTATCGCTTTCACCGCATAGCGCATTGTCCCCCACAGCTCCAATGAAAAGCCACAGAACACACACTGCTACTGCAACAGACGTACGTGCAACGACTCTGCTTTTTCCGCGTGAACTCTCGACCGCTTTGGATTCCGGTAGCCAATGGGCTGGGGACAAAGCAATCGACGCGCCCACCCTTTGAAACGAAACGCCATGGCGCACTGCCCAATGAGCAGTGGTCATGTCACCGGTATCTTGGTCCACCAGGAAAACCGGGCTTCCGTACTTGGGTCCCGCTTCAATTGCCTGCAAGCCCATCGTGATAACTCAAACTGGGTCTTAGGACACAGCTATTTCTCATGACACAGCCTTCACCGGTCGTTTGTCGATGTCGCGATTGAGGTAGTCAAAAGGGAGTAGCTGTACCAATCGCTGCAATTAAGTAGATCACGCAATCATTTGATGGAACGTTCTTGACCCGCATATTCGTGCATGACTACGCTGCGGCGTACACTTGAGCCAGCACACTCAAGGAGAACGCCATAAATAGATCATTCATCGTCTTCGCTGGCGTGACCTCCATTGCGCTCGCCCGGGTGTCGCCAGCGGCACGATCAAAATGCCGAAAGTCGTGGAATTGGATTTTCAGGATATCAATCGAGTGTCGATCACGGCCTGTAGCACCGCCTTTTACGTCGGGCTGATTGCCAGGTACTGGTTCGAACGTTACGCAGGGCTCCCGGTGGAAATCGATATCGCGTCCGAATTTCGCTACCGCAACGTGCCGCTCGATTCCGGCAATCTGGCGATCTTTGTATCGCAATCCGGAGAGACCGCCGACACGCTCGCCTCGCTGGAATTCGCCAAAGCTCATGGGCAACGCGTCCTTTCGGTTGTCAACGTGCCAAGCTCGACAATGGCGCGTGCGAGCCAAATCGTATTGCCGACGCTCGCAGGCCCGGAAGTCGGCGTGGCTTCCACCAAGGCGTTCACCTGCCAACTGGCGACGCTTGCCTGCCTTGCTGTCGCGGCTGGGCGCGATCGGGGCGTGCTCTCGGCCGATGACGAGGTGCCGCTGGTGCGGGCGCTCGCCGATGTTCCAAGCTACATGACGTGCGCGCTCGAGCTAGAACCGAAGATCCGCCAGCTCGCTCGCAAGATAGCAGCGTCCCGCAACGCGCTATTCATCGGCCGCGGAACGAACTACCCGCTTGCGCTGGAAGGCGCGCTCAAGCTCAAGGAAGTAACCTACATTCACGCCGAGGGCTATGCTGCCGGAGAACTCAAGCACGGGCCGATCGCGCTCATCGACAAAAATCTCCCAGTCGTCGTGATCGCGCCGGGTGACATGACCTTCGAAAAAACCATGTCGAACATGCACGAAGTGATCGCTCGCGAGGGCCGCACGATCCTCATTACGGGTCATAAAGGGGCGTCACTTGCGGCGCCGGGGTCCTGGGCAATGCTGGCCCTTCAAGACATGCCGGCCTTGGTAGCACCGCTCGTCTTCGCGTTGCCGTTGCAGCTTCTTGCGTACCACACTGCGCTTGTCTTGGGAACCGACGTCGACCAACCGCGCAATCTCGCTAAGTCGGTGATTGTCGAATAATTTGGCCATCCGGGGCAGGCGCGGCGCACGTGCTCGGATTACTGCCTGAGAGCTAGGCGATGGGGTGCCTGTCTCTCGGACGGCAAAGGTGGACTGACAATTTCGGATAAGTCCTGCCGGATTGGGCTCCGCCAAACCGATCATTGGCTGGCTGGGGCTCGGCGACCGCCTGTGGATGGGCAGGGCGACCGATCGCGCTCCTCAGTCAAATCTGGTCATCGAGGCCTTCCAAATTAGCGAAGCACTGCGCATCAAGCGCGAGAAAGATCTCCGTCATGAATACCAGGAAATTCGGATTGAGCTCGCCCGCATCGAAAGTTTACTCGTTCAGAAAGACCCGAACTTTCATCGCTAGAATTCTGATCCGTTTCAGCAACGCCTATGGCGATCTCGCCCTGTGGATCGCTCCATGGCTGGTGGAAGAAGACGGAGCGGGCCGATAAACCGCAGAATAACTAACCACGCCAGATGCTGTGTTCTCCATCCTTGAGCGGTATGCCGTTGCCGGCCGGCGCTGTCCGGAAAACGGATGCCACGGGTAGAGGCTGGCTTTATCCCGGCCCTCGCGCGCGCCGGGCGCATACGCGTTGAAATCCCCCGGCAAAAACTCGCCAGGTGATCATTCTGGTCGGTCCGCACGCGGGCAAGGCGACTGCCGCAAATCCGAACGGCCTCAAATCATCGACGCCGCCGGCACGCGCACGATGACGCGCACCCAAATCGCAGCCAGCAGGTGTCCGCATGACCACACTCCCCCTTTGGATCGCCGCTTGCACGCCCGCCCGACGACTACCCATCCGACGATCATGGCGGCCGTCCGCACTCTTCAAATTTGGTCCTCGGAAACGAATAGATCAGGCGAGCTGTGGAACAGATTGTCCGTAGAGCAGCTCGTCGCGCAATTTGCCCTTGAAGCTTTCGCAATAGCCATTTTCCCAAGGGCTCCCAGGTTGGATGTAAGCTGTCTTGGCGCCAACGGCAGCGATCCACTCGCGAAGAGCGATCGCAACGAACTCAGGGCCATTGTTTGTACGACAAAGGCCGAGACTCGATCCGACGGTGCAAGGCCGCAAACTGGAGTGCGGGTCGATTGAAGAAAGATCGACGGGAGGGTCTCGCGACGCGCGAGACGGGGGGACCTGTCCTTGGTCCCCGGCGGGAAAGTTGCGCCGTTCCATGACGTGCTTTTGCGCGACGCGGCAGAAGCGTGCTGAAGGCGCGGAATGACTTCGCGCGGCCTGCCGTCACTCTCTGCTGCTCGAACGCTAGGGCACGAAACCCAGAGCGAACGACGTTGTTAGAGGAGGCACTATCGGCACCGATGGAGGCTTCCGCGCCGCTCTATGACATCAACCCGCAGACCGGCGTCAGCATCGAAGTGTTCTACGCCGACCTCGCGCCGGAAACTTTCAGTAGACGTGGCGCTGGTTGGTTTTGGTGGGCCCGCCGGCGCGGCTTCTTGCCAGACAGTCCAGCGGCTGGCCCGTTCCCTACGAGCTAAGCAGTATATCGCCACGCGCTAACTACGCCGGGCCAGTCACCCCCAGGTGAGGCACGGCATACCCTCTGCAATGTCGTCCATAGCGTTGGATGATTTCGCGGCCGCCTTCTCGGATCATCACACTTCACGAGCTGCAGCGCTGTAGTCGATCCGGGAACGCTTAGCGAACAGCGCATCGCTCTCCATGTGCCGAACATGGGACATGGACGAGCCGGCACGGGATGCCACAGGGTTAGAAAGTCTAGGATTTATCAGCACTTGCTGAATTGGCCCATGTAGGGACGATTGCGACAAATTGGAGCATGAAAAAGCCCACCAACTCATTGAGTTAGCGGGCTTTTTTCTGGTTGCGGGGCAGGATTTGAACCTATGAACTTCAGGCTATGAGCCTGATGGCGGACCGCCTTCCCGGGATCATAAGCCCACCGATTAGCCCGCTATCCCTTCTTATTAAGTGCTTGAAAAGCTTGGTGGGCGCACCAGGGCTCGAACCTGGGACTCGATGATTAGAGTCAACCGCAGCATGTGGCAATTCAAGGCTCATTCCGAAATCGGAAAGACCCTCGAGGCGGCAAAAGATGAAGACCGCTATGGTAACGGTTACTGTAACGCAACGCGCAGCAGTAATACGGCTAGCTAGGAAGTCCGCTCAAGATCCGACTTTAGCGTCACCATAAAGCGAGCGGCCTCGCCGCCCGTCACAACGCGATGGTCAAAGGTGAGCGACAACGGCAGCACGCGTCGCACCGCCCGGTCTGCCCTGATGTGCCACCACCAGGGGGCAATCCGGCCGGCACCGACGATCGCCACCTGTGGCGGTACGACCACGAGACTGGCGAGGCGGCCGCCGATCATGCCGAAGTTCGACAGCGTGATGGTCGCACCCCGGAGTTCTTCCGGCGGAATCGCGCGCGCGGCCGCGTCGGCGCGCAGCCTGTCGAGGCCGGCTCGCAGATCCCGTGCGTCGCGCTCGGCGACATTGCGCATGACCGGCACGATGAGGCCGCCCTCGGTATCGATCGCGATACCAATATCGATGCGCTTGACCAGACGCCGCGCGCCCGCGCCGGAATTGTACCAGGCGTTGAGCGCGGGCTCCGCCCTGCAGGCAGCCGCAATTGCGCGCATCAGGCGGACACTTGGGTCTTCGCCCGTTCGCCACTCGTCGATATCAGCGTCGTCGCTGACAGTAGCGGGGACGACTTCGGCATGCGCCGCTGCCATGCGCTGGGCCATGGCGCGCCGCATCCCGCGCAATGCCTCGGCTGGACCTGCGTCGGCTTCGCCCGAACGCGCTTACGGCCTTCTGCTCGCCGCCATCCGCGACCCCGATCCGGTTGTGTTCCTGGAGCCAACACGCATCTACCGTGCAGCGAGGTGGCGATTGGTCCAAAGCCTTGACGTTCCGCGAGGTCGTTGATGCTGGCAACGACAAGATCGTCGGCTCGCTTTAAATCCTGTGCGCGAGCGGGGCGGCAGACGACCGGCATTGGGCAACTCCCTAAACAGGAAACCTTTGCTATGCTTCAGAGTAGAGCTTCGCGTGACGACGTCAAATAGCTTCGCGGCGTTTAGCCGGTTCGTCTCTTCATACCGGTAGACCTTCCGCACACCAACCAAGCCGCATAGTTGTGGCGGCACGCATAATCCTGCACTCCGAAGGCACACACGTTCGAATCGTGTCGGGTGCGCCAGATTTCAACACGGCCATCACACGCCCGTGCTTCTCGGTTTCCGTTACGGTTCGTAAGATTTCAACAAGCTGATATCAGATCGGCGGCGCCTAACGGCGCCCCCAGAGCTTGCAGGTCATGATCATGCGGGAGTTACGAAACCGGCTGACCGGAACTCTATCTTTGGCGAGAGCTACATGTCGCGGCTCGGCGGTTCGCCTGCTCCCCTCGGAATCGCTGCCAACTAATCGAAGGCAACAGACCGGAACTGGCTAGGGTTGAAACGCCTCCGCATTCTATAACCGCTCATTCTTCGAACTGTTTGGCACAAAATCTCCGTCGATAAATTTGGCTTAACGACCACCACTAAGGAGCAAAGTGCGTTCAGCACGAGGCTGCTCACGTTAGCTGTCTTAAGATTTTCTTTGATCTCTCGGTGCACACATCGTGCACACGCCGCCTTCTAACTTGTTGAAAGAATTAAACTCTCGATCCAGTCCATCATAAGCAAGTTTGAGCTGGCTTCAGCAAACAACATCAAGTGGATTCTAAATCCTCTGCTTCTACGACTGACAGCTGAGGTTTTATCAAAAGGAACCTCTCGGAAGCCCCGTGCGCACGCGATCATTTTACGTGACAAGTACACCGAGCGCGCGCATTTTGTTCGCTACAAACCAACTCGACTAACCGAGGACACCGTGCCCGACGATCTAGTTTTGCGGATACGCGATAACGCTTTAGACCCGCTTGATTTCGACGCTGCCGACGAGATCGAACGATTGCGGGCGGCACTGATAAAAACTCGTGAGCATCTCATCAATCTGGGTGATCATCCAGAACAGGCCAAAACACTCGCAATGATTGATGCCGCGCTCAGTGCTAACTGAATGATGCCCAACCTCTCCGCCCTGATGTCGCAATTTGAATTGGTTGCGGGGACACGCAACACCCGATTCTTGCGATTGGTCGAACAGGCGATTCCCCAACTCGCCGCATAGCAAGGCTTACTATGGCTAGAGAAGCATTTATTTCCCGTGTGTGTACCGAAAACTCAAATCCGAACGTAGTGATGGTGAAGCCCCCCGAGGACTGGGTGTGAACGAATCATTCCGGCCTGATGAGTCGGACGAGAAATCGGCGCATCCTTGTGCAGAGACCGATGTGTTCTGACGGAGTTGTAGTAATCTGCGTATGATTTTAGAATGCGGCGCAGATTTGCCTCGCCCGAAACAATAACGTGGTCCAAGCACTCGCGCCGGATCGATCCGATAATCCGTTCGGCAAACCCATTCTGCCAGGGAGAGGCTGGTGCAATTGGCTTATCTCGGATGCCCATGGCGCGAAGTCGGCGTGTGACAATGGCGCCGTAGATCCGATCGCGGTCCCGGATCATATAACGCGGAGCCCCATCCCAAGGAAATGCCTCGGTGATCTGGCGTGCGACCCACTCTGCTGTCGGGTTGGCTGTGACGTTGATCCATACGAGATCTCTGCGATGAAGCCGCACGATGACAAAGCCATACAGCAGACTGAAGCCGATGGTCGGGACCACGAACAAATCCATGGCGGCAATGTCCGGAGCGTGGTTTCGCAAAAAGGTCTTCCACCCCTGACTGGGCGGTCCACGACGCTTGACCATGTACTTGGCGACGCTTGATTGGGCGACGTTAAACCCGAGTTTGAGCAGTTCGCCGTGGATGCGCGGCGCACCCCAAAGCAAATTCTCCGTGCTCATCTGCCGGATCAGCGCGCGCAGTTCAATCTCGATTCGCGGGCGCCCTCCTCGCCGCCGCGATTTCCAACGCCAATAGCGACGAAAGCCGGCCCGGTGCCAACTCACCAGCGTCTCAGGCTGGACAATCGTTACGACCTTCAAGATCGACGGAAAGCATCGATACATCTGGACGAAGAACCAGCGGTCGCTATTTGTGAGCCGAGCCCGGCCTTTCAGCTTACGCCGCAAGACGATCAACTGATGTCGGAGAACCGCATTCTCCGCCTCAAGCCGGCTCTTCGACTTGAATGGCGAGGCCAGCACGGCCAGAACAAACCAAATCAGCGCGATCATCGCGCCAACTTAGCCGATTCTGTTACCTGATAAATCCGGATAAGGTTTTCGGTACCCACAGCGGTCAGCGCGGAGGCGAAGCTCATGCCGCCCCGCACAGGTCAATCCCATCCGCCCGCAATCGATCGAGCAACGCGACGCGGATATAATCCGACCGCGACGTCAGCCGTTTATCGGCGGCGTTATCCAACGCCTTCGTGAGAAACTCGGGCGCACGGATCTGTATCAATCTGTCGTAACGGGTTAGTTGATTCATCGGTCACCTGGTAATTGAGCCTGCGTAATGCATGCACTCATCATTACCGATTGAACCGAATGACGCTACATCAGGGCTGTTGATCCTGCGGAGTTTGCTGAGATTGCGAAGATTGTTGACGGCGATGCGGTGTAGGTTTGTCAATCGGCGGACGTCGCCAACCTCGCGTCTCCAAGCTTTGTCCATGTCTCACCACCGCACAGTATGGCCAAAACACAACCTCGGACTTCGAGTTTGTGCGGACCTGCGATAATCACGTCACTGGAATATGGTTTTCCGTCGTCTGCGTTGTAGATGTTGCCTGACCATGTGTTTCCTGCAGTTGGCTCATGCCGCTGAAAATATTGATTCCAATGATGGACGGTTTGCCAGTGCGCGATTGGCGTTTTTATCATCCACTTGGGGTTTCCCCGAAGAAGCATCGATGGGTGTTTTCAGCCAAATGATGGTCCCGCATAGACCTGCGCCACATTTGCTTATCCTGATCTTAGCGTCGCCGGCTTGCGTCAACCAAACACCAGTTGGATCGGCTTGGGTTTCAGCCGATATCTGACTATTCAAAAAAAGCGCTGCAACTATGATCAGGAACTGCCATCTGCGCATTTCGGTTCCCCCGATGGATCGCACCAAAAAAGGTGTCAGAAGATGGTTAAATAATTATGGATCGGGCGGGCTGGTTCGACGGCGAACTCAAGGCGCCACAATAAGACCGCGCGGCACTTTAACTTGCTCCGCCATGACTCCAGGAACGCCGCTGGTGCGTTTTGGCTCTCTGCAGCGCTGTAATCAAATGGGTACCTTGGGGCGGGGCGCTTCGAGGGCAATTCTCAAATCTCTAGCGCTCCTGATGGCACGACGGATATTCCTATCCTCGGAACTGGAATCGAACGTGAGCAGCCTGGAACAGTGCGGGCATTGCATCTGAAAGCCGTTGCGAATCCTCTGCGCCCTTTCTCGAAACATCATCGAGCACTTAGAGCATATGATTTTGACCTTATCGTCGATCATGGCGGCGCCCGAAATAAGCAGCCTACCATTCAAAACCTACGCGTTTACTAATCGCTGGCGGCCTCACCTCTCATCGTCCGGATGCACCCAAACGTAGGGCACGGTCTGCCGTTCTTTCGGGCGCTGGCCTGTTTCGGAGGAACCGGCATTGCATCTGAGCGTTTTAATAGATGCCCCGGTTCCATTTTGACATCATAGAGGCTGATACCGTCCTTCGAGATGAGCAGGGCGAAGTATTCCCCGACCACAAGGCGGCAGAAGTTGAGGCGATCAAGGCGGCCGCCGAAATGGTCAAACACGAAATCGGAAGGCAGCACGCCTTCGACCGAGCAATTGAGGTCCGCGAGGAGTCGGACGAACCTCTTTTTCGTGTTCGCATGGCCGCGAAATTAGAAGCTTCAACGCATCAAGTAAGATCGCCTGAGTTAGCGAAAACTGCTGCCCATCAGCGGTAAACGCGCTGCCAAAGCTGAGGCAAAGAAAGACAAGCCTGTGGCGTCGAGAGCCCGGAAACGAGCATGACCGGGAGGAAATCGCAACGAGAAAAATAAATAACTGCAAGGCCTGGACTTCCGACGAGGATGAGCGACTTCGGGAGCTCGTCATCTCCAATGCCTCGCTCTTCGACATCGCGCTCGAACTAGGGCGAACCGTGGTGGCGGTGAAGGCGCGCGCGCATGCAATTGTCACCGGCGGCTTGAATTTCACCTAAAACCAGCGGTTTGGAGTTGGTGGCGGCTGCCGCTGGCGTAGTCGTTTGCATCCCTCCCAGACGATGAAGGAACGCTGCGGCTCATTCGGATATCGAGAGCGGACTGGACATCCCAATGGTGGATGATGCGTCCTCGCTGGAGGGGGACGCGATGGGCCATGGGGACCGCCGCAAGTGCAAGTGCTGTCTTAAATTATTTCGTCCTGATCCACGGAACCGTCGTCATCAATTTTACTGTTCGGCGTTCGGTTGCAGAGCGGTCAGCAAGAGCGCCAGCCAAGCCCGTTGGCTCGCCAAGCCTGAGAACCAAAGTTACTTCAGCGGCCCCGTGAATGTCGCCCGAGTCGAGGCATGGCGGGCGCGCCATCCCGGCTATTGGCGCAAGGGTCGATGTGCCGGCGTTGCGTTACAAGATGTCTCAATGGCGCAACCCTTTGATTTTACTTTCGAAACAGCCAATGCGGCGCGGTCGCCGTTACAAGATGTCTTGTCGGCGCAACCTGCTGTTCTGGTTGGCTTAATCGCCCATATCGTGGGGTCGCCGTTACAAGATGACATCGTCCGCACCACGGGCCGCTTGCTACGACTGGGCCAAGACATTCTCGCTACATCCGCGGCGCCGGCGGCAACGCTCGTGCCTGACTGCGGAGCCGGTCGTGATCGATTACGAGACGTTCTGCAAAATCCACGACTGCCATGATCGCCAGGGCCTGACGATCGCGCAGACTGCCCGTGTGTTGGGCCTCCACCCACAGACCGTGGCGACGTGGGTGGCGCGATCTCGCTTTGAGCCGCGCCGTAGCCGGCCGCGCGGCAGCGTCCTTGATCCCTTCAAGCCGCGCGTCACACGATTGCTGGACACCCACCCGTATAGCGCTCAGCAGATCTTCCAGCGTCTGCGCGAGGAAGGATATCGCGGCGGCATGACGGTCCTGCGGGATTACATCCGCCGCATCCGGCCGACCAAGCGGCCGGTCTATCTCAAGCTGCACTTTGCTCCCGGCGAGTGCGCGCAGGTCGACTGGGGTTGCTACGGAACCGTCGCGGTGGGCAATACCCGTCGCCGGCTTTCGTTCTTTGTCATGGTGCTGGCGTTCAGCCGCCAGATGTTTGTGGAATTCACCGTCTCCCAGACCATGGAGCATTTCCTCGCCTGCCACCAACACGGCTTCGCGGCTTTCGGCGGCGTGCCGTCCAAAATCATGGTCGACAATCTCAAGTCGGCGGTCCTGCAGCGCCTGGCCGGCGCCGCTCCGGTGTTCAATCCGCGCTATCTCGACTTTGCCCGCCACCACGGCTTTGCGATCGAGGCCTGCAATGTCGCCCGCGGCAACGAGAAGGGGCGCGTCGAGCGAGGTGTGGGCTACGTCAAAAAGAATTTCCTGCAGGGGCTCGAGTTGACCGACTTCAGCACCATCCACGCGGCCGCACAGGTCTGGCTCGACACCGTCGCCAATGTGCGCGTCCACGGCGAAACGCAACAGCGCCCCGTCGATTTGTTGGCACAAGAGCGGCCACGCCTGGGACCGATCAATCCGCACCCCTACGACATCGCCCACACTTCGACCAGCGTCGCCTCCAGCCAATTCCGCATCACCCTGGACACCAATCAGTATTCCGTCCCCGCCGCATACGCTCACCGCCGATTGACGGTCAAAGCCTATCCGGACCGGGTCTGCATCTACTTCGACAACCAGCTCATTTCCCGTCACACCCGCCACTATGGTCGTCACGAGGACATCGAGGAGCCGGACCACGCTAAGGGCCTGATCGCCCAGCGCAGCCGTGCCCGTGAACAGCGCCTGATGATGCACTTTCTGGCGCTGTCGCCGGATGCGACAGCCTATTACGACGGCCTGGAGCAGCGCAGGCTCAACGCCCGCCAGCACGTTCGCAAGATCCTGGCGCTGGCCGAGATCTATCCCACCGATGCGGTAGCTCGTGCCATCACCGATGGGCTCGCCTTCCAGGCCTTCAGTGCCGAGTACATTACCAACATCCTGGAGGCCCGCGCCCGCGCGCTGCCGGAACCCGGACCATTGCAACTCACCCGTCGCCACGACCTGCTCGACATCGACATCGCTCCCCCGGACCTCAACGCCTACGAGATAAACGATCATGACCCCGAGTGACCTGACGCGATTGGACGCGCAGCTGCAGCGTTTGCAGCTGCCCTACATCCAGAGCCATTACCAAGCCCTCGCCACCAAAGCCGCCGAGCAGCAGCGCTCGCATTTGGATTATCTGGAGCAACTGGTCGAGGGCGAGGCCACGATGCGGGAGAACCGCAGCATCGAGCGGCGCATCAGGAACGCGCGCTTCCCCGTGCTCAAATCCCTCGATGACTTCCAGTGGAGCTGGCCCAAAAAGATCAACCGCCCGCAAATCCAGAACCTGTTCCGTCTGGCCTTCATCGCAACCCAGACCAACGTCGTCCTGATCGGCAATGTCGGCCTCGGCAAGACGCATCTGTCGATCGCTCTCGGCCGCGCCGCCTGCCTGAATGGACACTCGGTGCTGTTCGCCACAGCCGTCGACATCATCAACACTCTCGCATCGGCCCAGTCCGCCGGCCGTCTCAAGCGCGAATTCCAGCGTTATCTCAAGCCCGCCGTCCTGATTGTCGATGAGCTCGGTTACCTTCCCATCGACAAGCACGGCGCGGACTTGCTGTTCCAGATCATCAGTCAGCGCTACGAGCGCGCCCCGATGGTGATCACCACCAACCGCGTCTACAAACACTGGTCGCAGATCTTCAACAACGACAGCACCCTGACCTCCGCCATCCTCGATCGCGTGCTGCACCACGCCGACACCGTCATCATCGAAGGCAAGAGCTTCCGCATGAAGGACGAGATCGAAGAGTAAAGCCCGGAGCGACCACGATGCCGCGCAAGCGCCCAGAAAGTCCGCCCGAATACGCCGTCTCCGATGAAGCTGCCGCTTACATTGCGGACGCCCTGATGGAACTCGCCTTGCAATTCGAGGCGACCCACTTCGCAGAAATACGCCGTCACTACGACTCCATCACACCCAGACGTAGCTACGACCCTTGGCAACTCGACCTGTTCAGCGAAAATCTCTGAACGCAGGAAACCGCCGCATCTGACCGCTGCGAAACCCGACCCGTTTTCTTGGTCTCTCTTCCTTGCTGGGGCCATTCTTTGGTTCGACCCGCGCCGCGAGCATTCTTCCGTCCCGACCGCTAAATCTCGCAGCCGACGCGCGCAGGGCCTGTCAAGGCTGGCCGCCTCTTCGCGGCCACCCGAAGGGCTTGGCCTTGACTGGCCCGAGCACGACGGCACGCTTGATCGGTTGGGGCTGCAGGCCGCCGGAATCCGCCACCGGCACGGCGCGGACGTTGATCACACTCGCCTCGGGAAATTCAAACCGCTGGTTTTAGGTGAAATTCACGCTGCTGGTAACAGCAATAGGGATCGCGCTGCGGCGCTCGCGTTTTAGGGTGAAGGAAAAGGCAAAATGACCGGGTCTTATCAGCAGGCCGGCCGATGACGACAGTCTGGGTTTATGTCGATACAAGTAAGGAAGTTGGCGACCGCGATCATCTCAAGGTGTTTGCAACTCCAGATGCCGCCGATGAATGGTTCAAGGAGAACGATCCCGAGGGAGTTGCTTTTGGATATGAGGTCTTAGGTGACGAAACCCGGCCGCGATCCTATTGCCCGATCTGCGGTGCGCTGATCGACATGCGCGACCTGAGCCAGTTACTGGCCCACGTTCATGACGCTCAGATTGAGATCGGCGAAGGTCCGGAGCCGCCAAGGCGTGAGGGGCCGGTGAACTAGGGGCTGAAGGCGAAGGGGCAAATGATTGGGCAAACCCCTTATTTGACGCCCAATCTTGTAAGAATGGGAAGCAAGGGCTGGATGGTTTGGGACAGACATGCCCGAGCACCCGCAAGGTTGGAAGGAGGCCGTCCGGTTATTGAGCTAACCGAAGAACAAGCACGAGAAATCAGAGACGAATTGAACAAAAATGTAGAGCTGGGGCTGAAGTCGAAATGAGCACGCTTCCGGAGCTTATTCCCGAGGTCGATTATCTGTTGGAGATCCTAGGGCGTTTGGGGATCACTGCCATTCCCTCACTTCGTTCCGCGCCAACTTGAGGTCTTTCGTATCGCCGACGCGCAGAGGCGACACATACAGTCTTATATTCGGCTCTGAGGGGTAAAGGTCTTTAATTTTGGCTTCGGCCTCCTCATGGGTTGAGCAGCCAACTAGATAAGTATCTCGGTATGGCAAGCCGCCGCCAACCGGGATGTGGACCAGCACTACGAAGCCTTCGTCAATGTTCTGCGCGCTGCGCGTTTTCCAGCCCGAAAGTTTGGCATTCAAACAGACCCACTACCCAGCCTTTACCTGACCGCGAGAACTGCAAAATCAAACATCGCCATAATCGGTCTCCAGTCGAACGCGCCCTACATCGAGTGCGCCAACCTCTGCCCGAAAGTCGGCAGTTCTAGGACGCGATGGCGGCTTTTCCTTTGCGGATCTGCAGCACCCTCTCAGAGTCAATCCACTATCTTTCGCGCGTTTGCCGGCTTGTAGAGCTAGGGCTGAAGGCGAAGGAGAAATGACCCGAATTATTACAAATAGCCGAGTGCTCGTGCTCTGGTGAGAAAGAGCGGCGCTCGCGCGGCGGTGCGGCTCATCTAGGAATCACTAACAGTTCAATCGTCATTTAAGAGAGCGCGTTCGGCCCCGATAGAAGAATACCGTGACGCAGGCGCAGACCACTCCGCTCGAACTCGCCAGCCAATCTAGCAACGCGGCATGACGGCCCGGAACGTACATCTGGCCAAGCTCAAGAACGCCGGCGTAAGCGCTCAGAAGCGCCGCTATCGACCACGGGGTTTTTCGTGGATAGGCGACGAGAACAGCAATTCCCGCGATCAGGTAAGCCGCCATATGTTCAAGTCGTGTGTTGAAACCAGTCCGGACTATGTCGGGTCCGGGCGTCCAGGAAGCGACCGCAAGCCCGATGACACATGCCCATGCGATGAACCTCATCGCGACGTAAGGAATTTTCATCCGACCATTATTCATGCCTGTTGCAGCCGAAGGAGTTCAGGTTTCTAACCTGATCGCGGCACTGTCACCGCATAAATACAATACAGACACCGCCTCAGGGCGGTCTTTTTGTTTGACGAACAGCCAATTCCTAGAGTCCAGTGACTGCGACGTAAGGAGACGCGCACATGACGATCGCCGTAGACCACTTTGCACAAGCACTTGGAGCTTTCGCTTGGAATTGGTCATCGAAGATCTCGGGGCCGCTAATGCGCGCCAGAAGAGCCGTTGCATTTATGGCTCAACAACACGGAAAACGCCCAGGGCGCGAGCATTTGCCCGGGAAAGCCGTTGACTGAGTGATCGTTCTGCCCTGAGTTCAACACACATAGCCGAGTGCACGCACCCTGGAGGCGGCACCCGGCTACGGGCCGGGCGGCGGTGCCATCTCGCGCTTGCGAACGTTTCCATGCTGCGAGGCGCTACCTCCAGACGGCGCGGCGCGAGGAAGGCCCCCGCTGACATCCAGACAGGGCAAACTCCCTTAATCAAGCTGACCGCCTTCGGGCGCTCTTTTTGTTTGGGCGGCCCCTACCTTGCGCGGCGCCGCCGCGTCGATCAGACGACGGCAGGATCCGGAAGTCATCGAGCTTTTTCCCGGACCTGAGCTGTGCAGTCAGCCAGCGTGGTTGTTTCCCGCGGCCGGCCCAAGTCTCCGACGGCTGCGCGGGATTTCTATACTTCGGAAACACCTGCGGGTAAGGCCGCCGCGCGTGCGGCATCTTCTTAACATTGGCCGGCGCGGTACCCAGCTCGACAAGCTGGCGCAATCGTTGATCAAGCCGTGCTTGTTCGGCTGATATTTTGCCGGCCAACACCGAGGCAACTAGTTGATGAAGGGACCAAAGCTGGTCCACGGACATCGATTCGAGATCATGACGTTTCATGTTCTTAACTCGGATGATTTGTCCTTATTGCAGCGCGTGATTGGCCGTCTGCGGAATGCCAAGACTGCAGGTTTAATTACCTGACAGTGGTGACAGCCGCACCGACGACAGCGATTCCAAATGCAATCGACAGCGCTGCAAGCACGATACGCGGGGCCATAAGGCGCTCCCGTATTTAATCGTCGCCCTATAGGTTTATTTAAGCCCTCCCTGGGGCCGCTTCAATGGCCGAAGAAAGCCAAAACGGAGTACCCCTCCCCACTATCAATCCACTACCTTTTCGCGCGGGAGTCATTGACTCAACCTGGGCGTGAGCGTGGGATGGGCCTTCATTTCAGTGGGGCCGGGGAAGCGATCTCAGTGAAGAAGCGGCGAAGGAAAAGCAAGCCCAAAGCTAGCCCCGCAAGCGGCCAATAAACTAAATAATGAATTTACAGTCACAGCGACAAAAGGATTAGAACAAGGCCCACTGCCACGCCCCCCGCAACAACATGAGCAAGCTCCCAAACGGAGTTGGCGCGAAAAGTTCGGCATTGGCTCGGTAGCCGGACTGGTAACAATTTTTCTCGCAGGGCCTCCTCTCTTCGAAGAATACAATAAGACCTTTCCAGTGGTCGATGCGAAGGGGAACTTTGACGATGTGCACCCATTTCACAATCCCCTAAACATAAGAAATCCGAGTGCCATCTTTGACATGCATGAGGTCAACGTGACGTGCGAATTTGCTGCCATGTGGGGAAATGGGGTGCCGTCGCGCGGCGTAGATGGACACAATTATAAAATGCCGCTTATTACCTCGCACGATCCGTTTGTTTTTATTTCGGAGTTCGGAAGCAGTTTCTATTTTGGACAGACCGGGGCCGCAAAATCCATTTCCTTGAGACAAGGCCTCATCATTGTAAATATCAGCTATGAAACGTGGTTTCATTTCTGGATAATCAAAATTCGTTGGCCGCGAGAGCATTCCACATATCTCAACTTTGTTCCGGGTCCTGCCCCGCACTGGATTTCGGGTAGGAAAATTCTCTAGATTTCGAACACATCAAGCTGGGCAATGCTGCTGATCGGGTTCGCAGGGAATAGGTTTGTGCGTTATCGGAGATCGCGGCGAATGACTGTTACGGTCCCCACGCCGCGCTAGACATCGTGACAGGAGTCCCATTGTTATTTCCGGTTGTCTGACCGGAGATGGTCGTGCTTCCGACTGAACTTGCTTTAGCGGAGCCCACCATCAAAAAATTTGCTCCGCCGATGTTCGTCGCGGTATTGTCCGACGAAGCATTGGTCCATGTGATGGAGGGCGTACCTGATTGCGGCCCTCTCAGCCCGTAGACGCTCAGAGCGGCGCCGCCGCTTGGAATCGTTACGGTCGTGCTTATCGGTGCATCGGTTGCGCTGCTGGATGAAAATGCACCGTTTGCCGATGCGGCTGTCGGGCTTGTTGTTACGATACGATATAAATCAATTCCAGAGCGCGTTGAAGATACCCCATAAGTTATAGCAACATTGCCTGAAGTCCCTGTTGGGACGGCAGCCTGCCAAACATCGGCTAAAAACATAGATCCGCTGTCAACAGCCGCCGCACTTGCAACCTGAGTTGCTGAAATTCCGCCAATCGTCATTGCTGCGATTGTTGGCGCTCCGGTCGACCGGTTGACGACCGCAACGGCAACAATGCGGTTCGGATCTGCGGCACCAAAGCTAAGCGACGAATAGGTAATCGGTGTCCCGCCGGCACTGTCTTCAGCGTGAGAAACCCATGCGAATGAGAAAGCAGCGCCGCTCGGCGCTGGATTGCATACCAAGACACCCCCGCCCATTCGGCTGCATTGTGCCGACGCCGGCGAGCTGACCGCAAAGACAATCGCAGCCAGAGCAATCAAGAACGTGAGAAGTTTGCGCATCGTAAGGCTCCATGACGTCCGGCCCGGAA
>WNFA01002258.1_pt1 | contig 17065 bp, 11 predicted proteins | sample 5400481 | NCBI WGS metagenome assembly WNFA01 (sample SAMN13153340, study PRJNA577476) | soil metagenome | isolation source: 120 cm saprolite under Douglas fir tree site 2 hole 1 replicate 2 | place: USA:California | collected 2015-04-18
AAGTTTTCTACCCGATGATGCCCCTGGCCGCCGTGCGTACCCAGGACAGTTGAAGCTTGCGTCGGAATGGTATGACGGAACGGCCGTTCAAACAGACCGGCGAAGCCGTATGCATGACTGTGGTAGGTGTATTGTGAGTGGTTGCGCTTGGCGCACTTAGTCATTTTGCTCTCCCTGGGCCAAAGGAATCGCTAACTTTTCTTTTTTTCGAACGGAGATTCGAGGCGGGTCGTTCACCTCAGGAGGTCTTTATGCAGGGGATTGTACTACTCTCGCGTTTACTTTCAATCGAGCGACGGTGCGATATTCACTTTAAGATTTTTTTAATTCACTAACTTCAGTTCGAAGCTCTCTGAAGCCAGCTTTGTTTCTTCTCCACTTTGTAATCTACCCCAGAAATTCACCTGATACTCTCCCCCGGTAAACGCCCTAGCCGGTAACGATACTGTTACGGAATAGTCTTGTTCCCTCACCGAGACTGGAAGCGAGTAACCTGTTGCCATACCTGGGCCGGTAATCTCGGCGTGATAGGAGGTGAACTCATGCCTGGGAATAAAGTTGATCAATAAACTGAGCCTCTGGTTCCTGGACAGCACAATGGTATCTGAGCCCCTGCGTTGGGCCCCTGAAATTACATAACGAACTTCCTGGCTCGGCGCCTTCAGGTCCGCGATCAAATTCTGCTGGCTCGTGATTCTTGTGTGCTGATAAACGCTGAAACCAGCAAGGCAGAGTAGGGCCGCAAACGCCATTGCAGGAACCGGCTGCAACAAAGATCTCATCGGCGCCCACAGACCAACCTTCCGCGGAGCAACTGCCGCTTGTTGAACGCGGGATTCCTCTGACAATTCACGGCCGGCGTTCAGGAAATCGGATCCAAAGGTTACGGCTTCCAGGCATATGGCGCAATTCAGGTAGTGATCTTCAAAAGCCAGCCGCTCTTGCTCCGTCATCTCGCGCAGCAGATACCGTTCTGTAGCCTTCGTGTTTTCGGCTTCTTGATGGTTCATAACTTGACTGCTTTCCATTGCTTTCTCTTCCTCGTTCTCTCTATCCATTGGACTGCCTGTCCAGTAATTTTCTTGCGTTAAGCAGGGAGCGGTGAAGCAGAACACGGAGATAGTCACGTGTAATCCCATGCTCATGGCAGATGGCGTCTTTATCATTTTCGGCGATAAAAACCGCGTTTAAGATGGCGCGATCTTTTTCCGTAAATACTCTTTAATGCGCGAATAAGGGTGTCCTGACGGAGGTCATCCATCTGGGAGCCGTAGATACCGGTGCAGCGTAGTTTGATAGCGAGGAGCCGATTAAAGTGACCTGCAAAGTGCTCCTGGGTCCTGGGATCACGGGCTTTGAGCCGGTCGAGATACTCTGAATCGAAAGGATTGGATTCCACGTTCTTAGTGTCAAACCAGTATACTTCAGAGTCTCCTGAAGGCTGTGGAATTCCTGCGCGCATCAAAACCGGAAAGGGGATCAACATCGCTTTATGGGTCGAACTCCCGGTACCGGTGGTGGCTGGATACATTTCTTTACCAACCTTTCGTCAAAATCGCTGTGGCAATGGCAGATCAGAGCCAAAGTAAAGGCCGGGTTGGGAATCTGCCATGACCAACGCGGAAACTGCAGTTGCCGAAACCACTGCCTGACTGGCATGAGCGGGCGCTGGAACACCGGGCAGATCAGCCGAAGTCGAAGAAAAAGATTGAACCCAGCTTCCGTCGGGGGCCTGCATCTCGCGTAGCCGGGCCGCAACAGCCCATGAGCGGGAAATTCGCAGTCGCAAAAGGCTGCGAAGCAGTAAGGCCTCCGCTAAAGCGGTGTCTTTTCCTGCGTCGATGGTTAGCTGACTGACTTTGCTCAATAGCGCCATGGAAGCCTGTCCGGCCGGCCAGTCTAAAATTTCAGAGCAGACGTAGAATCGCGAAGCGTTACACGTGCCAGGGACAGGAAGCGCAGATCCCAACCCGTTTACAAGAAACGTTTCAGTGATGGGATTGATCTTCTCCAGAGCCCTGGAAGCCGTTGCCGTTACAGCGAGGGCTTTAACCACATCTGATTCGGCAGGTTGATCTGGCGATGCGGCAAAACTACCATCGCCTGCACGGCACGCCGCAAGGAACTCCAGCGCCCCTGAAGGCACGTTCCTGCCATGAGCACGCAACGCGATTACGGCCAGGGCGGTGGTTAGACAATCAGATTTCCGGTAAACATTTTGCAGGTCATCATTTCGCAGAGCATTTTTTTGCAGATCGTCATTTTGCAGATCATCATTTTGCAGATCATCACTTTGCCAACACCCGTGGCATTGCGCCTGACTCAGCCAATCCAGCGAATTCTGGATGGCTTGCTGGCGTGAGTGAGAAAGAAGCGTGGCTGGAACATCTGCCAGGCGCACAAGGATGCTGGCTGTGGTCCCGGCCGACTCCAGGGTGGATTCATTTCCCCAGTAAGCTTCGTTATGCGAAGCCTTATTCAACGCGAATATCGAATCCAATCCTGAGCGGATGGCTCCCATAACATCGCGTCGAGAAGGCATGACGATCCAGGGGCGTAATTTGCTGGGCCTGGGTTCCATATTTTCACTTTGCTGATTGAATGGCATTTTTCGCTGGAAACTAACTCCGGTTTTAACTGCCTATCAATAAGTGTGAGCGAGAGACGAATCGTTTCAGAACCCTGCAAAAGACCTTCCGAGCGCAGAGTAAATAGCTGTAAATATGAGACTTACTGGCTCATTTTCTGGCTGGCCGCGACGCAGACGGTAATTTCTTTGACTTGTAAGACTTAAGAGACTGCTAATTAGAATCGTTAATCAGAGGAGCGCATTGCGTTGGAAACATCTGCGCCTTTATCTAACTTTTGAAACTGCAATCATCGCCATCACTGAGATTTATATAGATCGGAGCGCCAATCGCTATTGAAAGCAATGTGATCGCGCAGCGCATTTCCACCAGAGATTAAATTCCCTAATTTTCTGGCGTTGTCTCTATTTATCCGGCTAGTTTGTACTCACAAGCGCTGCCTTCTTCCGGAAAAAGCTGGGCGGCGCTGACAAGGCGTCACCTCAGGCGCTGATACGCAGAACCGACGGACTCTTACCGGCTTATGCCTGTCACGCCCGAAGTGTCTCCACTCACAGGAGCACCACCTCACAATGAAAAAGAGTCGACGGGACTTACTCAAGATGGGAGCAATGGCTGGGGCAGGCATGGTCCTTCCCACAATTGCTTCCGCGCAAACGCCTAATACGCGTGTTCACACCAATGGCGGAGTGACCTTTCATGGTCATGTATCACGCCCAGCGGCAACGGCCAATGCCGGGTTTGCCGGTTCCCTCAACCTCGCCCAGTTTGTTGATCAGTTGCCCATCATGCCGGTGATTCATCCGACGGCCACCGGCGTTACGCACATCCACATGCAGCAGACCAAACAAAAGCTGCACCGCGATCTGCCTGCAACCACCATCTGGGGCTACGAGGGAATCTGGCCTGGGCCAACCCTGGAAGTTCGCAGTGGTACACCCGTAAAAATCAAGTATCACAATGACGCGCTTCCAACCACTCATCCTCTTCCTGTGGATCCCACTTTGCACGGTTCTGAAGCGGACAAGCCGCAGGTGCGCAACGTAGTCCATTTGCATGGCGCAAAAATCCTTCCTGAGAGTGATGGCTACCCTGAGGCCTGGATTTCCCCGGATGGCATTACCGGCCCGGTGCTCTACAACCCCGATGCATTTGTGTATCCCAATGACCAGCAGTCCACGTTGCTCTGGTACCACGATCACACGCTCGGCATTACCCGCCTGAACATGATCATGGGCTTGGCCGGCGCATACATCATCCGCGACGCCGTGGAAGATTCACTCAACCTGCCGAAAGGCCAGTTTGAAATTCCATTGATCATGCAGGACCGCTTGTTCAACCCGGATGGCAGCTTCCTGTATCCGATCGCCGACGGCGGCACACACCAGTTCTGGATTCCCGAGTTCTTTGGCGACACCATGTGCGTCAACGGCAAGATCTGGCCGGTGCTTGATGTGGAACCACGCCGCTATCGCTTCCGGATGCTGAATGGGTGTAACGCACGCTTCCTGAACATGCGTCTGGTGCGGACCGATGCAACCGGCAACGCGCATGGCATGGCGGGTCCGCAGTTCTTTGTGATCGGTACAGATGGCGGGTTGCTGCCCGCGCCAGTGGTGACGACCACTCTGCTGCAACTTCCCGCAGAGCGCTATGACGTAATCGTCGATTTCACCGGCAAAGGCGGCCAGTTCTTCGTACTGAAGAACGATGCTCCTGCTCCGTATCCGGGGGGTGGTGAGGTTGTACCGACGGAAATCATGATGTTCCGTGTGTCCAAACCGCTATCTTCACCCGACACTTCGCGCATCCCGTTCGTACTCAACCCTCACCCGTTGAACATCAATCCATCCTCAGCCACGCGCAGCCGCGACCTGGTCTTGACTGAACTCGATCGCGCCACGGATGGATTCCCCATCATCGGCCTGCTCGACAACAAGAACTGGGATGATCCGGTCACGGAAGATCCGAAAGCCGGTTCCACCGAAATCTGGAACCTGATCAATGACACAGGTGATGCGCATCCGAAACACATTCACCTGGTGCAGTTCCAGATTTTGAGCCGCCAGCCCTTCGACCAGACCACTTACGACAACACGGGACAGCTCGTCTTTACCGGTCCGCCACAGGCTCCGACGGCTGACGAATTGTTCGCGTCCAAGGACGTTGTGAAGTCGTATCCGGGAACGGTGACCAAGCTCATCATGAAGTTTGATCTGCCCACCGGCACCCAGGTCGTACCTGGACAACGTTATAAGTACGTTTGGCATTGCCACATCCTTGAGCATGAGGACAACGAAATGATGCGTCCAATGGATGTGGTGGGGTAATCAGTCGCCCCCAAGCCGGCCGGCTGGCGCAGCAGCCAACCCTTTGCGTCAGCCATGCCGCAGCTTGAATAAGGCTCAAGATTCCGGATTCAGAAGCCGAATGGATCGCATCCCGCTCGGCCCTGAATTCCGGATAGCAAAGCGGGACCCTGCCTGGTGCGAATCTTGGGGATCCGCACGACACTGGCAGGGAAGTGCTGTACTCGGATGAGCCCGCTCTGCATGGCGGCCCTGGACTCAGCTCCAGGGTCGTCCTTTTCTTTTGCTAAATGCTATTTACCGGCTGTTCCGATGACGGCGATCACGCGCGATGAAGGCGATCTCGGCGATGCTTCTTGTTTGTACCCGGCCCGCAATAAATTACAATCTTTCTTCCACTTATGCGTACCTTTGAGAGCCTTACCGCACGTGAGATTCTGGCATTGGCGATTTCGTTGGAGGAAGAAGACGAACGCATTTACGCCGACTTCGCCGAGGGCCTGCGGCAGGACTTTCCCGCCACCGCGACGATGTTTGATGGGATGCGCGAAGAGGAGTCTGGCCATCGCCGGCGGCTGATCGAGCTCTACCAACTCAAGTTCGGCGAGCACATTCCCCTGATCCGGCGCAATGACGTGAAAGGGTTTGTGCAACGCCGGCCCATATGGCTCAGCCCCATGCGCCTGGATGCAGTTCGCAAAGAGGCCGCCAGCCTTGAGGTGGAAACCCGGCGGTTTTACGAGAAAGCGGCGGCCCGTACAGAGGACGCAAGTATACGGCAGCTTCTCAATGATCTGGCCCAGGAAGAGCGCTCACATGAGCATCGTGCGGAAGAGATTACAAGGGAAAAGTTAGATCCCACGGCACGCAGCAAAGAGGAAGCAGCCAACCGCAAGCTTTTTGTTCTCCAAATTGTCCAGCCTGGCCTGGCTGGATTGATGGATGGATCAGTGTCAACGCTGGCTCCAGTATTTGCGGCTGCGTTTGCCACGCGAAGCACGCATACGGCTTTCGCTGTCGGCTTGGCGGCATCGATTGGCGCGGGCATCAGCATGGGCTTTGCCGAAGCTCTTTCTGACGACGGTAGTCTCACCGGCCGCGGACATCCCTGGATTCGCGGTCTGGTCTGTGGATTGATGACCGCGCTTGGCGGCATTGGTCACACCCTGCCTTTCCTGCTGGCAAATTTTCAGGTTGCGTTCGGCGTCGCGGTCGGGGTAGTTCTTTTTGAGCTTGCATTGATTGCCTGGATCAGGCATCGCTTCATGGATTCGCCGTGGCTCTCTGCCACTCTCCAGGTTGTGCTGGGCGGTACGCTGGTGTTCATCGCCGGCGTGTGGATTGGAAGCTCGTAAACGATCCTCGAGACCATAAGTCACGTCATCCCTCCATCCTGCTCACGCGCTGACGAAAGCGCGCGTTTCGCTAAACGGACGTCCGGATGACGAGGATATTGTTGTTTTGTTTGATGAAGGACACTCGCGAACCTTTTGTCATTCCGAATTGCGAGCGATTGTTGCAATCCGCGATCATCCGCGAAATCCGCGGTAAGAATTTGGGTGACTCAGTCCCAAAGAACCGTCCGATCAATTTCGCTGATCTTCGTTTTGCCGGTGAGGGCCATTGCCATTTGCAGTTCCATTCTAAGAATTTCCAGAACGCGCGCGACGCCGGCAGATCCGGCAATCGAGAGTGCATATAAATAAGGACGTCCCACCAAGACAGCAGTTGCGCCCAAAGCCAGTGCCTTTAGAACGTCAGTTCCACGACGGATACCGCCATCCACCAGCAAGGGAATCCGTCCTTGCAGCTTTTGTGCGATTCGCGGCAGCGCCTGCGCTGTCGAGGGCAATGTATCCAGATTGCGTGCGCCGTGATTGGAGACGATGATGCCCGCCACGCCAGAGTTTGCGGCTCGAACGGCATCGTCGGGATTCAATACACCTTTGAGCAGCACCGGTAGTTTGCTGAAAGAGCACAGCCACTCAATGTCTTTCCAGGTCAGTTTGGGATTTAGCAGGTCGCTGTAAATCGCGCCGCGCATGGGGCGATGAGTGAGGGCGCCAAGATTGAGGTTGGGCAGGGTGCAATCATCCGGCAGCTTGAAGGCATTTCGTACTTCGCGATGGCGAGCGCCGAGCACCGGTGTGTCCACGGTCACGCAGAAAGCCTTGCACCCGCCAGCCTGCGCCCGTTCCACCATCTCTGCCACAATCTCACGGCTCACCATGTAAAGCTGGAACCACAGAGGCTGTGTCGCCAGAGCCGCCAGCTTTTCAATGGGTTCATTGCCAAACGAGCTCATCACCATTCCTGCCTGGGCCAGATTCGCGCCTGCAACGGTGGCCAGTTCCGCCTCTTTATGGCAGAGACGATGAAAAGCCGCGGGGGCGAGCATGATCGGCATGGTCAACTTCTGCCCGAGAATCTCCACACTGAGATCGAGCTCTGAGACATCGACCAGGATGGTCGGTTTCAGGCGCAGCTTCTGCCAGTCTTCCACATTGGCGCGCAACGTGAGTTCGTCCGCGGCAGCCCCGGTGACATAACCGTACGTCATGGCTGACATGGTGGCTTGTGCCAGGGTTTCCAGTTCGGGAAGAGAGAGGATGTCCTCGGCTTTCATCACAGAAGAGTATAGCGGGGGAAAAGCTTACCGCTGATGAACGCTGATGATAACTGATGACCGCTGATCAAACTCTTTTGCCGCGGATTAACGCGGATAGTCGCGGATAAGAAAGGCGATCTTTTGTGGATCTCAATACATTTCGAGCGCGGCGGCGACGAAAAAGGGCGAGGCCGAACACGAGCCGAGCCCGCTGCAACAAGCGCAGAATGAAATATTGCTGGGCATAGGCACTTAAGCGGTTTGGAGCGAAGCGACAGAAGTGGAAGCCTTATTCGGAATTGCCCAGCTCCCATCCATCTTTTTGCATTTCGGAGCGCAGGAAGCGTTGCAGAGTAGTGCGCATGGAAGCCGGCAGTTCGGCAAACTGAACGCCGTGGTGACCTTCTTTATTGGCCCAGGTTACCCGCCCGAGCAGATCAACGTTTCCCGTGCTTCCAGGGATGGTGAGTGAGATGGTGATCGGGCCGCCCGTTTTCAATGGCTTTTCAGAGCTCACGCCGGCTCCGCCCTGGCTCAGATTGAGCAGCACGCCATCAAATTGATCATTGCCGCACTTCAACTTCACCGGTAATTCCAGATGCGCGCGATAGTAACGCTGCTGGCTTAAACTCAATGTGCCCGCCGGCGATTCCTGCGCACTCTCGCGATATGTCTTGAGTTTCCGCAGCAACGTACGCCGGGAAATTCCCAGCGCCTGCGCCGCTTTGCCCTGATTGTTTCCACTTTTTTCGAGCGCCTGGAAAATCATCTGGCGTTCAACCTGGCTGAGTTCGCCGCTCACGGGAGCCGCGTCCTCATCTATCTGGGCATAGCCAGGAAGCTGAAGGTCTTCAGCTGTGACTTGAAACTGCGCTTCGCGCCCCTGCAATACCGCCCGGAAAACAGCGTTGCGCAACTCGCGAACGTTGCCCGGCCAGGAGTAAGCGAGCAGAGCGTCGATCGCGTTCTGGGTAAAGATGGAATCAGGAAAGTGTTCGTGCAGCACCTGTTCGGCGATGCCCAGCACGTCTTCAGGGCGGTCGCGTAGTGCAGGAACTTCCAGCTTGAACTGAGCCAGACGATGGTAGAGATCGCTGCGGAAGCGGCCGGCACGCACATGCTCTTCCAGGTCGCGATTGGTTGCGGCTACCACACGTACGTCAACGCTGACCTTCTTGCTGCCGCCCAGACGATAGTAGGGAATACCATCCAGCACACGCAGAAGCTTTACCTGGACTTTGAGATCAAGATCGCCAATTTCGTCCAGGAACAGGGTGCCTTTATCGGCGAGTTCAAAAAAACCGGGTTTAAGTGAATCGGCCCCGCTGAATGCGCCTTTTTCGTAGCCAAACAGTTCGCTCTCCACCAGATGTTCCGGTATGGCGGCGCAGTTCACGTCCACCAGCGTGTTGTTGCAGCGCAGGGATGAGTTGTGGATCGTGCGCGCGATCATCTCTTTGCCCGTACCAGTTTCTCCGATGATGAGAACGGCCGCAGGATGGCGGGCTACTTTCTCCGCCAGCTTCATCACTCGTTTGAGCGATTCACTGCGCACCACCAGCTTGCCCATGTCAGAGGACTGAGCGGAGGCGGCGAGATGTTCGCCAGGAGTCACTTGCATGGGCGCCGTTGTGGAAGATTGGGCTGGTTCAAAATATGCCAACTCGTGGCGTCCATAATGTCGCAACTTGGTATTACTAAGCAATAAGCAAAACCGGTGGCTCAATTACTTTAGTCAGCAAAAAAGCCTTGCGGCGCTACTTTTAGCTCCGCCGCGTACGGGCGGAAATAGTTTTTTGTGACAGTCTGGCACACAGGCTGGCGCATTCCAGGTGACAAACCGGCACAGGCGCAAAATCTTTCACTTTTTCCGCAGGCGACCAGATATTTAAGTCTTTGTAATTCAGGCGGATACATCTGATAGGCGCACTACGCTTTGGCCCCCAACTTGCCCTGATATGCCATTGAATCGGAAACCTCGGAAACCTATGTCCAGGAAGGCAACAATCTTTTATTGCTTGGTCTGCGCGGCGGGCCTGAGCGCGCTGGTATCTGGCGCGTGGAATTTTGCCATTTCCGATCTCCCCAAATTTCTCGTCTATCTGCTGATTTCCATCTTCGCATCCAGATTGAAAATTAACATCCCGGAAATGAATGGGACGGTTTCCGTCAATTTCCTGTTCATCCTCATTGGCATTGCGGAATTGAATTACAGCGAGACTCTGATCATAGGTTGCGCGGCCATCCTCACCCAATCACTCATGCTGCGCGCCGGCGGCATCAACCTGGTGCAATCCGTGTTCAACGTGTTTGGTGCGGCGTTTGCAATCTGGGCCGCTTATTACACGTATCATGGCCCGCTGGCTGCGCTGGTGGGAAACAGTCCTTATCTTCTGATCATGCTGGCCGCGTGTGTTTACTTTGTTCTGAATACACTCCCGGTGGCCGCCATCATCTCTCTCACTGAGCGCAAAAATCTGGGAGCGGTCTGGCGCAATTGTTTTGTCTGGTCGTTCCCGTACTATCTTGCCGGCGCCGGCATCGCAGGGCTGGTCACCCTGATCAATCGACAGTTCTCATGGCAGACGTCACTGCTGGCTTTTCCAGCCATGTTTGTCCTTCATCGTTCGTATCGCGTCTACCTGAGACAACTGGAAAGCGAAAAGCGCCAGGTGGAAGACATGGCCGGACTGCATCTTCGTACCATTGAAGCACTGGCGCTGGCCATTGAAGCCAAAGACCAGACGTCACAAGATCATCTTCAGCGCGTGCGCGTATACGCGGTGGAACTGGGCAAGAGGCTGCATCTTCCGCCCAATGAGCTTGAGGCGCTGCGCGCCGCGGCTTTGCTGCATGACATAGGTAAGCTGGGAGTTCCTGAAAACATCATCTCCAAGCCGGGCAGGCTCACACCGGAAGAGTTTGAGAGGATGAAAATCCACCCTGTGGTGGGAGCTGAGATTCTGGAGCGAGTGCAGTTCCCCTATCCTGTGGTTCCGATTGTCAGGGCGCATCATGAGAAATGGGATGGCAGCGGATACCCTGATGGGCTTCGCGGAGAAAGCATTCCCATTGGTGCGCGCATTCTTGCCGCAGTTGATTGTCTGGACGCGTTGACCACAGATCGCCAGTATCGCAGCGGCCTTACTCTGGAAGAGGCCAAGAATCATGTTGTTTTAGAGTCCGGACGGGCCTTTGATCCTCAAGTGGTCGAGTTGCTGGAGCAGTGTTATCTCGAACTGGAAGCACTGGCAGCGTCCGGAACGCATGCAACCCAGATGGCCCTCAGGACCAGTGCAGCCCCAGATCATTTGGCGAAAACTTCGGGCGTCGTTTTGGCCAAGCCAGAACCGCCGCCCACAGGCAGTTTCCTGACGTCGATTGCCGCAGCCCGTCAGGAAGCGCAGATCCTGTTTGAGTTGAGTCACGACCTTGGCAATTCACTCAGCCTGGATGAAACTTTGTCAGTTTTAAGTATTCGCTTGAAGAAGCTGATTCCATATGCGTCCATGGCGGCGTACATCCTGCGAGGAGAAGAACTGGTACCGGAATATGTTGGCGGCGATAATTTCCGGCTTTTCGCGGCCCTGCGCATTCGCATGGGAGCCGGTCTTTCAGGACGTGTGGCAGAGAATCGCAAGGCGATCTTAAATGGAGATCCCGCGCTGGAACCGGGATACGCTGATGATCCGGCCCACTTTCAGCCTTTACGATCTGCTATTTGCGTGCCGCTTGAAGGGCTCCAGGGTGTGGTGGGTGTGCTCACGCTGTACAGTGCCGAAGCCGATTTCTACACCGCGGACCATCTTCGCATCCTGATGGCTATCAGCAATAAGGTCGCGCTCTCAGTGGAAAACGCGCTGGCATTCCAACAGGCTGAAAATTCCGCCACCACTGACTATCTCACGGAACTGCCCAACGCGAGATCTCTGTTCCTGCACCTTGATCGCGAAACGGCCCGCTGCCGTCGCCTGAAAACGTCACTCACGGTCATGGTCTGTGACCTCGACGGCTTTAAACAAATCAATGATCGCTTTGGACACCTTGAAGGGAACCGCATTCTGCGTCTGTTCGCACGCAGTTTGCAGGGATCATGCCGCGAATATGATTACGTGGCCCGCATGGGCGGTGATGAGTTTGTGATTGTGGCGCCGGGACTTGGCGCCTCTGCTGCTCGCGCTCGGGGCATCTGTCTCAGCGAACTGGCCAGCGCCGCCGGGCGTGAAGTCTGCGGAGAAGATTTTCTCGCGCTAAGCGTCGGCTGCGCCATGTATCCCGAGGACGGCACCGATTCCGAACAACTGCTGGCCGAGGCTGATCGCCGTATGTATGGCGACAAGCAGAAAAAGCGCGGCGATAGCCAGTGGATCGCCGCTGATGCCCAGAAAAAAGGACGCCTCGTTTAGCCTCTCAAGCGCAAAGCTGATTAACACTACATCTCAATCTTTCTTTACAATTCATCCCGCAGTGGTAATCAGCGCCCCTGCAACTCCCGTTTACAGACCTCAAAAATCGGCATAAACTCGTGCGTTCCTGAAAATCACATTTGAGGCCACTAATGCTCTTGAAACGAGTTCTTCCAATAGTCCTTCTGGCAGCCACGGCTGCGTTCGCCCAGGGCGGCGCACCTGCACAAAAGGACGCAAAGCAAGCTCCTACTCCGGCTGTGACTGCCGAAAAGGCCGCTGCGCCATCCGAGACTAAGACGGTCGCGCGCCCGAAGTCATTCGACCTGGATGCAATGGATAAGACCGCTAATCCCTGCGAAGACTTCTACGAATACGCTTGCGGCAACTGGCGCAAGAAGAACCCAATCCCTTCTGACGAAGCGCGCTGGGGACGTTTCAACGAGCTGGCTGAATACAATCGCCAGACCCTGCACCAGATTCTAGAGAAGGACGCGGCCAATAATCCGAAACGGACACCTGTCCAGCAGAAGATTGGCGATATGTACCAGTCCTGCATGGATGAGAGTGCCGTCAACACCAAGGGAAAAGCGCCGCTTAAGCCGGAGCTGGACAAGATTGAAGCCATCAGCAGCAAGGACCAGTTGATTGACACCATTGCGTACTTGCAGAACCTGGGTATTCCGGTGCTCTTTGGCTTTGGTGCAGGGCCTGATCTACACAATGCAAGCACACAGATTGCCGGCGTGGTGCAGGGAGGTTTGGGACTTCCGGACCGTGATTACTACCTGAACCAGGACGCGAAGTCGCAAGAGACACGGCAGAAATATCTTGAACACCTGGCCACAACCTTCACCTTGCTGGGTGACAGCGCGGAAGCTTCCAAAAAAGAAGCGCAAGCCGTGATGGATATTGAGACCAAGCTGGCCGACGCGGCCTTTGAGCGCGTGAAGATGCGCGATCCCAAAAACCGCGACCACAAAATGAAGGTGGCGGAATTGGCGGCGCTGGCGCCAAACTTTGAATTTGAACGCTACTTTGTCGCCCGGGCCACACCTAGCTTTACTGAGATCAACGTTGTGCCTCCGGACTTCTTCCAGAAAGTAAACCCTGTCCTTGCCTCAGTTTCCCTGGACGATTGGAAGACCTATCTTCGCTGGCACGCCGCGCGTGCGGCCTCCCCGCTGCTTTCAGACGAATTCGTGAAAGCGAATTTCAATTTTTACGGAAAGTTCCTGAGCGGACAAAAAGAACTTCAGCCGCGCTGGAAACGCTGTGTGCAGACCACGGACGGTTTGCTGGGCGAAGCGCTGGGCCAGCCTTACGTCGATGAAACTTTCGGCAAAGACGGCAAAGACCGCATGCTGCAAATGGTGACCGCGCTCGAACAGGCCCTGGGCGAAGACATCAAGACTCTTGATTGGATGACGCCGGACACCAAGAAGCGCGGGGAAGAAAAGCTAACGGCCATCAGCAATAAGATCGGGTTCCCTGACAAATGGCGTGACTACAGCACGGTGAAGATTGTCCGTGGTGACCTGCTGGCCAACGCGCAGGCAGCCCGCCTGTTTGAAGTAAAGCGCAACCTCAACAAGATCGGCAAGCCGCTGGATAAGACCGAGTGGGGCATGAGCCCTCCAACAGTGAACGCCTACTACAACTCCGCGGAGAACAATATCAACTTCCCGGCCGGCATTCTCCAACCGCCGTTCTTTGATCGCAATGCGGATGACGCCGTCAACTTTGGCGGCATCGGCGTGGTCATTGGACATGAATTGACGCACGGCTTTGACGATCAGGGCAGCAAGTTTGACGCCGCCGGCAACTTTACTGACTGGTGGACACCCGCTGACCGCCAGGAATTCGATAAACGTACCGGATGCGTAGCCGATGAATACAGCTCGTTCGTTGCGGTGGATGATTTGCACCTCAACGGGCGGCTTACGCTGGGTGAAAACACGGCGGATAACGGCGGCATCCACATCGCACTGATGGCACTGCGCAAGCAGATGGAAAAAGATGCTAAGTTGGCGCAGGAGAAAGAAGGATTCACCGCTGAGCAGCGCTTCTTCGTGGGTTTTGCCCAGGTCTGGTGTGAAAATCGCACACCGGAAAGCGCGCGCCTGCTGGTGAAGACTGATCCGCATTCACCGGGGCAGTATCGCGTGATCGGCACAGTGCAGAACAACGCAGACTTTGCCAAGGCGTTCAACTGCAAGCCAGGACAGAAGATGGTGAGCGCCAACGCCTGTCACGTCTGGTAAAAGCTTCTCGCTCGCAACAAAAAAGATGCCGCACTGGTGTGAATTTAAATCCAGTGCGGCTTTTTTTCGGTAGGGCCAGTTCGAAAATTACAGTCCGCGCAGGGCCGGAGCCACTGGACGGCGGGCAGCTCGAATTGCCGGCGGCAATCCGCCAATCAATCCCATCACCAGCGCAAAGATTATTCCCTACAGCAGGAGCGGAGGCGTAATGCGGAAAGCAAACGCCAGATGGGAAAAGGTCTGCCAGTTCATGGCTCCGGTGGTCAATCCGTTGAGCGGCAGAACCGCCAGGCAGCCCACCACGCCGCCGACAAACGAAATCAGCAAGGCCTCCACGGTAAAGGAAAACACCACCGAGCCGGCGCCGAAGCCCAAAGCGCGCAGCGTGGCAATCTCACGCGAACGCTCTGACACGGCGGAGTACATCGTATTCAGAGCGCCAAAGACCGCACCAATCGCCATGATGACGGCAACGATCCCGCCCAGCGTGGTGATAATGGTCGTCATGGTTTGCGATTGCTTGCTGTAGTAATTCACTTCGCGATCAACGTCCACGTTCATGCGCGGATCCGCGCTTACTGAATCTTTGAACTGCTGAATTGCGCCGGCCGAAGTGAGGTGTACCGTTACCGACTGAAAGATATTTTCCGGACGCTTATAGACCTGGTTCAAAACGTGCGCGTCGGCCCAGACTTCCGAATCAAACGCGCTTCCGCCCGCGTCAAAGACGCCGACAACATGCCATGTGGCGCCGCCAAACCGGATTTCGCTGCCCAGCTTCAGGCCGGCATATGTCCCGGAGACATTCTTCCCCACCACCAGTTCGGTCAGTCCAGGTTGAAAGAACCGGCCTTCTACAATCTTGAGGGTCTTGCGAACTTCAAGCGCCGTTGGCGAGACTCCGCGTAGCTGGACGTTGGCGTCTGTCCCGGTGCTGATCAGTGGAAACGGCGCGATCATCACGGCTTCCGCCGAGACGAGCGGCCCATTGGCTCCGCGGGCAATTCCGGGAGCGTCTTGCAGGATGCGGACTTCGTCCAGCGTGACAGCGCCGTTCATCTCAGCGTTGGCACCGGCGCGAAGGATCAGAGCATTGTCCGTGGTGCCTGATGCAACCAGCGTGGCTTTGAATCCGTGAGCCAATGACAGCATGGCAACAAAAACGCCCACGGTCCCCGCAATGCCCAGCACGGCGACAATCGACGAGTTCCAGCGTTGCCTTACACTGCGCAGGTTATAAACAACCGGTATCGCCATCTCACACTCTCCTTAACGCGTCTACAACGCGCAGGCGCATAGCCCCAATGGCCGGGATGATGCCGCTGATGAGACCAACCGTCAGAGCCAGGGCGAATCCCATGAACAGCGCTGTATTGGGAACTTTGAAAAAAGGCAGGACGTTCGGAACTGGATTGCGCCATGCGGCAATCACCTTGGCCGCAACAATGCCCAATCCTCCGCCGATGAGCGATATTAAAAGCGATTCAGCCATGACAAACAACAAAACGAATCGATCAGAAAATCCCACTGCCTTCAGCACTGCAAGCTCTCCGGTACGCTCACGCACAGCAATGGCCATGGTGTTACCGGTAATTAAGAGCAGAGTAAAGAACACAACGCTGCCAATGGTGATGATCAGGAACTGAATATTGCCGAGTTGCTTGACGAAGCCTGTTGCAAAAGATTTTTCGGTCTCTGTTTTGGTTTCGTAGCTGGAATTGTCGAACTTATTATCAATTTCTCTGGCGATGCGGCCAGCGTCATCAGGATTATCAACCCGCAACGTGTACCACCCCACTAGCCCTTTCAGTCGTTCAGGTACGCGTTCCTGAAAGTAGTCCCACTGGAACCACATCTGTGTCTCATCCTGCTGTGAGTCCTTGCCTTGATAAATGGCATCAATGTTGAACTCCCAGTTGCCCGGGAAGATGTCGCCCTTGATCGGTATGCGGTCACCAACTTTCCAGCCAAAACGCTTGGCTAAAGACGCGCCAACCACGGCTCCCTGACGATCCCTGGCAAAATTGTTCCACTCATCATCTGAGACCTGCAACTCGGGATAAACCTGGCGCTGATTCTCGACATTGATGGCGAACTTGGGGAAAAATTTGCTGGGGTCTTGATACACTCCGCCGAACCAGTTCATATGCGTGATCAGCTTCACGCCTTTGATCTGGTGGATTTTGTCCATGTAAGAGAGAGGCACCGGGCTGATCAGTGACGTACGGTTGATGACCACAAGGCGGTCGGCGCCGGCTACGTCCACGCCCTGATTGAATGCGCCGCGAATGGCGGCAAGCATTCCAAACAGAAACAGGGCCACAAAGAACGAGCCTAGCGTGAGCGTGAGCCGGATCTTCTTGCGAAAGAGATTGGCGATAATGAGCGAGCTGTATTTCATCGCGCACCCCCGCTCATGGCTCCTTCAACTCTGGAGGCTTCCACCAGTGCGCCTTTGTTCAGGTGAAGAGTAACGTCCGCGCGCTCGGCTACCTGGGGATCGTGCGTGACCATCAACACCGTTTTCTTATATTGCTTAACCAATGTAAGGATAAGGGCCATGATGTCATCGGCGCTCTTGCGATCAAGATCGCCGGTGGGTTCGTCGCACAGCAGGAAGGTTGGATCGGAAACAACGGCGCGGGCAATCGTCACGCGCTGTTCCTGTCCGCCGGAAAGCTGCCGCGGGAAATGGTGCATGCGATCGGACAGGCCGACTACCGCCAGCGCTGTCTCCACGTGCTCGCGCCGCTGGGCTTTTGAGAGCTTGGTGAGCAGCAGGGGAAGCTCAACGTTTTGGAACGCGGTGAGCACCGGGATCAAGTTATACATCTGGAAAATAAAGCCAACGTGACGGGCGCGCCATTCCGTGAGCTTGCCGCGTGACATA
>WNFA01001892.1_pt1 | contig 17063 bp, 15 predicted proteins | sample 5400481 | NCBI WGS metagenome assembly WNFA01 (sample SAMN13153340, study PRJNA577476) | soil metagenome | isolation source: 120 cm saprolite under Douglas fir tree site 2 hole 1 replicate 2 | place: USA:California | collected 2015-04-18
GTTTATAGTATGTTTCCTGAGTTCAAGAAATACCCGTGGGTGCTGCCTGGATACCGCTACAAAAACCTATCGGACCTGATTGCGTCACTCGAAGCCAGAATTATCAAACCAGCCGAACAAAAGGCAGCAGAATTAGGAAGGCACTAGTAGGACTATGCACGATGACATCACCGATGTTCCTGGTATGCGCGTTGGTCACGATACCAATCTGGAGGCAGGAACAGGCTGTACAGTTATTCTCTGCGATACGCCCGCCGTTGGGGGCGTTGACGTGCGCGGAGGCGCTCCAGCGACCCATGAAACCGATATGCTGCATCCGATGCAAATGGTAGATGAAGTGCATGCCATCCTTTTGACGGGAGGAAGCGCCTTTGGCCTCGGTGCGGCCAGTGGAGTCATGCGCTATCTCGAAGAACATGGTATTGGCTTTGATATCGGGGTAGCACGCGTGCCCCTCGTCCCGGCCGCAGCAATTTTGGACCTGGCCTTTGGTTCAGCCAGTGTTCGTCCCGATGACGCCGCGGGTTATCGGGCATGCGAGCAAGCAACAACAGGCCCAATTAAGCAAGGCAACGTTGGCGCGGGCACAGGCGCCACCGTGGGGAAAACACTAGGCCCTGAGTTTGCCATGAAAGGAGGGCTTGGGTCCGCCAGCACGCAACTGGCGAATGACATAGTTGTCGGGGCGCTGGTTGTCGTCAATGCGTTTGGCGACGTGGTTGACCCACAGACACAGCAGGTCATCGCTGGGACACGCAGTCCTATAGAACCGGGTCTGCTATTCCCTGGCTCCGGTCCCTTTGGGAACACCACTATTGCCGTCGTCGCCACGAACGCTCCACTGTCCAAAGTAGCTGTCAACAAAGTAGCTCAAATGGCACATAATGGCATTGCGCAGGCTGTTCGTCCCGCACACACTATGTTCGATGGCGACACCATCTTTGCCCTGGCATCAGGTTCCCAGCCAGAGGCGAAGCTTGATCCACTACAGGTCAGCATGATAGGCGCAGTGGCAGCTACCACATTGGCGCGAGCCATTGTCAAAGCCATTCGCAATGCGACAGAACTGCATGGCATACCGGCAGCGAGTCCTGCATCCTGAACAGATTTTTGGAAAATGGCTGCGCTCGGCATCAGGGTTGTATCATCATAAACAGTACAACACCTCCACTAATCAGCATGACTACAATACACGCTAGCAAAACAAGAGCGAACGTATAGCTGCGAGGAGCAGGTGTAATCTCCTGCAAATTTCCGCTCGGACGCCGGTCAAGTCGGGGTGGTAGTTCCCGCTTAGCGGTCAATGCCTTCAAACCACCCGTCGCCAGATCCCACGAGTGAGCTGTAAAATCATTGGCACGATCTTGAACAATCGCTCCGGAGAGTCCTGTACTGTGCATCTGTGAAGGTGAGGGCTGCATCGAAGAAGATGCATATGTAGATGAGATAGGGGCAGGCATCGAGTGGGCAATAGAAATCGAGTGCGGGTGATCAGACAGGAATCTTGGAGACTGAGCGTCAGGTATGGGTAGTGTCACAGCTTCTCTCCGCTCGGGATCCCTCGATAAATCGGGGACCTACGGCCAACCGCGTCTCTAAAGGGTCAGTGTACAGTGAACGCTCTACAACCTACTTCTTCTGTTTCTATTGTAGTTAATGAGTTGAAAGAGTCAAGAGACCATGACTATTGGGTACACTTCATACAACACCCAGCACTTGCAGGAGGGTATTGAGCATACGTGCAGTGGCTCCCCAGATAGTATAGGAGCCATATTCGTAAAAATAGACCGTGTGTGTCACTCCACTGCGCGTCCACTCCTCCGTATGAAAAATAGCCGGGTCGGCAAGGCCTTGCAACGAAGCAAGAATAAGCTCTGTGACCTCAGCTTCCTGTAAATACAACACTCCCAACCCTTGTGGAAGAAAAGCAACCACAGGCATAATCACGAAATTGCTGACAGCCGTGAACCCCGGCGGCAAAACACCCAGCACCTCTACCCTTGCAGCATCTAGCCCGATTTCCTCCCACGCCTCGCGCAGGGCAGTCATAACCACTGTATCATCGCCAGGTTCGACAGCTCCACCGGGAAAGGCGATCTCGCCACTATGTGAACGCAGAGTAGCAGCCCTGCGAACAAAGGCCAGGTGGGTCTCCCCTGCATGATCAAATAACCCCAATAAAACGGCTGCCTTGCGAGCATGAGGGTACTGGGCTTCGATCACATCGGCTAAAGAGTCAGCGCGCTCTGCAGGCTCCAACCGCTCTTTTAGGATCGAAATGACTTCCGCGCTATCGTGTAAATTCATATCGTCCATTGTAGCACAAGCTCAAATAGAGCATGATCTGGTTCTAATATTACTTGCATCGCTGTGATACAATGTGACAAACAAAAACACATCGGGGAGTTGTGCTAAATGGTCAAAGATTGCTTGCATTCAGGTACGGCTTTTGGTATAATTAGAGCATCGAGTGGGGGTATGCTAACGTCCGGGCTCATTTTGTGTTCGTATGGCGGCTTCCCTATCTGCAAGCATCGTTTCGTATGAACGTTCTAGAAATAGGGCAAGAGTAGTCACGTAGCCAATCTCGTGAATATTTGAGATTGAAGAAGCCTGAAGACTGAAACGATCAGGGCCTAAAGCATCCTCCTCCGATAAAGCCAATGTCCGAAAGTGCACTCCCCAGAGTCCCGGCGTGAAGTTTAATTCGTCACCTTTGGGCAGGATTTCGCCCGGAACTGCCTTGATCAGCAGGTGAGATGGCTCAGATAGGACTGGCAAATACCGTGGATCGAAGGGGGTATTTTACCCATGCAAGCACAACAGCACGACGACCTTTCGACAATGCCAGCGGCAAATCTTAAGAGCGGACGGGTACAGACGATGTACGAAGGAAATGACCCAGAAGTGCAAAACAACAACACACCGGAGGAGACGAGCGAGATCAACGAGATGGAAGTGTTGTTGCGCGAATCTGCCACTCCCATCACCATCAAACGCGGCGATGTCGTCGAGGGCGTAATCGTGCGGATAGACCAGGACGAGATCCTGGTCGATATTGGCCTCAAATCCGAAGGCGTTCTCTCGACCAAAGAACTGCCAGCCAATGGCTACGGCTCCTTCAATGAACTGCACATCGATGACAAAATCCTCGTGTACATCATGCAGCCCGAAACACCCGATGGCCACGCGCTTCTCTCGCTCAAACGAGCCCACGCCGAGCGGCAGTGGCGCATCGCCGATCAGCAATATCGTGACAATGAGCTGCTCCAGGCACGGGTGATCGATTATAACAAGGGCGGCCTCATTGTTGATGTCGCCGGCATTCGCGGGTTCGTGCCCATCTCTCAAATCCTCAATCTCAAGCGCGAAGAGGTCGCTGCTGGCGGCGAAAGCCAGGAGACAGCAGCCAAGCTGGCGAGCATGAGGGACAAAGAACTCCAGCTCAAGATCATCGAGATCAACCGCACGCGCAATCGCCTCATCCTCTCAGAGCGCCTGGCAGTGCAAGAATGGCGCCAGCGGCGGCGCGAAGAGTTGCTCGATGAACTCAAGCCTGGGGAAGTACGCAGGGGCGTCGTCAGCAATCTCGCAAACTTCGGTGCGTTTGTCGACCTGGGAGGCGCTGACGGACTGGTGCATATCAGCCAGTTAGCCTGGAGCCGCGTCAATCACCCCAGCGAGGTGCTCCATGTCGGCCAGGAGGTCGAAGTCCAGGTCTTGAGCGTTGATAAAGAGAAAAAGAAGATCGCCCTCTCGATCAAGCGCGCAGAGGTCGATCCCTGGACCACCGTGGAACAGCGCTATACACCCGGCCAGCTTGTGACCGGGACCATTACCAAGATCGCCCCCTTTGGCGCATTTGCACGCATCGAGGATGGCATCGAGGGATTGATCCACCTGTCTGAACTGACGCCCGGGATGGATCCAAAGTCAGCGCTGCACGAAGGTATGCAGCTCCAGTTGCGTATCTTGCGCATCGATGCCGAGCGACGCCGACTGGGATTGAGCCTGCGCCAGGCCGACGAGGTCGATGCCAAAGAGGTACCCAGCGAGCCATCAGTAGACAGTGGCGGCAAAGGTGTTGCAGGTGATATGATGTCATTGGAGGAAACTCCAGCACACCAGGAAGCTGGTACAAACCAGGCAGAGAACAGCACCCCGCGACGCAGCGAAGGAAGAGGGGAGCGGCGTGAGCGCTCTGAGCGCCCCAGCGAGAACCCACTTCTGAGCAATTTGCCGCCAGGTGGCCAAGGAGAAACCACGGCTATGGCTGAAGCATTCCGCCGAGCCGACCGCCAGCGTACCAAAGAAGATACGGAGGCGCCTGAAGAGTAAACAATCCTTAGCCTGTTGCGTTTGTTGCACTTGAACAGATAATCTCGAGACCTCCTTCCTGTGATACCATATGGTAGAGCAGCGAGGAGGTCGATTGTTTAGCGTAAGTAGTTCTGAGCGTATTTCAATCAGATGGGAGGCCAGGGTTGTTATCCTTGACGCCATATGGTGGGTATTGTATGATGAAGTACGAAGTTTACCTGAGCGACACAGAGGGCTCGGTTCCACCTCTGCCACTGAAAGGGGGGTGACAAACAGGTGAACGACAAAGATAGGTTCGACAAATTCACAGAGCGAGCCAGGAAAGTCCTGAGTCTTGCTCAAGAGGAAGCCCAGCGCTTCCAACACAACTACATTGGCACAGAACATCTTCTACTTGGGCTTGTACGCGAAGGCGAGGGTGTTGCCGCAAAAGTACTGAGTAACCTCGGCGTTGAACTCAACAAAGTTCGCAGCGCCGTTGAATTTATCATTGGCCGTGGAGACCGCATCGTGCTCGGCGAGATCGGTCTTACTCCGCGTGCCAAAAAGGTGATTGAGCTGGCAGTTGATGAAGCTCGTCGCCTGAACCATCACTATATCGGCACAGAGCACCTCCTGCTGGGACTGGTGCGTGAAGGTGAAGGCATCGCTGCAGGTGTATTGGAAAGCCTGGGAGTCAACCTCGAGAAGGTCCGCACTCAGACGATCCAGGTGCTCAGCCAATCAGGCGCTCCTCACGAGCGCGATGCTAAGCATTCTAAAACACCTACCATCGACCAGATGGGTATCGACCTCACCGCCGCTGCCCGCGCAGGAACCCTGGACCCGGTCATCGGTCGCCACCAGGAAATCGAGCGTGTCATCCAGATACTCTCTCGACGCACCAAAAACAACCCGGCGCTCATCGGCGAGCCTGGCGTTGGTAAATCGGCCATCGTTGACGGGTTGGCACAACGGCTCGTCGCCGGAGAAGTACCAGAGACTCTGGCTGGCAAGCGCTTGCTGACGCTTGACGTGGGCTCATTAGTGGCAGGGACGAAATATCGTGGTGAGTTCGAAGAGCGCCTGAAGAAAATCATCGAAGAAATTCGCAGCAGCAAAGATTGTATTATCTTCATCGACGAAGTTCATACGCTTGTTGGTGCCGGAGCGGCGGAAGGTGCGGTTGATGCCGCCAACATCTTAAAGCCAGCGCTGGCCCGTGGCGAATTACAATGCATTGGTGCTACCACGCTCGATGAATATCGCAAATACATCGAGCGTGATGCTGCTTTACAAAGGCGCTTCCAGGAAGTGATCGTGCGCGAACCAAGCGTTGAGGAGACACTAGAAATCCTTAAGGGTATTCGCGAACGTTACGAGGCGCATCATCGTCTCGTCATAACCGACGAGGCTCTCAAAGCCGCTACCGAGATGGCAAGCCGCTACATTACCGATCGCTTCATGCCTGACAAAGCCATCGACCTGATTGACGAGGCCGCCAGCCGCGTTCGCATGCAGAACTCGCTGGCTCCCCTCAATCTAAAAGAGGCAACTAAGGCACTGGATGCAATACTGCGCGAAAAAGAAGCGGCTATCCAGCAACAGGAGTATGAATTAGCAGCCGAACTGCGCGACCGCGAGGTGAAGTTGCGCGATCGCATTGCCAAGCTGGAGTCTGGCTGGCACCGCGAGCGTGGCAGCGATAAGCCTTCAGTTGGTGAAGAGGAGATTGCCCAGATCGTCTCAATGTGGACTGGCATCCCCGTCATGCGCATCGCCCAGGAAGAATCGCAGCGCCTGCTCCAGATGGAGGACGCTCTGCATGCTCGTGTCATTGCTCAGAACGAGGCCATCGAGAAGGTCTCCCGCGCTGTGCGCCGCGCTCGCGCTGGCTTGAAAGATCCCAAACGCCCCATCGGTTCCTTCATCTTTATGGGACCTACTGGCGTGGGTAAAACCGAACTGGCGCGTGCTCTTGCTGAATTCATGTTTGGCAGTGAAGACGCACTCATCAAAATTGACATGTCAGAGTTTATGGAGCGCCACGCGGCTGCTCGCCTGGTCGGTGCTCCTCCCGGATACGTAGGTTACGAAGAGGGCGGTCAACTGACCGAGGCGGTACGGCGTAAGTCATATAGTGTCATCCTGCTCGACGAGATCGAAAAGGCCCATCCAGACGTCTTCAATATGCTGCTCCAGATCCTGGAGGACGGCAAGTTGACCGACGCCAAGGGACGCACTGTAGACTTCCGCAATACCATCGTCATTATGACCTCTAACGTTGGCGCGGCTTTGCTGAACAGGGAAGCCTCCATCGGCTTCAAACAATCCAAGGACAAGGACAAGGCACACCAGAGCGAGTACGAATCAATGAAGTCGAAGGTCCTCGGCGAACTGAAGAATACCTTCAAGCCCGAGTTCCTCAACCGTATCGATGAGGTCATCGTCTTCCACTCCCTGCGGATCGAAGAGATGTATTCCATCGTTGAATTACTTCTCAATCGTGTCCGCACCCAACTGACCGAGCAACAGTTGGAGCTGGTTGTACCGCAAGCCTCTAAGGACTTCTTGATTGAAAAGGGCTTCGATGCTCAGTATGGCGCGCGTCCGTTACGCCGTACCATCCAACGCATGGTCGAGGACCCGCTGGCAGAGGGACTCCTGGAGGGCAAGTTCCGCCCCGACGACCTGGTGGAAGCCATCGTCATCGATGGTGAACTCGTCTTGCAAGTGCGTAACCGCATCGAGCAGTTACCCGCACCTGCAACTCCCGAAGCAGCCCTCTCGGCAGGTGGCGAGAGCAGCTCCGGCAGCGAAGCATTGTAAATTTACGGAATCACTAGACGGGCGACCGCGATGGTCGCCCGCACTCTATATTCATGCCAAGATCACGCACGAAATATATTTGCCAGCAATGTGGTGCTGAGCAAAGCAAATGGATGGGCAAGTGCCCCGATTGCGGGGCATGGAACACGTTGGAAGAAGTGGCAGAGATCCAGCTCCCACAAAATTCCGCTCAGCAGCGTCGTCAATCCTTACTTAGAAATTCCCCCATTGCTCAGGGGACCAGAACCCCGCTCGTCCTTCCTGACATCAAGCCGCTCAGGCAAGAGCGTGCCAAGGTTGGCTACCCCGAGATGGACCGGGTGCTTGGTGGAGGTCTTGTAGCAGGTTCCCTCATTCTCATTGGCGGCGAACCCGGCATCGGCAAATCTACCCTGCTCCTACAGGTCTCAGGTGCCATCGCTAAAAACGTGGGACCCGTCCTTTATGTCTCCGGTGAAGAATCGATCGAGCAGGTTAAGATGCGCGCTGAACGCCTGAATATCAGCGGTGAACGGCTCTATTTGCTGGCAGCCATCGAGATGGATGTAATCACCGAAGCTATAAATCAACTTAAACCAGCCCTCGTCGTTATCGACTCGATCCAGACTGTCCTCTCCAGCCACCTGACGGCTGCTCCGGGCAGTATCAGCCAGGTACGCGAATGCACACTCCAGTTGATGCAACTGGCCAAAAACACTCTCACGCCTATTTTCATCATTGGCCATGTCACCAAAGAAGGCACCGTCGCTGGACCCAAGGCTCTTGAACACATCGCAGACGCCGTGCTTTACCTCGAGGGTGAACGCTACCATACCTATCGCCTGCTACGGGGAGTCAAGAATCGTTTCGGCGCAACACATGAGATCGGTGTATTTGAGATGCATGGAGATGGGCTCTTAGAAGTAACCAACCCTTCTGCTGTTTTTCTTGCCGACCGGGTCGCGGGAGCCACAGGTTCAGCGGTGGTCGTCAGCATGGAGGGTACTCGACCTCTATTAGTAGAGGTGCAGGCATTGGTCACACCAAGCAACTTTGGCATCGCACGCTGCACCACCAACGGCATCGAGCACAACCGCATTCTTATGCTGCTCGCAGTACTGACCAAAAGAGTAGGGTTAGCCATCGGCAACCATGATGTCTACGCAAACGTTGTCGGCGGTTTTACTCTGGAGGAGCCGGCCATCGACCTGGGAGTAGCAATCGCGATCGCATCGAGTTATCGTGAGAAACGTATCGCACCTGAGACCGCGCTCATCGGTGAAGTAGGCCTCTCAGGGGAACTGCGCGCCGTCAGCCGCCTGGGATTGCGCGTGCGCGAGGCTGCTAAACTTGGTTTCAAACGCTGCATCGTTCCCAAGGCTGGGGGCGGCGCTCAAGTGCGCGCTGAACTCAACTCCAGTATCCCATCAGACTTTGAAGTTTTTCCTTCCAGTTCGCTTGCAGTCGCGTTAGAAGTAGCCTTACATTAGAGAACTGCTATTGATTCCTATGCTCTAACGGTGTATACTCCATAATCGTTAAAGAGTTTTTTTGCGATCGTATGGGCGTGTCTCGTAGAACGGTATAGCGGCCAGGCAACATCAATTTGCTATTATTATCATTGTTATTATCACCAACCTTGCCAGCATACCTTACCTCGCACCGCCCTCACAGGTGCGTTGAAGGATACCCATAAAGAGTATCCCTCCCGCACCGCATCGGAGGATGAAGGGATGTCTAAAAATACTGTGACTCGCATTATAGGCGCCCTGGCCGCCATTGCTCTTGTCGTCTGGTCCTTCCTTTTCGACCATATAGCGCTGCTCGAAGCCCTTTTGCACAACAACTTCTGGTGGCGTGTGGGGGTCTATGGCATTCTCGCTCTGCTAGTAGCTAGCATTGCTTTTCTCATATCTCCTTACGTCTCGGTCATTCCATACCGCTGGCTGCGGGACCAGATACGGGGTGCCGCCGCCAGTGACCTGGTTGCAGCAGTCATAGGCCTTCTGATCGGACTGTTCATATCATTCCTCCTTGGCTTCCCCCTGTCATATTTACCCGACAGCCTGGGACGCATCCTGCCTCTCGTGGGAGCCGTCCTCTTTGGCTACCTCGGGGTCACCGTAGCGGTACTACGCAAAAACGACCTCGCGCACTTCTTTCAAACATCCATCTTCTCGCGTCGCAACCGCGACGAAGAGCGCGACAAGGACCGTCACAAGGAGCGCGACAAAGATCGTACCTCGTCCCCAGCGCCGGTGACACAGATATTGCTCGACACCAGCGCCATCATCGATGGGCGCATTGCGGACATCAGCCAGACAGGGTTCGTCTCCGCTTCGCTGATCGTGCCACGCTTTGTCCTGAATGAACTACAGCACATCGCCGACTCTCCCGACGCCATGCGTCGCAACCGTGGCCGACGGGGATTGGACATGCTCAACCGCCTGCAGAAAGACACGTCTGTTCCCATCGAGATCATCGACGCGGACGTAGAAGGCGTAGCCGAGGTCGATAGCAAGCTTGTTAAAATGGCTCGCACACTGCACTGCCCTATCATCACCAACGACTTTAACCTCAATCGCGTCGCAGAGTTGCAAGGCGTCAAAGTCCTCAACATCAATGAACTCGCTAATGCCGTCAAACCCGTTCTCTTGCCCGGCGAAGATATCGAGATCAAAATCATGCAGGATGGCAAGGAATTAGGCCAGGGGGTAGGTTACCTGGATGATGGCACAATGATCGTCGTTGAGGGTGGGAGACAATATATGAACACGACTATTGAAGTTACAGTGACGCGGGTGTTGCAAACTGTCGCGGGGCGTATGATTTTTGCCCATCCCAAACAGAACGGTGGTAGCAGTTCAGCATCTCAGTCTCCCTTCAGACAGAGACAGAGTTGAGACATGCAAGATACTGCTGCCGCCATCATCGTTGCCGCGGGTTCCAGCCGCCGCATGGGCGGGCAAGATAAGCTTTGGACACCTCTGGCGGGGCGCATTACTCTGGCTCGTACTATTGATGTATTTGAGGCTTCCCCCTGCATACACAGCATTATTCTCGTGTCCAGTGCCGGGCATATAGCAGATGTCACTATGCTCTGCCATGCAGAGGGATGGCGCAAGATCGTTACTGTCGTCGCAGGGGGTCCACGCAGGCAGGATTCCGTGCATAACGGGCTCGATGCCCTCGCAAAATCCGCCCCAGGCAGCGAATGGGTGATGATTCATGATGGGGCTCGTCCATTGGTCACTCCTGCCATGCTGGAGGCCGGTCTGAAGGCAGCCCAGGAGCACCAGGCCGCCACCAGTGCTGTGCCGGTGAAAGATACCATCAAACAGGTACAGCTAGGGCAAATTACTGGCACGCTTGATCGCTCCCATCTCTGGTTGGTTCAAACGCCACAGGTCTTTAGCTACTCGCTCATTCACCAGGCACATCACCTCGCGGATGCGCAGGAGGAGGTAACCGACGATGCGGCTCTTGTAGAGCGCCTTGGTCAGCGCGTCGCTATCTTCCCCGGCTCGTATACTAACGTCAAGATCACCAATCAAGAAGATGTACTTCTTGCCGAGGCGCTGCTACAAGGAGCCTTATGACAACTCGTATCGGCTTCGGCTACGACGTTCATGCCTTCGCTCCAGGCCGCCCTCTGGTGCTTGGAGGCATCTTCATCCCCTACGAATATGGTCTTTCCGGTTACTCCGATGCCGACGCTGTCCTCCACGCCATCATTGATGCTCTGTTAGGCGCAGCCGCTCTTGGAGACATTGGCAGCCATTTTCCTTCTAGTGACATACGTTGGAAGGATCAGCCCAGTACAGTCTTCCTTGATTACACCTGCGCTTTATTACATCAACAAAATTGGGCAATCAGCAACATCGACGCCACCATCGTTGCCGAACATCCCAGGCTAGCCACCCATATTCAGGACATGCGTGCCCACCTGAGCAAACACCTGCATGTGCAACTAGATCAAGTCAGCGTGAAGGCAACGACTACCGATGGGCTGGGGTTTGCTGGCCGCAGCGAAGGTATAGCATGCTATGCTGTGACTCTGATCGAAAAATAACCTTATTCTTCCTTTGCCTTTTCCTCTGGCGTCATTAACATTTTGATCGCTTGTTGGGCATTCATAGGAACTTTCTGCGATACCTTGGATAATTCCTCCAGGGGCAGCTCGGACATCACTTTGTCCTTCGCCTCTTTCACATGACCCAGGCCTTTGCCCGCGCTGCGAGACATTGACTGTAGAGCCTTGGGGCCAAAGATTGCCAGGCCAATGAGAGCAATTACTATTAAATCGAAGATGTGAAACCCGCCCATAAAGGCTCCTTACTGCTTATCTCACTATGCTAAGCTAATGATAATCATAACATATAATTGATGTGGAGGAAATCATAAAAACCTCCCCCAAAATATGAGAACCGGTCGTTTATCTTGATAGAGAGTATACGGAAAGCCGAGCAGCAGCCCGATGGATCACGTTTTGTAGAGGCGACCTTTGCAGTCGCTCGTACAAATACAGGGTGTCCGTAAAGGTCGCCTCTACCCTTGGCCGTTGAAGCTGTTTCGGTAGAAAGTATTCAGTACCCAGGACTTCCCCCACACACCCCTTATCTGGGTCAACCGGTCGTGTTTCCCCCCAGGACAACGACCGGTCTCTTTTTTGCAAATGCTTTTCTGCAAATTCAACATAAGCTTTGCCGTTGCGGCAAAACTTGCTTTAGTTTGTAGCGTGGCAAAACTTATCTTAAATCCGCACTTACCCCTATCGATTTCCTTATAACAACGACCGCACCAGGCCGCCATCAACCTGGATGGTGGTTCCGGTGATGTAGGCAGCTTGCTGCGAGGCCAGAAAGGCAACTAACGCCCCTAGCTCTTCGGGTATACCGACCCGGCCCATAGGGACATCCTGGGCCATTTCTTTGAGCACTGCTTCTTCGCTCACCCCTTGCTGCACCCTTTCGTTGATGTGGTATATCTGGCGTAAACGGTCGGTGAGGATGCGTCCAGGGCAGACGTTGTTCACAGTGATGTTGTCGGGAGCCAGTTCAATCGATAACGTTTTTGCCAGGCCTACCACACCTGAACGAATGGCGTTGGAGAGGAGCAGCCCGTCGATTGGCTGCTTCACAGATGTGCTGACGATGGTGATGATGCGTCCGCTGCCTGTTTTGCGCATGTGTGGCAATACCAGCCGCACCAGCCGCACCGTGCTGAGTAAATTCAGTTCAAAAGCAGCCTGCCATTGGGCATCGCCCAATGACGCAAAATTTCCCGCCGGTGGTCCTCCCGCATTGTTGACGAGGATATCTATGCGCCCAAACTCGCCTACAGTCGCAGCAACAATCGCCTCCACATCCTCCGCTTTGGTCACATCTGTAGGGACAGCCAGCACCGGGCTCCTTGTAGCCTTCTGGATTTCCTGTGCTGTCTTCTCCAGCGCCTGTGTACCGCGTGCGCCAATTGTCACCCTGGCTCCTTCCGCGGCTAGCGCTGTAGCGCATGCGCGTCCAAGCCCTTTGCTAGCTGCCATTACAATCGCTACTTTATCCTGCAATCCAAGATCCATGTCGCTTCTCCCTATGCAAAGGATCTTACCTCATTCTGCCTTCGCCGCCTGGCGTGCACGTTCAAGGTATTCCTCGCGTGGAGGACTGAAGGCATCGAGCACAAGACAGCCGTTGGGTCCACCCATGGCACGATGCGTGACACCGCCAGGGATGGTATAGGCATCACCAGGTTGCAGGTTGCGCTCGTCTCCCGCTATGTTCAGCGACATCGAGCCTTCGACCACGTAGCCAAGTTGTTCATGGGGATGATGGTGGTCGGGCAAGATAGCACCTGGTGCAAGATGCACGAAAGAGAACATAATACGACTCCCGGTAACGAAGCGTGCGTTGATGCCTTCAACCAACGTCACTTCATTGATCGAGTCCACTGTATAGAAAGCCGGTTCGAAGGATGATCCCGCGGTGCTTGACCCGCTCATGCTAGCCTGCCCGGCTTGTGCGTTTGTGTCCATGATCCAGCCTTTCTGAAGGAATAGCGGGGTACGCTGCAATTGTACATATGCAGAGGCATTGTAGCATTGCTGAACCATATTGGCAAGATTTTAGCTGTTGCTCACCAAAGCGGGCCAGGATGCCCCGCGCATTCATGCTGGGGAGGAATGGCCCTTCCTTATGTGGGGCTGGAGATAGGTAGTCAAACATTTGTTCGTTCAACTATTACTCCTTTCTTGACATGCCGTTGAATATCTGGTACAAGAGAAGCATGAAAACGGTGATTACCGCAAAACTCAAACTCCATACGACACCGCAACAGTTCAACGCATTGCGTGCAACGCAACTAGCGTATCGTGACTCGCTCAACTATGTAAGTCGGTATGCCTTCGAGCATGGCAAAATGAGCAATGCGGTCAAACTGCAAGATGGAACGTACACACAGATCCGCGCCCGTTTTCATCTTCCCTCGCAAATGGCCTGTAGCGTGCCCAGGCAGGTCGGGGCGACCTACAAAACGTTGTGGAAAAAGATGCAACAGAATGCAATGCAGCGTAAAGCAGGCCATACCAAGAAACGCTATAAGGGACTGGATAACGCTCCCACCTATGTCTCGCCCACGCTGACTTACCAGAACCGCAAGGACTATAGCTTTAAGCAAAATCAGCAGGTCAGCGTCTTGACATTGCAAGGGCGCATTGTTGTTCCCTACACCGGCTTCAACTCGCACGTTGCCCGTATCCAGCGTGGCAAAGACATCAGCGCGGCGAAACTGTGGTATGACAAGCCCAAAAAGCAGTTCTATCTGCTCGTATCCCTGGAAATCGAGACAGTGGACCCAACACCAGAAACGCATACGAGCATCGTCGGCGTTGATGTCGGTGTTCGCTATCTGGCGGTCGCCTCTACGACCAGGGGGAAGCAAGCCTTTTATTCTGGGAAACGGGTCGTTTCCCAAGCGAACCATTACGCGAGACTGAGAAAGCGTCTGCAAAAAAAAGGCACTCGTTCCGCGACGCGCCGTTTAGTGGCCATCAGTGGGCGAGAGAGACGGTTGAAGCAAGACGCCAATCATGTGGTTTCCAAACGCATTGTGACTCAGCATCCTCATGCTCTTATCGGTTTGGAAAACTTGACAGATATTCGAGAGCGAACCAAACGACGAACGCACAGGCGGAAAAAGAACGGCAAAGGCGTCGAGCGGGTTTCGGTGAAACAACGCCGCAGCAATGCCGTCTCTTCCCAATGGTCGTTTGCCGAACTGCACGTAATGGTTGCCTATAAAGCCGTGTTGCATGGATCGATGGCCATCAAGGTGGACGCGCACTACACCAGTAAGGCTTGCCCGGTGTGTGGGCATACGGCTGATGGCAATCGGCCCAAGAAAGGCTTGCTCTTCGTCTGTCAACAGTGTCAGTATACGCTCCATGCCGATCTGGTGGGTGCCAGGAATGTCGCGATGCGAACGCTGCTCGTCCGGCAAGACTGGGCGAGTACGGGCATGTTGTCGGAACGCCCTGATGTGTCGAGTGTCGAAATCGAAGCTGCACGCCTGCAACGGTATGCAGAACTGCGATGGAGCTTAGACACAAGCCCCGCGTCTTTAGACCGGGGTATCTGACCTGAAGTATTCCAAAGATATCCTCGCGCTTTCAAGTGAAGGAATTTGAGGATGATCGTGCTCGACAACCCCCCACAGGCCGTGAACTTGCGCAAAGGCACATATTTGCCCCATATCCAGAATGCCCTTACCAACTTCTGTCATCGAACGATCAGCGGCCATGTCTTTGAGGTGAACGAGGGCGACACGGTCCGCAAGTGCTTGAAGATACGAAACAGGATCGACACCTGCGTAGGCAGCCCAGTACACATCTAGCTCGATCTTTACGAGCGAGGGTTCAGTAAGCCGAAGCAAATAGTCAAGCAGATAGACGCCATCAACGCGCGTAAATTCAAAGTCATGGTTGTGATAGGCAAAAGTGATGCCGTGCTCCTGGCAGCGTTGCCCGATAGCATCCAGCCGGGGAGCAAGAGCCCGTATCCCCTCCAACGTGTGCCACTCATTCGCCAGATTGGGCAGCACCATAATGGAGCAGCCAATATCCTTGCAATAGCGAAGCGATGCGTCCAGCTGCGGATCTTGCAGCGCATCTAACCCAAGATGAGTACCGGCCCCGTGCAGCCCCGTCTCAGCTAACAATGCCGACATCTCTTGCGCAGTCAGATTCCCATAGCCGGCAAATTCCACCCCAGCATAGCCAAGCTGCGCCACGCGCCGCAGCGTTCCAGCGAAATCACGACTGGTCTCATCTCGCACGGTATATAATTCTAGAGCTACCTGTAGATCGTTCATAACGTTCTCCTTTTTCGATCGCTTCGTTTGCACTCCGTACTTCTCCCGTCCAATATAACACATGCAGAAGTCGGGACGCTCGTTGTGCCATAATATATATCAGGAATGTTAGCGCATTCAACTATATGCTCGAAACACATTGCAAGAAAGCTTTTGATCCGCCTATGAACAGTAAAACCTCCATTGGCATCATCGGATGTGGCACCATCAGCTCCACGTATCTCAAAGCGGCTCGCCTCTTTGATATTTTGCAGGTCGTCGCTTGCGCAGATATCGATATGGAGCGAGCGCATCGACAGGGAGAGAAATATCACGTTCCCAAAGTATGCACCGTAGAGGAGTTACTGGCCGATCCAGAAATTGAGATTGTCGTCAACCTCACCATCCCCAACGCACATGCCGAAGTTGCCCTTAAAGCGATTGCGGCAGGCAAAGCCGTCTACGGCGAAAAGCCTTTAGCAACCAGGCGAGCAGATGGGGAAGCCATTCTAGAGGCCGCGCACGCTAATCAGGTACGTGTTGGCAACGCGCCTGATACCTTTCTGGGTGGCGGTTTTCAGACCTGCATCAAACTGATTAATGATGGGCAGATCGGGACGCCTGTTGCTGCTACAGCCTTCATGTTGAATCACGGCATGGAACGGTGGCACCCCGACCCGTACTTCTTCTATCAACCCGGCGCTGGCCCCATGTTTGACATTGGCCCCTATTATCTCACAGCGCTCATCGCCATGATGGGGCCAATCCGGCGTGTGACCGCCTCGATGCAGACGACCTTCCCTGAACGTACCGTGACCAGCGAGCCGAAATACGGGACGAAGATCCCGGTCAATACGCCTACACATATCGCGGGAATCATGGAATTTGCAAGCGGCGCTGTTGGCACGATGATCACCAGCTTCGATGTCTGGCATCATCGCTTACCATTTATTGAAATCTACGGGACAGAAGGCACACTGAGTACACCCGATCCCAATCGCTTCGATGGCCCGGTCTACATTCGTCAGGCAAACGGTGAGGCTTGGCGCGAAGTTCCTCTCACGCATGGCTATACCAGCAATGCGCGCGGGCTCGGTATCGCCGATATGGCTCATGCGATGCATTCCGGTCGTTTGCATCGCGCCAATGGCGAAATGGCCTACCACGTCCTCGACATCATAGAATCCTTCATGCAGTCCGCGACAGAAGGAAGCCACATTACTCTAGCCAGTACATGCCTCCGTCCTGAACCATTGACTCCAGGGTTACACTCATGGGAAGAAGACCTGGCCTGATAAGAGTAACCTGGCCTTATGGGATATAGTCACGAACCCCCCGGTAAACCGGGGGGCTTGCAGCCAGAACGCCGGTCGTTCGGGTTGCAAGCCCTATAGTGTCCAGCCTCAGCGTCCAAGAGCGCAGGCAGCTCACTGCGGACGCTCCGTTGGAGGGGTCATGGCACCTTCGGACGCTTCTTCAATCTGAAGCGATGCCGTCCAGGGTTAAAAGCCTCGCAGGGGTCGAGGCGGTGCTCTGGACCCAACAAGCCCTTCCAACCTTGGCGAGAAGAGATGCTCCTGTGCGCCGACAGGAGCGCGTCAGACCGCCCCGTA
>WNFA01001894.1_pt1 | contig 17055 bp, 14 predicted proteins | sample 5400481 | NCBI WGS metagenome assembly WNFA01 (sample SAMN13153340, study PRJNA577476) | soil metagenome | isolation source: 120 cm saprolite under Douglas fir tree site 2 hole 1 replicate 2 | place: USA:California | collected 2015-04-18
TGGTCCCGAGCATCGGGCCAAGGATCGAGCCGCGTCCGCCGATCAGGATCGCAATGAAGAACAGGATCGACAGATCGAAAGTGAAGGCGTCCGGCGTGATGTAGGTCTGCAAGGTAGCGAACAATCCGCCGGCGATCGCGGCCAGCGCGCCGGCGAGCAGAAAAATCGCGATCAGCATGCGCTGCTTGGAAATGCCGGTGGCTTCCGCCGCGACTTCGGCGTCGCGGACCGCGATCAAGGCGCGGCCAAAACGGCTGTGAGCGACGTTAGCGCTGATCCAGGTCGAGACGGCGGCGCAAGCGATGCAGAGGTAGTAAAAGCCCCACGCGGTATTGAACGGCGCCGGAAATTCCGGACCTGATATGCCGATGCCGCCGCCAGTGACGCTCTGCCAGGCCAGCGCGATCTGGGTGACGATGGTGGCGAAACCGAGCGTCGACATTGCGAAATAGAAGGTGCGCAACCGCAGCGCCGGCAGGCCGACGATGACGCCGAACACGGCGCCGACGCAAGCAGCGATCGGCAATGCCGCGAAGACCGGCACCGGCGGCATGACATTGCCGGCGACCAGCACGCTGGTGGTGTAGGCGCCGAGCGTCAGCAGCGCGACATAGCCGATGGCCAGATGTCCGGCGAAGCCGACCACAAGGTTGAGGCCGGAGACCAGCACCCAGTAGATGGCCGCGCGCGTGCCGATCAGCGCCCAGTAATCGTTGCTGACGAACGGCAGGATCATCGCGACCGCAAAAATTCCAAGAAACGGCGCAAGCTGCGGCAGCAGCGCGCGAAAGGCGGTCGCTTCGCCGCGTGCAAGGGCCGTGGTGACTGCGGTCATCACACCCTCCGGACCGTAGCCGCGCCGAACAAGCCTTGCGGCGCCGCCAGCAGAACGACGATGAACAGCGTGAACACGGCCACCGACGAGAAGATGCCGCCGACCAGAAAGTTCGCCGCCTGCTGGAACAGGCCGAGCGCGATGCCGCCGAGGATGGCGCCACGGTTGTTGCCGAGGCCACCGAGCGCCACCGGCACGAAGCCATAGAAATTCAACAGCGCGCCGTTGGCGAAGAACGCCAGCAGCAGCTCGCCGCCGGAAAATCCGGCGACCCCGCCGATGACCCCGGCGAGCGCGTAACTGGCGACGCGCAGATTGCGCTCGGGCAGGCCCAGCGCGCGCGCGGCGAAATTGTCCTCCGCGATCGCCAGGAAGGCGCGGCCCACCAGCGTGCGGCGATAGAGGTATTCGAGACCGATGATGGTGATCGCGCAGGCGACTACCGGCAGCCAGAATTTTTCGTCAAACACCCCACTGCCCCATCCGATCAGGCGGGGAAATGGCTGCGGCTCGGTGCCCCATTTGATCGCCGCCACCTGCTGGATCATCAGCGCCAGCGCCAACGTGGAGAGCACATAGAGATGCTGGTCGAGGCTTTTCAGCACCGGCCGCACCGCGACGAATTCGGTGATGATCCCGATGATCGCGCATCCGAGCAGCGTCAATAGGAGACCGACGACAACGGGCATCCCCAGCTTCAGCGTGAACATCGAGCCGAACACGCCGCCGAGCATGGCGAGCTGGCCGGCGGTGAAGCTCATCACCCGCGAAGTCGAGAACATGGTGTTGTAGGTGACGCCGACGAGCGCGTAGATCGCGCCCGCCGCCAATCCGGATGCGAGTATCGAGGCGAGCATTGGCCGCGCCCTCCGCCGCCGCCTAAGTGTATCCCGGCGCCACCGCGAAAGTACCGTTCTTTGCGGTAGAGGCCTCCGACATCACGATCTCGTCGGTCGGATAGCCATTGTGCTGGGTCGGCGTGAAGGTGTAGTCGCCGAAATAGCCCGGATATTTCGACAGCGTATTCCAGTATTTGATGATGCCTTCGCTGTCGGTGGAACCGCTTTCCGCGACGCCCTTGGCGATCAGCTCGATCGCATCGATGCCGCCGGCGATCCACCATAACAACGTATCGCTGATCACCACGTTGGCCTTGAGGAGACGATCGACGAGATCCTGGCTCTTCGGCGGCAGCTTGCCCGCGGCATCGTAACTGCAGCTCTTGTAGCCGATGGCGTAGACTTTTTTCCAGTTGGCGGGTTTCTCGACCAGGCCGGCGATTTCGCCTGACGACATGGACGGGTGACCGACGAACGAGACGTCCCAGTTCATCGCCGCGCGGGTGTTGAACATTCGCGCTTCCATGCCGGTGGAGACGCTCCAGACCACGATCACTTCGGCGCCGGCATTTTTGGCGCGCAGCATGTCCGGCGTCATGTCGGGCTGGGTGGAATCGATGTTGGCCTGATAGACCACTTCGGCGCCGTCCTTCTTGAACGCCGCCACCGACGCGCCGAGCGCGGTGACGCCATAGCCCGTGGTGTCGCCGATCACGGCAACCTTTTTCGCCTTGAGGATATTGAGGCAATAATTGCGGACGGCGTCATCCCATTGGCTGTTCGAAGGCGCCATGCGGAACGCATTGGGAAATTTCGCGGGATCGATCAGGCTTTCGACCACGCAAGGATGGATATCCGGAATCCTGGCGCGCGCCATGATCGGCGTGGTGGCCAGCGCCTCGCCGGAATTGAGCGGCCCCCAGATCGCGTGGACCTTGGCCTGGCTGATCAATTCCTGGGTGGCGTTCACCGCCTTGGTGGGGTCGCCCTGGGTGTCGCGCATGACGATCTCGATCTTGCGGCCCTTGACGCCGCCGGCGGCGTTGATGGCCTCCACCGCGAAGTTGACGCCGCGGTTGAAGCCGATGGTCGGCGCCGAACTCGGGCCGGTCATCGCGGCAAGGCAGCCGATCTTGATCGGCTCCGATTGCGCTATGGCCGGCTTCGGAAATGAAAATGTCGCAGCGCCGAGCGCGCCCGCGCTGCCCAATAAGACGTCACGACGTGAAATGGCCATGTGATGCTCCCGTTGTTTCCTTTTGCGGGCGCCCGTCTTTGCCGCGGGCGTCCCGGTTTCGGCTTTTGGCCGAAACTTGGTTTTGCAATTCAAATTTGAGCCTGATGAGGACGCCTTGTCCAGAGGGTCTGTCGGACGGTGGGATATTGCGGGAAAACGCGCCGACTTCCGCTAAATCTGCTTGCATCGGACCAGCAGCGTAAACTCTTTCATCCCATAGTTATCGATTGTCTCGACAGAACAGCCAAGATCGTGTTCGCAATAGCGTACCCACGGTCGAGGGCTGGTGCGATAGAGACTGGCCACCGACGAACCTGCCGAAGTTTTGGCTTCTGTCGTCTCGGTCACGAAATTGACACTGAAACCTCGACGGCTCGTGGATCGCATATCCCTGAGAGCTGTGGCGACGAAGTCTTCCCAAGTCGCTCGGGAGCAACCGACGTTGACATTCATAATACCGCTCGCGACGGAATAATCCGCGACCCGCGAGCTGGCTTTTCCAATGACGAAGCGGCGGTCCGAACTCTGGAAACGCCGACGAGCCCGGCTAATCATGGCCCGCGAAAGATCTACGCCCAGATAGTCGATCTTGGATCTGGGGTGACGCATGGCGACGAACGCGGCGAGCGCGCCGTAACCGCAACCAACGTCATTCAATGTGAATGGGACCGAGAAATCACAAATCTTCAGAAGCTGGACGAAGCGGAGGCTTTGGGTGGCCTGGCACGACCAGTCCACCCCAAGGGGCGTGGCGCCGTATTTGGCGACCCTCGCGCTATAATAGGCTTCGACGTTCGCGTACACGTCCGACAGAGTTTCGCTGCCGACCTCGATGCTCGTACCGCCAGCTTCCGCCGCGAGACTCACTTCTTGGTTTTCTTTGCGCGCCGCTTCTTGGCGGCGTCTGCGGCCTCCTGCCGGGCCACGCGTCCGGGTTTGGTCGGGATTGAAAGAATGACGTATGGCTGCACAGAGAAAATGAGCGGGCGCCCTTCCGTCACCGTCACTCGATCGTCCTCCGCCATGGAATGTACGCCGACGAACACAGGCAACGGCGGTATCGGAGGAAAATGCGTTACGGTCTTGAGAGCGTCCTCGAACGCCTTGATGACTCGATCGTACCCGTTCAAGTTAAGTGCATCCGACTTGTATGTCTTGAGAAGCTGCAGGAATTTATTCCAACGCTTGCGTTCCGACTTTTCGCACGGCTCGATGCCCAAGAGAGCAAAAGAATCCTCCAGGCAATGCTGGGAGGAGAAGATCGCAAACTCCTTCTGCAATGCGACCATCTCGTCTATCTCGTCGGGTCCAAAGCGCTTGTTCAATTGACCGAGAATGTCAAACGTAGTGCTGTCATGGATCATCCTTCCCATCGATAAGCCCTCCTTTGAAAATAGTCACTGAAATACACAACATTCTGCGCGCATCATCCGCGCCGTTCAAGCTCTGATCGTAGCTGGACCAGCCGCGGCTCGAAAAACGCCGCGCCGGATACACTCAATAGCCTCTCGGCCTGCCTGACCAGCTCGCCAATTTCCTCGACATATTGAGGGTCGCCGGCGGCGGCAAGTATAAGGCCGCGCAACAATGTCGCATGAAGCTCGGCGATTCGATCGGTTCGCCGCCTGGCGACGGCGATGGCCTCGTCGACCGCCTCCGAGGCGGCATTGAAATCGCCAGCGCGATACAGAGCGTCGCCGAGATCGGCCAACATGCGAGCCTCGAATTCGAGCCCCGCCCGCGCGGTTCGCGCAAAATCAATTGCTTCCCGAAGCTGGCGCGCGCCGGCGATGAATTCGCCCGCGGTAGCCTTTGCAAGGCCAGCGCAGGCGATCGCCGCAACTTGCAAATAGGGCATTCCAGATTGCTCGGCCAATTCGGCCACCTTCGCGGCATGCGGCCGCGCCAAGCCTGGGTTGCCAACTCCCCAAGCCATCTCCACCGACGCATAATGAGGAATGAACTCGACGACCGAGGCGACGCGCTCCGGGACGGCCTGCAGCACTTCAGCGAGTCGTTGCTCGGCTTCGCCAAATCGACCGAGTCGGACCAGGATCCTGGCTCTGAGGCACTTGATCCAATGTTCGACATCGAACCCGAGGATTTGATTTGGATTGAGGCCAAGGGTGACATTGCTGTCGAAGCCGCTCTGTTCGGCAATGGCGGCGAGCGCAACTTCAGCGGCGTCGAGCGCTTCGTTGAGGCGGCCGGACATGAAGAAGGCCTGGCTAAGCATGGCATTTACGGTCGCAAAGCGCCCCACGTCTCCTTCGCCGGATGTCAGTTTGACCGCGTCCTGTACGAGATGCACGTAGTCATCTGCCGCCGCGGTTGCCGCCAGGATCCTGCCGTACGCGCCAAGCAGTATGGGTTCGTTCATCCGATCCGCGGTCCGCGCATATCTGAGCGCTTCCTCAGCGTAGGGCTTCACTTCATCGGCGGACATGCCCTCTCGCCAACCGAAATTCAGAATCTGACCGCTTGAGAAGGCCCGTAGCCGATCATTGTGCTCGGATCGAGGTAGATCCTGCAGCAGCGCTCGAACTCTTTTCCAGCTCTTGAGTGCTTCGGCGGAATTCGTCCTGCCGATCCATTGGGCCGCGCGCTGCAGATGGGTGACGGCCTCGAGGGTTTGGCCTGCCGCTTCATAGTGGTAGGCGAGAAGGCCCGCAAACTCGTCAAGCTTTCCCCAGTCGAAAGATTCCAGGACTTTCGCGATGGCAGCATGCAACACGATTAGCCGGGATCGCAGTTGCATCGCGTAAGCCACCTCCTGGATCAGCGGGTGACGAAACGCCAGAAGTCCCTTATCGTAGGGCGGCAGATCGTACAGCATCTCCGCTTGCCTGAGCTGCGATATGGCTTCGAGCAATTCGTCGTTGGGCAAGGCGGAGACCGGTTTCAGAATCGACATAGCGACCAATCGCCCGATCACAGCGGCCGTTTCGAGCACTTGCTTGGCCATTTCCTCAAGGTGATCGATGCGCGCGGCGACGACGGCCTGGACGGTCGCAGGAAGCGGAATTTTGTCGATCCCGCCTTTCAGCCGATAAGCACCTCTCTCGCCCACGAAATCACCGCGTTCCGCGATAGTGTTGACAAGCTCCTCGAGAAAGAATGGATTGCCTTGCGCGCGCTCGACGATATTCCGGCTCAGTAAAGCCAGCGAAGCGTCATCGCCGAAGTGTTCTCGCAGCAGTTGCTGCGCCTCCGTCGCTGCGAGGGGAGGCATGAAGATCTGACGGTAATGCGATCGTTGCATGAAAGACGCAACGAAGCCGGTCCGGAAATTGACAACGAGAAGCGTCGCGGTCCCGACGACGGCATCCGCCAGTGCCTCGACGAACTCTTCGCTGGCCGCGTCGATCCAGTGCAGATCCTCGATGAGTACGACGGTTGCAGCGTCGCCAGGACGTGAACGTACGAGCGTCCTCACCACGTCGAGCAGCTGTATTTTCAGCGCTCGCGGGTCCAGCCGTGGCGCTGGATGGTCTGGATCCCCCAAACCCAGGAATTCCAGCAACAAGAGCAGCGCCTGCTCGGAGAACGCGATCGACGCAAACCGGTCTATGACGCGGCGCCGCGACACCTCGACGGGGTCCTTGACCCGAATGCCGAAAACGTCGCGCAATAGTTCCAGCACCGGCTGGAACGGTGTAGCTCGCGCGTGAGCCAGCACGCGCCCCTCGTAGACGCGGATGCCTTGCCGCCGGCAGGCTTCAGCAAACTCGAAACACAGGCGGCTCTTGCCGATCCCTGCCTCGCCGACGACGCCAACCACGCGGCCATCGCCCTTGAACGTATTCACCAGTTCAAGTTCAAGGGCGGCTAGTTGATCGTTTCGTCCAATCATCGGGGTTAGACGCCGCCCACTGCGAAAGACGTCGCTCGCCGGGGCATTAAGCAGCCCCGTCAGCCTGAACGTTTCTACCGGCGCCGCGATGCCCCGAATGGTTTGCTCGCCGAGCGGTATAACCTCCACGAATTGTTTGGCGCCGACATAGGTATCTCTGGTGATAAGGATGCAGCCCTCATCCGCCATCTGTTCCATTCGATGTGCGAGATGGACATTCGCGCCGGCTGCGTCGTAGGTCTGATAAATACTGTTTTCTAACGTTTGAACGACGACCTCTCCGGTATGGAGGCCAACGCGAATCTGCAAACTCACGTCTGCAAGCCTCGCGACCGCATCCTGCATCGCCAGAGCGGCCAGACAACCCCGAACGGCGTGATCCTCATGGGGCCGCGGCGCACCAAAGAGCGCCATGACGCCGTCGCCCTGTATCTTGTTGACGATACCGTCGTAGCGATGAACAGCATCCTTCATCAGATTGAGCACCGGCTCCAGGCGTTGCATCGCAAGCTCGGGATCACCCAGGCTATCGATCAAGCTGGTCGAATTCCGGATATCTGCAAAAAGCACCGTAAGGCGTTTGCGTTCGCCGCCTTTAGTGCTCAGCGACCGGAGAAGACGTTGCGGAGATGGATCGCGGTTTGCCGGCGTCAACACCAGGGTCGCACCGCATTGCCCACAAAAGTGGCTGGTCGGTCCGTTTACGTTGTTGCAGGCGTCACACTTAATTCCGAGAGCCGCACCGCAGCTTTCGCAATAGTCATTACCGGACTTATTCTGGCTATCGCATCGCAAGCACTGCATACTAGCCCCTTCAGTAGCAGAGACTATAACCGATCAAAGGTAGGGTAGCGATCTTGCTTTCAATCGAGATCGTGAACGTTGACCTGCCTATCGTATCCATCCACACATCCAGTATTTGTCATTTCGCCTCACCGGCGGGCGGCCAGCCGGACTCGCGTATTTCAGAGCGCCAGCGCACGAGCGAGGTGATCGAGTGAGAGGTGGCCCCGACAGCGGGTTCTGGCACGAGCCGAGCCCTACAGCATCTCCGCTCTCCCGTCGCTAGTCGGGAAAGCGGAGGCTGCAAGGACTTGCCGCAAACGATGTAAGTGATCACTCTACGGTCCTCCTCACCCCCTCGGCCGTGTGCGGATCATGAAGGTTTCGTAGGAGTATTCCGCGACCTGCCACCAGAGATTCCCGTCATCGCGGAAAGCCATCTGCGAATCGTAGATCTTCTTGAAGTCGGGGTTGGACGCGGAGGTCTCGGCATTGACCTCGTTCGAGGCCTTCAAACAGGCTTCCATGATCGCCTGGCTGAAGGGCCGCAGCAGTGCCCCGTTCGCGACGAGGCGCTTGATCGCCTGCGGATTGCGCGCGTCGTATCGCGCCTGGACATCGAGGTTGGCATAGCCGCAGGCGATCGTGAGCAAGGATTTATAAGCCTTCGGCAGGGCATCCCACTTTTCCGAATTGATGAAGAAGTGCAGCGCCGTGCCGCCCTCCCACCAGCCGGGATAGTAATAATATTTGGCGATCTTGTAGAAGCCTAGCTTCTCGTCGTCGTAGGGGCCGACCCATTCGGTGGCGTCGATGGTGCCTTTTTCCAGCGCGGGATAGATATCGCCGCCCGCGATCTGCTGCGGAATGGTGCCGAGCTTGGAAAGGGTCTTGCCGGCCCAACCACCGATGCGGAATTTGAGGCCGTTGAGGTCGTCGACGGTGTTGATCTCCTTGCGGAACCAGCCGCCCATCTGGGTGCCGGTGTTGCCGCCGGAGATGCCATACAATTTGTACTTCTTGCCGAACTCGTTCAGCATGTCCTGGCCGCCGTGATCCTGAAACCAGGCATTCTGCTGACGCGAATTCAGCCCGAACGGAACCGAGCAATAGAGCGCGAAGGTCGGGTCCTTGCCGATGAAGTAATAGGCGGCGGTGTGGCACATCTCGACCGTGGCATTGCTCACCGCATCGACCGCCTGCAAGGCGGGAACGATCTCGCCGCCGGCGAAAGCCTGAATCTGGAATTTATTGTCGGTGGCTTCCGCGACATATTTCGAAATCGTCTCCGACGCGCTGAAGGGAACGTCGAGCGACTTCGGCCAGCTCGTGGTACAGCGCCATTTCAGTTCGGGCATCGACTGGGCGATGGCGGGTGCGGCGACAGCGGTTGACGCGGCGAGCCCGGCGCCTGCCGTTTGCAGAAATTCACGACGTTTCATGATGTTTTCCCCCTTTTGATTTATGTTTTGAAACAGCAATCTCGCGGCGATTTCGCGCGGGCCGCCGCCCACCAGGGATCAGGTTTTCACCTCAACCGACATTCCCCGGCTGCTCTCCTGGAACGCCATCGACGGTACCAGAGGTTGAGGCTGCGGGGTAGCGTCACTCACCGGAATTGAACTGTCTGCCAAGGCACCTGCGTCGGCGTGCCGCAGCAGAGCTGCATCCCTGCGGCTGCACGAATGGATTGTGCAGCAGCGTGTTCTGATTGTGCGGACCGAACCTGCCGCCGCGGGCGCGCAAGGGGCCGCACGCCACGCCACGGGTGGGAATTCCTTATTCCGGACCAACCGCGATTTGCGCGTGCTCGACGAATACCTGAAGCGCCGGCAACATCTCCGCGTAAAGCCGCCAAAGCGCGGGATCAAATTGTCCACCGGGTGCCGGGCGCGGCCGCCCGAGAATAGCGGCCATGTCGATGTCGAACGATGTCATGTCGCCGAATGGCCGCTTGAAATTGACAATGGGGATGACCTGACCACCCCAGCGCGGAAAGATCGCAAGTAGCGCCGGACGCGGCCAGCCAAATCTCGGATTTTTCAGCAAATCGCGATGCGCTGTCGTAAACATGAAAGTGCGGTCGGGATTGAGCCGTGGTATTTCCGACCGGATCCGGGCAATTTGAATGGCGCTCAGACGTTCGGTCCCACGCATCATCGCCTGTTCGATCGACGCGTTGTCGAGATGCGCGAGTGGATCGAACTCCGGTCGCCATGACGCGTGTCGACAGCCTGGCCGCTGTCGGGTACGGCCCCTACACCGCCGGCAATATCTTTCCCGGATTGAAAATATTCTGCGGATCGAGCGCTTGTTTCACCGCGCGCATGGCGTCGATCGCCTCCTGGCCGAGTTCGGCCTCAAGATATTTCTGCTTGCCTTGCCCGATGCCGTGCTCGCCAGTGCAGGTTCCGCCCATCGATTGCGCCCGCTCGACCAGGCGATGCATGAAGTCCTCGCCGCGCGCCATCTCGTCGTGATCGTCGACGTCGCATAACAGCGAGCAGTGGAAATTGCCGTCACCGACATGGCCGACAATCGGAGACTGCAGATCGAGGCGCTTGAGGTCGGCCTCGGTTTCGGTCACGCAATCGGCCAGCCGCGAAATCGGCACGCAGACATCGGTCGCCACCACGCCTGCACCGGCACGCAGGGCCTTCACCGCCCAATAGGCGTCGTGCCGCGCCTGCCAGAGTTTGGTGCGGTCCTCGGGCCTGGTGGTCCAGGTGAAATCGCCGCCGCCGCACTCCTTTGCAATCTCGCTGAAATTCTCCGATTGTTCGGCGACTTCGCTGGCGCTGCCGTGAAATTCCAGCAACAGCAGCGGTGTCTCCGGCAACGACAATTTCGAATAGGAATTGCAGGCCTGCACCTGCGCCGCGTTGAGCAGCTCGATGCGCGCAACGGGAATGCCGGTCTGGATCGCCAGAATCGTGGCCTGGCAGGCGCCGCGCACGCTCTCGAACGAACAGGCCGCGGCCGCAATGGTTTCGGGAATACCGCGCAGCTTGATGGTGAGCTCGGAAATAATCCCGAGCGTGCCTTCAGCGCCGACAAACAGATGCGTCAGGTCGTAACCGGCCGAGGATTTTTTCGCGCGCGTCCCGGTGGTGATGATCTCGCCATCGCCGCGTACCACCTTGAGCGCCAGCACGTTGTCGCGCATGGTGCCGTAGCGCACCGCATTGGTGCCGGACGCCCGGGTCGACGCCATGCCGCCCAGCGACGCATCGGCGCCGGGATCGATCGGAAAGAACAATCCCTGGTCGCGCAGATGCTCGTTGAGCGCCTTGCGGGTGACGCCGGGCTGGATCACGCAGTCGAGATCCTCGGCGTGAACCTCGAGCACCCGGCTCATGTCGCGCAGATCGATACAGACACCGCCAGCCGGCGCGTTGACCTGCCCCTCCAGCGAGGTGCCGGTGCCGAACGCGATCACGGGAACGCCGTATTTGGCGCAGATCCGCACCGTGTCCTGAATATCCGATGTCTCCTGTGCCATGACGACCGCGTCGGGCGGCTGCGATGCCAGCCATGTGGTGGTATGCGCGTGCTGGTCGCGGACCGCCTGCGAGGTGATCAGCCGGTTGCCGAACCGCGCGGCGAGCGCTTCGACGGTGCTCGCCAGCGCCTGCGGCTCCGGTCGCTTCAAATTGTTGGTGATGGTGAGACCCACGCGATATCCTCCCGGCGCAAGACCGTGGCAAAGGATATATAAAGGGTCAAGGGATCATCAACCGAACCGACAGGGATCAACGATGACGGCGCTCACTGCCGGCGACGATGTGCTACTCCGGCCTGAACCGTTTCGGGCCTCGGTGATGCAGATCGAGCCGCAATGGATCGACTACAATGGCCATCTCAACATGGCTTACTACAATGTGATGTTCGACCGCGCCATCGACGAATTATGGCTCAAGATCGGGATCGGACCCGGATACATGAAGGAGCGCAACGGCTCGACTTTCACCGCCGAATGCCACGTGCGGTACTTGCGCGAAATTCATCTCGGCGATCCCGCGCAGGTTTCGATCCTGCTGGTCGCCGCCGATGAAAAGCGGCTGCATACCTTCAAGGAATTGCGCCATGCCAGCGAAGGCTGGCTGTCCGCAACCTCGGAAAACATGACTATTCATATCGACATGGCCGCGCGCAAGACCGCGCCGTTTCCGCCTGATATTCGCGCCCGCATCCAGGCTTTGGCGAACGCCCATTCGACCATCCCGCGGCCCGAGGGCATCGGCCGAAAAGTCGCGATGCCCTCGAAATAGATCTGATCCGCGGGCTCGTCAGACGCGGGTCCGCCCGCGCGCCAGACCGACCACCGCCGAGACCAGAAACAGCACCACCGCGATGAAGAAGATGATCTTGGCGATTTCGACGGACGCTCCGGCAATCCCGCCAAAACCCAGAATGCCCGCGATCAGCGCGATGACCAAAAACGTAACGACCCAGCTCAGCATGATACCAACCTCTGTTTTGCATCTTGTGTTTCAGAACCAGCGCGACGGAGAGCGTCGCGCATCGGCCGCGGAAATAATCCGCATTTGCAACAGATGTTCCGCGTAGGTCCGGGCGCTGCGAACTGAAAAATGCTGATTCCCAGGGAACAAAATGGAGGCTGGATGGCGAAATTCGCCCTGCGGGCGCGGACGGGATAAACCTGTCAAATCCACTGCCAAGCCCCTATATGCCCTTCAATCCTGCTATGAAGGCTCCCCTTCAAGGCCCCACGGTGCCATCGTGGGCGGATGACGATTCGCATGACTGAGCCGAACAGACTGACCGATCACGGCGTTCCCGAGCATCAGCCTGCGGCTGGTGGCATTGCCGCGCGCGCCCGCGCGGCCACGACCCCGCAATATCTTGCCGGGCTCAATCCCGAGCAGCGCGAGGCGGTGGAAACGCTGGACGGTCCGGTTTTGGTGCTGGCGGGCGCCGGCACCGGCAAAACCCGGGTGCTGACCTGTCGCATCGCCCACATTCTCAGCACGGGCCGCGCCCGCCCCGCCGAAATCCTCTCGGTCACCTTCACCAACAAGGCGGCGCGCGAGATGAAACTGCGGCTTGGCGAGATGCTCGGCCAGGCCGTCGAAGGCATGCCGTGGCTCGGCACCTTTCATTCGATCGGCGGGCGAATCCTGCGCACGCACGCCGAATTGGTGCAGCTGAAATCCAATTTCACCGTGCTCGATGTCGACGACCAGGTTCGTCTGCTGAAACAGCTCCTGCAGGCGGACAACATCGACGACAAGCGCTGGCCGGCGCGCATGCTGGCTGGATTAATCGACGGCTGGAAGAATCGCGGGCTGACGCCGTCGCAGGTGCCGCCGGGCGAGGCCGCGGTATTCGGCAACGGCCGCGGCGGCAAGCTCTACGCCATCTATCAGGAACGGCTAAAAGTCCTCAACGCCGCCGACTTCGGCGATCTGCTGCTGGAAAACATCCGGCTGTTTCGCGAACATCCGGATGTGCTCCGGCAGTACCAGAACCGATTCAAGTTCATTCTGGTGGACGAATATCAGGACACCAACGTGGCGCAGTATCTGTGGCTGCGGCTGTTGTCGCAGGCGCCGGCGCCGACCTCGCCGCGCACCGTCTTCCCCTCTCCCCTTGTGGGAGAGGGTGCCGAACCGCGAAGCGGTGAGGCGGGTGAGGGGCCGCGCGAAGCGCCCCTTCATGAAGAGGCCCCCTCACCCGGCGTCTCTCTGCGCTCGCCGCCACCCTCTCCCACAAGGGGAGAGGGGAAAGAGGCACCCTCCTCGCCGCCCAAAAACATCTGCTGCGTCGGCGATGACGACCAGTCGATCTATGGCTGGCGTGGTGCCGAGGTCGACAATATCCTGCGCTTCGACCATGATTTTCCCGGCGCGAAAGTCATTCGGCTGGAGCGCAACTACCGCTCCACCGGTCATATCCTGGCGGCCGCCTCGCATCTGATCGCGCATAATGAGGGCCGGCTCGGCAAGACGCTGCGCACCGAAGACGTCGACGGCGAGAAGGTCACCGTCACCGGCTCCTGGGATTCCGAAGAGGAAGCCCGCGCCATCGGCGAGGAGATCGAGGAGCTGCAGCGCGGCGGGCACAAGCTCAACGACATTGCGATCCTGGTGCGGGCGTCGTTCCAGATGCGCGAATTCGAAGATCGTTTTGTGACGCTCGGCCTGCCCTATCGCGTGATCGGCGGCCCCAGGTTCTACGAGCGCGCCGAAATCCGCGACGCGCTGGCTTACTTGCGCGTGATCAACTCGCCGGCCGACGATCTCGCCTTCGAGCGCATCGTCAACGTGCCGAAGCGCGGTCTCGGCGACGCCACCGTGCAGATGCTGCACGACCACGCCCGCAAGCGCCGGATTCCGCTCTCCGAGGCCGCCCGCGCCGTGGTTGAAACCGACGAGCTGAAGCCGAAAGCGCGCGGTTCCCTGCGCGATCTCCTCATCAACTTCGATCGCTGGCGCGCACAGCGCGAAGTGACCTCGCACACCGAACTGGCCGAGATCGTGCTCGACGAAAGCGGCTACACCGAAATGTGGCAGAAGGATCGCTCCGCCGATGCCGCCGGACGCCTCGAAAACCTCAAAGAGCTGGTGCGCTCGATGGAGGAGTTCGAGAACCTGCAAGGATTTCTCGAACACATCTCGCTGGTCATGGACCGCGACGGCGGCGCCGAGGACGACGCGGTATCGCTGATGACGCTGCATTCGGCCAAGGGGCTGGAATTCGACAACGTGTTCCTGCCGGGCTGGGAAGAAGGCCTGTTTCCGAGCCAGCGCACGCTCGACGAACAGGGCCGCGCTGGCCTCGAAGAAGAACGCCGCCTCGCCCATGTCGGGCTGACCCGCGCGCGCCGCCGCGCCAAACTCTACTTTGCCACCAACCGGCGGATTCACGGCACCTGGTCGACCACGATCCCGTCGCGCTTTCTCGACGAATTGCCGGCGCACAATGTCGAGATCACCGAATCCAAGGGCGGTTCGGGCTGGGGCGGTGCCAGCGGCTACGGCCCCTCGCGCTTCGACAACGTGGAATCGTTCGGCTCGAGCTATTCGACGCCGGGCTGGCAACGGGCGCAAGCCAATCGCGCGCGCAACCAGGGCGGCCGCAATGGACAGAGCGGCCAGGCCGGCGGCGGTTTTAATGAGAGCCAGTCGCCATTCTCAGGCTCGCGAAGCGATGCCTCCGCGCGCAGCGACGCTGGCGGCTTCGCACGCAATAAGCGCGGTCCGATGACCATCGAAGGCGAGTTGGTCGCGAAATCCACCGGCACCACATCGGAGTTTTCGTTGGACGACCGCGTGTTCCACCAGAAATTCGGTTACGGTAACGTCGTGAAGGTCGACGGCAACAAGCTCACCATCGCCTTCGAAAAGGCCGGCGAGAAAAAGGTGGTCGATAGTTTCGTCGAGCGGGTGTAGTTTTCCCCGCGCTCAACGCGGGCTAGCCGGCGCCATCCTTCCATCATATGATTCGATGGGAGGCGCCTTATGTTGACCAACAGCCGCGACATCATTCGCCGTCTTGAGCGGGAGGGATGGACACTTGTTCGGGTCACCGGCTCCCACCACGTTCTCAAAAGTCCCATTTCTGGCGCAACCGTGGTTGTTCCACACCCCAAGAAGGACTTTGGAAAAGGCCTGGTTCGTGCCATTTATAAGGGCGCAGGATGGGAGCCTGATTGAGGTCCGCCGTGGCACATTACATCGCTATCATTGAGGATGCAGGACCGGATCACGCCGTTGGCGTTTGGTTCCCGGATCTACCCGGCTGCACATCCGCGGGCGATGATATTGATCAGGCATTGCGCAATGCACCAGAGGCTTTGGAACTGTACGCCGAAAGCTTTCAAACGGATGGCAAACCGTTGCCTCGCCCACGAACCTTGACTGAATTGAAAGCCGATCCGGAAATCGCAGACGACATCAAGACCTACATGGTTGCACTGATCGAATTTCCCGTTCGGGCTCACGCGGCGGAATGACTCGATTGTCTGCCTGACCGATTGCACAATGCTCTGAGCGTTCCTATCTGTTGGTGCTCGCCACTCCCTAGCCGCGACCGGCCCCCGCGGGGCTTTAATCCTTCTCGGCATTTCCAGTTCAGATCATCACAGCCGTCATGCCTTCCATTATATCCGTCTCCAATCTGTCCAAGACCTACGGCTCCGGTTTCAAGGCGCTGAATGGCATCAATCTGGAGATCAACCGCGGCGAGATCTTTGCGCTGCTGGGGCCGAACGGCGCCGGCAAGACCACGCTGATCAGCATCATTTGCGGCATCGCCAATCTCAGCGAAGGAAACGTCATCGTCGGCGGCCACGACATCAACAAGGAATATCGCGCCGCGCGCTCGCTGATCGGGCTGGTGCCGCAGGAACTGCACACCGACGCCTTCGAGACGGTGTGGGCGACCGTCAGTTTCAGCCGCGGCCTGTTCGGCAAGCCGAAAAACCCCGCGCATATCGAAAAGGTGCTGAAGGACCTGTCGCTGTGGGACAAGAAGGATTCCAGGATCGTCACGCTGTCCGGCGGCATGAAGCGCCGCGTGATGATCGCAAAAGCGCTGTCGCACGAGCCGCAGATCCTGTTTCTCGACGAGCCGACCGCGGGCGTCGATGTCGAATTGCGCAAGGGCATGTGGGAAGTGGTGCGGACACTGCAGGCCTCCGGCGTCACCATCATCCTCACCACGCATTACATCGAAGAGGCCGAGGAGATGGCCGACCGCATCGGTGTCATCAACAAGGGCGAGATCGTCCTGGTCGAGGACAAAGCGGGCCTCATGCAAAAGCTCGGCAAGAAGCGGCTGAAGCTGCATCTGCAGGGCAAGATCGATGCGATCCCCGCCGATGTCGCGGCCTATGATCTCGAACTATGCGACGGGGGACACGAGCTGATTTACACCTACGACACCAAGGGCGAACGCACCGGCATCACCAGCCTGCTCAGCGATCTGCGCAAGGCCGGCATCCGCTTCTACGATCTCGACACCACCCAGAGTTCGCTGGAAGACATCTTCGTCAGCCTGGTGAGGGCGTCATGAATTTCAGGGCGGTCCGCGCGATCTATCTGTTCGAAATGGCGCGCACCTGGCGCACGCTGCTGCAAAGCATCGTTTCGCCGGTGGTTTCGACGTCGCTGTATTTCGTGGTGTTTGGTGCGGCGATCGGCTCGCGCATCACTTCGGTCGAAGGCGTCAGCTACGGCACCTTCATCGTGCCCGGGCTGGTGATGCTGTCGGTGCTGACGCAGAGCATCGCCAATGCCTCGTTCGGCATCTACTTTCCGAAATTCGTCGGCACGATCTACGAATTGCTGTCGGCGCCGATCTCGTATTTCGAGATCGTGCTCGGCTATGTCGGCGCGGCCGCGACCAAATCGATCATCCTCGGCCTGATCATTCTCGCCACCGCCGGCCTGTTCGTGCCGCTGCAGATTCATCATCCCTGGTGGATGCTGACGTTCCTGGTGCTGACCGCGGTGACCTTCAGCCTGTTCGGCTTCATCATCGG
>WNFA01001895.1_pt1 | contig 17055 bp, 14 predicted proteins | sample 5400481 | NCBI WGS metagenome assembly WNFA01 (sample SAMN13153340, study PRJNA577476) | soil metagenome | isolation source: 120 cm saprolite under Douglas fir tree site 2 hole 1 replicate 2 | place: USA:California | collected 2015-04-18
CGGCGAGCCCTACCGCGTCCGGGTGCGAGGGGCGGCGCCAGCCCCCGCCGCAGCGACCGCGGCGTCGTCCCGGCCGATCAGCGGCGACGGCCTGGTCCAGGCACCCATGCAGGGGATGGTGGTCAAGGTCAAGGTGGTCCCCGGCGCGGCGGTGAAGCTGGGCGACGTGGTGGTGGTGCTGGAGGCGATGAAAATGCAGAACGATATCGCGGCCACCGCCAACGGGACCGTCCGTGAGGTTTTTGTGAAAGAAGGCACTATTGTGGCCGCCAACGATCCGCTGTTGACCATTGGCTGAGCCCGCCGTCGCCAAGGTCCTGGTGGCCAACCGGGGCGAGATTGCGTTGCGGATCATGCGCACCTGTCGGGAGATGGAGATCCCCACCGTCGCCGTCTACGCCGAGCCGGACCGGCGGGCTCCCCACGTGGCCTTTGCCGAAGAACGGATCCTGCTCACCGGGGCCAACCCGAGAGCCGCCTACCTGGACATCCCACAGCTGATCGCGGCGGCCAGGTCCGCCCGTGCCGACGCGGTGCATCCTGGCTATGGCTTTCTGGCCGAGAACCCGGCGTTCGCCGAGGCCTGCGCAGAGGCGGGCATCACGTTCATCGGCCCGTCGGCGGCCAGCATGCGGGCGATGGGGGATAAGGTGGCGGCCCGCCGCGCGATGCAGGCGGCCGGGGTCCCGGTCGTCCCCGGCACGGACACAGTGACGGACGATCAAGCGGCTGCGGCCGAGGCGGAGCGGCTGGGCTATCCGGTGCTGGTGAAGGCCAGCGCCGGCGGTGGCGGCATCGGGATGCGGGTGGCCAAGACCGTGGAGGAGCTGCGGCCCGCGGTGGAGGGCGCCCGCCGGGCCGCCCTCTCGGCCTTCGGGAATGAGGCCGTGTATATCGAGAAGTACCTCGACCACCCCCGCCACATCGAGATGCAGGTGCTGGCCGATGCGCAGGGCACCACCCTGGCCCTGGGGGAACGCGACTGTTCCATCCAGCGGCGCCACCAGAAGCTGGTGGAGGAGACCCCCGCGGTCGGCCTGAAAGCGGAGACCCGCGCGGCCATGGCCGCGGCCGCGGTCCGGGCGGCGGAGGCGGTCCACTATCAGAGCGCCGGCACCATCGAGTTCATCTTCTCCGGCGGCCAGTTCTACTTCCTCGAAATGAACACCCGCCTCCAGGTGGAGCATCCGATCACCGAAATGGTGCTGGGTATGGACCTGGTGCGGGAGCAGATCCGGATCGCGCGCGGCGAATCGCTCTCGGCGGATGGGGTGCCGGCCGCCCGCGGTCACGCCATCGAGTTCCGGATCAACGCCGAGGATCCGCTGCGCAACTTCCTTCCGTCGCCGAAGCCCATCCGCCGCTACGGGCCCCCGAGCGGCCCGGGCGTTCGGGTGGACTCGGGCATCCATCCCCACCTGGAGGTCTCGCCCCACTTCGACCCGCTGCTGGTCAAGCTCATCGTCTGGGGAGCGGACCGCCAGCAGGCGATTGCCCGCGGCCGCCGCGCCTTGCAGGAATTCGTGCTGACCGGGCCCGCCACCACCATCCCCTTCCACCGATCGCTCCTGCAAGAGCCGGACTTCCAGGCCGGCCGCATCACCACCTACTTCATCCAGGAGCATCCGGCCCTCCTCGAACGCGTCCGCTCGTTTACCGCCGAGCATTCGCCCTTCGAGAGCTTCTACGGGAGCCCCGAGGTGGCGGCGGCGATGGGGGCGATTGTCGCCGTCAGCGAAGGGAAAGGCTAGAAGGCCTACCCGTTTCCGCCGCTGATGACGACGGCGTAGTCATACTCCTGGGCAGCCGCGCGGCCGTTGATGTCGGTGACGCCGGTGGTGACCACCAGCGTGTAGCTCCCCTTCGGGAGCTTGGCCAGGATCGTGACCGTGTGCGTGTTGGGGTCGAACGTGAAATCGGTCGGGTCGACGCGCTGGCCGCCGCTGTCCCGCAGGTAGATAGAGTCGCGGGAGACCGTCGCCGCGGCCAGGTCGGCGTCGAACTTGACGGTCACCTGCTGGCGCGGCGGGCCGGGCTGCACCTGGACCGAGACCACGCTCGGCCCCTGACCCAGGATGGTCGTGATCCCAGGCTGTACGGCATCGATGATGAACCGCTCGCCGTGGCGGACCACCGTCAGGTGCTCTTCAAAGAACCGGATCTCCTGCCGGGTTTTGGGATCCGCCAGCACGATCCGGACGGTTACCAGGAACTGGTCGGGGCTCACCAGCTGGACTCCGAACACGTAGGAGCGGGCAAAAGACGGGTCACCGGGGGCGGTGACCAGCGGCAGGTTCCCGTTCTGGTAGGTGGCGAGGGCCTGCGGGCTCAGGTCGGCCTGGGCGTCGGCGAGGTTGCCCCGTTGCCGGGCGTCCAGGAACCTGGTGACCACGTGCACGGCGTCCAGCTGGGCGGCGTCGGCCGGCGACAGCTCGCCGATCCGGACGGTGGCGACCCAGAGCCGGGCCCGACCGGTCTCGTCGCCGCGCAGGAACACGATGCTGCTCCCATCCGGGGACCAGCGGGGCGTCGTGTACTCGCGATCCTGGGCAGCGAAGGGAACGGGTTTCCCCGTGCCGTCGGCATTCACAAAGAACGCGCTCGGCTGGGCGTCGGCGGACGCGCCCCGGCTGGCCACCAACAGCGAGCTAGAGTCGGGCGACCAGCTGATGTCGGACCACCGGTCGCCGCTCCGCGACGCGGCGAGCTGTTTCAGCCCGTCCGGGGCGGCCACCCAGAGCTGGGGCCCGGAGGCGCCTGACAGGATGAACGCCAGCCGTCCATCGGACGACCAGGCGAAGGTGGTGGCCGTCCCAGCCGAGACCACCTTCGATTGACCCGACGCCACATCGAAGATGGCGGCTCCGTCGGCGGTCGCCGTGGCCAGGAAGCGGCCGTCATTGATAGCGGCGGCGGAGGCCCCCGGGGTGATCGCCACGGTGAGCGGAGGCGGGGTGCCCTGGAGGTCCACCAGTCGCAGGGTGCCCCCGTCGCCGTAGGCCAGCCGGTCGCTCCCGACCCAGGTGGCGGGACGGTTGGGCACTCCGCTCACGGTAGCGACCTGCGTGGCATGGCTGCCATCCTCATCGAAGGCGCTGACCCACAGGCTGGACTGGTCCGGGCGGTCCTGCCGCCAGAAGGCCAGGTGGCGACCGTCGGGGGCGATCGCCGGCAACGTCGCCCGCGTCGCCAGCCGACGGACGAGGGTGCCTTGCGGCGTCATCGACCAGACCTCGGGGACGACTTGCGGGAGGGCCGCGGTGGACGGCGAGGGCCCGGGGGTGACCGTCTCGGCGACCGTGCGGGTCACGATCAGCGCCTGGCCGTCGGGCGTCCAGCTGGCACTCGCGACCGCGCCGGGGTCGGTGATGGAGATCTCGCCGACGAACGTCAGATTGTCGCTCCGAAACGACGGGGGGAGGATCGGCGACACGGCGGCCGGGGTGGTCACGAATCGGACCACCACCGGCGGCGCCGCCGTGGCGGAGACCGTGTTCGGGGCCGGCGCGGTCTGGGGCACCAGCTTGACGCTGTAGGCCGTGTTCGACGCCAGCGGGTGGAGCGGGATGATCACCAGCGTCTGCCCATCCCAGCGCGTGGTGTACAGGGTGGCCGGCTCGATCACTACCGACTGAGCCACGGCATTCTTGTTCACCGGCCCGGTGAACGCGATCCTGATTGGCTCTGCCGTCCGGACCAGGCCGATGCCTGGCGGCACGACGGCCACCGACGGCGGTGCCTGATGCAGGGCGTGGTACACGCCGACGGTCAGGACCACGGCGACGGCCGCCGCCGCGGTGGCCAGCAGGGGGGTCCGCGGCCAGGCAAACCAGCGGGGCTGCGACCGCGGCGAGATGCTCCGGCGGGCCTCCGCCATCAGCTTCATGCGCAGGTGGTTGCGGAAGTACGGATCGAGGGCGGGCTGGGCCGGCCGGGAGGCCTGGATCAGCTCGACCACCTCGCGGTCGGGCCCGCCGGGGAACAGCTCCTCGAGCTCAGGATCCCGGTTCAAAGCCAACCTCCACATCTCCTTCCAGCGGCGGCAGTTCCTTGCGCAGCCGCTCCACCCCCCGGTGGAGCAGCAGCTTCACTGCGCCCGAGCTCTTGCCCAGGATCTGGGCGATCTCATCGATCTTGCGGTCCTCGGCAAACTTCAGGATCAGGGCAGCCCGCTGCTGCTTGGGGAGCTGGTCGATGGCCGACCAGATCCGGCGGCTGCGGTCCCGGCGGACGACCTCGTCCACCACTGCGCCGCTGGGTGTGCCGCCCGAGGTAGCATCCTCCAGTTCCAGCTCGCCGCGCTGGCCCCGATAATGATCGGCCACCGCGTTGAGCGCAATCTGATAAAGCCAGGACGAGAACGGATGTCCCGCGTACGTGTAGCGATTGATGTTGCGCAGCGCTTTGAAAAACACCTCCGACGTTAGGTCCTCTGCCAGCGATTGATCGCGGACGCGCGAGTAGGCGAACCGGTAGATCCGCGTGAAATACCGGTCGTATAAGGCCCCGAATGCCTCCGGGTTGCGCTTGGCACGGTCGACAAGGTCCCGTTCGTCTTCGGATCCGCCCGGCATCATCGCCCTCTCAACGGGGCGCCTGCTGTTCTGGGGAACGGGAGGGGCCGCTCAATGGTTACGCTCGGCCAATGTACCAGCCGGCGCCAGTCTGGGCCGCTGGCTCGGGCACGGGGCGCCGGCCCGCGATCGGTCTGGGCGCCCGAAAATCGAAACGGGGGTGGGGCCGGTTGGGCCGGTATAATGCCTCCATTCACGACGGCCGCCACCTGAAAGGAGACTAGCCGCCGTTTGATTCCTCGGTACGCTCATCCGGAGATGAGCGCGATCTTCGAGCCTGAAGCAAAGTTCTTGCTGTGGCTCGAAATCGAGTTGCTGGCAGCCGAGGGATGGGCCCAGCTGGGGGAGGTGCCACCCGACGCCATTCCGCGCCTGCGCCGGGCCACCGTGGACCCGGCCCGGATCGACGCCCTCGAGGCCCGCGTGGGACATGACCTGCTGGCTTTTCTGGGCGCGGTGTCGGAGCCCCTGGGCGATGACGCGCGCTACCTGCATCGGGGGCTCACCTCCTCTGATGTACTGGACACCGCGCTCGCCGTCCAGCTGACCCGGGCCGCCGACGTCCTGCTCCGTGACCTGGCCGGACTGCACGAGGCGGTTCGGCGCCGGGCCACCGCCGAGCGAGACACGCTGATGGTGGGCCGGACCCACGGCATGCATGCCGAGCCGCTCTCGCTGGGCTTCGTGCTGGCCGGGTGGCTGGATGAGCTGGGCCGCGCTCGGGCGCGTGTGGAGCGCGCGCGCGAGGAGATTCGGGTGGGCAAGCTCAGCGGCGCCGTGGGCACCCATGCCACGGTCGACCCCCGGGTGGAGGAATTCGTCTGTGCGCGGCTCGGCCTGCAAGTCGCCCCGGTGACGACCCAGGTGATCGCCCGCGACCGGCACGCCGCGTTCCTGGCCGCCCTGGCGGTGGTCGCCGGATCGCTCGACAAATTCGCCACCGACATCCGGCACTGGCAGAGCAGCGAGGTGGCGGAGGTGCGAGAGCCCTTCGGCGAGGAGCAGAAGGGGTCGTCGGCCATGCCCCACAAGCGCAACCCGGTCCTCAGCGAGCGGATCTGCGGGCTGGCGCGCACGGTGCGCGGCTACGCCCTGGTTGCCCTGGAGGACCAGGCCTTGTGGCACGAGCGCGACATCAGCCACTCCTCGGCCGAGCGGATAATCTTCCCCGATGCCTGCATGGTCCTGGACTACATGCTCCGCCTGATGACCCAGGTGGTGGACGGGCTCACCGTCGACCGCCAGCGCATGCACCGGAATCTCCTGCAGGGCGGCGGCATCGTGTTTTCCCAGCGGGTCCTGCTGGCGCTGGTGGAACATGGCATGGACCGCGACCAGGCGTATCGCATCGTGCAGCGGGCGGCGCACCGGGCGCTGGACGATGGGCAGCAGTTTCGTGAGGTCATCGCCCAGGCACCCGAGGTTCGCGAACGCCTGACGCTCGAAGAGCTGAGCACGCTCTTCGATCCGGCCTATTACCTGCGCAATTTGCGTGTCACGTACGAGCGGGTGGGCCTGGCTTGACGCTGGCTACCCTGGAAACCAGCCTGGCCCTGCCGCTGCTGGCGCGGGGCAAGGTGCGCGACACCTACGAGCTGGGAGGGGGCGAACTCCTGATGGTCGCTACCGACCGGATCTCGGCCTTCGACGTCGTCCTTCCCACGCCGATCCCAGACAAGGGGCGGGTGTTGACGCAGCTCTCGGCGTTCTGGTTCGGGCGGACCGCCGGCATTGTCCGCAACCATGTCGCGCCGGGGCCGGCCATCCCGGCGGAGCTGCTAGCCAGCCAGCCCGACCTGCCGGCTCGGGCGATGCGCGTGCTCCGGGCGGACCCGATCCCCTTTGAATGCGTGGTGCGCGGGTACCTCTCGGGATCGGGCTGGAAAGACTACCAGCAGACGGGTGGCATCGCTGGGGAGCGCCTGCCGGCGGGCTTGCGGGAAAGCGACCGCCTGCCCGAGCCCATCTTCACGCCCGCGACCAAGGCCCAGACCGGGCATGACGAGAACATCTCGCGTCGTGACCTGGCGGACCGGGTTGGTGGGGAGCTGGCGGCGCGCCTGGAGCGGGTCAGCCTGTCGCTCTACCGGGCCGCCGTGGTCTATGCCGAGTCCCGGGGGTTGATTCTGGCCGACACCAAGCTCGAGTTCGGCTGGCGCGACGGCCAGCTGATCCTGATCGACGAGCTGCTCACGTCCGACTCCTCGCGCTACTGGGATTCGGCGCGATACCGGCCGGGCGGCGCCCAGCCCTCCTACGACAAGCAGTTCGTCCGCGACTACCTGGAGACGCTCGGCTGGGACAAGCGGCCGCCCGGGCCAGCCCTGCCGGAGGCGGTCGTGGAAGGGACGCGGTCGCGATACCTGGCGGCGCTGGAGCGGCTGACTCAATGACGTTTCGCGCCGAGGTCTTCGTCACCCCCAAGGCAGTGGTCAATGATCCGCAGGGGCTGACCATTCGCCAGGGCCTGCGATCCCTGGGCTTTGAGGGCGTGCACGAGGTGCGCGCCGGCAAGTACCTGGTGCTCACCCTCGAGAGCCCGGACCGCGACACGGCGCAGGCCCGCCTCGACGACATGGCGCGCACGCTGCTGGCCAACGCCGTGATCGAGGACTACCGGATCGAGATCACACCCGTGCCGGAGACGGTGGCCCCGTGAAGTGGGGCATCGTCGTGTTCCCGGGCACCTGGAGCGACCGCGACTGCATGCACGCGCTGACCACCGTGCTGGGCCAGTCCGCACGCTATGTCGACCATCGCGAGACCGAGCTGTCGGAGTTCGACGCCGTGATCCTGCCAGGGGGCTTTTCCTATGGCGACCATCTCCGCTGCGGCGCGGTGGCCCGCTTCGCGCCGGTGATGGAAGCCGTGGCCCGCTTTGCCGGCCGCGGCGGCCTGGTCCTGGGGGTCTGCAACGGCTTCCAGATCCTGCAAGAGGCCCGACTGCTTCCGGGAGCGCTGCTGCGCAACGATTCCTGCGAGTTCCGCTGTGAATGGGTGCACCTGCGAGTGGAGCGCGCCGAGTCGCCGTTCACGCGGGAGTGCCGCTCCGGACAGGTCCTCCGGATTCCGATCTCCCACGGCGGAGGGAATTTCTACGCCGATCCCGAAACCCTGCAGTCCCTCGAACAGGGCGGACAGATCGTCTTCCGCTACTCCACCCCGGACGGTCGGGTGACGAAGGACGCCAACCCCAACGGCTCGCTGCGGAACATCGCCGGCATCGTCAATGCCCGGGGCAACGTGTTGGGGATGATGCCGCATCCGGAGCGGGCCTGCGAACCGCTGCTGGGCGGGGCCGACGGGCTGTGGATCCTCCGGTCCGCCATGCGGGCCCTGGTGGCCGCCTGATGGCGGTCGCCTCCCCCCGCCGAAACCTGGACGCGGTGGCGCTGACCGATGAGGAGTACCACGAGATCGTGCGGCTGCTGGAGCGCGAGCCGAACGACCTCGAGCTGGGCATGTTCGGGGCGCTCTGGAGCGAACACTGCAGCTACAAGACGTCGCGACCGCTGCTGCGCCAGCTGCCCACCAGCGGCGACGGCGTCCTGCAAGGCCCTGGCGAGAACGCCGGCGTGGTCGACATCGGAGACGGCCTGGCCGTCGTCTTCAAGATCGAGTCCCACAACCATCCGTCGGCGATCGAGCCGTACCAGGGGGCGGCCACCGGGGTGGGCGGCATCCTGCGGGACATCTTCACCATGGGCGCCCGACCCCTCGCCATCCTGGACTCGCTCCGGTTCGGCCCGCCGCACGATCCGCGAAGCCGGTACCTGTTCCAGGGCGTGGTGGAGGGCATCGGCGGCTACGGCAACTGTTTCGGCTGCCCGACCGTCGGCGGCGAGGTGTACTTCGACGATGGCTATGCCGCCAACCCGATCGTGAATGCCATGTGCGTGGGCCTGGTCCGTCACGACCGCATCCGGCTGGCGCGCGCCGAGCAGGCGGGTGACCGGCTGTTGCTGGTTGGCGCCGACACCGGGCGCGATGGCATTCACGGGGCGAGCTTCGCGTCGGTCGAGATGGATGAGCATTCGCCGGACCGCCGCCCGGCGGTCCAGGTGGCCAATCCCTTCCTGGAGAAGCTGCTGTGTGAGGCCTGCTTGCAGCTGAACGATCTGGACGGCGTGGTGGCCATCCAGGACCTGGGGGCCGCCGGCCTCACCGGGGCCGCCTGCGAGTTGGCCCACCGAGGCGGGCGCGGCGTCGAAATCGATGTGGCCCGGGTCAGCCGTCGCGAGCGGGGCATGACGCCCTACGAGGTGATGCTGTCCGAGTCGCAGGAACGCATGCTGGTGCTGGTCAAGGCCGAGGCCGAGCCAGCCGCCCAGCGGGTGTTCGACGCGTTCGAGCTGCACGCCGATCGGGTGGGCACCATTCTCCGCCGACCACGGGTCCGGGTTCGCGATGGCGCGGCCGTGGTGGCCGACCTACCGCTGGATGCGCTGATCGACGGGGTACCCATCCGGTCGTTGATGGCCACCGGGGCTGCCGCCCCGGAAACGGCCAGCATCCCGCCGCTGCGTGACCCGGCCGCCATGCTGCTGGAGCTGCTGGCTCGACCGAATCTGCGCAGCCGCCGGCCCATCTATCGCCGCTATGACCACCAGGTGGGCAACAACACGGTAATCGGTCCGGGGTACGATGCCGCCCTGCTCCGGGTTCCGGGGACGCCGAAGGCGCTGGCACTCACCACCGACGGCAACGCCGCCTTCGTGACCCTGGACCCGTACGCCGGAACGCAGCTGGCGGTGGCCGAAGCCGCGCGCAACATCGCCTGCACCGGCGCCCGCCCGCTGGCCGTGACCAACTGTCTCAACTTTGGCAATCCGGAGCGGCCCCGGGTCGCCTGGCAGCTGCACGAAAGCGTGCGCGGCCTGGCCGATGCCTGCCGCGCGCTGGAGCTTCCGGTGGTCAGCGGCAACGTGAGCCTCTACAACGAGACCAATGGCATGAGCATCCCTCCCACGCCGGTGGTCGGCATGGTTGGGATCCTGGACGACCTGGACCGACGCTGCGGCGCCGGCTTCCGGGACGAGGGGGACCTGATCTTCCTCCTGGGCGAGACGCGCGAGGAGCTGGCCGGCAGCGAGTACAGCCGGGCCGTGGGGGCGCCGCTGGAGGGCTCCGCCCCGCTGGTCGATCTGGCTGCGGAAGCCCGCCTGCTGCGCGCCCTCCACGAGGCGATCGGCGCCGGGACCCTCAGCTCCGCGCACGACGTGGCTGAGGGCGGCCTGCTGGTGGCCATCGCCGAGTGCGCCCTGTTCGGCGGCCAGGGAGCGCAATGCCCCGGCCTCTCCGGCCAGGTGAGCCCGGCCGCCCTCTACTTCGGCGAATCCGCCGGGCGGGTGGTGGTCAGCGTGGCCGCTCGCCGGGTGCCCGAGCTGCAGCAGGTGATGGCCGCCCACCGGGTGCCGTTACAGGCGCTGGGTGTGGTGGGCGGCGGAGCGCTGGTGGTCGGGCACGCGGTGCGGCTCGACCTCGAGGTCCTTCGCCGGGCATGGGAGACGCCATGGTAAGGTCACCACTCCTTAGCGACGAGCGCATGCAAGAAGCCTGCGGCCTGTTCGGCATCGATGCCCGCGGCGAAGACGTCGCCAATCTCACCTACTTTGGCCTGTATGCGCTGCAACACCGTGGGCAGGAGAGCGCGGGGATCGCCGTCAGCGACGGCCGGCAAATGCGGATGCACAAGAACGTCGGGCTGGTGGCCCAGGTGTTCGACGCCGACTCGCTCAACGCGCTGACCGGGCACCTGGCGCTGGGCCACACCCGCTACTCGACCACCGGCTCGAACCGGATCGCCAACGCCCAACCGCTGGTGGTAGAGCACCCCCAACTGGGCCCCCTGGCCCTCGGGCACAACGGCAACCTGACCAATGCCGCCGCCCTCCGCCGAGACCTGGAAGAACATGGTGCCGTCTTCGAGACGTCGAGCGACACCGAGGTAATTGCCCAGCTGCTGGCCAGGACACCCGGCCCGGACCTGCTGGCGGTCCTGCGCCGGACGCTGCCGCGATTGCAGGGGGCCTACTGCCTGCTGCTGCTCTCGCGGGACACGCTGATCGGGATCCGTGACCCGCTGGGCATCCGCCCGCTCTGCTTCGGCCGCCTGCCGGAGGGCGGCTGGATCATCGCCTCGGAGACCTGCGCGCTGGACACCGTGGGGGCCGAGCTCGTGCGCGAGGTCGAGCCGGGCGAGGCCGTCCAGCTCGGCCACGGTGAGCCGGTGGTCTCCCAACTGATGCCCTCGATTCGCAAGGCCACTTGCATGTTCGAATTCATTTATTTTGCTCGCCCGGATTCGCGCCTCCAGGGGCAGTCCCTGTATGAGGCCCGCCGCAACATGGGCCGGCAGCTGGCCATCGAGGCGCCGGCCGACGCCGACATCGTGATCGCGCTGCCCGACTCGGGGACGCCGGCCGCGGTCGGCTACGCCGAGCAGAGCGGCATCCCGTTCAGTGAGGGGCTGATCAAGAGCCGCTACATCACCCGCACCTTTATCCAGCCCAACGAGCGGCTGCGCCACGTCGGCATCAAGCTGAAGTTCAATCCATTGCGCGAGATCCTCCAGGGCAAGCGCGTCGTGCTCGTCGACGACTCGATCGTGCGCGGCACCACCAGCCGCAAAATCGTGGAGGAATTGCGCCGGGCCGGCACGACGGCCGTGCACTTTCGGGTGAGCAGCCCGCCTATCCAGTGGCCGTGTTTCATGGGTATCGACATCGCCTCCCGGTCAGAGCTGATCGCCTCTGGGCGGTCGGTGCAGGAAGTCGAGACGCTGATCGGCGCCGATTCCCTTCGCTACCTGAGCAAGCAGGGATTGCTGCGCGCGGTCACCAACGTAAGCGGCTTCTGCATGGCCTGCTTCGACGGCGACTACCCGGTCCCAGTTCCGGTGCAGCTGGAGATGGACAAACTGGCCCTCGAAACGGCGGAGGTGACGTAGTTGCCCACCTATAAAGAGGCGGGCGTCGATATCGACGCTGGGAACCGGGCGGTCGAGTTGATCGCGCCCCTGGCCCGCGCTACGCAGGGGCCGGCGGTGCTGTCGGGCATTGGGCCGTTCGCCGGTATCTTCGCGCTCGACCTGGCCCGCTACCGTCAGCCGGTGCTGGTGGCCAGCACCGACGGCGTCGGCACCAAGGTGCTGCTGGCGGAGGCCCACCACCGCTACTTTCAGATCGGCCAGGACCTGGTGAACCACTGCGTGAATGACGTGATCACCACCGGCGCTTCCCCCCTGTTCTTCCTCGACTACGTGGCCACCGGGCGGCTGGATCCGGGCGTGGTGGCCGAGATCGTGGCCGGTATTGCGGACGCCTGCCGGAAGGTGGACTGTGCCCTGCTCGGCGGCGAGACCGCCGAGATGCCCGACGTCTACTCGGGCACGACCTTCGACCTGGCCGGCTTCCTGGTCGGGATCGCGGAGCGCGACGAGCTGGTCGATCCCAGCCAGATCCGCGCAGGTGACGCCATCCTGACCCTGCCGTCCAGCGGCCTCCACACCAATGGATACAGCCTGGCCCGTCGGGTGGTGCCCAGCCAGGCGCTGCCTCGGCCGGTGGCCCCTGGGGGCCCGTCGGTGCTGGATGCGTTGCTCGAGCCGCACCGCTGCTACCTGTCGGAGGTGCGGCGGTTGGGCGGGGTCGTCCGGATCAAGGGCCTGGCCCACATTACTGGCGGGGGCGTGGTGGGCAACCTGCCGCGGATTCTGCCCACCGGATTGGGCGCCGAGATCGTGCGGGGGCTCTGGCCCGAGCCCTCCATCTTTGACTTCCTGGCCCCCTTCGTCCCGGACGACGAGCTGTGGCGGACCTTCAACATGGGCCTGGGCATGCTCGTAGTGGTCGACGGTGCGGACGTGGGCGCGGCCCTGGGGGTTCTGGGTGGCGAGATCTTCCAGGTCGGCACGGTGACCTCCGGCGGTGGCGTCACCATCCGCGAGTGACCAAGCTTCGGGTCGCGGTGCTCGTCTCGGGTCGGGGCAGCAACCTGGGCGCCCTGCTGCACGCCTGCGCGAATCCCGATTTCCCCGCCGGCGTGGTGCTCGTCTGCGCCAACCGCGATGCCCCCGCCCTCCAGCACGCCCGGCGGTCGGGCGTCGCCCATGTCGTGTTTCGGCGGCAGGCCTATCCCAGCCGGGAGGCGCGCGACCTGGCCATGGCCGGCGCGCTGACGGCCGCCCAGGTCGAGCTCATCGTTTGTGCCGGCTACGATGCCATCCTGTCGCCGGCCTTCGTCGACCAGTTCGCGGGACGCATTATCAACGTACACCCATCGTTGCTGCCGGCCTTCGCCGGCTCGATGGACGCGCCCGCCCGGGCCCTGGCGGCTGGCGTTTCGGAGACGGGGTGCACCGTCCACCTGGTGACCAACGACGTCGACGCCGGACCGGTCCTGGCCCAGCACCGGGTCGCCGTCCTCCCGGGGGACACGGTAGAGGCCCTGCACCGGCGGATCCGTGACGCCGAGCATGAGCTGCTGCCCGCGGTGGTGCGTGGGCTCGCCGAGCGACGGCTGGTCCCCTCGCGGTGAATGCCCTGCTCAGCGTCTCCGACAAGGAGGGCGTGGTGGAGCTGGCTCGGAAGCTGGTCGGCATGGGGGTGACGCTGTACGCCAGCGGCGGGACCGAGCGTGTGCTCCATGAGGCGACCGTGCCAGTGCATTCGGTGGAAGAGCTGACCGGTTTTCCCGAATTGCTGGGCGGCCGCGTCAAGACGCTGCATCCCAACGTGCACGCTGGCATCCTGGCGCTGCGCGATGACCCGCGACACATGCAAGAGCTGGCCGAGCATGGCCTGCCCTTGATCGACGTCGTGGTGGTGAACCTCTATCCCTTCCAGGAGACGGTGGCGGGGGGAGAGCCACCGGCCCGCGTCCTGGAGGCCATCGACATTGGCGGGGTCGCCCTGCTGCGCGCCGCGGCCAAGAACTACGACCACGTCCTCGTGGTCGTCCGGCCGAAGGATTATCCGGCCGTGCTGGAAGAGATGCAGCGTCCGGGCGGCCCGCGTCCCGAGTTTCGGCGGCACCTGGCGGCCGTGGCGTTCGCCCATACCGCGGCCTACGACGCCGCCATCGGCCAGCACCTTCGCAATGGCGGGCCCGGCGTGCCCCTGCCCGCGGACTTCACGTTGGGCGGGCACAAGGTCCGCGACCTGCGCTACGGCGAGAACCCACACCAGTCCGCGGCGCTGTACCACACGCTGGAAGGCGGCGGTATCGCTGGGGCACGTCAGTGGCAAGGCCTCGAGCTCTCCTACAACAACCTGGTGGATGCCCAGGCCGCCCTGGCGCTGGTCTCGGACTTCACCGGGACCGCCTCCGCCATCATCAAGCACGGCAACCCGTGCGGGGTCGCGGTCGCCGATGGCCTGGATCGGGCCTACCGGCAGGCGCTGGCTGGGGACCCGCGCTCGGCCTTTGGGGGCGTGGTCGCCTTGAACCGGCCACTGGACGCGACGACGGCGGCGGTCGTGACCCAGACATTCTTCGAGGTGCTGGTCGCCCCCGGCTTTGATCCGGGCGTGCTGGAGGCGCTCAGCAAGAGGCCCAAGCTCCGCGTGTTGCAGCCCGGACCCGGCCCCGCCATCCCGGCCCTGGAGGCGCGTCCGCTCAGCGGCGGGTTCCTGGTGCAAACTGCCGATCAGGCTGGCCGGACCCTGGGCGAGGCAAAGGTGGTGACGCAGCGCGAACCCAGCCAGGCGGAGTGGCAGGATCTGCAATTCGCCTGGACGGTGGTCAAGCACGTGCGGTCCAATGCCATCGTGCTGGCCTACCGCGGAGCGGCCGTGGGCGTCGGCGCCGGTCAGATGAGCCGCGTCGAGGCGGTGGAGCTGGCCGTCAAGCGGGCGGGCAGCGACGCCTCGGGCACGGCGCTGGCCAGCGACGGCTTCTTTCCCTATCCCGACGGGGTGGCGACCGCCGCCGCGGCGGGGGTGCGGGCCATCGTGCAGCCCGGCGGATCATTGAAGGACACCGAGGCCATCGCCGCCGCCGACGCGGCCGGCATGGCCATGGTCTTCACCGGAGAACGCCACTTCAAACACTAGGCGCCAGGCTTGCGAGCTGGATCGCCAAGCGGTATGGTGGCCTGACTCGGATGAGTGCCGTGGTCCAGCAGGAGCCGGTTCCTGAGTTGTCGACCGGCCCGGATATCACGCTCGAAGAGCTGCAGCTCGCGGCGCGGAATCACTCGATGCCGCTGGAGGCGCTGCAGTACCCGATCACCCCGGTCGGCTTGCACTATCTGCTGACCCACTTCGACATCCCACGGGTCGATCCAGCCGCGTGGCGCCTCGCCATCGGCGGGCACGTGCGCCATCCCCTCACCTTGACGCTCGAGGACTTGCGGGGACGCCCGGCGGTCACCCGGGCCGTGACCCTGGAATGCGCCGGCAACGGCCGGGCCAAGCTCTCCCCTCGCCCGATCAGCCAACCGTGGCTGTTCGAGGCCGTCGGGAATGCCGAGTGGACGGGCACCAGCCTGCGGCCGCTTCTCGACGCTGCCGGATCTCTCGACGACGCGGTTGAAGTGGTCTTCACCGGGCTGGATCGGGGAGTCCAGCGTGGCATCGAGCAGCAGTACGAGCGGAGTCTCACGTTGGCGGAGGCCTCTCGCGAGGACGTCTTCCTTGCCTATGCCGTCAACGGGCAGCCACTCCCGCCACAACATGGGTTCCCCCTGCGTCTGGTGGTACCCGGCTGGTACGGGATGACCCACGTCAAATGGCTTCGCTCGATTACGGTGGTGAATCGCCCGTTCCGTGGCTACCAACAGGAGCCCGCCTATCACGTCGCCAGTTCAGAGAATGAGCTGGGCGAGCCCGTGACCCGAATCCTGCCCCGTTCGCTGATGGTGCCGCCGGGCATCCCCGATTTCCTGTCGCGAACGCGCCAGCTTGCCCTCGGGAAGTGGATCCTGGAAGGTCGGGCGTGGTCGGGCCAGGGGCGCGTTGTTCGGGTTGAAGTCAGCACGGATGGCGGACGCTCGTGGGCGGATGCAGAGCTTGGAGAGGACGGTGGAGACTTCGCCTGGCGATCATGGCGCTACCTGTGGAAGGTCGCGCAGGCAGGTGACTATGAGCTGTGCTGCCGGGCCACCGACGCGGCCAAGAACGTGCAGCCGCTGACCACGCGCTGGAATGCCCAGGGGATGTGCAACAACCAGGTGCAGCGCATCAGAGTCGTGGTTGGAGATCAGCTCGGCCCAGTCCAGCCGCCGGTCGACGGCATTCCCTGAATCGGTTGGCGGCAATGGTGCCGCCGGGCTGCTATTCTTGACGGCAAGTCTTCGGGGCAGGGGTGTGAATCCCCGATCGGCGGTATAGCCCGCGAGAGGCTCAAGCCTCACGACCCGGTGCGATTCCGGGGCCGACCGTAGAGTCGGGATGAAAGAAGACCCTCGGGAGTGGGCACGGATGCCCGTCCCATTCGTTGCCCCGACGGCCCAAGGAGCAGACGTCGATGGCAATCACGAAGCTGAAGAGCGAACCGGCAAAGACGTCGACCAGGGGATTCATCGACCGTTTTTCCATGTTCTTCGTGGCGCTGGCGGCCGTCCTCTGGGCCTCAGATGCCTACTTCCGGGCCCAGCTGATTCCGCCGCTGGGCAAACTCACGGCCTCGCAGATCGTCGTGGTCGAGGACGCGCTCATCACGCTCTTCCTCCTCGTGGTCCTGCTGCGGGGTTGGGGCGAGATTCGCCGCCTGGGGCCAAAGGGCTGGATCGCGATCGGACTGATCGGAATTGGGCCGCAGGCAATCGCCACCGTCCTCTTCACCCAGTCGTTCTCATACCACCACTTCGCTGAGACGTTTGTCCTCCAGCAGACGCAGCCGTTGATCGCCATCCTGCTCGCGTGGGTGATCCTGGGTGAGCGCCGCCGCCCGTGGTTCTGGCCGATCGCCGCAATCGCCCTGGTGGGTGTATACATGGTGGTCTTCGCCCAGAACCCGAGGGCTCCCCTGTCGGACCTCCAGCACGGGCGCCTCGAAGCCGGCCTCTTCGCGCTCGGAGCCGCAGCCCTCTGGGCCAGCGGCACTGTGCTGGGGCGCTTCGTCCTGGGTACGATGTCCTTCCAAACCACCACCGCCCTGCGCTTCACGTTGGCACTGCCCGTCCTGATCGTCATCCTGTTCGTGCAGAACGGCTCGGCGGCATTCAGCAACTACCAGGCCTCCTACATCCTGCCGTTCCTGGGGATCGCCCTGATTCCCGGACTCCTCGCCCTGCTCCTCTATTACCGCGCGCTGTCCAGTACCCCGGCCTCGCTGGCCACCATCGCGGAGATGGCCTTTCCGGTGGCCGCCACGTTCATCGCCTCGGCGCCCCCGCCCTACGGGTTCCATCAACCTCTCTACCCAGCCCAGTTCGTCGGCACGGCGCTCCTGATCGCGGTGGTTGGCCTTCTGAACTGGACCAAGGAGAACGTGCCCCCGGTGATCGTCGCAAGTGAATCAGCAGCCTGAATAAAAG
>WNFA01003104.1_pt1 | contig 17054 bp, 11 predicted proteins | sample 5400481 | NCBI WGS metagenome assembly WNFA01 (sample SAMN13153340, study PRJNA577476) | soil metagenome | isolation source: 120 cm saprolite under Douglas fir tree site 2 hole 1 replicate 2 | place: USA:California | collected 2015-04-18
CGGCGGCGGAGTCCCCCACATACTCGAAGCCGGTCTGGGCGTAGTGCTGGGCTAGAAACGCGGCTTTGTTCGCTCCCTTGAGATTCAATTGGCCGTCGCTGGCGTGGACTTCGTCGAAGAGGCCGAGATAGCTGGAAATCGCTTCAGCCAGCTTGCGATCGGCGGCGGTTGCCAGCGCGATGCGGCAGCCCGCAGCTTTTTCCTGCTGGAGAAGATCAAGAACCTGTTGCCGATAGGGAAGACGAGAGGGGTCGAGATGGACCCTGGCGGCGAGCTCGCGTTTGAGGGACGCTCGTCCCGAAAGCAGCCAGAATGGGAACAGCAGCAGCGCGAAGGGGCGGGTTTTGAGGAGGACGAGGACGCACTCCCAAAGGACATCACCCCGGATCAAAGTGCCGTCGAGATCGACACACAGAACCGGCGACAGTACCTTGGCGGGTTTGGCTCCTATAACAGACCCCATGGCATGATCGTCGCATAAACGGGAGGGCGAAATGCGGGAATAAGTGGCACACCTAGGTAACCTGAGTAACATGCGGAGAGTGGGAGGGGAGGTTAGTATGGGCTGGTCTGGAGCGGAGCGATCGACTCTGGACACCAAGCACATGAACGAGACCCAAGAACATCTGGAACCTAGCGCATCGGAATTGCTGGCCAAGTATCTGCGACGGCCGGGCATTCTGCTGCCGCTGCTGGGGCTGGTTACTTTTGTGGTTTACAGCGGGTCGCTGTCTTTCGAGTTTGTATGGGATGACTGGCCGCAGATTGTGAACAGTCCGATCATCCGGACGTGGAGCAATTTGCCGCGCGCGTTCGGCAGTGACTTGTGGTACCACGTGGCGCGGCACCAGGTGTATTACCGGCCGCTGTTCGTGGCATGGTCGATGCTGAATTACACACTGTTCGGATTACGGGCATGGGGATGGCACTTGGGAGCCGTTCTGTTGCACGTGGGCGCGGTGGCGGCAGTGTTTTGGCTGGCGCGACGGCTGGGATTGGAATACTGGACGGCAGCGCTGGCGGCGTTGATTTTTGCTTTGCATCCCGTTCACATTGAGCCGGTCACATGGATTTCCGCGGGTTCGGACACGATGGTGACGATGTTTGCCGCACTGGCTTTTGCGGCGTTTCTTAACGGGCGCGACCGGGAGCGGAACAAGGAAGTTGCATGGTGGATTGCGTCGCTCGGGCTGCTGGCGTGCGCGCTGCTGACGAAGGAAATGGCAGTAGTGTTTTCAGCGCTGGTGGGAATCTACGCGTGGCTGCACCCACGGGAAGGGAAAGCATCGCCGGGGCAGAGAGTTCTTGGGGCGGCGATGGAGGCGACTCCGTACGCGGTGATGACGCTAGCTTACGCGCTCCTGCGAAAGCACGCGCTGCTGCACGCAACCGGTCAGTTTGATCCCAGTCACGGGATGATGGACGTGGTGCGGACTCTGCCGCTGGTGCTGTCCATTTATCTGCGGCAGTTGCTGGTTCCTGTGGGCATCACGGGACTCTATTACACACCCTATGTAACGAGCGCAATTCTAAGTCAAGTGGTCGCGCCGGTGGCGGTGCTGGGAGCGGCTCTCGTCGGGTTGTGGTATTGGAATCGGCGCGAAGGGAATTCCACCGTCGCGTTTGCCGGCCTGTGGTTGCTGATTGGGCTGGCACCCGCGCTGTACTTGCGAAACTTTGGCAACGGCGATTTCGTGCGCGACCGATACATGTATTTGCCATCGATCGGATTTGCGATTCTAGCGGCCATGGGGCTGCGACGGCTGCCCTCCATCAAGGGATGGAGTACGCAGATAGTGCAGGGATGCGCGGTAATCGTGCTGTGCGGCGGCTATGTGTGCGCATCGCTTGCACAGCAGGTGTATTGGGGGAACGATCTGCTCGTTCTGGTGCGGGGGCAATCGTTGTATCCGGGGAATCCCTATGCGGTGGCGGGGCTGGCGAGGGAGTACAGCCGGCGGGGTGCGCACGATCGCGCGATGGAACTGGCGGAGTCGTTGGTGAGGAATCATCCCGAGTATGGCTACGCGGCACTCACGCTGGCCGAGACCTACATTCAGGCGGGACGATTTGAAGCAGGCCGGGTGATGTTGCAGAAGGCGCTGCTGATCAGTCCGGATTACGCGAAGTCCGAGACGGGAATGGCTTCGGTGGCCGGGTTGTACGGACGCATGGGGGATTTCGAGCAGGCGCTTGCATTGTGCAGTCAGGTCCTGGCGGCGGAGCCCAATCTCTATTCTGCACTTTACAACTGCGGAAACATTCATTTGCTGGCCGGGCACTACGCGGAGGCGGAGCGCTTGCTCTCGCACGCAATCGAAGTGGCTCCGGAACAGGCAGCGCCGAAACACTACCTGGGACGGGCCTTGCTGCAGGACGGCAAAAACCACGCCGCACAGCCGTACCTGGCGACGGCGGCAGCGATGGACCCGAAGGTTTGGGACTACCACTATTGGTTGGCCGAGTCGCTGGAACGAAGCGGAAATATCTCCGCTGCGCGCGCCCAGTACCTGGAAGCGTTGCGTCTGAATCCGGACGGCACGGAAGCGAAGCTGCGGTTAGCAGCGACGGAGGGGAAATGAGCAGCGCTCTGACAGACGCAACCATCCCTCAGGCCGAGCTCGGCGTTGATCGCGATCTCAGCAAGCCGGCCCCGATCTTGCCTGTACCGGGAGATGCCCGAACGGACCGCAAGAGCTCAAAGTGGTGGATTGCAAGCGGCATTTTTCTGTTCGTTCTTGCCCTCTACGTGCTCACCAGCCCCGGGCGGATTGACATCGTCGATGGACAAGCTCGCTTTGATGTGACTTACAACTGGATTGTCAACGGACGGCCGATTGTCACAGATAGATGGATTATTCCCTTCATGAGTGTGCCGGGGCGCGACGGGCTCCGCTACTCTTACTATGGAGCGCCAGCTTCGGTTTTCGCCATGCCGCTGGTGTGGTTGGGTCTCTATACGAGTGCGCCTGACATCCAGCCCAGTCAATTCCTTTTCTCTCTAACCTCCGCGATTTTCGGCGCGGGTATCGCCACCCTCCTGTTCCTGTTTTATTTGGAATTGGGCGTGACGACGCGAAGGGCACTTGTGTGGACACTGGTGAGCAGCTTTGCCACTTTTGTCTGGCCCATTTCCAACTCCACGTTCGACAACGCGCAGCACGCTTTCTTTGCGCTGGCAGCCGTCTATTTCGGAGTGTTGAGTGCTCGGCGCAAATCTGCGGCATACGCGGCGGCTGGCGGGTTAATGGCCGGTATGCTGGTTCTTTATCAGGAATACTTCCTGCTGATCATCCCAGCGCTTGCCCTCTCAACTCTTGAGTGGAAGCTTGGCAACAGCCCGTTCGCACCAGCCTCGACAGCGGAGCCGGAATCGGTTATTTGGCGAGTCGTCTCGGCCTCTAAACAGACATTCCAATCTGCATTGGCTCTGGTTCGCGCAGCATGGAATGGACCCGGCGAGGCCCGTTCTTCGTGCATTCGCTATTGTCTGTTTGTCGTAGCTGTGAGCGTGGGCGTGTTGCTTTCGTTGGCCTACAACAACTTGCGATTTGGATCGTGGTTCGACGACGGAAAAATGCGCTTTGCAGTTGGGGGCCGCGTTATCTGACGCCGCTATTGCCGCTCTGGGCGCTCGTTTTTCCTTTTGCGGTGGGCGTGAATGTGCGGCGGGACCTAGCCGTGGCTGTTGTTGGAGTGGGCTTACTGGTTCAGGTTCTGGCGCTGGGCGTGGAGAACCAGCGCTTCTTTTTTGAAAGAGGGTTGAATGATTTCTTCTGGGCAGAAGATTCCTGGGTCTACTTCAAACGCAGTGCGCTCTTCGCCAGAGTGGGCGAAGCCGCCTCGTTGAGTGAGGGTATGCCGCCCACGGCTCAATTCTTCAATTCGATTCCGATAACAGACTGGAGTACGTACACGGTTTTGGGTCCCCCGCCGAGTGTACCGCGCCGGCTTGCCCCTCAATGGATACGAAACTTCAAGATCTATTTCGTTCCGAGGCCGTGGCCATTGTGGATGTCGTGGCTTCCGCCCTCGCGGCGGCCTGTCGACATGCGGGCTTGGTTGCTGTCCCTGTTGAGCGTAGCTATCGCGGGAGCGGGGTTGATTTACCGAGGGCTCCGAGAAGGGGAGTGCGCTTGAGCGAAGATCGGAAAATCCAAGAACCGGCCAACCGGGCAGCGCGGCAACAGGCGCTGAGCCTCAGTAAAGTCCTTGTCCACTATGAGAACACCGATACGGGCAGCGACGACGCTGATCTAGAGCTTACGATTCTCATGCCGTGCTTGAACGAAAGCGAGACGCTCGAAACGTGCATTCGAAAGGCGCAAGGCTTCCTGGAGGCGAATCAGATTCGTGGCGAGATTGTGGTCGGCGATAACGGCTCCACGGACGGTTCGCAGGAGGTCGCCCGACGATGCCGAGCCAGGGTCGTCGATGTCCCGGTTCGCGGCTATGGAGCCGCCCTGATTTATGGAAGCACGGAGGCGCGCGGTAAGTACATCATCATGGGCGATTCCGACGACAGCTACGATTTCTCCGACCTTCTGCCCTTTGTCGAAAAGCTACGTGCCGGCTATGACGTGGTCATGGGCAATCGGTTGACGGGTGGCATCAAGCCTGGGGCGATGCCCTGGAAGAATCGCTGGATTGGAACGCCCGCTCTATCGGCCATCGGGAGAATTCTCTTCCGCTGCCCGGTCAGCGACTTCAATTGCGGTCTGCGAGGCTTCTCCGTGGACGCATTCCGGAAGATGAAACTGCGTACCACCGGCATGGAATTTGCCTCGGAGATGATCGTGAAGGCAACACTGCTGAAGTTGATGATCGCCGAGGTCCCCACCACGCTCAGTCCCGATGGACGCAGCCGGGCGCCGCATCTTCGGCCGTGGCGGGATGGCTGGCGGCACCTGAGATTCATGCTTCTGTGCAGCCCGCGCTGGCTCTTTCTTTACCCCGGTCTTCTGCTTGTGATGGTGGGACTGTTTAGCGGCGCATGCCTCCTGCCCGGGCCTCGAACCATTGGTAGCCTGACTCTGGACATTCACACCCTGTTCTTTTCCGCCATTGGGGTTCTCGTAGGCTTTCAGGCGCTACTCTTCGCAGTCTTCAGCAAGACCTTTGCGATCGCCGATGGTTTGTTGCCGCCCGATCGAAAGATGGATCGGCTATATCGTGTCTTTGTATTGGAAGTCTGGCTGGTGGTTGGCGCCCTGTTGGTTGCCTTCGGTTTGGGCGGAGCCGTCAGCGGGGTTGTGGTTTGGGAGCGGCACGCCTTCGGCGGCTTGGACCCCACTCACGTGATGCGGGTGGCGATTCCCTCTGGACTCTCGCTTGCCTTGGGTTTTCAGATCATTCTGTCGGCCTTTTTCCTGAGTCTTCTGCGGATGGGGCGAAAGTGAATCTACTAGATACAGTACATGGCGGTTTCGTTTTCCCACGCCGGATTGGCAGACTCGCACGGACAATTGCGCAGTTGCTCCCCGCAGGTGCCCGGATTCTGGACGTGGGTTGCGGAGACGGCCACATCGCTTTCGAAGTCTCTAAACTCCGCCCAGATGTGCGACTGGAAGGAATCGATGTCCTGATTCGAAAGGAGACGTTGATTCCGGTTACCGGATTCGACGGCGAGCGAATCCCCTATGAAGGCGCCTCCTTTGACGTGGTGATGTTTGTAGACGTCTTGCACCACACCAACGATCCTCAGGTTCTTCTGAGGGAAGCAAAGCGGGTCGCGCGCAAGGCAGTTGTGATCAAGGATCATACGCGCGATGGTTTTCTCGCTGGCCCGAGACTCCGTTTCATGGACTGGGTGGGTAATGCGCGACACGGAGTTGTTTTGCCGTATAACTACTGGTCTCGCAACCGGTGGCACTCAGAACTAAAGAACCTGGGACTCGTCGAGGACGACTGGACTGAGAAACTTCATCTGTACCCGTGGTGGGCGAACTGGATTTTTGGGAGTTCGTTACACTTTGTCGCTCGACTCAATCCGGCCAATTCATAGCTTCTGTGCTCGTGTGGCGCGGGCATTCTTGCACGCGCGCCGAGTGATTCAAGCTGCGTGGTGGATGCCCACGCCACACAATCCGTCCCACGGATTCAGTTTCTTGCTGGGGCTGCAGCTCTCTTGGGGAAGATATTGCCTACACGCCGGATTTCGGCGCCCACGGCTTTCAGCTTTTCTTCGATGTTCTCGTAGCCGCGGTCCAGGTGATAGACGCGGTCGATGATGGTCTCGCCGTCCGCGACCAGGGCGGCGAGCACCAGCGAGGCGGAGGCGCGCAGGTCCGAGGCGAGGACGGCGGCGGCGCTCAGCGGAGTTCCGCCATGGACGATGGCGCGGCTGCCTTCGATCTTGATGTTGGCGCCCATGCGGACCAGTTCCTGCGCGTGCATGAAGCGGTTCTCGAAAATGTTTTCCGTGACGATCGAAGTGCCTTCGGCCTGCGTGGTGAGCGCCATGTATTGCGCCTGCATGTCGGTGGGGAAGCCGGGATATTCTTCGGTGTTCATATCGGCTGCTTCGAGCGGCTGATCGCCCATGACCCGGACAGAGTCGACTTTCACCACAGTCTTCACGCCGGTTTCCCCGAGCTTCTGCAGGATGGCAGTGAGGTGCGCGGGATCGCATCCGGTGACGTTGAGGTCCCCGCCGGTGAGGGCTGCGGCGATGATGAAGGTTCCGGCTTCGATGCGGTCGGGGATGATGCGGTGCCTGGCGCCGTGGAGCCTGGCGACACCCTTTACGCGGATGATGGACGTGCCGGCGCCCTGAATCTTGGCGCCCATGGCGTTGAGCAGCGCGGCCAGGTCCGCGACTTCAGGTTCACGGGCGCAGTTCTGCATGACGGTCTCGCCATCGGCAAGCGTGGCGGCCATGAGTAGGTCCTCGGTGCCGGTGACGGTAATTTTGTCGAAGACAATTTTAGCGCCTTTGAGTCGATCACTTTTGAGTGGATCAGTGGTGGCCTCGACATAGCCGTGATCCTGCGTGATTTTGGCGCCCAGGCGCTCCAGACCTTTGATATGCAGATCGATGGGTCGGGCGCCGATGGCGCAGCCTCCGGGCAGCGAGACACGGGCGCGGCCACAGCGGGCCACGAGAGGGCCAAGCACGAGCGTGGAAGCCCGCATGGTCTTGACCAGTTCATACGACGCTTCGGGAGCGGCGAGCGTGCGCGCGCAAATGGTGGTGCGGTGATGGGCGCGTCCGTAGCCGAGTTCGACTTCGGCGCCCATGGCCGCGAGCAGCTTGCGCGTGGTCTCTATGTCGCGCACCTGGGGGATGTTTTCGAGAATCACTGGTTCGTCGGTGAGCAACGCCGCTGCCATGCAAGGGAGGGCGGCGTTCTTCGCGCCGCTGATTCGGACCGTGCCCAGGAGGGGGTTGCCACCGCGGATTACCAGCTTATCCATAGCTTGAGTGCTTCCTGAAGAATGAAGCGCCACTTCCATTCTAACTACGATTACCGGACGGCGGCGGGCAGAAACGCCCTGCGGAGTTTAGATTGTAACGGCTGGAAAAGCGAACCTCAGCAGACACACAGGGGACACAGAGGGGCACAGGAGAAAGCGCTTGCGGTTACAGAGGCTTTGCCCGCGCTATCGCTTTGCGGATTTGGCCGCGGGCTTCGCTTAGGGCGGCCAGAGCGTGATTGCGATTGACTCCCGCTTTGGCCATCACCATAGCTACAGATACGCGACCTCCGGCGGCGGCAAGCAATTTGCGCGCCGCTGCGCGATCGAGTCCGGCTGCTTTTTCGAGGATGCCCACTCCGCGTTCGACCAGCTTCTCGTTCTTCGGGCGGACATTCACCATCAAGTTGCTATAGACGTGGCCAAGCCGGGTCATGGCGCCCGTTGACAGCATGTTCAGGATCATCTTCTGCGCTGTACCGGCCTTCATCCGAGTGGAGCCGGCGACAACTTCTGCGCCGACCTGCGCGACAATTTCGACGTGAGCGGCTTTGCCGAGCGGAGAATTCGGATTGCAGACGACGGCCACGGTTTTTGCGCCGTGAGCGCGCGCATATTCGATGGCGGCGATGGTGAAGGGAGTGCGTCCGCTGGCGGCGATGCCTACAACAACATCTTCTTTAGTTGGCTTCTTCTTCGCGATTGCCTGGCGGCCTAGCTCGCGGGAGTCCTCGTCAGCTTCCACGGCTGCTGCCAGCGCCTTTGGGCCTCCGGCGATCACGAATTGAACCATGCGCGGGTCGACATCAAAAGTGGGTGGACATTCGACGGCGTCGAGGGCGGCGATGCGTCCGCTGGTGCCCGTGCCTACGTAGATGAGACGCCCGCCTTGGGAGAGCGCGGCGGCGATCAGGTCGATTGCTTGCGCGATTTGCCGGAGGGAGCGCTTGACGGCGTTGGCGACAGTGGCATCTTCACGGTTGATGATGCGCGCGATTTCGAATGCGGACTTGCGATCGAGATCGGCAGAGGCGGAGTTTGTTTTCTCGGTCCCGAGGCGGCGGAGTTCTACCCCTGCTTCGCGGTTCGAGGTTTTGCCGTTCGTTATGTTGCGAGTGGTCTTGCGCGTTACGGTCTTGCCGATCAACTCTTTGCGTTTCAAGCTTGCTTCCCCAAGGCTTCAATCACCGCATCGTAAAACGCCGGGCGCACCAGTTTGATTGCCTGGTTCTGGCAGTCGGGCCATGTGCGGTTGGTCAGTAAAGTTATCGAAAGTTGTCGTTCGGGATCGATCCAGAGGGATGTGCCGGTGTAGCCGAGGTGTCCGAAGGAACGGGGCGAGAAGTATTTTCCGGATTGCGAGGGAGCCGAGGGCGTGTCCCAGCCCAGTGCGCGGGAAGTGCCTGCGGGAGCGGCTTCCCGGCGCGAAAAGAGTTCGACGGTCGAGGAGCGGAGGATGGGGTGTCCGCCGTTGATCATGGCGTGGGCGAAGATGGCCAGATCTTCGGCGGTGGAGAACAGACCGGCGTGTCCGGCAATGCCTCCAAGGACGCTCGCATTTTCGTCCTGCACTTCGCCTTGGATGATCCGGTGGCGGAAGGTGCGATCGTCGGCCGTGGGCGGGATGGAGTTCTTCAAGGCGTGTGCGAGATTGAAGGTCGTGTGCGTCATGCCCAGCGGACCGAAGATTTCCCGCTGGCAGAACAGGTCGAGGGATTCGTCGGCGAGGCGTTCCAGAACGACGCCGAGAATGATGAAGCCGATGTCGCTATATTCGGCGCGCGCACCCGGGACGGCGGCAAGTTGGGTGGTGAAGGCGGATTGCAGAAGATCTTCACGAGTCTCGGCGCGCAGGAAAAGTTTTTCGTAGGCGGGCAGCCCGGAGCTGTGCGCAAGCAGCATGCGCAGAGTAACTTCGCGGCGGCGCGGGTCGTTATCGTCCAACGCGCTAGCAAATTCGGGGACGATGGCGGACACTGGGGCTTCGAGGTCAAGCAGGCCGCGCTCGTAAAGGATCATTGCCATGACTGTCGTGGCGAGCACTTTGGTGAGCGAAGCGAGATCGAAGATGCTCGTGGTCGTGACCATGGGCGAAGCCGGATCATGTGTGAAGCGGCCGAGGGCCTTGTGGGCGACGAGCTCTCCGCCGAAGGTCACGGCAAGCGAGCAGGCGGGGAAGGCGCGGGCGGCGATGGCTTTTTCCAGGATGCTGAACGCGCTCGGAAACCGATCATCCTGCGCAACGAAATTGCGCACGAGGAAGGCAAATCCAGGTTCTCGATTCGGCAGCGTCAGGTTCAAAGGTATTTTGTGAACTGATGGGGTTATAGCAAAGGCGGCGCGTAGAGGCAAACCGAGGGTTACTCCGGGGGCATCGTCGATAAGGTTCAGCCTTGAGCCGCATCTCTGCGGTCATGTAGAGTCACAGCAGACGTGAAACACTCACCGAAAAACCTGCTGTGCGTCACCCTTCTGGTTTCTGCCGCCGCGTTCTGTCAGACATCGCTCGATTCACGCCTCACCGTTCTCGATCGCGTCATCAACGAAGCCATCGCCCAGCAACAGATTCCAGGAGCGGTGCTCATCATCGGCAACGACGGGAAGGTGGTTTATCGCAAGGCCCATGGCAGCCGTGCGATTGAGCCTCGGCGGGAGGCGATGACGCTCGATACGGTGTTTGATTGCGCGTCGATGACGAAGGTCCTGGCGACCACTCCGGCGATCATGCAACTGTGGGAGCAGGGAAAGGTTCGGATGAACGATCCGGTCGCGAAGTACCTTCCCGAGTTTGGGCAGAACGGCAAGCAGGATATTACGATCCGGCAGTTGCTGGTGCACTACTCGGGGCTGCCGGAAGATCTCGAACTGGGGAAGAAGTGGGACGGCAAGGACACTGCGTATCGCATGGCGTTTGAAGTCACGCCCGACCGCGCCCCCGGGTCGGTATTTGTTTATAGCGATATCAACTTCGTAGTGCTCGGAGCGCTGGTGGAGCGGCTCTCAGGCGAGTCGCTCGATGAGTATGCTGCCAAGCATATTTTTTCGCCGTTGGGCATGAAGGAGACCCGCTTCCTTCCTCCGCATTCGTGGCAGCCACGCATCGCCCCGACCGAAGAGGACGAGAACCACCACATGCTGCGCGGCGTGGTGCATGATCCTAGCGCGCGCCGCATGGGAGGTGTGGCGGGGCATGCGGGAGTGTTTTCTACTGCCGATGACCTGGCGATTTTTGCGCAGGCCCTGCTGGATGGCGGGCGCGGTGTGCTGACTCCCGCGACGGTTGCGAAAATGACTTCGCCGCAGCAGCCTGTGAATGGCACGGTGCTGCGGGGATTTGGCTGGGACATTGATTCTCCGTTTTCCACCAACCGCGGAGAACTGTTGCCCGTGGGCGGTTACGGGCATACGGGATTCGCCGGGACTTCGCTATGGATTGATCCGGCGACGAAGACTTATATCGTGCTGCTGACGAATGCCGTGCACATGAACGCGCTGCCGGGGAAGGACAAGGGAAGCGCCGTGTCTCTCAGAACCAAGGTGGCAACGGCTGTGGCGGCGGCACTGGCTCTCGATCCAGCCGAAGCGGAGAAGATGCGGGTGGCAACCATCACCGGCTACAACGAAATGCAGAGCGCGGCGCGCAAGCTGGCGGTGCGGAATGGAACGGTGAAGACGGGAATCGACGTGCTCGAGGAAACGAAGTTCGCGGCGCTGCATCCGGCCAGGGGCGGGGCTCCACGAAGCATTGGCCTGCTGACGAATCAGACTGGAGTGGACTCGGCAGGGCGGCGAACGATTGACGTGCTGGCGAGTGTGCCGGGGATTTCGCTGGATGCGATTTTCAGTCCCGAACACGGGGTGACAGGAACGCTGGACACAACGGACGTCAAGAATGCGAAGGACGCGGCGACTGGAGTTGTGGTCTACAGCGTGTACGGGGCGAGCGACGCGGCGCGGCGTCCGCCGATGGACGTGCTGAAGCGACTGGATGCGGTGGTGATCGACTTGGCGGATGCGGGCGCGCGGTTTTACACGTATGAGACTACGGTGGGATATTTTCTGGAAGCGGCCGCCAGGGCGGGAATTGAAACGATCATACTCGATCGCCCGAATCCGATTACGGGGTCATTTGTGCAGGGTCCGGTATCCGATGAAGGGCGGGAGAATTTCACGAATTACTTTCCCGAGCCGCCGCGGCACGGAATGACGATGGGTGAGCTCGGGAAGATGTTTAATGCGGAGCGGCATATTGGCGCGCGGCTCGATGTGGTTGCGATGCAAGGTTGGCAGCCGGGGGACTGGTTCGATTCGACTGGCCTCGGCTGGGTGAATCCCTCGCCCAATTTGCGGAGTGTGACCGAGGCGACGCTATATCCGGGCGTGGGGCTGATTGAAGGGGCGAATGTCTCGGTGGGGCGGGGGACAGATACGCCGTTCGAAGTGGTGGGCGCGCCTTGGATCAGGGGTAGGGAATTGGCGGCTTACTTAAATGCGCGCAGCATTCAGAGTGTGCGTTTCGTGCCGATTGCTTTCACTCCGTCATCGAGTAACTTTGCCGGAGAACGCTGTGAAGGCGTGAACCTGATTGTTCTGGATCGAAATACTCTGGACTCACCCGAGTTGGGGATTGAGCTGGCGTCGGCGCTGCGTACGCTTTATCCGAACGACTTCAAACTGGAGCGAATGACGGATCTGCTGGTGAATCAGTCGGTGTTCGAGGCCATCGGGGCGGGAGAGGACCCGAGAAGGATTGCCCAGGACTGGCAGGAGCGGCTGGATGCATTCGTGCACCTGCGAGAAAAGTATTTGTTGTACAAATAGCGGGCGCGTGACTCGACTCCTCAGCTACAATTCCACCGATAGCTCAGCTAACTTGGCACTCCGGTGGGCGCATCTGAGTTTGCAAGTGTGCCGCTAAATTATCTTGAAGAGGTGGGCCTTCGATGAGGATCCGTGCTGCTTCTATGTTGGTTACGCTGCTGGCGGGGATCGCGGCGGCACAGACGTCTTTGGCCCCGAACCCGGCTGCGCCTTCGGTGGAGTCTGCGAAGCCGATGCTCACCATTCCGGCGGGAACGAGGGTCCCACTATCCCTGAAACAGGCGATTTCGACGAAGACGGCCAAGGATGGGGACCCCGTCTACGCGGAGACTGCCTTTCCGTTTGTGGTCAACGACCGGATTGTGATTCCGGCGGGGACTTACATCCAGGGCAAGATCACGCGCGTGCAGCGCGGTGGGCACGTAAAGGGGCGCGCCGAGCTGCTGATCCATTTCACCTCGATGATTTATCCCAGCGGTTATACCGTGATGCTTGGCGGCTCGGTGGAGAATACGCCTGGGGCGGAGAAGACCACGATGAAAGATTCGGAAGGCACGATTCGCCAGGATAGCGAAACCGGGAGAAAGGCTAAATCCGCCGCGGAGGGGGCAGGCACGGGCGCGGTGATCGGTGCAGTAACCAACGGGGGCAAGGGTGCCGGGATCGGGGCGGGAGTTGGTGGAGTCGCTGGCCTCGCGATCGGTATGCTCTCGCGCGGCGCCGACGTGAGGCTGCAGCCGGGTACGTCGATCGAGATGGAGATCCAACGGGACGTGACGGTGGATCCGAGCCGGATTTCCTCGAGACGTGAGTTCATTGTCCGCGATTAGCGGTTAGCAGTGATCGCGTGAGGAGTTATCCAGTGGAGCGACGGGCGTCTCGCGAGCCTGCCCTGAGCGAGGTCGAAGGGTCCACCAGCAATTTTGCTTCCCTGCCATCGTTCGCGGACAAGAGTGTCCGCGCCACACGGGTTATTTCAATACAAACATAGCGTTCACGTGCGCGGTAACCGTCACGTTCTGGGGCGAGAACTCCTCGGTCGGGGCGGAGCCTTCCGCCTTCATCGCCGTGGCACGGCCGCGCTGCATGGGCGCGATCACGCGAATGTTCTCTGAGGTATCGACGGACGCATAGGAGAGTTCGCCGAGCGTGCGTCGGCTGGCAGCGGCGAGGGACTGCGCCGAAGCGTGGGCGCGCCGGTAGGCGTCGGCGACAGCTTTACTCTTGGCCTCATCGGTCGAGTCGAGCGTGTAACTGAGCGACTGGCTTTCACTGACGCTGGCGTCGGCAAGCTGCTGGGTGACAGGGCCGACTTTCGAAAAATCCTTGAGCTTCAAGCTGACGCTGGTCGTGACTTGGTAACCGATGACTCTATGCTTCGGGTTTTTCCAGTCGTACTGGGGATTCACCGAGAAGAAGCCGATTTCCGCGGACTTGGGATCGATGCCGTTTGCGCGCAGAACCTGGCGCGTGGCCTCGGCTTGTTTGGCGGCCTGGTCGTACGCGTCTTTGGCGTTGTCGGCCTGGGTTGAGATGTTGAACTGGATGAGCGCGGTATCGGGCGCGGTTTCAAACTTGCCATCGGCCCCGACGAAAACGGTGTTGGGCTCGGGACTGAACGTGGGACTCTGCGCGATCGAGAGAGCACTCAGAACGAGAACGGCGCAGAGAGTGACAACGCCGGTTTTCATGGGATGTCTCCTGGATTTCGGAATCTGGATTTCGGAATCTGCAACCTTCGCGCTCAGAATCTAAAACTCCGGTTATACACCTCTGACGTTAGAACGCGACAACGCTTCCTGGTTGCATGGAGCTGTATCAAGCAGGAAATTAAGCGCGTCAGCGAGGAAGCCGGTCAGCCCGCCTGACGCGAATCAGGCGCGTCCCGGCGGGTACCGGCCTTTTACCCCAGAACGGCCAAACGCGAACCGTGGTGGGGGCCATTTGGATCCACTTCACTGTGTCGGTTGGATGAGGCGATGAGGGTAAAACGATGCCCGGCGCTTGGCAGGAAATGCTGGTCAGGGTTGCGCGTTTAGCGTTGCAAGCTCAGCCAGCGGTGTCCTTGGTCACACCTTGGGGAGGAAAGACTGGCTCTGCTCATTGATATCTTTCCGCAGGTCTTCCCAGATATTGTCGGGCATTTCGAGGAATATCTTGACGATCCGGGGATCGAACTGGCGGCCGGACCAGAGTTCGATTTCCTTGCGGGCGGCCTCAAACGATTGTGCAAGGCGGTAAGGGCGGTCGACAGTCATGGCGTCGAGGGTGTCGGCGACCGAGAAGATGCGCGCGCCGAGGTGGATCTCGTCGCCCTTCAGTTTACGAGGATACCCGGTCCCGTCGTAGCGCTCCTGGTGGGCGTGAACGATTTCGGCAGCCTCCGCCAGAAACGGGATTCGGGAGATGATCTTGTAGCCGAGGTAGCAGTGCTCTTTCATGATATCCATCTCCCGGTCGGTGAGTTTGCCGGGCTTGAGCAGAATGGCGTCGGGAATGGCTATCTTGCCGATGTCGTGCAGAAAGGCTCCGCGAGCAATCACGCTGATGTCATCTTTCGGCAGGCGCATTTTGCGCGCAATGGCGATGGTGAATGCGGTGACGCGTCTGGAGTGGCCTTCGGTCTCTCTGTCCTTGAGGTCGAGCACATCGCCCAGGACTTCGACCATCATTTCGGTGGACTTGTTCAGGTCGGAAAGCGCTTTGTTCAATTGCTGCGTGCGGGCGGCAACCAGCGCCTCCAGGTTGGTGCGATAGGCATCGTTTTCGCGTTTGAGGCGGCGATTCTCCAGGGCGCGGCGGACTGTGGCCAGGAGTTGCTCGCGCTCGAACGGCTTGAGCAGGTAGTCGTATGCCCCATTGCGCAGCGCCTGCAGAGCGACCGAAATGTCGTGGACCGCCGTGACCATGACAATCGGCATGTCGGGGTAGCGTTCCTTGGCACGCTCCAAAAGGGCAATCCCATCCATTTCGGCCATCATCAGGTCGGAGAGGACCAGATCGAATTCGTCACCCGATTCGAGAATCGAGAGGGCTTCGATGCCACTGGCGGCCTGGCGCGTCTGAAAATGGGCGCCGCCGAGCATGGAGGAAACAATCTCGCGGATTGTTTCCTCGTCGTCCACCACGAGGATACGGTCATTAGCCATGGCGCTGAGTGAATGTATCGCTCATATTAGGCTACGAGCGCACATTCCGAAAGTAACCAAGTGGACACGGAAATCCCGCAACGAAGGGGAGCGGCCATGATATTTAGAAGGTTGGTGGTTGTGCGTTTATCGTGTGCTTATCTATGAGTCCTGCCTGGACATTTGGGAATTCGGTTGGCGCGCTGACCGTCCCCTGGTGGACGGCGCGGGAAACCGCCGCCCTGATCGTGGTGGTGGTCAGTCTCCTTTTCTTCCGGGCATTTCGGGAAAGATATCTGCTGACTTGGGGAGCGGGCTGGGTCGCCTATGGGGCGTTCCTGTGGGTGGCGAACGCGGGCGAATTGCACGCCGCGTCGAAGCCGATGGCGGCATTCGCGCAGGCCGACTTTGTTCTGGCGATGGCGTTGTTTGCGGCCGCGGCACTGATGTCGGCACACGCGCGGCGGGCGCTGACGGCGTTAGTGGCGGTCTCGTGGGTGCTGATGGTCTGCGCCGCCATGCGGCCGCTCTACTTTCCGGATTTAAAGACCCTCGGGCTGGGGCTGGAAGTGGCATGCCGGCTGATTGCGGCCGGGGCCGCCGTCGAACTGCTGCGGTGCCGGTTCGGGCGCATTGGACTGGGGCCTTTCCTGTTCGGGGCCGGGCTGCTCACGTTGAATCTGAACTGGCCTCCATTTACCAGCCGTATTCCGAGTGAAGGTTACCTGTTGGCGGAAGTGCTGTTCGGTTCGAGCGTCTTGCTGGTGGCGCTCGACGACTCGCGCCAGCGCACGCGCCGCCTGGCGGCGCTGAACGAGTTAACGGTAGCGATTGCCCGCGGCCAGAATCACGCCACCATGATCCAGACTGCGCTGGAGAACCTGAAAGGCGTGGTGAAGGCGAGGGCAGGGTGGTTCCAATCGATGGAAGGCGACCATCTGGTGCCAACGCAACACGCAGGCCTGTCCCCGGAATTTCTGCGAGCCATCGGGCAAGTCGGGACGGCCGAAACGCAGGCCCGCGTTCTCCAGAGCGGGAACAACGAAAACCGGGCGGCGGTCATGAAACTCTCGGAGATGTCGGAGCCGGAGCGGGACCAACTGCGCAAGCACGGCATTCATCACGTGCTGCAGGTGCCGGTGCTGGGTAAGAAGTCGGTGATCGGGATGCTGTCGCTCGGCTGCTCCGGCAGCCGGCGCCATACCCGGGAGGAACTGGAATTTCTGGAAACGGCGGCGCAGACGGTGGGCATTGCGGTAGAAAATCTGCGCTTGCTCGAGCAGGTGCTGCGCTCGCAGCGGCAGTGGATGAATACCTTCGATTCCATCCAGGACCTGATTCTGGCGCACGACGCGGACTTCCGAATCCTCAAGACCAATCAAGCCTTGCTGCAGCGCCTGGAAAAGGCGCCAGCCGATGTATTGGGCAACCTGTGTGCCGAGGTTCTACCGCAAAACCGCTCCTGGAGCGGATGCCCGTATTGTGAACGCGGCTCGGGGCTGACGGAAGGGATGGATCCGTGTTTCGGCGGGCAGTCGGTGGTTTCGACCTCATCGTATGCGGAGCAGGGAAGCCAGCAGAAGGGCACCATCCATGTGGTGCACGATACGACGGAACGTCAAGTGGCGGAAGAAAAATACCGCATGCTGTTTGAGCAAGCGCAGGAGGGCGTGTTCGTAGCCACGCCGG
>WNFA01001897.1_pt1 | contig 17047 bp, 15 predicted proteins | sample 5400481 | NCBI WGS metagenome assembly WNFA01 (sample SAMN13153340, study PRJNA577476) | soil metagenome | isolation source: 120 cm saprolite under Douglas fir tree site 2 hole 1 replicate 2 | place: USA:California | collected 2015-04-18
CGGGTCTACCGGTTCTGCGCCGCCTGCGGGTTCGGCGGGAACGCCGGATTTTGGGCGGTGCCGCGCAGCAGATCGAGCGCGAGGTGCAGCGCCTTGTCGTCCTTCGGATCGGCCGGCACGTAGGACTGCGAGCCCTTCTGCTCGTCGCCTTCCGCTTTCAGATGTCCGCGCAAGGTCGCTTCGCTGGTCGTGTCGGTCGGCGCCTTCACGTTCGCGGGGACATCCTGCAGCACCTCGACGTCGGGCGAGATCCCCCGCGCCTGGATGGAGCGGCCGGACGGCGTGAAGTAGCGCGCGGTCGTGAGCCGCAGCGCGCCATTGCCGGAGCCGAGCGGGATGATGGTCTGCACCGAGCCCTTGCCGAAGGTGCGCGTGCCGAGGATGGTGGCGCGCTTCTGATCCTGCAGGGCGCCCGCGACGATCTCGGAGGCCGAGGCCGAGCCGCCGTTGATCAGCACGATGAGCGGCTTTCCCTTGAGCAGATCGCCGTTCGGCTTGGCGCCGAAGCGCTGCGACTCCTCCGGATCGCGGCCGCGGATGGAGACGATCTCGCCGCGATCCATGAACGCGTTCGAAACCGTCACCGCCTGGTCGAGCAGGCCGCCCGGATTGTTGCGCAGGTCGAGGATGAAGCCCTTGATCGAATCGCCGGAGAGATCGCGGATCGCCTTCTTGAGCTCCTCGGTTGCCTGCTCGTTGAACTGGGTGATCCTGAGATAGCCGATGTCGTCGCCTTCCTTGCGCGCGCGCACGGTGCGCACCCGGATGGTCTCGCGCGTCAGCGACATGTCGAGCGGACTGTCCTGGCCCTTGCGCACGACCTTGAGCTTGATCTGCGTATTGACGGGGCCGCGCATCTTGTCGACCGCCTCTTGCAGCGTCATCCCCTTCACCGGCTTGTCGTCGATCTCGACGATGAGATCGTTGGCCAGGATGCCGGCCTTGGCGGCGGGCGTGTCGTCGATCGGCGAGACGACCTTGATCAGTCCGTCCTCCATCGTCACCTCGATGCCGAGCCCGCCGAATTGACCCTTCGTCTCGACCTGCATCTCGCGGAAGTTCTTCGGGTCCATGTAGCTCGAATGCGGGTCGAGCCCGTTGAGCATGCCGTTGATGGCGGATTCCACGAGCTTCGAGTCGTCCGGCTTCTCGGCGTAGTGGGACCGCACGAGGTCGAAAATCATTCCGAACAGCGCGAGCTGCCGATAGGTGCCGGTCGTGTCGGCCGGAGCGTCCTTCGCGTAGGCGTCGAGCGGGACGCGCACGGGAATGAAGGTCAAAGCGGCGGTCGCGCCGATCAGCGCGCCGAGGAAGACGAGGGAGGTTTTACGCATGATTGGCGGCCTCGTTTCAAAACCGCCGCTGAGCGTCTAGCGCCGGTCGGGTTTGCGGGAGTTTGTCTCGGTTAATGCACGGAACTTGCAACGGGTTCCGCCGTGCCTGCGATGCCGCAACTGCCTTTCAGACCCGTTGCAAACTGGCCCCGGACGATGGTGAATTCCAAGCAATATAGGATTGAACCCCGGGCGCCGCCATGGGCGACGCAACCGACCGATGATGACCCAGTCCGCTACCGCCGCCGAGACCCATCCCTTCCAAGCCGAGGTCGCCGAGCTCCTCCGCCTGATGGTGCATGCGGTCTATTCCGAGACCGACGTCTTCCTCCGCGAGCTGATCTCGAACGCCTCCGACGCCTGCGACAAGCTGCGTTACGAGGCGATCGCCACGCCGGAGCTCCTGGGCGACGGCGGTCCGCTCGCGATCCGCATCGCGCCCGACACGGCCGCCGGCACGCTCACCATCAGCGACACCGGCATCGGCATGGACCGGCAGGAGCTGATCGACAATCTCGGCACGGTGGCGCGCTCGGGGACGCGCGCCTTCATCAGCCGGCTCTCGCAGGCCCAGGACGGGGCAGGGCTGATCGGCCGGTTCGGCGTCGGATTCTACTCCGCCTTCATGGTGGCCGACCGCATCGAGGTGACGAGCCGCCGCGCGGGTTCGGCCGAGGCTTGGGTCTGGCGCTGCTCGGGCGGGCAGGGCTTCGAGGTCGCGGCGGCGGACGACGCGCAAGGCAAGCGGGTGCCGCGCGGGACCGAGATCGTGCTGCATTTGAAGGAGGACGCCAAGCGCTACCTCGAGCCCGCCGAGATCGAGCGCGTGGTCAGGACCTATTCGGACCACATTCAGTTTCCGATCGAGCTCGTCGGGGCCGAAACGCGTCAGATCAACGCGGCGAGCGCGCTCTGGCAGCGGCCCAAATCGGAGATCAAGGCGGAAGAATACAAGGAGGCCTATCGCAGTCTCACCGCCGGCTTCGACGAGCCCGCCATGACGCTCCACTACAAGGCGGAAGGACGGCTGGCCTACGCGGTGCTGCTGTTCGCTCCCTCGTCGCGGCCGTTCGACCTCTTCGATCCCGCCCGCAAGGGCCGCATCAAGCTCTATGTCCGGCGCGTCTACATCACCGACGACGCCGACCTTCTGCCCGCCTATCTGCGCTTCATGCGCGGTGTCGTCGACAGCGAGGATCTGCCGCTGAACATCTCGCGCGAGATGCTGCAGAACAATCCGCAGGTCGCGCAGATGCGCAAGGCGCTGACCGGCCGCGTCCTGAGCGAGCTGGAAACCTTGGCCACGAAGGACGCCGAGACCTTCGATAAGATCTGGAAAGCCTTCGGTCCGGTGCTCAAGGAAGGGCTGTACGAGGATTACGAGCGGCGCGAGCAGCTTCTCGCGCTGAGCCGTTTCACCACCACGGTGGGCGACGGGCGCACGCTCAAGCAATACGTGGCCGACCTCAAGCCGAACCAGACCGACATCTATTATCTCGTCGGCGAGAGCCTCGATCGTCTCAAGTCGAATCCAAAACTGGAAGCGGCGCGTGCACGCGGCATCGAAGTGCTGCTGCTCACCGATCCGGTCGACGCCTTCTGGAGCGCGATGCCGTTCGATTTCGAGGGCAAGCCGCTCAAGTCGCTCAGCCGCGGCGAGATCGATTTCGGGCTCGTGCCGCTGCTCGATCAGGATACGGCCAAGGACACGCCGAAATCCGTCGACGACGCCGTCGTCATCGCAGCCGTGAAGGCGGCGCTCGGCGAGCGGGTGTCGGACGTGCGCGCCTCCCAGCGCCTCACCGACAGCGCGGCCTGCCTGGTGGCGGGCGGCGGCGGGCCCGATCGCGAGCTCGAGCGGCTGCTGGCGCGGCAGGGGCGCGGCGCCGGCGCCAAGCCGGTGCTCGAGCTCAACATGCGCCATCCGCTGGTACAGGCGGTGTCGGCGGCCAAGCTCGCTGCGCGCGAGGACGACGTCGCCGATCTTGCGGCGCTTTTGTGCGACCAGGCGCAGGTCCTCGATGGCGAGATCCCCGACGATCCGGCCGCGTTCGCGACGCGGCTCAACCGGCTGGTCGCGCGCGGCCTGCCCTCGTCGGCCTGATCAGCCGGAACGCGACAGCCGCGACTTGCGCTTGAGCGGCGCGCGAGAGGCCGCCCGCGGCCGGCGCACGGCGCGGTTCGCCGAACGGGCCTGGGGCGCGGTCAGGCGCAGAAGCCGCCGGTCCGCCAGGAACACCGTCAGCGCGTCCGCCACGTCGCCCACCTGAATGTTGCGTGCAACGGGGATGTCGCGATCAAACTCCTCGAGCTCCTGGAGCAGCGATTGGAGCACGAATCGTGACGTTGGGAGGTTGAGGGTCGTCATTCGGTGAACTCCTGCTTCGTGTCCGAGTCCGCACGCAACTTCTTTGGCTGGTCCGCGGATACCCAACGAACATGCGGCGCCTTCGTTGCACGCCGATGTAACGATTAAGCTAGGGATAACTCTGGGGATAAGATGTCGCCGCGCTTGCGTTGTGCACGGTTTCGTGCCTGCGCGCTGGAGTCGGTAGCCCGCATTGAGCGTAACGAAATGCGGGGTCGGCGGTCCCGGCGCTCCGCTCGATCCGAACTACGGCTTCTACCGCTTCCTTGCGACGGCTTGCTGCCGTTTGCCCGCGCTTGCTAGCGCTTCCACACCCGGGCGTAGCGGCGGCCGAGATTGCTCAGCACCTCGTAGCCGATGGTGCCGCTCTGGGCGGCCACCGCGTCGATGCCGAGCTCGCCCCCGATCAGGGTCGCCCAGTCGCCGCGCCGCGCCGCATTGTCCGGCAATGCGGTGACATCGACGGCGATGAGGTCCATGGAAATGCGCCCGATGATGCGGCAGCGCGCGCCGCCGATCAGCACCTCGGCGCCGGCGTGGCCGTCGGCGCCGCCCGCCGCGCACAGATAGCCGTCCGCGTATCCGGCCGACAGGATCGCGATGCGCGCCTGCCGCGGCGCGCTCCAGGTCGCGCCGTAGCCGACGCTTTCGCCGCGCGCGAGCGCGCGCACCTGCACGATGCGCGCCTTGAGCTCGACGACGGGATGCATGGGATTTGGGCTGCCGGGCGTCGGGTTGCCGCCGTAGAGCGCAAAGCCCGGCCGCACCATGTCGAAATGCGCCGAGGTGCCGAGGAAGATGCCGGGCGAATTGGCGAGCGAGGCGGTGATGCCGCGGAACATGCCGCGGATCTCGCGGAAGAGCTGAATCTGCCGGTTGTTGAGCGGATGCGTCGGAACATCGGCGCAGGCGAAATGGCTCATCACCAGCGTGATGCCGTGATCGGCCGCCTTGGTGCGTTGCGCGAGCGCGGCGGCTTCGTCGGCGGAAACCCCGAGACGGTTCATGCCCGTGTCGAAATGCAGCGCCGCGCCGCCGCGCCATTGCTGGCCGGTGCAGAATGCATCCCATTCGGCGAGCTCGGCGAGCGAGCCGATCACCGGACGGATGTTCGCCTCGGCGAAAGCGGGAGCGGAGCCCGGCGGCAGGCCGCTGAGCGCGTAGACCGTCGCATCGGCCGCGAGCGCGCGCACGCGCTTCGCCTCGGCGAGATGGGCGACGAAAAAGGTCTTGCAGCCCGACTTCGACAGCGCGCCCACGACCGGCTCGAGGCCGCAACCGTAGGCATCGGCCTTCACCACAGCGGCGCATTCGGCCGGGGTTGCCCGCGCCCAGAGCGCGCGGAAATTCGATTGCAGCGCGCCGAGATCGATGGTGAGCACGCCGCCGGTCTCGTTCTCCGGCGGTCCACCCTTGATCACGTCGGGCTCGGTCAGCGGCGCCGCCTCGACCGGTTCCGGATTCTTCTCGCGCGCCGTCATCGCTCCATCAGCCTCGTGGCCGGGCTCCAGTGCCGGACGAATGGGGCGCAATATCGGCGGCTCGGTCGGCTTCGACAAGCCCGATTGCGCGGGGATCGCGTTCATCGTAGGGCTTTGCCCGGCCGCGCGCGCTTCACCCCGCATTCACTACAAGCCCCATCACCGCATGCTCAAGCGACTGAACAAAGCCCTGGCGGACAGCGCGCTGGTGGTGGTTTCGTTCCTCGTCACCTATCTGGTCTGCGAATTCCTGTTCTTCCGCTTTCTGCTTCCCCACATGTCGTTCAACATCCGGCCGTATCTGCCGGACCGCGCCGATTTCTTCCTGCAGAACTCGAAGAGCCACTACGTTCCGCACGACTACATCGCGCTGCTCGGCGATTCCTACGCGGCGGGCGTCGGCGACTGGCTGCTGGCGAACGGCGGCAAGAACGACCGGCCGTTTCATTCCGCCAACGTGATGCACGATCTCCTCTCGCGCGACGTGGCGAGCTTCGGCCGCGTCAACATCGGCAGCGCGCAGGCGATGGTCCAGCGCGTCACCCGCATTCTGGACGACGACTATTGCTACCTGTTTCCTGCGATCGAGCCGCCGAGCCGCTTCGTGCTCTATTTCTACGAGGGCAACGATTTCGACGACAACTACGAGCTCATTCTGAACGACATCAAGCCGCAAGGCCGCGAACTGGGCGCAGAGATCGACAAATTCCTGAACCAACGGCTCGCCAAGACCTCGCCCTGGGCGTGTCACGGCCATTTCGGCGACATGCTCTTTCGCATGGCGCGCTACGCGATCAAGTATTCCTGGCGCCCGCCGGCCGTCATCGACCTGCCCTCCACCTTCAACCCGATCGTGACCGGAGGCGAGACGCGCACTGCGGGAGAGTTTCAGGCCCCGCCGCTTCTCATGACCGACGCGGAGATCGATGCGGCCGTCATGGTCTATTCGCGCTCGCTCGCGTGGCTGCAGCGCCGGTTTGCCAACGCGCCGGTCACGGTCGTCTACGTGCCGTCGCCGCCTTCGGTCTACCGCCACGCGGGCGAGGCGGTCGGGGTCAAGGAGGTGTTCGCGCCGAGCGATCCGGGCGGACCCACGTTCAAGTTCGGCGTGCGCATCCCGCCGGAGCGCATCTATGCGAAGAGCCAGATGGGCTGCGAGAAAATCCGCGCAGCGAGCGCGCGCGCGGGCGTCGCTTTCCTCGACGCGCGCCCGGCGCTGCGCGCGGCGGCCGTGCGAGGCTTCGTGCACGGGCCGCGCGACTGGAATCATCCGAACGAAGCCGGCTATCGCGTGCTTGGCACGCTGGTGGCCGGGCACATCGAGCAGCGTGAGGCCGGCCCGTGCGACGATCGCTGGCCGCCGTAAGCGCCGCTACATCCGCGCCGGCAGATGGTCCTCGCTGACGAGATCGGCGAAACGGGTGACGTCGGCCTCGAACTGCAGCTTGACGGTGCCGGTCGGGCCGTGCCGTTGCTTACCGATGATCACCTCGGCCTGCCCGTGCACCACCGACATGTCGAGCAGCCATTTCTGGTGCTCGGGCGAGCCGGGCCGAGGCTCCTTCATGCCGAGGTAGTATTCCTCGCGAAAAACGAACATCACCACGTCGGCGTCCTGCTCGATCGAGCCCGATTCACGTAGATCGGCGAGCTGCGGGCGCTTGTCCTCGCGGTTCTCGACCTGACGCGAGAGCTGGGAGAGCGCGAGGATCGGCAGGTTGAGTTCCTTCGCCAGCGCCTTGAGGCTCGTCGTGATCTCGGTCACCTCCTGCACGCGGCTCTCGGCGGCGCGCCGGCTCGATCCTTGCAGCAGCTGGATGTAATCGATCACCAGGAGGTCGAGGCCCTTCTGCCGCTTGAGGCGGCGCGCGCGTGCCGCGAGCTGTGCGATCGTGAGGCCGCCGGTCTCGTCGATGTAGAGCGGCAGCGTTTCCATCTCGCGCGCGGCCTCGGCGATGCGGTCGAAATCGGTCGGCTGAATCTCGCCGCGCCGGATGCGGTAGGAGGGAATCGTGGTCTGCTCCGAGATGATGCGGGTGGCGAGCTGCTCGGCCGACATTTCGAGCGAGAAGAAGCCGACGATGCCGCCGTTCACCGTCTTCATGCGGCCATCGACCTGCGGCTCGCCGTGCCAGGCTTTTGCGATGTTGTAGGCGAGATTGGTGGCGAGCGCGGTCTTGCCCATGCCGGGCCGGCCCGCGAGGATGACGAGATCGGACGACTGCAGCCCGCCCACCATGCGATCGAGGTCGCGCAGCCCGGTGGCGAGGCCGGACAGTTTGCCGTCGCGCTGGTAGGCGTGCGCCGCCATGTCGACCGCGGTGGTGAGCGCGCGCGCGAAGCGCTGGAAGCCGCCGTCGTATTTGCCGGTCTCGGCCAGCTCGTAGAGCCGGCGCTCGGTGTCCTCGATCTGGCTCTGCGGCCCGAGGTCGACCGGCGAATCGTACGCGACGTTGACCATCTCCTCGCCGATGATGATCAGCGAGCGGCGCAGCGCGAGATCGTAGATCGTGCGCCCGTAGTCTCCGGCATTGATGACGGTGGTCGCCTCGGCGGCGAGGCGGGCGAGATATTGGCTCGCGTTGAGCCCCGCGACGTCGAGATCGGCGGGCAGGAAGGTCTTGAGCGTGACCGGCGTTGCGGCCTTGCCGGCCTTCACCAGCGAGCCCGCGACCTCGTAGATCTTGCCGTGGATCGGCTCGAAGAAATGCGGCGGCTCGAGGAAATCGGAGACGCGATAGTACGCCTCGTTATTGACGAGGATCGCGCCGAGCAGTGCCTGCTCGACCTCGATATTGTGCGGAGCGGAGCGGAACAGCGGCTGAGCTTCCGCCGGCTGCTTGCGAGCAGTCGTTTCGACGGCCATGACGGTCCAGGGTTGTTGTGGTCACGTTCTCGTTTGACACGGCACGCACCTAACTCGCAGACCCCGCTTGCGACGGGTGACGATGGGCAATTAACACCAACACGCCGCGAAATGGGAATCACGCTTTACGAATGTCCCCGCTTATCACCGACGGGATTTTGTTTTTGATATGTCGGCACAAAACACTTGACGGCGGCAGCACGGTAACACGTTGACGGTAGTGCCGTGCCGGTCACATGACGGCCCGCGGGCCGTTCATGCTTTCATTCGCCGGCGAGCCGCAGCGGCGGGCGCCGTCCAACCTCGCGGAAGTGCAGGCGCGCCTCTTCGCTCACGATGTAGTCGCGCGTGGTCGGCACCACGCCCTGCCGCTTGGTGAGCTGGAGCTGAAATACCATCATGTTCTGCTTGGCGAACGCCATCTCGGAGGCGGCGAGATAGAACTCCCACATGCGCACGAAGCGTGCATCGTAGATCCGCTCGACCTCCTCGCGGTGGGCGAGGAACCGCTCGCGCCAGGCGGCGAGCGTCTGGGCATAGTGCATCCGCAGGATTTCGACGTCGGTGACCAGGAGGCCGGCGCGCTCCACCGCCGGAAGCACCTCGGAGAGCGCCGGGATATAGCCGCCGGGGAAGATGTATTTCGCGATCCACGGGCTGGTGACGCCCGGCCCCTCCGAGCGGCCGATCGAATGGAGCAGCATGACGCCGTCGTCGGCGAGCAACTCTGCGCATTCGCGGAAGAACCTGTCGTAGAACACGACGCCGACATGCTCGAACATACCGACCGAGACGATGCGGTCGAATTTTTCCGTGACGTCGCGATAGTCCTGCAGACGGAAGTCGACCGCTCCCGCGAGATCCTTCTCCTCGGCGCGGTGGCGGGCAAGCGCGAGCTGCTCCTCCGACAGCGTGATGCCGGTGACCCGCGCCCCGGCGATCTCGGCGAGATAAAGCGCAAGCCCGCCCCAGCCGCAGCCGATGTCGAGCACGCGCCGCTCGCGATCGAGCAGGAGCTTGGCCGCGAGGTGGCGCTTCTTGGCGAGCTGCGCGTCGTCGAGCGTGATCCCCGGCGTGTCGAAATAGGCGCAGCTGTATTGCCGGTCGGAGTCGAGATAGAGCGCGTAGAGTTGCTCGTCGAGATCGTAGTGATGCGCCACATTGCGCCGCGCGCGGCCGCGCAGGTTGAGCTGCTTGAGCCACCGCCAGGCGAGGCGCAGCGCCTCGATCGGATGATAGCGGCGCAAGGCGCGCTGTCGTCCGCTCTCCATGGCGAGCGCCAGGAGATTCGCGATCGAGCCTTGCTCGATCACCAGGGTGCCGTCCATGTAGGCTTCGCCGACCTTGAGCTCGGGGTCGAGCATCACGGCGAGCTCCGCCCATATGCTGGTGAAGCGGGCGCCGACCGTCGGACCGTTACCGTCGCCGAAGGTCAACAGGGTGCCGCGCGCGGTCGTGAGCCGCAGAGTTCCACGCCGGATCAATCGGGCGATTGCAATACGCAGCAACCAGTCCATGGGACAACTCCACACGACCGTGGCTGCCCCGATCGGCGTTATTCTCCAGGTTCGCCGAACGCCGGCGGGAACAGCCGTGTCGCGCCCTACAAAATGGACGGGCTGACAGGTCCCCAGTCGTTAATTCGCCTAAAATATGGCTGATGCCGCCCGCGCGGACAAGGTAGAAGCGGCTCGTTCGGCATCCGTTCGAACATTGGTCACTTTCCGCTGGTAGGGGGCTCAGGCATAGTCCTCGCGACAGCCTGCCGGCGGCCGAATCGGCCCGCCGCAACTCGGAATCAGGGGGTATCGGCAGTGCCCGAGCGGTTTTTGAGGCTCACGTTCGGCGTTTCGGTCGTGGTCGGCGCGTTCGGCGCCGGCGCGGCCTGGGCGCAGGACTATACGGCGGGCAAAACCCCGGCCCAGCTCTTCCAATCCGACTGCTCCGCCTGCCACAAGACGCCGCAGGGGCTGGCGAAGGGTCACGACGTGCGCTCGCTCACGCTGTTTTTGCGCGAGCATTACACGACCAAGGAGCAATCGGCCGCCGCGCTCGCGGCTTATCTCGGGGGCGGGGCGGGCGCCGGCAGCCGGCAGAAGGTCGGCGAGGCCGAAGCGAAGCCGAAGCCCGAACCACGGTCACCGGCGGCAGGAACCGCGCGTACGGCGGCCACCCCGCCCGCAGCGAATCCGGCCGCCACCAATACCGACGAAAAGGCCGGCGAAGGCGAAGCGCCAAAGCCCGCGCCGCGCCATCAGGCAACGCGCGCCAACGAGCCGCGCACCGGGACACGGCGCGCCGCCGCGCCACCGGCGGAACCGGCAGCCCCGGCGGCTCCCGCGGAAGGCGAGGGCGCCCGTGAGCCGGCAGCCCCCAACGAGACCGCAATCGTGCGCGAGGAGCCGCCGAAACCCGCGCCGCGCGAGCGCGCGCGTGCCAATCGCGTCGATCCCAAGCGCGCGGATCCGGCGGCCGAAAAGCTCACCTCCTACGCGGCGTCAGGCGGCAGCGCGAGCGAGATCGAGCGGTCCGCCGGTCCGGCCAAGAAACTCGAATCCTACGCGACCTCCGGCTCGCCGGCGCTGGCCGCGCCGGTGGACGCGCCGAAGGCAGACGCGCCAAAGGATGCCGCAGCGCCGCCGAGCGAAGGCGCCGCCGGCGAAGCGCCGCCGCCCGCCGACGAGGCAAAGCCGGCGAAGAAGCGCAAAGACAAGAAGAGAGAGGGCGCTGCTGCCGCCGCCGCTGCAGCCCCGGCCCCCGCCGCGAGCCCCGCTACGGCCCCGCGCTCGCCGCCGCGTCAGCGCCGCACCCAGGCGCCCGCGCCGGTCATGCCGCCGCCCGGGAACAACTAAGCCGGCCTCCTGCTGTCCTCTTGGCAATTCCACCGACCGAGCTAGTCTCTCCCAGCGTTCAGCGACTGGGGGGATCATGAAGTTCGTTCGGTGGCACAATCTCGCAGCCGCGGCGATGGCCTTATTGCTGGCGGCGACAGCCGCGCATGCGCAGCAATCGAAAAACTGGCAATGGTGCGTCAACGAGGGCCATGCCTTCCCGGTTGATGACCAGATCCGCGGCTGCACGGCACTCATTCAAAGCGGCAAAGAGAACCGGCAGAACACGTCCATCGCGTACAACAATCGCGGCCTCGCCCACTACGACAAGGAAGATTACGACCGCGCCATTGCCGACTTCACCCAGGCGATCCGGCTCGATCCCAAATTCGGCAAGGCTTACGACGCACGCGCGAACGCGTATTCCGACAAAGGCGATCACGATCGCGCCATCGCCGATTACAACGAAGCGATCAAGATCGACAGCGCGAATCCGCGGGCCTTCAACAACCGCTGCGACGAGCTGCTCATCATCCGCCAGGCGCAGGCAGCGCTCGCGGATTGCAACGAATCCCTGAGACTGCGCCCCAACCACGCCAATACGCTCATGCACCGAGGCAACGCCTATCTGGTGCTGGGGCAGCTCGACCGTTCGATCGCCGACTATGACGCGGCGCTTCGACAAAACCCGAAGGATGCGTGGGCGCTCCACGGCCGCGGCCTGGCCAAGACCAAGCAAGGCGACGCCGCCGGCGGCGCCGCCGATATCGCGGCGGCCAAGGAGATCAACGCCGACATGCCCGCCGGGTTTGCGAAGTTCGGGGTGAAGTGAACGATCACTCCTCCTCGTCGCGCGCCTTGCGGGACTTCTTGCCGGCCTTGGGCTCCTTCTCGGCCTTCTCTTCCTTGTCGTCCTTGGCGCCTTTGGCCTCCTTCGCGCCCTTGGCTTCCTTGGCGGCTTTCGGCTCCTTCGCGGCTTTGGCGGCCTTCGGCTCTTCCTCGCCGGAAGGCGCGGCTTCCTCGCCGGCTTCGCCTTCCGCCTCGGGCGGCTTCTCGAAGAACGCCTCGGGCGCGATCGCGTCGGTCTCCTCGGCTTCCCCGCGCCGCGCCAGCACGTCCTCGCCGCGCGCGATGCGTTGCGCCTCGTCGGCGCTGCGCGCCACGTTGACCGTGACCGTCACCTCGACCTCGGGGTGCAGCGCGATTGGCACCTGGTGCAGGCCGATGGCCTTGATCGGCGCATTGAGCGCAACCTGACCGCGCACGACGCTCTTGAATCCGGCCTCGTTGAGGAGCGCCGCAATGTCGCGGCCGGAGACCGACCCGTAGAGCTGGCCGCCTTCCGACGCCTGGCGCAGCACGATGAAGCTCTTGCCGCCGAGGCTCTTGCCGACGGTCTCGGCGTCGCCGCGCTGCTCCACGTTGCGCTTCTCGAGATCGCCCTTCATGCCTTCGAATTTCTGCTTGTTCTCCGCGGTCGCGCGCAGCGCCTTGCCTTTCGGCAGGAGGAAATTGCGCGCAAAACCGTCCTTCACGCGGACGACGTCGCCCATATGGCCGAGCCGTCCGACACGTTCCAGCAGGATCACTTCCATGGTTGCTCTCCTTTGATCCGATGTGTCCGATGAGTGCGATGTTTTCCGTCGAGCGAAATCCTGTTCACGAGAGCGGCGCGCGCGGACCGCGCATCGCGGCGGCGCGCCCACGCAGATCGAGCGCGGTGTCGATGAGCCCGAGCAGCGCCATGATGAGGATCGGCCAGCCGAACACCAAGACCGCGGTGTAGACCGCGACCAGCACGATCGGTCGAGCCCCAATGTTGCGGGTGATCCCGTGCAGGACCGCGAATCCGAGCAGCGCATAGGCGACCAGCAAGGTCGCGGCAAAAAGACCGGCGCAGACGCCGGCGAGGTCGGGCAGCATGAACGCGCCCGCAATCGCCAGCGCCAGCATGAACGGCGCGGCCGGCGGCAAGTGAATGGCGGCGAGATCGGGCCACGGACGGCGCAAACGGCCCGAAAGATTCACGACGCGCGCGGCCAGCCAGAGATTGAGTATCTGCGTCACCGCGGTCAGCACCGCCGCCGCCGGCGGAAGCGCGACCACGAGAAGGTCGAGCAGCCCGCTGTTTTCGACGACGCTCGTGATCGGTTGATCGGATGGGATGTGCAGCTGGACGCGAAACATGCGCTCGAAGGAGGCGCGCAGCGTTGCCTGCAGCGTCGCCGCATCGCTGCCGAGTAGCGGAATCGCCGCCATCACGACGATCGCGCCGAGGAGCGCGGCCCACAGAACGAGCCGGCCCGGCGGATACCAGTCGAGCGACGTGCCCTCGGCGCGCGCGAGCAGGGCGAGATAGCTGAGCCACCAGGCGGGGAATCCGATTCCGACAAGGAAGGCAGGAAAGAAGAATGGGCCGAACGCGACGGTCAGCCCGAGCGCCGCGGCGAGAGCCGCTACCAGGGCGGTCCAATGGCTCCACCCGAGCGCTGCGATCATGATCGGCAGCGGCGCGAGATAGAACAGGAAGACCGAGAGCAGCGAGCCCGACAGCACGGACGCGAACAGGAGCGCGGACGCGGCGCCCGCTCCGATCCCGATCAATGCCAGTCGCAGTACGCTTGTCATGCAGCTGTCCCGCTCGGTTCGAGGAGCGGTTAGAGACGGATCGGATGTCCGTCCCAACCATTGGACGCGGGACCGCCCGCGCCCTTGTTTTTCGATGCAACGCGCCGACCCGGGAATCCCGCGGATAACCCGCGGGATGTCCCGCGTCAGCGGATCACGTAGGGCAGCAGCCCGAGAAAGCGCGCCCGCTTGATGGCGGTCGCGAGCTCGCGCTGCTTCTTCGCCGACACCGCGGTGATGCGGCTCGGCACGATCTTGCCGCGCTCGGAGATATAGCGCTGCAGCAGCTTGACGTCCTTGTAGTCGATCTTCGGCGCGTTGGCGCCGGAGAATGGACAGGTCTTGCGGCGGCGGAAGAACGGGCGGCGGGCGCCGCCGGCGGGTGAAAGGCTCATGGTGCTTACTCCACGCTCGCGCCGCTGGCGGGTTCGCCGTCGCCGCGGTCCTCACGCGGCCCGCGGTCACGCCGTCCGCGATCGCGATCCCCGCGGTCGCGGTCGAAGCCGCGATCGCCGAAGCCGCGGCGCTCGTCGCGGTCACGGTCGCGGTCGACCTTGCGCATCATCGCGGAGGGGGCTTCCTCCAGCTCGTCGACGCGTACCGTGAGCGTGCGCAGCACGTCTTCGTTGATGCGCTGCTGCCGCTCGATCTCGCTCACCGCGGCGGAGGGCGCCTCGATGTTGAGAAGCGTGAAGTGCGCCTTGCGGTTCTTGCGGATGCGGTAGCTGAGCGACTTGACGCCCCAGTACTCGTTCTTGGCGACCTTGCCGCCCATCTGCTCGATGACGCCCTTGTACTGGGCGGTCAATTCTTCGATCTGCTGCGCCGAGAGATCCGGGCGCGCCAAATAGACGTGTTCGTAAAGCGGCATGAAAGCCCTTTCCTGCTTCGAGGCCCGCCCCGGCGCCTAGCCCTTCGAGCCCTTCGGGAAAGGCTGCGAAAGCATGGAAGGCGGGAACACAGGACGCCGGGCGATTTCGCCCTGCCTGATGCGCGCATCAGGCCGTCCGTTCAGCTCCCGGCCGGGGTCGAGCGGAAGCGGGGGTTATAGGGGTTTTGCGGGCGATTGCAAGGTTTGGGGGCACGGAGCGCCGGCCCTCTCCCCCGCTTGCGGGGGAGAGTTGGAGAGCGGGCGCGGCTTGCCTCCGTGCCTGTGGCTTCCCCCTCCCTAGCCCTCCCCCGCAAGCGAGGGAGGGGACGGAGAGGCCGTGCCGCGTCCTTGACATCCCCGCCACGCGCGTGTCTTACCGCCGAAACATCGGGAGATGCACATTAATGCCGGTCGCATTCGTATTTCCGGGCCAGGGCAGCCAGGCGGTCGGCATGGGCAAGGCGCTGGCCGAGACTTTTCCCGCGGCAAAGCGCGTGTTCGACGAGGTCGATGACGCGCTCTCGGACAAGCTCTCCGCGATCATGTGGCAGGGACCGGCGGAGACGCTCACGCTCACGGAAAATACTCAGCCGGCGCTGATGGCGCATTCGCTCGCGGTGGTGCGCGTGCTCGAAACCGAGGCCGGGCTCGATCTCAAGCGCGACGCGGCCTTCGTGGCCGGCCATTCGCTCGGCGAATATTCGGCCCTTGCGGCGGCCGGCGCGCTCAGCATCGCGGACACCGCGCGGCTCGTGCGCATCCGCGGGCGCGCCATGCAGAAGGCGGTGCCGGTCGGCGTCGGCGCCATGGCGGCCCTGTTGGGGCTCGAATTCGATCAGGCTGCGGCCGTCGCGCAGGAGGCCGCGCAGGGACAGGTGTGCCAGGCCGCAAACGACAATGGCGGCGGCCAGGTCGTGGTGTCGGGCGACAAGGCGGCGGTCGAGCGCGCGGTCGAGATCGCCAAGGCGAAGGGCGCGAAGCGCGCCATGATGCTCACGGTGTCCGCCCCCTTCCATTGCGCGCTCATGCAGCCCGCCGCCGACGCGATGGCGAAGGCGCTCGCGGAGGTCACGGTGAAGCCTCCGGCCGTGCCGGTCGTCGCCAATGTGCAGGCGAAGCCGCTCGCTGACGCGGACGAGATCGTGCGCGCGTTGATCGCGCAGGTCACCGGCACGGTGCGCTGGCGCGAGAGCGTGGCCTTCATGGCCGGGCAGGGGGTCACGACGTTCTACGAGGTCGGCTCGGGCAAGGTGCTCAGCGGCCTCGTCAAGCGCATCGCGGACGGCGCGACGGGCGTCGCGATCGGCACGCCGGACGACGTCGCGGCCTTCAAGGCGGGGCGCGGCTAGCGCATGTTCGGGCGAAGCGGAAGCGCGGAATTCGCGCCGGCCATTGGCCATTTTGCCCTGCTGGCAATGGCATTTGAAGTATGATAACCGAACCCAAGCTTGGCAGGGCGACGGATTTGGGGGCATTGGACGTTGCGCGTCCCTTCAACCACGCCCTGCTGTGTGACCACGACGCGCCGCGCGGCGAAGCGCCGTCCGGCGGGGGCCAGTTTCGAAGCGCACGAGGTTTAGAAGATGAGTGACATTGGCGAGCGGGTGAAGAAGATCGTCGTGGAGCACCTGGGCGTCGAGCCCGACAAGGTCACGGAGAACGCGAGCTTCATCGACGACCTCGGCGCGGACTCGCTCGATACCGTCGAGCTCGTCATGGCCTTCGAGGAGGAGTTCGGTTGCGAAATCCCCGATGATGCCGCCGAGACGATCTTGACCGTGGGCGACGCGGTCAAATTCCTGGAGAAGAACGCCAAGAGCTGATGGCGTCCATCCTGCGCGCGGCGCGGACGTCTGTTCCGCACTGCAGCACTCCCGTCTTTTCGTCACGATATCTTCGCAAATTGCGACCAGATGACCCTCGGGAACCTCGCGGGTCGATACGCATTCCCTGTCAACGGCGGCCGCCTGCCCGGCGATGCGGCTGCCGGCATTCGGTCAAGGACGTGAGAGCATGAGACGTGTCGTCGTGACCGGCATGGGCATGGTGTCGCCGCTCGCCTGCGGCGTCGAGGCGAGTTGGGCGCGCATCCTCAAGGGCGAGAGCGGAGCGCGCAAGATCGAGAAATTCGACGTCTCGGATCTGCCCTCGAAAATCGCCTGCCAGATCCCGCGCGGCGACGGCTCGAACGGCACCTACGATCCCGACCAGTGGATGACGCCGAAAGAGCAGCGCAAGGTCGACGAGTTCATCACCTTCGCGATGTGCGCGGCGCGCCAAGCGATCGAGGATTCGGGCTGGAAGGCGAACGGCTCCGACGAGGCGTTTCGCGCCGGCGTGCTGATCGGCTCCGGCATCGGCGGCCTCGAGGGCATTGCCGAGACCGCCATCGTGCTCAAGGAGAAGGGGCCGCGGCGGGTCTCGCCGTTCTTCATTCCGGGCCGGCTGATCAATCTCGCGTCCGGCTACGTGTCGATCGAGTTCGGGCTCAAGGGGCCGAACCACGCGGTCGTCACCGCCTGCTCGACCGGCGCGCACGCGATCGGCGACGCGGCGCGGCTGATCGCGCTCGACGACGCCGACGTGATGGTGGCGGGCGGCACCGAGTCGCCGATCGTGCGCATCTCGATCGCGGGATTCTGCGCCTGCCGCGCCCTCTCCACCGGGT
>WNFA01001901.1_pt1 | contig 17030 bp, 17 predicted proteins | sample 5400481 | NCBI WGS metagenome assembly WNFA01 (sample SAMN13153340, study PRJNA577476) | soil metagenome | isolation source: 120 cm saprolite under Douglas fir tree site 2 hole 1 replicate 2 | place: USA:California | collected 2015-04-18
CGCCACATCCATATCCGCGTCCTTGAATACGACGTTTGGCGACTTGCCGCCGAGTTCGAGCGAAACTTTTTTCAAGTTTCCAGTGGCCGCGTGGACAATCAGCTTGCCCACCTCCGTCGATCCGGTGAACGCAATTTTATCGACCAGATCGTGCGCCGCCAGAGCCGCGCCCGCCGTCTCGCCGTATCCCGGGACGATGTTGACCACACCGTCCGGAAATCCGGCTTCCATAATCAGCTCGCCCAAACGCAGCGCGGAGAGCGGCGTCTGTTCGGCCGGCTTCAACACCACCGTGCATCCCGAGGCCAGCGCCGGCGCCAGTTTCCACGCCGCCATCAGCAGCGGGAAATTCCACGGGATAATCTGGCCCACGACGCCGACCGGCTCGCGGAGCGTGTAAGCGTGGTAGTTGACGCCGGGCGTGTACGGCACGGAGAGCGGAATGGTTGTGCCTTCGAGCTTGGTCGCCCATCCCGCCATGTAGCGGAACATTTCGACGGCGAGCGGAACATCGGCGGCGCGCGCCACGGTGAGCGGCTTGCCGTTATCAAGTGTTTCCAACGTCGCGAATTCTTCGAGGTGCTCTTCCAGCAGATCGGCCAGTTTCCACACCAGCTTGCCGCGTTCGGAGGCAGTCAGGCGCGACCACGGACCGCTGTCGAAAGCCTTGCGCGCAGCCTTTACGGCAACGTCAATGTCCTGCCGGTCGCCTTCCGCGACCTGCGCCAGAACTTCGCCGGTGGCCGGGTTGTAGGTTGGGAAAGTCTTGCCCGAGACGGCATTCACCCACTTGCCGTCGATCAGCATTTTGCGCGGCTTCCCGATGAAGTCGCTGACGCGTGAATCAATCTGGATTGGGGAAACTGCAATGCCCATACATCCTCCTTAGAACGAAATCGAGTGAGAGAGGTTCCTTGTCGTGAAGTGGCCTTAAAAAATACTAGTCCCGCGGGAAAGGGAAGGCAACCGGGGGAGGGAATTGAGTCATTGAGTGATTGAGACATTGAATCATTGAAAACCTAAGGCCGCGTGAGCTTTGACGTTCAATGATTCAATGCGTCAATGATTCAATGACTAAATCATGTTTACTTGATGTCTTTCATTGCCAGGAGCGAACCGTAATCGCGGCCAGAGGGCTCTACTGCTCGCGCTACCACGCCGGCAAAAGCTTCACGAAGTTCGGGAAACTTCGCCACCAGTGCCTTGATCACGGTCTTATTTTCCTGAAAAGTGTGCGCGGTATTCGATACATCGGCGGCCTGGTACTTTACGACCACGTCGAGATCATCGCCCACGGCCAGCGGAAAGATGTCGGTCAAATGATAGATCTTGCCGCCGGCGCTCATATCAATGGTGCTTTCGTTCGTCGGCACATCGGATGGTTGCGCGGCCTGAGCTTCGTCGTAGAGTTGGTCGGTGGCGAGCGTGCTCAGGAAGTCCACGGGAGCGGACAGGGCGATCGCCTCGCGGTAATACAACCAGGCATTGTGATTCTGTGCTTTAGCTTTAAAATCGCGAGCATGCTGAGTGAACCACGCTGCATCGTGTCCTGCCGCCTGTGAGGATTTCGGGAAAAACCCCGCCAGTTTCCAGTCGGCGCCTGCCTGCTGCAGGACAAACGTCAGCGTCTTCGCATCCTGGCCGCCGTTTACGTCGAGAATGGTTACGCTGTATTTGCCCGGCGGCAGATTGGGCAGGACAAATACCGCGCTATCCTTCGTCTGACCCGACTTCCCAAATACTCCGCACAGAAATTCAGCGCGTGCGAGCAGTTCCGGGCCTTCAACGGTCAGCAAAAAGGGCGGCCGAACCGTTGCTTTTGCGCCGGTGAAGGCGGCTTGGTTCTCTTTGACTGCGGCTTCGATTCCGGCAAAGCTGGAGGCCACGGCGGCAATGGAGTTCTGCTTCAGGGCAGCCGCGTCGCCGCGCGCCGACATTTCGAAATAGCGCTTCGCCGCGCTTTCGAGTGCAGTTCGTACGGAGGCATCCATATCCGCGGCGGCCTGGCAGGTCTGGGCTTGGGCCGTAGTTCCGAGCAAAGTTCCGAGCAAGATTGCGAGCAAAGTTCCGAACGAAATTCCGAGCGATGCTCCCAGCAACAGGAGCCGCACCCCTTGTCGGCCGCGCCGACGATTCCCGGGCGCGAATTCTGCACGAATACTCGAAGCAATACCCAAAGGGAAAGCCTCCGCTGGCATTTTACGCGCAGCTAAGGCTGAGGGCAGTCTAAATGCTTGCAAAGGCTGTACCTGCAATGGGGTCGTTCGTAATCTATGCGCAAGAATAAGGCCCTCCGGCGTTCTACAAGCGGTGGTAAAATGAGGCAGGCCGCAGTGGCTGCGCAGACCGGTAGCCGCTCGTGGGAATGGGGAGATTCTGATGCCGCGCACACGCAAATGGGTTAGTTTGGGGATCTTGCTGGCAGCTCATGCTCACACTGCTCTTGCGCAGACATCTGCCCCCACCCCCGCGCCGACCGCCATCCGGCACCACAAGTCCAACCATAAGACTCAGAAGCCACTCGTGCTTCCGCCGCTACCGAGCGGCCCGCTAAGTCAGGTGCCGATGGACCAGATTCCGCCAACGCCGGCGAAAGTCAGCTTTCAAGATGGGTTGCTGGCCATCTCGGCTCAGAATTCGACTTTGGGTGAAATCCTGCGCGATGTGCGCAAGCTCACAGGTGCTTCGATTGAAATTCCTCCGGGCTCGGCCGTCACAAATGAGCGAGTGATCGCGCACCTCGGCCCGGGAGCGCCCCGCGATGTTCTGGCAGGATTGTTCAATGGCACCCAGTTTAATTACGTGATGCTGGGTTCAAGCTCAGATCCCACGGCTGTTTCGAGCGTGGTGCTTACGCTAAAGACACCGGCGGCGGGAGAAACTCAGACCGCCGCGAACGTGTATCAGAACAATCCAGGGCCGATGCCTCCGAACCGCTTTGTCCCGCCTCAGTCGTTCAACCCGCCGGTTTTCGTCCCGCAACCGGGAAACGGACAACCGGCGAATGCCGAAGGCGACGATAGCAAAGATGCAGATGAGGAGAACGCCGACGCCGACGCCGACGATCAGGCCCAGTCCGGACAACCGGTGCAGCCGGGCGTGGACGGAAATATCCAGGACCAGCAACAACAACAGGATCCAAACCAGCCCAACGCGGGGCCGAAGACCCCTGAGCAGATTCTGGAGATGCTCCGCAGGCAACAGCCACCCGGCGCTGGCATTCCTCCTCCGCAGCCGCCTCAGCAGTAGGGTCGTGTTGCTGACCTCCGAGGAAACACTAGCCCATAACACGCTGCGAACAAGACGCGGCAAGCCGCGTCTCTACGGGAAATCAGGTGTGGGCTGAGATCGCGGGGGCTCTTTAGTCACCGCTCGCGGAGCTTTGATGGGGTACTAATGCCCGAAGGACATTGGGTCGAGAGGGATCAAGCGCGGCCAATAGTCCGCAAATCGCGCAATACGCGCTGAATACACCCAGAATCAAACTCAGGATTGCCGTGCTACTGATTAAGAAAGCTGCGGAAAGTCCGTTCACGCTACTGGCCCTTGTTGCAGCCACCCTCTGAAGCACGCGGCTGCAAATGTTTTACTCTATCCGCATTTGACCCCCGCCGCTGTTAACAACTAAGATACGAGAATCGAACTGCGTATCTCCACTCTCCAATATTTCTTAGGACCCGTCCACGTTACGGAAGTCCATAAAGTATTGTGCTAAATGGCCATCACCAGCATTTCTGTGCGCGGCGCGCGCCAGCACAACCTGAAGAATATTGACGTCGAGATCCCTCGTAACACTCTGACGGTCATTACGGGGCTTAGCGGCTCAGGCAAATCCTCGCTCGCTTTCGATACCATTTACGCCGAAGGCCAGCGGCGCTACGTCGAAACGCTCTCAGCTTATGCCCGCCAGTTTCTCGACCAGATGGAGCGCCCTGACGTCGACTCGATCGACGGCCTCAGCCCTTCGATTTCCATCGAGCAGAAAACCACCAGCCGCAGTCCGCGCTCCACCGTGGGCACCATCACCGAGATCTACGATTACCTGCGCCTGCTCTACTCGTCGATCGGCGTGCCCCATTGCCCGAATTGCGGCAAGCCCATCACCCGGCAATCTGCCGAACAGATCGTGCAGCGGGTCATGTCGCTCACGCCCGACGATCGCGTAATGATCATGGCCCCCATCGCTCGGGGCCGCAAAGGTGAATTCAAAAAAGAAATGGAGAAGCTTGTCCAGCACGGTTTCTCCCGCGCCCGCGTCGACGGCGAACTGGTGAACCTGGAGGACGACCTGTCCCTCGACAAGCGGAAGAATCACACCATAGAAGTCGTCGTGGACCGCCTGCTGGTGAAGCCCGGAATCGAGCACCGCCTCGAACTCTCGGTTGGACTGGCCATGAAACTCGGTGGAGGGCTCGTCCTGGTCGCCGTCGTCAACGGGGAGGAGACCCTCTACTCTTCTCGCTTAGCCTGCCCCGATTGCGGCATCAGCGTTCCGCAACTGGAGCCGCGATCGTTCTCGTTCAACAGTTCCTACGGAGCTTGTCCTGAGTGCCACGGCCTTGGAAGCCGCTACGATTTAGATCCTGCCAAAGTGATTGTGGATTGGTCGAAGCCCATACTCGATGGCGGCCTGGGACCGGGGTCGGCATCGCAGAACCTAATTCGCAGCATCCAGTTGGTTGTCCAAGCCTACGGTTTCGACCTGTCGACGCCCTTCGAGAAGTTTCCCGACAAGATTCAGAACCTGCTGCTCTACGGCGAGCCGCAGCGCGCGGGCCAGCGTGAAGGCCAACGTGAAGGGAGGACAGGGTTCCTCGGGATTCTCGGCCACCTCAAGCAGAATCTCGAATCCTCCACTTCCGACACCTACCGCGAATATCTGCTCGATTTCATGTCGGCCACCGAATGTTCGGTGTGCCACGGCAAGCGTCTTCGTCCCGAGAGCTTGGCTGTAAAAGTAAATGGCATGTCCATTGCCGATTTCACGAGTCTTCCGATTGCCCGCGCGTTCGAATCCGCGCGTAAGATCAAACTGACGGGCAGGGAACTGACCATCGCCGGACGCATCGTGCACGAAATCACCGAACGCCTGCAATTCCTGTACGACGTCGGACTCGGCTACCTGTCGCTCGGCCGCTCCGCCACCACACTTTCGGGTGGAGAAGGTCAGCGCATCCGCCTCGCGACGCAGATAGGATCCAAGCTGCGCGGTGTTCTCTATGTCTTAGACGAACCTTCCATCGGCCTACATCACCGCGACAACGGGCGTCTTCTGGCCGCGCTGGAGAATTTGCGCGACCTCGGCAACACTGTCCTCGTTGTCGAGCACGATGAAGAAACCATCCGCCGCGCCGATTACGTAATCGACCTCGGCCCCGGCGCCGGTCGTCATGGAGGCGAGCTGGTCGCCAGTGGAACGCCCGCCGAAATCATGGACTCGCCCGCCTCCCTCACCGGCGCCTACATCTCTGGACGCCAACACATCGCCATGCTTTCCCAGCGCCGCAGCCCGAATGGGAAAGCCATCACCATCCTCGGCGCGCGCGAGAACAACCTCAAGAATCTCGACGTGGTTTTTCCTCTCGGCGTAATGACAGTTGTGACTGGTGTTTCCGGCTCCGGCAAATCGACTCTGGTCAATGACATCCTGTACCGCGCGCTCGCCAAGCAACTCTATCGTTCCCGCGAAGAAGCCGGTGCGCACAAGGCCATCACCGGATCGGAGCTGATCGACAAAGTCATTCGCATCGACCAGTCTCCCATCGGACGCACTCCGCGCTCCAATCCCGCAACCTATACCGGTATCTTCGCGGCGGTTCGCGACCTCTACGCCATGCTGCCCGAATCGCGCGAGCGCGGATACAAACCCGGACGTTTCTCCTTCAATGTCCCCGGCGGACGCTGCGAAGCCTGCCAGGGCGAAGGCCAGCGCCGCATCGAAATGAACTTCCTGCCCGACGTTTATGTGCAATGCGAAGTCTGCGGCGGACGCCGCTACAACCACGAAACGTTGTCGGTTCACTACAACGGCTACTCCATCGCCGACCTGCTCGAAACGCCCGTGTCGGACGTGCTGCAGATTCTGGAGAACATTCCACAGGTCAGGCAAAAGCTGCAAACCCTGGTCGACGTCGGCCTCGGATACATTCATCTTGGTCAATCTGCCGTCACACTCTCCGGCGGCGAGGCCCAGCGCATCAAACTGGCTCGCGAACTCGGCAAGCGCCAGACCGGAAAAACTCTTTATCTGCTGGACGAGCCGACCACGGGATTGCACTTCGACGATGTGCGCAAGTTGCTGGACGTCCTGCACCGTCTCACCGATCTAGGAAACACGGTCATCATCATCGAACACAATCTGGATGTCATCCGGAACGCCGACTGGATCCTCGATCTGGGCCCCGAAGGCGGAGAAGAAGGCGGCCGCATCGTAGCCCAAGGCACGCCCGAACAAGTCGCGCGCGTGAAGAAGTCCTACACTGGGCAGGCACTGACAACATATTTCAATGGGTCGGCAAAAAATGAGTCGGTAAGAAATGGGATAGAAAAAAATAGCGCAGCAAAAAACGTGCTTGCGCCCACTGGCACCGGGAGGCTCGCGTGAACTTTTCTCCGGACGATATCCCCGAGCATCCAACGCCAAGCCCAACGCCAGGGGATGAAGTGTCTGTGTGGGGACGGGCGCCCTCGCCCGTCCAAGCCGAGCAAAGCTCGGCAGATGCCGGTGGCCAGAGCGACTCCGGACTCGCTGCAGCCGCGACGCATTTTCCCTACGCACAACCCCCCGAACTCATCGCAACTCCGCCCGATCCAGCCTGGACCGGCTGGGATATCCTCCGTCTCATATTCCTCACCATAGTCGCGCTCTTCGTCGGAGTGTTTGCCGTGCTGCTCATCGCCCGCTGGTGGGTGTACCCGCACACGGCCCTCGGTGAGATCGCGCACGTCCCGTTAGTCGTCGTCGCAGGACAATCCCTGGCGTACCTTCTCATCCTCGCCTACATGTATGTTCTCGTGACGCGCGAGCGCCGCCGTCCCGATTTTCTCGCCGCCATCCACTGGAACTGGCCTTCCAACATCGCCGCTTACGTTGTTGCGGGCTTCGCGCTCTCGTTGGCATTGCAAGTCCTAGCTCATTTCTTGCCGATTCCCAAAGAGCTCCCGATCGACACCTTTTTCCGCACGCCCGCGGAAGCGTGGGCGCTCAGCATCCTCAGCGTCACCCTCGCGCCTCTGATGGAAGAGCTTTTCTTCCGCGGATTTCTCTATCCCGTGCTGGCGCGCCGTCTCGGTTTGCCCATTGCCGTCTTCGTGACCGCGCTCGGTTTCGCCCTGCTGCATGGCGCCCAACTGATGTTCTCCTGGGGACCGGTGCTCGTAATTTTTCTCGTCGGCATCGTCCTGACTATCGTGAGAGCCAAAACGAATTCCGTAGCCGCAGGTGTTCTCATCCACATGGCCTACAACGGAACCATCACCGTAGCGATGTTCGCGGCCACGGATGGATTTCGGCATCTGGAGAAACTCAATCAATGAGAAAGCTCTCAGGTGTCAGGTCGCAGGTGTCAGGCTTCTGTGTTCGTCGCAGTTGCGAGCCGCTGCCTTGGTTGCCTGAACATCGAGTTGGCAGTCGTCGGCAGTTCCCTATACCCTGAAACCTGACACCCGACACCTGACCTTTCATGTCCACTGCACGACAAGAGCTCTTGGAAATGCTGGCGCACAAATCGTTTCGTCTGGGTGAGTTTCAGTTGTCATCCGGCAGCACCAGCGACTATTACATCGACTGCCGCGTCACTACGCTCGACGCCCGTGGCGCGCAACTCGTCGGCGAAGTCTTTCTCGCAGAAATCCGCGAGCAAGGCTGGGAAGCGGACGCCATCGGCGGCCTGACCATGGGGGCCGACCCCATCGTCGTCGCCGTCGCCGTCACCAGCGGAACCATGCACGGCTTCCTCGTCCGCAAGGCGGAGAAGCAGCATGGCACCGGACAGCGCATAGAAGGCTTCCGCGAAAAAGGCGCGCAGGTGGTGATCGTCGACGATGTTTGCACCACCGGGTCATCCACCGTGCAAGCCATCGAAGCGGCCCGCGAATACGGTTTCGAAGTGATCGGCGTCATGTGCCTGGTCGAGCGCCAGGATGCGCATGGCCGCCCGAGTGTAGAGAAAGCCGCCGCGCCCGCGAATTTCATCTCGATCTTTACGGCGACCGAAGTGCGAAAAGAGCACTTAGCGGTTAGCACTTAGCATTTAGCACTTAGTGCCAACGACTAACCACCAACGACCAACGACTGACTCATGATTCACACCCTGGAATGGACCAACACCGGCGTCGTCTTCATCGATCAGACGAAGCTGCCGACCGAAGAAGTGTATGTAACCTGCACCACGCATCAGCAGGTCGCCGACGTGATCCGCAACATGGTAGTGCGCGGAGCGCCCGCCATTGGCGTTGCCGCTGGCATGGGCATTGCACTGGGCGTGAAGAATTCTAAAGCCGAGAACGGCGCCGATCTCAAAAAAGATTTCGACCAGATCTGCGAAACCATCCGCCAGACGCGCCCTACCGCCGTCAACCTGTTTTGGGCGATCCGCCGCATGACGGAGAAATTCGAATCCCTCCGCGTCCGCCCCATCGCGCAAATCAAGCAAGCGCTAATCGAAGAAGCCCAGCGCATGCACGCCGAAGATATCGCCGCCAACCAGGCCATGGGACGTCACGGCGCCACGCTCATGCCGTCGAGCGGCGGCGTCCTTACCCACTGCAATGCCGGAGCGCTTGCCACCGCCGGCTATGGCACCGCTCTCGGCGTAATCCGCGCCGCCGTAGAAGCCGGCAAGAAAATTCACGTCTACGCCGACGAGACGCGCCCCTTTCTGCAAGGCTCGCGCCTCACCGCCTGGGAACTGATGAAAGACGGCATTCCCACCACCGTCATCTCCGACAACATGGCCGGAGTCATGATGCAGCAAGGCAAGATCGGAGCCATCGTCGTCGGCGCCGACCGCATTGCCGCCAACGGAGATGTGGCCAATAAAATAGGTACCTATACCCTAGCCATACTCGCCAAAGAACACGGCATCCCGTTCTACGTCGCCGCGCCGATTTCAACCGTCGATCTCGCCACCCCCGACGGCGGCAAAATTCCCATCGAGCAGCGCAACGCCAGAGAAGTCACGCACATCGCTGGCAAGCAAATGGTGCCCGACGGAGTCCAAATCGAGAACCCTGCCTTCGACGTGACGCCCGCGAAATACGTAGCGGCTATAATCACCGAACGCGGCATAGCCCGTGCGCCGTATGAGCAGTCTCTGAGCGAGTTGGTGCGTCAGATCCAGGAAATTCTGCCGTAGAGACGCGGCTTCCCGCGTCTCTGTTGGCACAACCAAATCGCCGGACGCGTATCCAAACTCTCTAATGCCGCCGACCGCACAATCGCCGCTTGTCTTCGAGAGCGGCGGCAAGCCCATCCGCCTGGACGGCTGCCTGCCCGAGACCCTCGACGGCCCCGTTCCTACCGTCATCGCGCTCCACGGCGCCGGCGGCAATGTCTCCGGCATGGAGCGCTACGCCGCCATGCTAGCCGCCGAGGGCTTCGCGGTTTACTTGCTCCGCTACTTCGACCGCACCGGCACTGAGCCCGTCGACTTGCAGTCGATAAAGCGAAACTTCCCGCTATGGATGAAGACCCTCTCGGACGCGATCAGCTTTGTCGAAACCCAGCCGCAAGTCGATCGCGAACGAATAGCTCTCTTGGGCTTTTCGCTGGGAGCCTACCTCTCGCTCGCCAACTCCGCGATCGACCCGCGCGTGAAAGCCGTCGTCGAATTTTTCGGAGGCATGCCCAAAGAGATGAAGCTCTTTATGAGGCGCCTTTGTCCCGTGCTAATCCTGCACGGCGATGCCGATCCGACCGTCCCGGTCGAGGAAGCCTACCAGTTGCAGAAGTTGCTGGAGAAGAAGGGAATCGCGTATGAAATTAGAATCTATCCCGGTGCCGGCCACGGATTCGAGTCCGAAATTTGGAGTGATGCAGGTCGCCGGAGCCTGCAATTTCTGCAGAAATATCTTAAAGCTTAACCACAGAGGCCACAGAGGAACACGGAGAACTTCTTTCTCAACCGACAATTGAATTGATCTACAAGCCACCGCTTTCCCCTCTGTTCTTCCCCCGTGTTCCTCTGTGTTCCCTGTGGTGAAGATTTTAGCCGCGCCTGACTCTCCAACCGAACTTTTTCCCTCAGCATTGCGTATCATATTCAGGAGGAGTTGCCCCCATGATCGCCTTCCTGCTCTGGTGTTTTCTGTTCGTGCTGTGCTGGCCCGTGGCCGTGCTGGCGCTGATCCTCTATCCGATCGTGTGGCTGTTGTTGCTGCCCTTCCGGTTGGTAGGCATCGCCGTCCACGGAGTGCTCGCCCTGGTTTGGGCCGCAGTAATGCTTCCCGCGCGATTGCTCAGCGCACCGTTTCGTCTTTCCCGCGTCTAAAAGCCGCGAGGTCGGCGACGGTTATTCCCCTGGAGGTTCGCCGTCTAGTCATCTCTCTTGCTTCTTAGCTTACTTGCAAGTTTCCTTATCTCTTTTTCCCGCGGCATATTGACGATTCCTTTCGCATCGTCGTAAAGGCTTTCGCGTAAAAGAGCAGCAAGCCGCGCCTTGAGTTTTGCTCGCTCTAACAGAGGTCTGGGAACGACGATGCTATACGACGGAGAACACGTCAGAGTACTCCCGACGTACGCAGTCTTGAGATCAGGTTCTGATCCTCCCAAGACTCCTCCCGGTACTTGCGCGCTAGCCAGGGCAGAAGCAAGAACGACAGACAGCAGAACAAGACTCCCTTTGGCCACATTTCTACCTCCTCCTTTTCTTTCCTGCCCGGAAGGAACAGCTCTAACATCCTCAGGCATGAGGAGAGATGATGGGCTTGTGAATCTGGTTGTTTGCTAGGGTACCGCCGTGTGCGGCGTACTGCTTCCGCGGTACTTTGCCCCGTCTTTGGGAAGCCGGCAGCCGAGTCCTACATCGTCTTCAGCTCGGAACTGACCCGTAACTTCGCTTCGGTCGCCTTCTGAACGTCGTCGACCGTCAGGCCGGGAGCAATCTCTTCGAGCAGCAAGCCTTCCGGGGTGACTCGGATGTAGGCCATCTCGGTGACGATTGTGTCCACGACCTTCACGCCGGTCAGAGGCAGGGTACATTTCTTCAGGATCTTCGGCTGCCCATCTTTGGTCGCATGTTCCATGGCGATGATCACGCGCCGCGCTCCCGCAACCAGGTCCATGGCGCCGCCCATGCCTTTGACCATTTTCCCGGGAATCATCCAGTTCGCAAGATTGCCAAGTTCGTCGACTTCCATCGCGCCCAGCACGCTAAGGTCAACGTGCCCGCCGCGAATCATCGCGAAAGAATCGGCGCTCGAAAAGTACGCAGTGCCCGCCAGTTCGCTGACCGTTTCTTTCCCAGCGTTGATCAGGTCGGCATCTTCGCAGCCTTCGAGCGGATATGGCCCGATGCCGAGCATCCCATTCTCGGATTGAAGAATCACGTCCATGCCCGGCGGAACATGATTAGCAATCAGCGTAGGCAGCCCGATGCCGAGGTTGACGTAGAATCCGTCGCGCAATTCGCGAGCAATGCGCTTCACGATGCGTTCGCGTTTGTCGAGGTCTTTCGAGGTCTTTGGCAAGGTTGGCATGTCTTCTTCGATCTTGGTCCGGTGAGGAGGAGAAAAGTCGTTGGTCGATGGTCGATAGTCGTTGGCGAGCGACGAGATCTGCTACGGCTCCCGAACGACTAACGACTAACGACCAACGACTGTCTCGCTAGCCACTCGCTCCTGCCTTCCTCACAGTCCGTTTCTCGATTCGCTTTTCGAAATGCTCCCCCTGGAAGATTCGTTTTACGAACACGCTTGGCGTATGCACCATGTCAGGATCCAGTTCGCCCGGTTCGACCAGGTGCTCGACTTCAGCAATCGTGATCTTGGCCGCGGTCGCCATCATCGGATTAAAATTGCGCGCGGTTTTGCGATAGACGAGGTTACCCCATCGGTCGCCCTTCCAGGCTTTGATGAAGGCGAAGTCGGCTTTCAGCGCGCGCTCCATGAGGTAAGTGCGGCCGTCGAATTCGCGTGCTTCTTTGCCCTCAGCGACTAGCGTTCCGACGCCAGTGGGAGTAAAGAACGCGGGAATGCCAGCTCCCCCGGCGCGTATTCGCTCGGAAAACGTTCCCTGCGGAACGAGGTCGAGTTCCACAGTGCCGTTCAACACCATCTGCTCGAGCAGCTTGTTTTCGCCGACGTAGGTTCCGATGTGCCGCCGGATCTGGCCATTCGCGAGGAGCAGTCCGACTCCGAAGCCATCGACGCCGGCGTTGTTGCTGATGGTTGTCAGGTTCTTGACACCCTTGTGGACAAGAGCGCGGATCAGGTTCTCAGGGTTCCCGCACAAACCGAATCCGCCCACCATAATGGTGGCGCCGTCGAACACGTCCTGGATCGCCTCTTCAGCGCTCGCGACAACCTTGTGCATGCAGGAGAATTCTATAGGAAATCGTAGCTCACGGGAGAGAGGCCAAAACCAACATCCACCACGCAGGCACAGAGAGAAACGGATCATTTCTTCAAATCTGGGAAGCTGTATTCGGTTATCGGAATGAGCTTCTTTAGGCAGATTGCGTGCGCGCAGATGAATTGACGCGGCTTCAGCTTGCTGTCGAAGTCAATCGTGCCTCTTTGTACTATCACCGTACAACTTAGCTTTTCGTGTGTTCAATACTCCCCTCACACACGAAGCATTGGTATGTCCTTTTCTCCGTGTCTCTGTGTCTCCGTGGTGGGTTTTTCATCGCCGCGATCTCGATTGTTTCGGTGGAAGCGGTGGCTTGCCCTTGCGTAACTGGTGCGCCCGCTCGAATTCCGCGGCCAGTTCCCGCGAATCCAGATTCTCGCGGATGTGCGCAAGGCGTTGTTCCAACTTCTGCAGCGCGTCGCTGAGGTTCTTGCGATTGGTGATGGCGATATCGCGCCACATCGAATAGGGGCTGCCGGAGATGCGAGTCATTTCACGCAGAGCTCGTCCGCCGATGTCGAGCACGGGCGCGTCGGGGCCGAATTCGTCGACCAGCGTTGCCGCCAGTGCGGTTGAAATCATCTGCGGCAGATGGCTGATCCAGGCGCAGAAGCGGTCATGCTCGGCGGGATCGACGACTGCTATTTTCGCGCCCATCTTCTCCGCGCAATGGATAAACTCTCCGCATTGTCCGGCGTAAACATTCTGGCGGGAAAGCGGCGTGAAAAGCCAAGCCGCTCCTTCGAAAAGATCGGCATCGGCAAACTCCACCCCGGCGTTTTCTTTGCCCGCCATGGGATGCCCAGCGAGGAATCTTTGTCCGGCGTTACGCCCAAGCGATTTCGCGGCGCGCTGCACAACTTCCACCTTCGTGCTGCCGACGTCGGTTACGAGTGTCTTCGCCGGCAGCATTGGCCCGAGCCGCCCGATCAGATCTAGTATCGCTATCACGGGGGTTGCCAATACCACCAGGTCGCTGCCGCGCACGGCATCCGCGGGATCGGTGGTTCCAGCTTCGATGGCGCCGCAGCCCTGGGCCCGCTCCAAAACTGGAGCGCGATCACACCCGACGATTCGTCCAGCGAGCCGGCGTTTCTTTAGCGCGAGGCCCAGCGAGCCTCCGATCAAGCCGGTTCCGATGATAGTGACTTGTTTGAAGGGCATCAGTCAGAGGAATGCTTGTACCGGAAGACTTCCTTCTTCGCACCCGGATGTTCGACAGTGGCTTCGAGAATACCTGCTTCCGCGACGCGATAACCGATCCGGATGCCCTTGTCTGCGTTCTCGAAGACTGCCTCTCCCGCGGTAAAGCGGACGAGCGGGAAGTTCCAGACCTGAGTCTTGTCCTCCCATCCTTGAAGACCAGCATTGAAATGTTTCAGTCGGAGCATCGGACCTTGGGCAGTCGGTTCGATCACCATCATTTCATACATCTGAACCCTGCCGTCTTTCACCTCCCGGTATACGCCCATCATGCTGTCGCCTGCGGGCTTGCTCCAGAGCTCTTCGGCGATGCTGCCGTCGAGATCACCGCGGCTATGGCCGGAGATGAATTCCAAATCCCGAAGGCTGACGTCTTGCGAAGGTTTGCTTACGGTCAGCTTCTCTTGAGCAAAAGCCGCCCCGGCCAGTAGAAGGATCGCGACCGCAGAATTTATCCTCATGCCGTTTCACCTCGTTGAACAAGAGATTGGGCAGCTGTTTTACGCGATCTCGCGTCCCACCGCGGGCGCGATCATGCGGATCTCGTCCATCAACTTGGCAAACTGTTCTGGGTACAGCGACTGCGCACCATCGGAGAGCGCTTTATCCGGCTGGTGATGGACCTCGATGAGCATGGCATCGGCGCCGGCGGCAACCGAGGCGCGCGCCATCGGAGCCACTTTGTCGCGGCGCCCGGTACCGTGCGATGGGTCGGCGGTCATAGGCAGGTGCGAGAGTTTATGAATGATCGGGATCGCGGAAATATCCATCGTGTTGCGAGTGTAAGTTTCGAACGTGCGGATGCCGCGCTCACAGAGAATGATTTCGTAGTTGCCACCGGCGAGCAAGTATTCAGCCGAGCACAAAAGCTCTTCGAAGGTGGCTGCAATGCCGCGCTTGAGCAGCACAGGCTTGCGAACCTTCCCCAGTTCTCGCAGCAGATTGAAGTTCTGCATGTTGCGCGCGCCCACCTGGAAGATGTCGATATAAGGCAGCATCAGCTCGATCTGGGAAATCTCCATGACCTCGCTGATCACCAGCAATTTGAAACGGTCGCCTGCTTCGCGCAGCAACTTCAGGCCCTCAAGGCCGAGTCCTTGAAATGAATACGGAGAAGAGCGGGGCTTAAATGCGCCGCCGCGGAGCACACGCGCTCCAGCTTTGGCTATCTGTTCGGCGACGGTGAACAGTTGCTCGCGGGACTCCACCGAGCAGGGCCCGGCCATCACGACAATTTTCTTGCCACCGATTTCAATGCCGTTTGCAAATTTGACGACCGTGCCCTCGGGACGAAAGCTGCGACCGGCCAGTTTGTAAGGGGAAGTGATGCGGTGAACTTCCTGCACGCCCGGCATGATTTCGACCACGCCGGTGTCGAAATCACGGGGAACTCCGACGCCGCCAAGGACCGTCTGATGCGCACCGGTGGAGCGGTGAACTTCGAATCCGAACTGAACCAGTCGATCGATCACCTGCTGGATCTGATCTTCACTGGCCGAATCTTGCATTGCGACAATCATGATTAAGCTCGTTTTGCCGGCCGGAGCACGCTAAAAAACTGCTAAGAGTAAAGAATGAAGCACCAGCGTCCGCGGCGTTCCCGGGTAGTTTTCAGTTCTTGAATCTTGAATCGATCTCCGTGTCGCGAGCAGTCTGCGCGTCGTCGGGAACGATTTCATGTTTTTGGATGCTGCGCATCACGTCCATGATCCGTTCGTAGATCTGCGCGAGATCGCGCTCGGTTAATGGACCGGTATTGCTGCGCTGCACATTGGCGATCACCTCGCGCTCGCGCTCGGGTTCGTAAATGGGCAGGCTGGTATTGCGTTTCAATCGTCCAATTTCGACGGCAGCGGCAGCGCGTTCGTTGAGCAGCGCCGCCAGTTTGCGGTCCAGTTCGTCGATTTTCTTGCGCCAATCGGCAATGTCCATAGAGCTTTCAGCCATCAGCTATCAGCCGTCAGTTTAACTGCTACGCGAGGCCTTGAATGCAGAAGCCCCACGAATCTCAAGTTCCCAGACTCAATTATCGAGCACGTCCAGCTGATGGCTGACGGCTGACGGCTGAGAGCTGCCTCACAAATTCTGCCACAGTTGCGGCTTCCCGTCCGCGATTTTGTTCGATGGCGTGGACGATGGCACTGCCAACGACCGCGCCTTCCGCGAATGTGCCGACGGCGGCGAATTGCGCCGGGGTCGAGATTCCGAAGCCGACGGCTATCGGAAGCTTCGTGAAACGGCGGATGCGCTTGACGAGAGTCTTGGCGTCTCCGGTCATCTGCTGGCGCGCGCCAGTGACACCGGTGCGGGAGATCGCGTAAATAAATCCGGTTGAAACCTGCGCGATCAACTTCAAACGCTGGTCGGTGCTGGTGGGCGCGGCCAGAAAAATAGTTGCCAGATCATTCTTGCGTGCCTCGCGCAGATACTCGGCTGATTCTTCGACGGGCAGATCGGTGATGAGTGTTCCGTCAATCCCAGCAAGCCGCGCCACCTGGCAGAATTTTGCGAGGCCCATGCGCAGAATGGGATTGAGGTAGGAGAAGATCACGAGGCCGACGGATTGCGCATGCTCGCGAATTTCGGAGGCGAGCGTGAGCACGTTCTGTAGCGGCACTCTGTGTTTAAGCGCCCGCTCGCTGGCGCGCTGGATGACCGGGCCATCGGCGAGCTCGATCGCTGAACGGAACGCCCAACTCAATCACACTCGCGTCCGCATCGATGGCTGCCAGAATGACCTGACGCTTGGTGGCGAGATCAGGGTCGCCGCAGGTTACGTAGGCGATGAGCGATGGTTTATTTTCGAAATGAAAGGGCATGAGGAAGAGAATCAGTTGGAATCGTCGATAATCGCTTGCATATCATGTACAGCTTTTTCAGCGACGTCGATGTACCGCTGCGCGTACAACATTGCCTTAGCTCGATCCGGAATGATCACATCGTAGAAATGCGCTGCCTCTTCGAGCGCTTCCAGATGCTCCGGATCCAATTCGAGTGCTTGGAGTATGCATTTTTCAATCTCATCGAGCCCCGAGGGCTCATGATCTTCGGGGTGATCGTCCAGCATCATCAACCTTGCCTTGGCGACCCCTAGCCCCGGACACTCGGGAACGAGATTGAGCCGTTTCGTGTTCTCACGAAACAGCTCCTCCCATTCCTTTGTGGAGATTTGCTCTTTGTCAGCCATGCTGGTAATCGCTGTCAACAATCATCAATCTAGTTTCAGATTTTCCCGCAAAATCCCCACATCTTTATC
>WNFA01001906.1_pt1 | contig 17022 bp, 12 predicted proteins | sample 5400481 | NCBI WGS metagenome assembly WNFA01 (sample SAMN13153340, study PRJNA577476) | soil metagenome | isolation source: 120 cm saprolite under Douglas fir tree site 2 hole 1 replicate 2 | place: USA:California | collected 2015-04-18
GCCTTCCCGAGCTGGCAGCCGCAGGACCATGCCAACCGGCTGGAGCCGGTGGACGACATCATGGCCGAACTGGTCAAGATCAACGGCAAGGTCAATCCGACGGTCGAATACCTGGCGCGGTCCGACGGTCATTGGGCCGCCATTCCGGCGTGCGTCGGCAGCCAGATCAAGGGTCCGTGCTCGCTGCGATGTCAGCGCGGCGAGATCCGGCGCCCGCGACAGCGCCGTCTCGGTCTCGGCGACGAGCCGGCGCATGATCTCGCCGACCGACAGGACCTCGTGGATGGCTCCCGCGCTCTGGCCTGCCGTAAGCAGGCACTCGTGCGGACGGCCGGCCTGGGTGGTCGAGACGATCCGATCGCGCAGGCGGTCGCGCTCGCGGCGCGCCGCCTCGCGCTTGCCGCTCCACTCGGTCACGAAAGCCGTCGGGAGCGAGCGCAGCACCGTGCCGAAACCGACGGTGCCGGGAATCGGGCTGATGTCATTGAGGACGTCGACCTTGATCGCATCCTCCGACCTGGCGTCGGTGATCGCCCGCTTCCACTCCTCCGTGGCAGGAGATTCCGTGGCCGCAATGAAGCGCGTGCCGAGATTGACGCCCGCCGCCCCGAGCATCAGCGCCGCCGCGATGCCGCGCCCGTCGAAGATGCCGCCGGCGGCGACGACGGGGATGGGCGACACCGCATCGACCACCTGCGGCACCAGCACCATGGTGCTGACCTCGCCGCAATAGCCGCCCGCCTCGCCGCCCTGCGCGATGATCACGTCGACGCCGCGCTCGGCCGCCTGCACGGCCTGCGCGACCGTCGTGACCTGCAGCATCACGCGCGATCCGACGTCGTGGGCCTGCCGCACCAGATCGCCCGGATCGTCGAGCGCGAAGGAGATCACGGCCGGCCGCGCCTCCAGCGTGTAGCGAAACGCCTCAGCGTCGAGGGTCTGCGGAATGTGGTTGATCGCAAACGGCCGGCGCGTCAGCCGCTTCACCACGTCGATGTCGCGCTTGACGGCGGCGGTGGCTCGGAAAAGCGATCCGACCCCTCCCAGCCCGCCCGCGTTGGACACGGCGGCCGCAAGCTCCGCCGACGTGCAGGTGCCCATCGGCGCCAGGATGATCGGAAGCTCGATCCCGAACAGATCACAGAGGGGCGTCTTCAGCATGGTGCCGTCTCCGGGTTTCTACGCGAATCCCGACGCACCCGGATGGCGCGAAGCGTCGATCCGGGTACGTCGGGCTTCGTTGCAGCCGGTTCGCCCTCAGCCCCGCGACCGCGTGCGGATCATGAAGGTGTCGTAGCTGTACTCGGCGATCTGCCACCAGAGATACTCGTCGTTGCGGAACGCGACGATCGAATCCCACACCTTCTTGTAGTCGGCGTTGGCGGCCGAGGTCTCGGCGTTGACCTCGTTCGACGCCTTCAGGCAGGCTTCCATGATCGGCTGCGTGAACGCGCGCAATTGGGTGCCGGCCGCGACCAACCGCTTGATCGCCTGCGGATTGCGGGCATCGTATCTCGCCTGCATCTCGACGTTCGCGTACCCCGCGGCAGCGTGAAGGATCGCCTGATAGCTTTTCGGCAGCTCGTTCCACTTGGCCTGGTTGATCAGGAGGTGGAGCGTGGTGCCGCCTTCCCACCAGCCGGGGTAATAGTAGAACTTCACCACCTTGTAGAAGCCGAGCTTCTCGTCGTCGTACGGCCCGACCCATTCGGCCGCGTCGATTGCGCCCTTCTCGAGCGCGGGATAGATGTCGCCGCCGGCGATCTGCTGGGGGACCACGCCGAGCTTCTGCAGCGTCTTGCTGGCCCACCCGCCCATGCGGAATTTGAGGCCGTTGAAGTCTCCCGGCTCCTTGAGCTCCTTGTTGGCCCAGCCGCCCATCTGGCAGCCGGTGTTGCCGGCCGACATGCATTTCACGTTGAACTTGGCGCCGAACGCGTCGATCAGATGCGTGCCGTCGCCGTCGTAGTACCAGGCATTCTGCTGGCGCGCGTTGAGGCCGAACGGCGTCGCGCAGAACAGCGCCCAGGTCGGGTCCTTGCCGATGTAATAGTAGGTGGCGGTATGGCCCATCTCGACGGTGCCGTTCTGCACGGCGTCGAGCACCTGCAATGCGGGCACGATCTCGCCCGCCGCAAAGGGCTGGATGTGGAACTTGCCGTCGGTCGCCTCGGACACGTATTTGGCGATCGTGTCACAGCCGCCGTAGATCGTGTCGAGCGATTTCGGCCAGCTTGCGGTCAACCGCCATCGGACGGTCGGCGCCGACTGGGCGATGGCGGGCTTGGCGATGGCGGCGATCGCCGCGCCGGCGCCCGCGGCGGTGAGGAATTCACGGCGTTTCATTGCGGAATCTCCCTCTGGCTTGTGTGAGGCGGCTCGATTCGCCCACTTGCGGCCGCGCATTGGCAACGATGTTTGTCTGGCTCGCCCACGGGCAAAAACGCTGCCTCGGCGAGTTGCCGCAAGCATGGATCGCACCGCCCGTGGGCGCAATAGCGTGCGCGCCTGTCAACCATGCGCCGCACTGCCGCGGGCCTTCCTCCGCTCGCGCCCCGCGACCGCAGTGCAGCAGGAGCACGGCATGTAGCCTATACTCGCGTCGATCATTGCAGTGTAATCCCTGCCTGCCACGGACTCGAGGGCTGGCATTGTCCCACCCGGCACAAGCGGTGAGCGACCACTACGGCCGGAGCGGCCTCGGCGACAGCATCCTGGCGGCGCTCAAGGCAGCGGGAAAAGACATCGATCGTTTGACGCCCGACGATCTTGCCCCGGTCGATGAATTCCATTCGGGTCAACGCAACGCGACCGTGCGTCTGGCGCAGCTCGCGGGGATCGAGGGTTCGGAGCGCGTGCTCGATGTCGGCTGCGGCATCGGCGGACCCTCGCGCTATCTCGCCAGCAGGTTCGGCTGTCACGTCGTCGGCCTCGACCTCACGCCGGAATTCATCGCGACCGCGGAAATGCTGACCCGGCGCACCGGGCTCGCCGACAGGGCGACCTATCGTCAGGGCAACGCGCTCGACATGCCGTTCGCCGACGCGAGCTTCGATCTCGTATGGTCGCAGAATGCGGCGATGAACATCGCCGACCGCGAGCGGCTCTACGGCGAGATGCGCCGCGTGCTCAAGCCGACCGGCCGCCTCGCGATCCAGGACGTCGGGGCCGGGCCGGGCGGCGAGCCGTACTACCCGACGCCGTGGGCGAAGGACAAAAGCATCAGCTTCCTGTTTGAGCCGCAGACGACGCGCGCGACGCTCGAAGCCGTCGGCTTCCGCGTGATCGCCTGGCACGACACGACGGAGGAGGCGCTGGAGCAATATATCGCCCGCACCAAAGCCGCCGCGAGCGCAACACCGCCGCCGCTCGGCCTCCACATCATGATCGGCCCGGATTTTCCCACGGTCTCCAAGAACATGCTGCGGAACCTGGAGGAGCGGAGAATCAGCCTCATCAACGCCGTGCTCGAGCGGATTTGAGGCCGGGGCCGTTGCGGCGCCGCCGCATCGGCAGAAATAGCCTTGCCTTCATGTGGACGACGTCAGAAATTTGCTCGAAGGGTCGCGTCTGGCAATCGCTCACCTGGCCTGAAATCATCGCGGAGGAATGGAATGCGAAAATCCGCCGCTACGATCGTCGCAGGCCTGCTCGTCGTCGCGTGCGGCCTCGCGACCGGCCAATCGCAGGCGCAAAATTATCCCGACCGGCCGGTGCGCGTGATCGTGCCGTTTCCGGCCGGAGGAGTGGCAGACGCCGTCGCGCGCATCGTGGCGCAGAAGCTCGGCGAGAGCCTCGGCCAAAGCCTGGTGATCGAGAACAGGACCGGGGCGAGCGGCACGCTCGGCGCGGCCGCGGTCGCGAAATCGGCGCCGGACGGCTACACGCTCCTGATCACCACCGGCGACTTCATCACCACGCCGAGCATCATGCCGCCGATGTCCTTCGACCCGGACAAGGAACTGACTCCGATCACGATGCTGGCGGTCGCGCCGCTCCTGCTGGTGGCAAATCCCAGTTCCGGACTGGTGTCGGTGAAGGACGTCGTTACGGCCGCGAAGGCGCGTCCCGGCGAAGTCGCCTACTCGTCTCCCGGCCTCGGCACGGTCAATCATCTCGCGATCGAAGGCGTCGCCATCGAGGCGGGCATCAAGCTGCTGCACGTCCCCTACCGCGGCGGCGCGCCGGCCGCGACCGCGGTCGCGTCGGGCGATGTTTCGCTCGGCGCCGTGACGCCGTCCTCCGCGGGCGGCCTCATCCAGGCCGACAAGATCAAGGTTGTCGCCTTGATGACCAGGCAGCGTCCGTCGTTCACGCCGGACTGGCCGACGCTTGCCGAGGCGGGGTTGGATATCGACGCAGCGCTGTGGGTGGGCCTGTTCGCGCCGGCGGGGACCCCGGCCGCCATCGTCGACAAGCTGGACGCGGAGGCAGCCAAGGTGCTCAAGGCTGCGGACGTCCGCACGCAGCTCCACACCGTGGGCAGCGATGCCCTGCCGCTCAGCCAGGCGGCATTCGTGCAACGGATCAAAGCCGACACCGCGCGCTATGCCCGCGTGATCGAGAAAACCGGGTTGCGCCCGCCACGATAACGGCCCCTCGCAATCACGAACCGCGCCGCTCCAGCACCTTTGGAAATTCCCGGCTCAAGCGTTATCCTCTCGCAACAGAGCACCCACAGGAAGGGATGGACCATGCGCGCCGCGCGGCGAATCGTTGCATTCGTGTTTTTCTGCACTCTCGTCGCTCCGCTCGCGGCGCAGACCGCCGACCCGCTGCCGCGCGCCAAGCCGGAAGACGTCGGCATGTCGTCCGAGCGGCTCGCATTGATCCGCAAGGTCATCGAGTCGGAAGTCGCCCGCGATCAGCTGCCGGGCGGCGTGCTCGCGATCGCGCGCCGCGGCAAGCTCGTGCATTTCGAGGCCTACGGCTATCTCGACAAGGCGGCCGGCACGCCGATGCGGACCGACGCCATCTTCAACATCGCGTCGATGACGAAGCCGATGGTGGCGGTGGCGGCGCTGCAGCTCTACGAGCAGGGCCGCCTGCTGATGAACGATCCGGTGTCGAAATATTTTCGGAAATTCGCCGACATGCAGGTCGCGGTGATGGACGCGAAGAAGGAAACCATCGTCGACCGCGTGCCGGCGGCGCGCAAGATCACGGTGCAGGACCTCTACCGGCACACGTCGAGCCTCGTCTACGGCGGGCGCGGCACGACGGCGGTGCACAAGCTCCTGCCCGTGGGAAGCACGCAGGCCGCCGTCGCGATGACCGGCGCCGAATTCCTCGACCGCCTGAGCGGCGTGCCGCTGCTCTACCAGCCGGGCACGACCTGGGACTACGGCTTCGGCCTCGACGTGCTCGGGCTGATCGTCGAGTCGCTCTCCGAGCAGTCGCTCGACCAGTATCTCGCCGAGCAGGTGTGGAAGCCGCTCGGCATGGTCGACACGCATTTCGTGATCCCGGCCGACAAGGTGGGGCGTTACGCCAAGGCGCTGCCGATCGATCCGGAAACCGGGAAGGAGCAGTCGCTGCGCTCGTTGACGGAGCCGACGAAGTTCGCCTGCGGCGGCGGATGCACGGCCTCGACCGCGAGCGACTACATGCGCTTCGCGCTCATGCTGGCGAACAAGGGCGTTTACGGGGACAAGCGCATCCTCGCGCGCAAGACGGTCGAGTACATGACGTCGAACCAGCTCGCGCCGGACGTGAAGAACATGATCGGCGTCACCGGCGACCCGACGCGCGCCGACTACGGCTTCGGGCTCGGCGTCGCGGTGCGCACGTCGTCCGTCGCCCGCACGATGGCGTCGATCGGCAACTTCTCCTGGCCGGGCGCGAGCGGCACCAACTGGTGGGTCGACCCGAAAGAGGACCTGGTCGTGGTGTGGATGGCGCACTCGCCCGGCTCGATCCGCTGGAAATACCGGCAGATCATCGACGCGCTGGTCTACCGGTCGATCGTCGACTGAGGTCCCGCGTGTGCAGGCACCGAGGAAAAATCAGATGCGCGCGATGAAGTGTCTCCGATGCGCGGCCGTCGGCGCGGTCGTGCTGGCTGCGGCCGGCCTGCCGTCGCGCGGCCACGCCGATGCCATCCCGCCCGGATGGGACGCGAGCAACGTGGAGCCCATCGGATACAGCGGCCTCGAAAACCGCAAGGGCGCCTTCAAGATGGCCATCAAGAAGGCGGGCGGCCGCTGGTACCTCTACATGAGCCATCTGTGGCACCACGGCTGGACCATCGTGGACGTCACCGATCCGAAGGATCCGAAATTCATCAAGACCGTGCCGGGTCCCGCAAACACCTGGACGATCCAGATGACGCTGCACGACAACATCATGGTGACGGCGCTGGAAAAATCGTCGCTGGCGTGGGGCGGCGATCCCAACAAGCCGAACGAAGAAGGCGTTCTGGTCTGGGACATCAGCGACCCGATCAACCCGCGACAGCTCTCGCACTGGAAGACCGGCGCGACCGGAACGCACCGCAATTCGTATCCGGGCGGCAGGTACGCCTTTTTGTCGGCATCCGCGCCGGGCTTCAGCTCGAACATTCTGGTGATCCTCGACATCAGCGATCCGGCTAACCCTAAGGAGGCCGGCCGGTGGTGGATGCCGGGCCAGAAGGCGGGGGAGGCGAAGGCGGAAGGCCCGGAGGGATTTCATGGACCGGCCAATGTCAGCCCGGACGGCAAGATGGTGTCGATGGCCTATTCCCCGGGAGTGGTGAATCTCGACATCAGCGACCCGGCCAACCCGAAGCTGATCGGCAAGCTCACGTTCAGCCCGCCGTTCGTCGCGGTCGGCGCACCGTCGCTGCATACGGTTCTGCCGCTGTGGGACCGCAACTTGCTGTACGTGAACTCCGAGGCGATCGCGGAGCGCTGCAACGAGGCGCTCAATTTCGCCGGCCTGATCGATAACCGGACTCCGGCGCGGCCGCGCCTGATCTCGCTCTTTCCGCTGCCGGTGCCGCCGAAGGGAGCGCCGTACAAGAATTTCTGCGAGAGGGGCGGACGGTTCGGCCCGCACAACGTCAATCAGGAGATCCATCTTCCCGACGTCGAGAAACCGGGCAACCTGATCTATCTCACCTATTTCAATGCCGGGCTGCGCGTCTTCGACATCAAGGACGCGCTTCTGCCGGTGGAGACCGGCTGGTTCATCCCGCCGCAGCCGAGCCAGCGCGCCGGCCCGCTGCCGCGCGACCTCGTGACCCAGACGGAGGACGTGCTGGTCGATACGCGCGGCTACATCTACGTGACCGACAAGCAATGGGGTCTTTGGGTGCTGCGCTACACCGGGCCGGATCAACCTGCCCCGACGGATCGATGATCATCCTTCCAAGGATAACCGATATCGGCGCGTCATGCGGTGAAAGCAGGCGCCCACCATGCTCATGAAGGTGAGCCACAACACGCCCATTGCCGCGAGCTCGGTCACCTGTCCGTTCTGCCATAAGTCGAAGAGCGTCACCGCCACGAGCTCGGTTCCCGGTCCGACCAGCAGCAGCGGCAGGGCGACCGATTGCACGGTCAACAGAAAAACGAACAGCCAGCAACTCGCCAGCGCCGCGGCAATGAGAGGGACAACGACGCGGACGAAGACGCGTGACGGCCTCGCTCCCGCCGTGACGGCCGAATCCTCGAGCTCCGTGTGGATTTGCAGCACGCCCGCATAGGCATAACGCATTCCGTACGGCAGATAGCGCACCGCCGACGCGATGACGATCGAGAGCAGCGTGCCGTAGAGCGGAAGCGGCAGATTCACAAAAACGTGGAGGAACGCGACGCTCATCACGAGCGCCGGAAAAACGAGCGGCGCGGTTGCCAGCTGATCGAGAAACCAGCCACCCGGCCGTCGCCGCGCCGCGAGCCACGCGCATAACGCCGTAAAAGGTACGACCAGCGTGGCCGTGGCGGCGCCAAGCACGAGCGTATTGGCAACGGAATCGCGAAAGGACCCCGGCTCCAGGATCGCAATGTAATTTTCGAGCGTCAGGCGTCCGAATGAATCCGCAGTCAGCCCTTCGTAGAAGGGCTGCAGGGAGGTGAATACCAGCATGGCGACCGGCAGCGCAATGGCGAGGACGAAGATCAGCAACAATACGGCGGCTGCCAGATAACGCGCACGACCGAGATCGATGACGCGCGCGCGGTAATCCTTGCCAGTGATGGTCTGATATCGGTGCGCGTGGCGCGCAAGTCGCCCGTACCACGACAGCAGCAGCACGACGATCAGCAGCAGGCAGACGGAAAGTGCCGCGGCCTCACCGTGGTTCGGCGGGCTGACGACCTTGGAGCTCTGATAGATGTTGGTCGTCAGCACGGTGACGTTACCCGCAAGCCCGACCAGCGCCGGCACTTCGAACGATTCGAAGGCACGGATGAAAATGAGCAGCAGCAGAGCGGCAATGCCCGGCAGGCTCAAACGCAACGTAATGGCACAGAAGGTCGTCAGCGGACCGGCGCCGCTCATCAGCGCGGCCTCCTCGAAGGACGCTGCGGTCGACCGGAGCACCGCCGACATCAGGAAAAAGGCGAGCGGTGCAAAGCCCACGCCTTCAATCAGGATCATTCCCCACATCGAGTACACGTTGAGCGGGGGCCCACCATTGCCGACGCCGAGCACATGCTCGATCAATCCATTCACGGGGCCGCTGCGGCCGAGCAGCAACAGCCACGCGACGACATAAAGGACGTGCGGGATGCCAAGCGAGATGACGGCGCCGAGGAAGACGTAACTGCGCCCGGGCGTATTCGTCCGCTCGACGATCAACGCCTGCACGATGCCCAACGCGAGCGCGATCATCGCCGATCCGGTCGCATAGACCACGGTGTTGAGCAGACTTGCCGCGAAATAACGACTGGTGAACAGCTGGTGGTAATAGCGCAGCGTGAACTGATCGAATGAGCCGTCAAATCTGGTGGTGTGAAGGCTCGCATTGACGAGGAACAAGCTCGGCGGAATGAGAAGGATGAGCAGGATCCCCGCAAGCACTGCGACAACCGGTGAAAAGCGGAAGGGCCACCATGCGCGCGCAGGGCGATCCATCGAGAGCGTTCCCGGTTTCACGTGTTGCAGCTCCGGGTTCATAGAAGCTTCGACCCGTCATCCGTCTCAACGGAAGAGCTTTTGAAAAATCTCTTCTGAGCTGTCCGAATACTTCAGCAGCTTGTCCGGGCCGACAAAATTTTCCGGCACGCCTGCGACCTTGGGAACGACCGGTGCGAGCATCGCCGAAGGCGCGATATTCGGATCGGCCGGGAAATATTGGGCGGCCAGCAAAATCTCCTGCCCCTCCTTGGACAGGATGAAATCGACCAGAAGCAGCGCCGCATGCGGGTGGCGCGCGCCCTTGACGATGCTCATGGTTGCGGCCGTCGATGCCACCGGGTCCATGAGCTGTGAATCGACCGGCGCGCCCTTGGCTTTGCTGATCAGGGGATGGTGGGCAAAAATATTCAGCGCGATCGCATACTCGCCCGCGATCACGCGATCCACCAGCGTGCGCGCGCTGCCGGCGCCGAAGTTGACGATCATTTGCTCCTTGAGCTTCTCGAAGTAGCGCGCGGCATGGTCCTCGCCCCAGGCGAGCCGCAGGTTGGTGAGAAACAGGGCCGTGCCGCTCGCAGTGCCGATGCGCCACGCCATCTTTCCCTTCCACTGCGGGTCGAGCAGGTCCGCGTAGGTTTTGGGGACCCTGCTCGCAGGCACGAGCTTGGTGTTGTAGGCGATGCCGTAATAGCTCAAGCGCGTCGGTGTCCACAGCCCGCTGGGGTCGCGGTACCGCTCGGGATAGGCCGCGAGCGCCGGCGTGAAATAGGGCTGCACCAGTTTGGCCTGCGTGGTGAGCTCGCCCACGCCCGTGCCTTCGACCACGTCTGCCACCACGTTGTTCGCCCGTACCTCGGCGGAGATTTTTTGCGCGATATCCTCGGAGTCGGCCCGCCAGTGGGACAGCTTGATGAACGGATATTTCTTGCTGAATTTTTCCGCCAGCGGCCGCAATGCCTGATTGACGATCATGGCGGAATAGATGACGACCTGACCTTCCTTCTTTGCCCCCTCGATCAGTTTCTGCTCGCGGTCCGCGCCCTTGTAGAGAAGGATGTCCACGGCATTTTCGGCGAGTGCCATGCCCGCCGGCAGCGCGAGGCCGGCCGACAGCAGAAGGACCCGCCACAGCGGTGCGCGCACGGATGGGTCAACCACGCCTGTTCTCCCCTTCGGCCCTGATCTCGATGAGCGCATCGGCAATGCGGACGCCGCGGCCGCTCGCGCAGACGAACACCGGGTTGAGATCGATCGCCGCGAACCGTCCCTCGGTCGCGACCACGAAGTCGGAAAATCGCACACAGCAGTCCACCAGGGCATCGACGTCGCGCGGACCGGCGCCGCGAAATCCCTCCAGCAGCTTTGCCGCCTTCAGGCCGCGCAGCGCGGCCAAGACGTCCTCCGGCGCGACCGGCGGCAGCAGCACGGCTGCGTCCTTGATCACCTCGACCATGACGCCGCCAGCACCGCAGACGATCAGCGGTCCGAACTGGTCGTCATAGCTCATGCCGAGGACGAACTCCGTACCGTCCTCGACCATCTCCTGCACAAGGATGCCGTCGATGACCGCTTGCGGGCAGTGCCGCGCCGCGTTCGCCAGGACGTTTCGCGCCGCCGCTTCAACCTCGGACGCCGTGCGCGCGCCCAGATGCACGCCGCCGACGTCGGATTTATGCGGAATATCCGCCGACTGTATCTTGAGCGCCACCGCCCCGCCGATCTCGGCCGCGATGCGGACGGCGTCCGCGGGGTCCCGCGCCAGCGCTTCACGCGTCACGGGCAAACCCGCAATGCCGAGAATTTTCTTGCTTTCGGCCTCGGTCAGAAGGCGGCGCGCGGGAAGATCGACATGGTCGCGACGCGCGGGGCCGGGCGCCACCTCCCGACCACGCGCCTCGGCCTTGCGGCGAAACGCGGCATAGTCGACGAGATGGCGAACGGCCTGTAGGCCGCGCGTCAAGTCCTCGAGCAGGGGAAGACCGCGGGCGCGCGAGAATCCGCGCCAATGTCCGGTCAAGCTGCTCGACATGAAGGAGATGATCACCAGTGGCTTGCGCCTGCCGGCGACGGCGTCCGCCATCGGCTCGATGAGATCACGGTGTCCGGGCCAGCAATCCGTCCGCATGCCGAGCACGAGCCCGATCACATCGACGTCGTCATCTTGCTGCAGGGCCTCGATCACCGCGCGGATGTTTCCGTCCTTGCGCAGGCGCGGCAGCCCGACGGTATCGACTGGATTGCCGAAGGCGCGCTCGACGCCAAGGATCGTCTGCAGGCGGCGGTTCGTGGTCGCGGCGAGCGGAGGAAAGCGCAGGCCCGCCGCGTCTCCGACGTCTCCGATCAGCGATGTCGCGCCGCCCGACACTGTCATCATGACCACGCGGTCGCCGTGCGGCAGCGGCGCGAGGTCGAAGAGCGCAGCCGTCTCGACGAGTGCGTCGATGCTGTCGACCAAAGCGACGCCGTTCTGGCGAAACAGCGCGGCGAACGCCTCGTGCCGGCCGGCCAGCGTTCCGGTATGCGCCAGCGTCGCGCGCTGGCCCAGCTCACTGCGTCCGAGCTTGAGGACGACAAGCGGCTTGCGCCGCGCGGCGTGCTCTACGGCGGCGCGGAAACGCCGACCGTCCTTGGTCCCCTCCATGATGCAACAGATCACCGTGGTCGCCGGGTCGTCGGCCAGGAACGCGACGTAATCGGCCATGTCCACGACCGCTTCGTTGCCGCTCGACACGAGATAATTGAGGCCGATGCCGCGGTTGCGCGTCAATTCGGCGATGGCATTGAGAAGGCCGCCGCTCTGCGAGACGACCGAGATGCCTCCGCTCACGGCCGGCGCGGGAATGTCCGTCATGGTGGCGGCGAAGCGGTAGTGCAGGCTCGCGATGCCCATGCAGTTCGGGCCCGCGACCGCCATGTTGGCGCAGCGCGCAAGCGCCTCGAGCTTTCGCTGTCGGTCCCGCCCCTCGTCGGTTGCGGCGTCGGCAAAGCCTTCGGAGATGACGAAGGCGGCGGGGACGCCGATGTCGCGGGCCTCGGCAAGGACGCCGAGCACGGCATCGGCCGGCACCGATACGACCACGCAATCGGGAACGTCCGGCAAATCCTTCAGCGACCTGTAGCACTTGATCCCGCCGATCGCGGAACGGTTGGGATTGACCGGCCAGATCGGGTGATCGAAGTTTTGCGCTTGACCGGATTCAAGGATCTTGGCGCCCACCCCACCTTCGGAGACTCCGACCAGCGCTATCGCTCGCGGCCGCAGCAGCGCCTCGATCGGCCGTGGGCGCATCGTGTCGCGCATGACGGCCCGCCGCGCTCAATCGACGATGCGGAAGCGGGGCAGCGTGAATCCTTCGGCCGGGTGATCCTCATAGACCACTTCCACGTTTTGCCCGACGTCGTAGACGTCTTTCGGCTGCTTGTCTCCCACCAGCGTGGAAGACACCAGCGGCCCCTCCTCAAGCTCGATCAGTGCATAGGTATACGGGATGTCGTTCTTGAAGCCCGGATGGAACGCGGCGTGATGGCGATTGAAGGCGAAGAGCTTGCCGCGGCCGCTCGCCTCCTCCCAAGCCATGTTCTCCGCAAACGGCGCGTTGTCGTGATTGAGGCAATAGGCCTTGGGCCAATACGCGGCGCCGCAAGTGCGGCATCGCCAGAGCAGGAACTTGTGCCGCTTGAGCCCCTCCCAAAACGCCGCATTGTCCTGATCGACGTTGGGGAGCGGTTTGTTCCACGGCTCCTGGCTGACGATCACCTTTGCGTCGCTCATGGATGTCGCCCCAATAAGGTGCAGGTGTGGATCGAGCACATGCCGGGAGACAGCAGCTCTCCCCCATGTCCGGTCGCCAACACGACGTTGCAATCCTCGACCTGACGTTCGCCCGCCTCGCCGCGCAGTTGGCGGATCGCTTCCGCCATGCCGGTCAGGTCGCCGAGGTGATAACAGGAGAGCAGGCCGCCGCCGGTATTCACCGGGATGCTGCCGCCGGGCCCGGTCGCGCCGCTCTCGACGAACGCCCCGCCCTCGCCCTTCTTGCACCAGCCGTAGTCTTCGAGCTGAAAGAGGACCTCGGCGGTGAAACAGTCATAGAGCTGCGCGCAATCGACATTGTCGAGCTCGAGCCCGGCCTGGCCGAACGCCTGTTTCTTGGCGCGCTGAACCGCCATGTGAGTGAAATTCTTTTTTTCCCACCACAGCTCGGAGGACACTTCGTCAAAACCCTGGCCGACGACATAGACGGGCGGCTTCGGACGATCCTTGGCCCGGTCGGCGGTGGTGAGGATGAAGGCGATGCCGCCATCCGATACGAGACTGATATCGAGCAGATGATAGGGCTCGGCCACCAGCGGCGAATTCTGGTGGTCATCGATGGTGATCGGGCGGCCGTGCATCTTGGCCTCCGGATTCCTGCAGGCCCAGGCGCGTTGCGCGACCGAGATCGCGCCGAGCTGCCGACTGGTCGTGCCGTAGACCGCCATGTGGCGGGCTGCCATCCAGGAGTGGTGGCTGACCGCGCGCAGGTCGCCCAACGCTTTTCCCCAGTAGCCGGCCTTCTCCACATGCGCCATGCCACGATGTCCGTGCTTGCGCGATTCCTGCGTCTGCGACCAGTCGGTCACCGCGCCCATGAGGCAGACATAGTCGGCAATGCCGCGATCGAGAAACGACAGCGCCGTCGCGATGCCGAGGCCGGCGAGCGCGCCGCCGCGGCCGGTCGTGAAATAGAAGCCATTGTGGAGCCCAAGCACGCGCGAATAGGCATCCGTGTAACTTGCGCGGTCGCCGCCGCCGCCGCTCCGCCGCAGGTCGATGGCGCCGCCGATGTCCTTGCGCGCGAGGCCGGCGTCTTCGATCGCGCGGCGTGCCGCCTCCGCCGCGACCATGCGCTCGGAACGATCCGGCTGCGGCCCCGCGACAACCCCAAGGCCGACGATCGCATACTTTCCAGACGACGGGTGTTTGGCCACGATCATTCTCCTCGCACAACGCTACGCGGTCCGGGCGGGCCGGTCGCCGCTTCCGGCCGGGGGCCGCGAGATTTTGGCCGAGGCACGCGGATGGACACCCGATCCCGGCCCTTGCGGCAGCCGGAGCATGCCGTCCTCGACCTCGATGCCGTCGAACGGATCGTCGAGCAGCCGGTCGAATTCCCCCAGTTCGCAGGCATAGTCGACGCCCGGGAGCGCGCACGCAAGATGCAAGGCCTGGACGGCGAGCAACCGGCTGCCAACCGCGGCGCCCAGCCGGTATTTGACCTGCCCCGCCTCGCACAGCCGGGCAGCCGCAAGCGTGTTTCGCAGGCCGCCGAGTTTTGGGACTTTGAGGCTCACCGCATCGATCATCCGCTGTGACACGAGCGCGAAGATCTCATGCAGCGATCCGGCGGCCTCATCCGCCTCGACCGTCACCGATACCGTGCGCGTCACCAGCGCGAGCCCGGCGAGGTCAGCGGTGGGGACCGGCTGCTCGACCAGGTCGATGCGGTGCTCCGCCATGCGGTTGAGGGCCGTGATGGCAGCCTTGGGCGAGTAGGATTGGTTCGCGTCAATCGTCAAGTGGATGCCGTCGCCGACCTGACGACGGACGGCTGCGACGCGGGCCACGTCTTCCTCGACATCCCCGTCGACCTTGATCTTGAGATAACGGTAGCCGCGATCGACGAGCTTTTGCGCCTGCGCGGCCATCTCCTGCGGCGCCTTGATGGCGAGGATGCGCAGGATCGGCACCGCGTCGCGCACCGGCCCGCCGAACAAGACATTCAACGGCACGCCGAGCGAGCGCGCCAGCAGGTCGTGCAGCGCGCAATCGACCGCCGCCTTGGCCTGCGGAGCGCCGCGAACGATCCGGTCGAGGTCGATGAGGATCGCTTCAATGCGACGCGGGTCGCCGCCGATGACGCGTGACCGAAAGAGCTCGAGCTCGGCCTTGAGCGATCCCTGGGTCGAGCCCATGTGGGGAACGGCCGCGGCGTAGCCGAAGCCTTCGACCCCGTCGTCCGTCGCGATGCGGACGATATGTCCCTCGCAGACCGGACTGGCGCCCAACGCGAAACGCCAGCTGGGATCCTCCTTGCGCATCGTGCACGGCTGAATGTCGAAGTCTTGAACGATCATCGAGGCTCTCTCTTGAACCGCCGACCTCATTTGCCGGGCAATGTTAATCGGGGCATGCGGACTATGCCACAGGCGGAGATTCGATAACTCCGGCCCGGCGTGCCTGCGGCATTCGCGCTTGTCTTTGCCGGTCCGCCCTCGGTAGCGCCCCCTCGTGCGCTGGACTAAGCTTCGGTCGCACTTGCTGGGCCCTTCCCCGAGATCCGCACGGAGCAAGCCATGACAACCAGGTTGCGTATTCGCCGTCTCGCCGCCGGCGCGATTGCCGCCGGCCTCCTCTTCGCCATCGCGCCGGACGCGCGCGCGCAGGACAAGGTCATCAAGATCGGCGCGCTGCTCCCGATGTCGGGGCCCGGCTCGTATTTCGGCGCGCAGGACAGGCAGGGCATCGAGCTCGCGCTCGAGCAGATCAACAAGACCGGCGTCAACGGCTACAAGCTCGAGGTGAAGTACGAGGATTCGGCCTGCAGCCCGCTGCCGGCGACGCAGGCCGCGAAGCGCCTGCTCGAGCAGTACAAGCCCGACGTCGTCATCGGCGAGGAGTGCTCCGACGCCACCCTCGCCGTCATGCCGGTGATGGAAGAGGCGAAGGTGCCGCTGCTCAACGCCGGCTCATCCTCGATCAAGATCACCGAGCCGGGCAATCCCTGGACCTTCCGCATCATGCCGAACGAGGTGATGCAGGGCGTCGACATCGCGACCAACGCCTCCAAGCGCCTCAACGCGAAGACCGCGGTGCTGCTCTACGAGAACACCAATGCGGGCATCGGCAACGCCAAAGTGTTCAACGAGACCTTCACCAAGCTCGGCGGCAAGATCCTTGCCGACATCGGCTTCGGCCGCGACGTCAACGATTTCACCTCGATCGCGACCCGCATCGCGGGGCTCGGGCCGGTCGACGTGATCCCGACCTACACGCTCGAAGGCCAGGGCCTCAAGATCACCCAGGCGCTCGCGCAGGCGGGCGTGACCAAGGGCGGCGGCGGCCACGCGATCCAGCTCGGCACCATCTGGCTGCCCTTCGGCTTCGAGCAGAAGGCCGGCAAGGCGGCGCTCGGCTACGTCCGCATCGTGCAGTTCGATCCGACCGACCAGCGGCCGGTGGTGCGCGACTTCATCACCGCCTTCAAGGCGAAGTACAATCTTGATCCCACGCACCTGCACGCGCACGCCTACGACCAGATCATGCTCATCGCCGACGTGATCAAGCGCGGCGCCAAGGACGCGCAGTCGATCCGCGACGGGCTCGCGGCGACCAAGAACTTCTCCGGCGTGACCGGCAGCGCCGAGTTCGACAAGACCAACCAGAACACCAAGATGGACACGGTCCACTACATGGAGACCCTGCCCGACCTGTCGTGGAAGGCGCTGAAGTGGAACTGAGCGGCCGATGACGGTCGTTCTGCAGCAGGGCATCAACGGCGTCGTCCTGGGGAGCCTCTACGTCCTGGTGGCGTTGGGGCTCACCCTGGTCTACGGCGTGCTCGTGCAGATCAACTTCGCGCACGCCGACATCGTGACGCTCGGCGCGTTCTCGGCCTATTTCTTCATGCATGGAGCGGGCGGCGGCTACATCCCGAGCATCGGGGTGGCGCTCGTCGTCGGCGGCGCACTGGGCTGGCTGATGAACGCCGCGGTCTTCGCGCCCTTGCGCGAGAAGGGCAACGAACTCCTGCCGCTGATCGCGACCATCGGCGTCTCGGTGATGATGGAGAACGCCATGCTGGCGTGGTTCGGGCCGATCCCCTATGCGTTCGACTCGCCCTACAGCAACGACGTGATCCGCTTCGCCGGAGTGTTCATCACGCAGCAGAACGTGCTCATCATCGCGGTCTCGATCGC
>WNFA01002332.1_pt1 | contig 17006 bp, 14 predicted proteins | sample 5400481 | NCBI WGS metagenome assembly WNFA01 (sample SAMN13153340, study PRJNA577476) | soil metagenome | isolation source: 120 cm saprolite under Douglas fir tree site 2 hole 1 replicate 2 | place: USA:California | collected 2015-04-18
TGCCAGATGATCTACAGGCTGGCCTCGATTCTCTACTCTGATGGCAAATCTGACCACCTGAAGGTACACGGTAAATCGCGTTCCTACAAAACGGGCAACCGTGTACCTTTAGGTATAAATTGCCCGGCGGATGCAATAGATTGGGTCCGTACAATACCATACGAGCAACCGTGTACCTTTAGGTATCGCGTCCGCCGGGCAATTTATTGCCCAAGGGGATTTGTTGACATTTCTAGTGAGCAGCTATGCTACTATTCTGCCGCAATTTCGCTTCAAATGGAGAGGGTTTAACCTTGTTGTCCGCGTTATCTGCTGTGTGTCCCTGTGCTGCCTGAGAAAGTACTGCGCCCACGGAGAAGCCAACACGCTTGCGTGCAGGGATAATAATCTGATCTCCTCCGCGAATAGACTTGACCCGCCTTGGAGCGACATTACGTAGATTCCAAGTGCCAAAGCCCATCAAGCGTACCTCGTAGCCTTTGGCGACACCTTCACGAACAACCTCAGTAAATGCATCAATAACTTTGCTGGTCTCTTTCAGATTCATACCGGCCTTGGCGGCGATTTGGTGAATCAACTCATCCTTACCAACAACCACATGCCCTTTATCGGATGAATTTGTTCTCATCAGAATTGTTACTCCTCACAAGTGTAGTGCAGAGGAGAATGGTCCCTCTGCATATATTTTCAACGCGCCCTGGTTGCCTGTGGAGTATCGTCTCATTTTGGATCACAGACACTATATATCAGAGTTACGCGCTGCCATTGTGTTACCTTCCAATTCCACTATACCGAGTTCCACCAAATACCCCCTGCTAGGTCTCGTTCCGGCTTTTGCCCTTCGGACAATAGGCCGACCTTTATCTACGTTTCGAAGGGGCTGGGGATGGAAGTCTCCTGTGGGGATGTCTTGGGCTTCGTGACGAACAATATGCCGCGCAGTCCGCCTTGTATTCTCTCTTTCCGTCCGTGTTACAATGGTGACATTCTGAGAAAAGTGGGGGGATGAAACTATGCGGCCAGAAGGTCGTTCCATGCGAGAAGCTATTCTGGATGCTGCCGTGCAATTATTTGCGGAGTATGGCTATCATGCTGCTCCGCTGCGTGATATTGCCCGCATAGCGGGTATTCAAGCGGCAAGTATCTATTATCATTATCCTAGCAAGCAGGCATTGCTCGTTGAAATTATGGAAACGTATATGCAGCTCCTGAACAACAGTACTGAGCGAATTATGCGTGAATATACTGATCCACTGCAACAGCTCCATGAGGTAATTGCTAACCATATCCGCATGCATACCACCTACAAAGCGGAATTCTTTATTATTGATACAGAAATACGCTCCCTTGAAGAAGAGAGCCGCCCTTCTATTTTATCCCTACGTCACAAATATGAAACCCTACTACAAGACATTCTGCACGCTGGCATGGAGCAAGGTATCTTTCACCCCTGTAATGTAAAGATCACATCGTATGCCATTATCGCCATGTGCACTCAGGTCGCGAGCTGGTTTCGTTCCGATGGACGACTCAGCGTGCAACAAGTGATTGCCATCTATCGTCAACTCATCACAGAGAGCGTCTATAGTTGCCGTAGTACTCATGATGCTCGATAGTTCCCTATTCGACGTCACCGCTTTCCCCAAACTGCATATTGTAAGCATCCTCCTCTTCTGGACTGACTGCTAGGAGGCTGTTGAGTTCCTCGAACTCCCCTGCGACCCCCGGGCTGGTTTGCTTTTTATTTCGCATATTGTAGTGTCGAATAGCATGGCAGTTGGCACACAAGACCATGCACTTGTTGATTTCTTTTTTGATTCTATCCAGACTAATCCCGCGACGGGCTGCATCACTAATGTTAAACACCTTGTCCTCTGAGTTTAGGTGGTGAAAATGTAGCGTCGCCGGATGTTGCTGACCGCAATCTACACAGCACAGTTGACTTTTGATATTCTGGACGTACTCGTAGATAGCCGCCTTTCTCTCGTACATCCTGGCGAGCCGCTTCGCCCTGTGGCGTTGGTGCCAGCTACGCTGATAGTTTCGCTGGTATTCCTTCCACTCCTCGGACTGATATCGGCTTCTGTCTTTGAAGGGCATCAGTTTCCTCCAACTAGCATGGTAAAAACCTCGGGGTGATCAAGCACAAATCCAACAACAATTTGCTATTACTATTAATGGGGATATGTAAAAGCTTGTAAGTACTAGTTTTTACCTGTTAATGCTAGTATACATGGTTTTTTCTCTATCTGTCAAGGCGCATTGACGTGGATTTGTGTCTTGGCTTATAATTACCAGAAAAATGGGGTGCTGCCGTGAGTGATAAAGATTTTCTCTCAGTCGAAGAGGTAGCGAAACGTCTTGGCTTAAAAGAAGAAACCATACGTACTTATATCCGTGGAGGATCGCTGAACGCATACCGCTTTGGGAATGTTCTTCGTGTCCGTGTCGATGATTTTGAGAAGTTTGTGGAAGAGCGAAAAATCAGGAGAGACGAGGACAAGTAATTTTCTGGAAAATTATCATGCCGTGTATTGGCATCTTGTCAATGTCTTGGCAGCATGTTATAATCGCAACATGCTTACGATGCTGTAAGCTGATAATGATCGGGCGTAGCCAAGCGGTAAGGCAGCGGTCTTTGGAACCGCCATTTCCCAGGTTCGAATCCTGGCGCCCGAGCCAGCTACTTTTGGTGTAACCGTCACAGGCGTTGTCCTGGTAAGCCCTGGAATAAGCGATGGGTATCGCAGTCCAGGCTGAAACGAGGTGGTTACCAGCGAATCCCCTTGAATCTCAAGTAGCGAGAAAAGGGTTTTTAGCGTCAACGATGGACACATATGCGACCGTGGTGCTTGCGGCAGGTAAGGGTACTCGGATGCGTTCGGCACTGCCTAAGGTGCTTCACCCTTTAGCAGGGGTGCCGTTACTGGCGCATGTATTGAAAGCGGTCGAAGCCATACCATCCTCCTCTGCGCTTGTTCCACTGGCGACACGAACTACTACCCACAGACCCATTGTCGTACTCGGGCATGAATCCGGGCAGGTTATGGCTGTTTTTAGCGGCCGCTGCAGCTATGCTATACAAGAAGAGCAGCTCGGCACCGGTCATGCGACACTTGCAGCGCGCGATGCCGTCGACGCGCTCGAACCGCTGCCGCAAACGGTGCTGGTCTGCTATGGTGACACGCCTCTCATCAGCAGCGAGGTGCTGGCGCGCGTGCTGGCTGAGCACCTGGCACGCCAGGCGACCGTGACATTCCTCACGGCAATCACGGATCAGCCAAGCGATTTTGGCCGCGTGGTACGCGATACCGATGGGCGAGTGCGCGAGATCGTCGAGATGAAACGCGCAACCGAAGAGCAGAAGAATATCCGGGAAATCAACTCGGGCGTGTACTGTTTTGAGCGTTCCTGGCTGTGGCCGGCGCTGCAGAAATTGCCGCGCAATGCCGTGGGCGAGTATTACTTGACGGACCTGGTCGCTATAGCCAGCTCCCAGGGACATCTAATTGCGACCGTCAAGGGGGCATACGACGAGACGATTGGTATCAATGACCGTGTGCAGCTGGCGGCTGCCGAGCAGGTACTGCGCCGCCGCATCCTGGAGCGTCACATGTATGCAGGAGTAACAATTACTGATCCTGCTACAACTTATATTGATGATGAGGTCGTGATCGGTACCGATACGGTTATTCTGCCTGGTACAATGATTACAGGCAAGACTCGCATAGGCTCTGAGTGCCGCATCGGGCCAGGTACAACCATTGACCGATCAACTATAGGCGATCGCTGCGTCGTGCGCAGTTCGGCGCTGGAAGAAACTACTTTTGAAGACGACGTGAGCATGGGCCCCTTCAGCCACTGCCGCCCGGGAGCGCACCTGGCACATGGCGTGCGCATGGGCAACTTCGCGGAAGTGAAAAACTCGTATATCGGCGCTGAGACGGATATGCACCACTTCAGCTATGCAGGCGATGCCACCATAGGTGAGCATGTAAATATCGGCGCGGGCGTCGTTACCGTTAATTATGACGGAAAGCTGAAGCACAGAACAATCATCGGCAAGGGAGCGTTTATTGGCTGTGATACGATGTTGATCGCTCCTGTAGAGGTGGGCGATGGCGCCATCACGGGCGCTGGCGCGGTAGTAAACAGAGATGTTCCGGCGGGTGTGCTAGTGGTAGGTGTTCCGGCGCGTGTACTACGTAAGGTTCAAATTGCGGAGAACTCTATGGCAGAGGACAATAAAAAGGAGTGAGGCCACTATGGACGGCCCTGGCCTAGCTATGGGGGCGACCTTCGCGGTTGCCCGTGCCGCAGCCGCTTTTCAATTCGATGCACAAGCCTGGTTACAACTCGCAATATTAATTATCAGCCTGATCTTGACCGCAGTGGCTTCGGCTACAGAGACGGCGCTTACCTCTGTCAGCCGTATTAAACTCAGGAACCTGGCGGGAGAAGGCGATAAAAAAGCGCTCGAGCTCGAGCGCTTGCTCGCCCAGCCAAACACCTTCCTCTCGACCATCCTGGTCGTTAACAGCGTGGCAGTGATCGTTGCTTCCAGTATGGCAACCGTGCTGGCTCTGCGCATCTCCTCTACCCTTGGCGAACTTATCTCCTCGATTGTCACCTCCCTGGTCGTGTTGATTTTCTGCGAGATTACCCCGAAGACGGCCGCGCTGCAGAATCCAATGCGCGTGGCTCGTGCAATGGTGAAACCTGTACAGGGCGCTGCCTGGCTTTTGCGCCCAGTTGTGTGGTCGCTGGGGGTGATTACCACCTTCCTGGTACGCCTGCTGGGGGGACAGGTGAAGCATCGTGGCCCGTTTGTGACAGAGGAAGAGCTGCGCCTGCTGGTGACCGTCGGCGAAGAGGAAGGTGTGCTCGAAGAGGAAGAGACGGAGATGATCCACAGCATCTTCGAGTTCGCCGATACGACGGTGCGCGAGGTAATGATACCGCGCATCGATATGGTGACCCTGGAAAGCGATGCAACCGTCGATGAGGCGGTAGACCTGGCGCTGCAAGGGGGGTTTTCGCGCATCCCAGTTTACGAGGAGAATATCGATAATATTATCGGTGTACTCTATACGAAGGATATGCTCAAGCAGTTACGCGAGGGACATAATACCGTGGCCATACGCGGCCTGGTACGACCGGCGTACTTCGTGCCGGAGACGAAGAAGCTGGATGACCTGCTGCGCGAGATTCGCCAGAAGCGTGTGCATATGGTGATCGTCGTTGACGAGTACGGCTCGGTGGCCGGGCTGGTGACGATCGAAGACCTGGTCGAAGAGATTGTCGGCGACATCCAGGACGAGTTCGACCGTGAAGAGAAGCTGTATGAGCGCATCAGCGATGATGAGTATATCTTCGATGCCAAGATCAGTATCGATGAATTCAATGACGTGATGGGTACAGAACTGGATGACGAGGACTACGAGACGCTGGGCGGTCTCATGTATGCCCTGCTCGATAAGATTCCCAACGTGAACGATACCATCACCTTTGAAGGCCTGACGTTCACAGTCCTGACCACGCGGGGGCGCAGGATCACCAAGGTGCGGGTGGAACGGAAGCCAGTGCATAATGATAAGCCAGGCGAGCAGGCTGAGAAAAGCTTCGGCCCATTGCTCCTGCCTCCACCAGAGCCGCGCAAAGACGATCTAAACCAGGAAGAGGATAGGGCCAGGCCGGAGCAGCCTTCGCGTTACAGGGCCAGGGAGGCGTAAGCCATGAGCTCGCAACTTCCTGCTTTACCCGGCACAGTGCGCGTCGTTGAGGTAGGCCCGCGCGATGGCTTGCAGAATGAGAAAGCGCTGATCCCCACCGAACAGAAGATAGCCTTTATTCGCCTTCTTGCCGGGTCCGGCCTCGCCGTTATCGAAGCTACTTCCTTTGTCAGCCCACGAGCCATTCCACAGTTGAGTGATGCGGGCGCAGTCATGGCTGGCCTGTCGCAAGATGGTAGGGTCCAGTATCCCGTGCTGGTTCCCAACCTCAAAGGGATGGAGCGTGCGCTGGCCGCTGGGGTGCGCGCTATCGCCGTGTTTACGGCTGCCAGCGAAAGTTTTACGCGCCATAACATCAACGCCACCATCGCGGAGAGCCTGGCAAACTTTCGTCCTGTAGTCGCGCTGGCACGGCAGGAAGGAGTGACCGTACGAGGTTACATCTCGACCGTCTTTGGTTGTCCTTATGAAGGAGCCGTGGCGCCACGGCAGGTGCTCTCAGTAGCGCAGGCGCTGCTGGAGATGGGCATTGGCGAGCTTTCGCTTGGCGATACCATTGGTGTAGCGACGCCCAACCAGGTTGTAGATGTGCTTGGTCTGCTGCTGACCGAGGGCGCGATTCCTGTCGAACGCCTGGCGGTTCACTTCCACGATACGCGCGGTACGGCGCTCGCCAACGTGCTGATGGCGCTCCAGTTGGGGATCAGTATTGTCGACTCCTCGGCGGGCGGATTGGGAGGCTGCCCCTATGCGCCCGGCGCCGCGGGCAACCTGGCGACCGAAGACCTGCTTTATATGCTGCATGGGATGGGCATCCACACGGGCGTGGACCTGGAAAAGGTAGTCGCCGCCACGCGCTTTATCGCTCCCCTGCTGGGGCATGTTCCAACAAGCAAGTATTACCAGGCAGCGATGTCCGCGTGTTGAATGTTGTTTGGCGTCGTGGGCTCCCGACGTATCGTGCCCTATAGGCATCAAGAGAACAGAGTACTATGAGGGCGTAGGTCCCCGATTCATCGTGGGACCGCGATTTATCGCGCGGGGGCCGGTGAGGGCGTGTAGCCAACGACATACTCCCCGCGTGGCCCGGAGTACCATGGGGCGTAGTTGCGCGATTTATCGCGCGGGGGCCGGTGAGAGGCCATCAAGCGTTTTCCACTCTACCCCTGGCGCAATGAATTGCGCGCCTACGCATCTCGATGTGACGTCTATGGTTCCCGATGCATCGGACCCCTACACATTGATTCAAGCCGCGGCGGGGAAGAGGGAAAATTCGAGCGCCAACTGGTTCTCCGCCGTGGGCTGCGCCTGCACGAGGCTGCCCTGCGACGAGCCTGTTGACGTGGTTTTATGCGTCTCCAGGTAGCGAATTGCTGCTACCACCTGTGTATCACCACTTTTCAGAATTTGTTGCTCTGCCAGGTGTCCTGCATTCTCATCCTCCGGCGTGATAGGAGCAATTTTTGCATTCAGCACCACCTGGATATTGGGAGAGATGCCGAGATTGCGTATGAAATGCCCTTTGGGAGTCAGCCATTCGCGGGTACCGAGGAGAATGGCCGAGCCGTCGGAGAGAGAGAATTCCTCAAGTACGGTCCCTGTACCGAACGTCTTCTCGCCCATGATGATGCCCCGGTTGTCATCCTGCAGCGCGCCCGAGACTATTTCGGCTGCGCTGGCAGTATTGTTATTGACCAGCACGACGATGGGGATGCTTGTGTTGACAGGATCTCCGTTTACCGGGTAGGGAGTACGCTGCCCCTTGCTGTCCTGCTCCAACAGGACGTTCCCATGGGCAATGAATTCGCTGGCCGTATCGACTGCTTCCTGGAGATAGCCGCCGGGGTCATCACGCAGGTCGAGAATGATGCCTGTGGCTCCCAATTTTTGCGCCTGGTTCAGGGTTGTTTTGAGCTGGTCAGACACGCCGCTGGCGAATTGAACGATTTGAATATGTGCGATGTGGTCCTCGGAGATATAGTGCAAGATGACATTTGGCACCGTGATTTGCTCCCGTACCACTTTAATGACCAGCGTCTGCTGGGTCGAGGGACGCCGCACAGTAATGGACACACTGGTGCCTGATTTTCCTTGAATAAGGGAGCTGACGGCATCTATGTCTTTGCCGACGACGCTGTGACCATCGACGGCCAGCAGGATGTCTCCACGCTTAAAACCGGCTTTTTCCGCGGGCGCACCAGGGATGGTAGAGGTAATGATGAGCTGTTTCGTCGTCGGGTCCTGGCGCAGGTAGATACCGATGCCCGTGAAGATGCCGCTCAACTGCTGGTTTTCAGATCGAACGTCCGCAGGTGTGAGGAAACGAGTATGACCTGTATCGTGTAGCACATCCAGCATAGCACGAATAGACTGGTAAGACATTTGCTGGTAGTTGACCGCTTTGCGATCCACGTAGTTCTGATCTATGTCGCTCCACGCTTGCTGGATCAGGTTGGCGTAAGATTGTGATTGGTTGCTGGATATAAATGTATTGGTAAAGCCCTGGCGGCCAAACCATCCACCCAGGAAGGCAATAACCAGCAGTACAATGGTCACTACGCCCTGCGCAAAAGCTCGCCTGTAGCGATGATTGGGCGCAGGGTAAGGCCCTTGCCCGGATGCTTGATGCCGCATGAAGGCATTGTTGTCCAATCTCTCTACTGGAGGAGGCGGATTGAAGTCATCAGGGGCCGGATGCTGGCGTAATGACGGATTACTGTTATTTTGCTCGGGTTCTTCATACCAGCGCGGATCGTCATAACTACTCACTGATCACCTCCCATAGAATCTCCGTTCTGGGTACTCATCTCTTGCGCAAGGGATGAGAGGAAAGAACGCCGCCCGCAGGCGGGGGTGTTTTGAACGGACACCCAAACCGTAAGGCACCCTTGCGGGTGTACTAGCGTTCCCCTCGGCAAGGATACCAGGCGGGATCTGTACTCCTCACTGCAACTACCCACTGTCACTGGTTAAAGGAGCACTCCTAGAGCCTGGAACTGGGGCAGCATTCCAAGGTAGGTGCTTGACCGCTCCCTGGTATCGTAGCACGCTCAACGCACAAGATGACGCACACTAGCTCGGCTTCTTGTGCTCACGTACACAGCCTGGTCAAGTGAAACTTGCAACAGCCTCGGCTACAGCGCCGAACAGTTTACAAGTCTATCCCCTTCTAGGGGATTGGGTCCTTGACGTTACGTGAATGGCGTTTCATTAAATCACCCCAATAAAAGTCCTTCTCAGAGGATTGTATTAATCCTTATCGTACTTGTATTTCCATATAAAAGTCAACCAACGATCCGATACCTGGCAATGAAAGAAAGAGGGTGTAGTTTCAGGTAACTACACCCCCAGATTTTCTGTCCAGGCTCGCTGGGAGCAAAGATACTGACAAGCCACCGCCTTCCTCTACCCGCGAACGAGAGGCTAGCCGTCCTTTGAAGGGCCGGCTGCATTCACACTCTCCGGGGTATGGACAGGCGTAGAAGGAGTGACAGCGTTATTCGTGGTTGCCGGGGCCTTGCCAGTAGAGGGAGGATTCTGTTTCTTAGGCGACTCTGAACTGGAGGCGCGGGAAACGATCATTGACATGATCTTCCCTTCCATGAGAGGAGGGCGCTCGATGACAACAGATCCCTTCAGCGCCTCTGCAATTCCGTCCAGCAATCTTCGACCAATATCCGGGTGGCGCATTTCTGCCCCGCGGAACTGTACACTGACTTTTACTTTATCGCCTTCGGCCAGAAAATCTTGAATCTTGCGCGTCATCCACCCTATATCGTGCTCATCCGTGCGCGGGTGAAGGCGAACTTCTTTCAGCGTAGTTGTCTTCTGATTCTTACGCGCTTCGTTCTCTTTTTTTGCTTGCTCGTACTTAAACTTACCATAGTCCATCAACTTACAGACCGGCGGTACGGCATTGGGCGATATCTCGACCAGGTCAAGGTTCCGTTCACGGGCGATATCAAGCGCACGCGGGGGCGGCATTACTCCGATCATCTCCCCGTTTTCATCGATTAAGCGTATCTCACGCGCACGAATGCGCTCGTTGATCCGTGTTTCACGCGCACGATCGTTCCCCCGAAAATCCCTGTTAATAGGCTGGACCTCCCTTTTGGTAAAAACTGGTATAACTTCTGCTGCAGGCTCTATAGAGCCTGATAGAGTGTAGCATACATATATGAGCAAGTCAATTGATTTTTCATTTTACCCCTGCTCCCTCCGAGGCAGCGCCTTAAGCCATTGTCTCACTTCTGAAGACATGCGATGGCCTATCTTCGAGAAGATTGCCAGGCTGTCCAGGCCCTGCAGCATCCCACTGATCTGTTCCGGGTCTCCCTGCTGGCGAGCCAGTGCCAGCCCTTCCCATCCATACTTCTCCGCCCGCACATAGTCCCCGCGATGGGTGGCTACCGCCCCTAGATTCATCAGCAGGTGACCAATCTGCTCACCATCCCCACGTTGGCGAGCCAGAACCAGGCCTTCTTGCAGCAGCGCTTCCGCCTGCACATAGTCTCCTTGCCGCTCGGCTATTTTCCCCAGGTTCAGTAAGACCACCGCCAGGCCAACTCCATCCTGCTCAGACCTGGTAGCATCCTCCGCCCGCTTGAGATGGGCCTCGGCCTGTGCATAGAGTCCACGGGCATCGAGAAAGCGAAAAAAAGCATTCACCATACGCAGCAGGTCTGTGTATAGCCCGCGCGCGAAGGCTACTTCTAGCGCTGCAAATACATTGGCTGTTTCCGGCTCGAGTGCCTCGTAATCCTTCGCGTTTGCCTCCACATAACCGGCAAAATATGCAGTCATACGCGCGAAGGCTCCGGGATCCGCCAGTTGGGCCCTGGCATAATCAGCGATGGTCTGGTGCAGCGCGTAGCGGCCAGGCCCACGGCTCTCCAGCAGCCCGGCATCGCTCAAGGCATCCAGTGTCTCGGCGGAGATATCACAGACCGCTAACGCCGCCTCTTCCGAAAAGCTGTTCGGCTTGGCTGGAAACACGGAGAGGGCGCGCAGCGCAGAGCGCTCTTGCCCCTCCAACTGCTGGTCGCTGACGGCGATAATGGTCTGCAGCGACACTGGCGTGTTCCTGGCTAACGTGGGAGAGCGTTCCAGGAGCGCCTGGGGTTCGGAGAGGCTCAGGCGCTCCTCGGCATCCCGCAGGCGCTCGATAGCAGCGCGGATGCGGCGCGTCTGGCCGCTGTAGGACTGGGTGCGCAGGTACTTGCCGATCAGTGCCAACGCCAGGGGCAGCCCGCCGACGGCTTGCACCAGGCCCTGGAGGGCTTCCGGCTCGTTCTTCACGACGTCAGGCGCCAGTCGTTCCAGCAGGATGAAGCTATCATGTTCGTTGAGCTCGTGGATTATAGTCGCGCCATCGGTGGCGAACTGGACGGCAAGGTAGGGGAAGCGCGTTGTGACCAGGTAGGCGCAGTGCGGTCCACCCACTTTGAAGACCAGCGCTTCTTCGATCTGCCAGGCATCATCGATGACCAGCAGCATCTGGCGCGTGCCAATAGCGGCGCGAAGGGCCGCCGTTCAGGCCTTGAAGGAGCATACCTCGTGCTAGGACACTGAGCTATGCTCCTTCAACATTTTCGTTAGCTGAGCCACGATGTCGTAGCGTCTATACGATGGCATGAGGTAGACACCCTGCACCATACTGCGGGCCTGAGCCAGCAATTCCTGAGCCATCAAGAGGCCTTCCTCGTGGCCGCGCTCACCCGCGGCTCGCATGCGGTCGCGAACGGCCTCGGGAATGGTGATGCCCGGGACCTCGTTATGTAGATATTCGGCATGGCGCGAGCTATGCAGGGGAATACAACCGAGCAGGACGGGAATAGGTGGTTTCCCCGCGCGTTCCAGGAAACGCAGCAAAGGTGCTATTTCATAGATGGGTTGGGTCATGATAAATTGGGCCCCGGCGTCAATCTTGTGCCTGTACTTCTCAATCTCTTTCTCGGTCTGTTCTTCGGTCATGTTCAGGTTAAGCGCTGCACCGATATGGAACGATGCCTGCGCGCCAATGGACGATCCTGTCGAGTCGTGCCCCTCGTTCATCCCCCGTATGACCCGTATCAGTCCCACGGAGTCCACGTCCCAGACGCCGGTAGTGTTGGGATAATCGGCCACGCGCAGCGGATCGCCGGTCAGGCCCAGGATATTGCGAATGCCCAGCGCGTGAGCGCCGAGTAGTTCGGATTGGATGGCCATCAGGTTGCGGTCACGCGAGGTGAAGTGGATGATGGTCTCCATGCCGAGGTGGTCCTGAATCAGGCGGGCAAGTCCCATGCAACTCATGCGGATACGGGCCATTGGACTATCCGCGATGTTGATGCAATCGGCCCCTGCCTCCTGCATCATCGTTGCGCCTTCGAGGATCTTGGAGGGATTCAAGCCTTTGGGCGGATCCAGGTTGACACTCACAACGAATTCGCCTGCCGCTAACTTTTCTTGCAAGCGCGTCATCGAGCCTTGAGGCGGTAAGATAACTTCTTCCTCGATAGGCCTGATAATTGTCACCTTGCCATTGAATGCCCCCGCGGATTTTAGCCGGGTGGCCTCCTGGGGGACAGTGGTAGTGGATTGGTTGGTCACGCCGAAATGTTCATCGAGTGCTTTACGCATGGCGGCAATATGGTGGGGGGTCGTGCCACAGCAGCCGCCTATGAGCTGCACTCCCGCCCTGGCGAAGCGCAGCGCGTAGTCTGCAAAATAATCGGGAGTAGCCATGTAGAAGAAGCGGTTTTCGATGCGCGTCGGCAGGCCAGCATTGGGCTGCGCAGAGAACAGTTGAGGCCTGGCCCCGGCAATATCACTGTGCTTGACTTCAGCAATCATTTCTTGCAGTGTATCCAGCGTGGCGGCCGGGCCCACGCTACAGTTGGCGCCCATGACATCCACACCTAAATCGCTCAGGACGGTTGCGACTCGGGCCGCTGACTGCCCCGAAAGAGTATGGGCATCCTCGTAAAAGCTCATCTGGGCGACTATAGGTAGTCCGCCAACTTCCTTGGCGGCAAGTACCGCCTGCCGCAGCTCCGCAAGACTGGAGAATGTCTCCAGGATCAACAACTCCACACCGCCTTCCTGGAGTGCCTCGATCTGTTCGCGGAAGATAGCTCGCAGCTCGCCCAGGCGATGTTCGTCAGGCGCCTGCAGGGGGCGACCGGTCGGCCCTACCGCTCCAGCAATGAAGACGGGCTGACCGGCTACTTCACGCGCCTCGAGTGCCAGGCGCGCGGCGCGATGGTTGATCTCACGTACCCGCTCCTCGAGGTTATAGCTTTCGAGCTTGGCGCGGTTCGCACCGAAGGTGTTGGTTTCGATGATCTGCGATCCGGCGCTGATATACTCACGGTGAATGCCTTGAATAAGCTCCGGTTGTGCCAGATTGAGCGCATCGAAACACTGCTCATAGGCCACGCCGCGCGCATAAAGGAGCGAGCCCATGGCACCATCACAGAGCAGAGGCCGTTGTTGCAGTTGTTCGAGTAACAAGTGTTTCATGCTTTTCCCATCCCCGAAAATCTATTGTTCATCTTCTGTTCACTCATTTTACCTTGTTTTGGGACTTTATGAAATAGCGGCGCTCCCTGATTGATTTCGAGTCAACTATGGCTTAGTGATACTCTTCTCTGCTATACTTGTATATATTCCACCTGTATACAAGCGGAAGGAGCAGCTTTCCTTTTGAGATTGTATTTTCAAATGGTACATGTTGACGCGACGAAGATTATCGGTGCTATAAACCGGGAATGTGCCGAGCAATAGCCAATGCAGAGCATCACGAGTCTACGTCAGCCTCTCTTGGTGGCAGTCTGTGGCGATAGTGGATCGGGGAAAACAACCCTCACCGATGGCATGGTGCGCGTTTTCGGACGAGAACGCATCACACACATTTGCTTGGACGATTATCACCTGTTGGACCGGGCCACGCGTATGCGCGCCGGCATTACAGCATTGCACCCCGACGCCAATAATTTTGCATTGATGACTGAGCATTTACGTTGTCTTGCTCTCGGTAAACCTGTGGTGAAGCCGGTCTACGATCATAAAACAGGTATCTTTGGCAGCCCGGAGGAGGTACATCCCGCCGATATTATCATTGTACACGGTTTGCATCCACTGTATACGGAAGAACTGCGTAGCCTCTCGCACGTGCACATCTACCTTGATCCCGAACCTTCCCTGCTGCGACAATGGAAAATTATGCGTGATAGCACCGCGCGCGGTTATACAGTCGAGCAAGTATACGAGCAGATAGCCGCGCGACAGCACGATAGCTGTCTCTATATTCAACCACAGAAGCACTTCGCGGATATCATTGTCCGCTTTTCGCGCGGGGATCTCTACTACCGTACAGGCGACCCTGCACACCTGGATGTGCGCTTGATCGAAGCCAAGCACGCGCCCAAGATCGATCTCACCGATGTGCTGGAGGTCTCGCAGAAAGGCCTTAAACCTGCCCTGCGCTTTGCTGAACAGGAGTACGAAGGCCTAAAAAGCGATGTGCTGGAGATTGACGGGGATATCAGCCATGAGAAGGCGTGTGAACTGGAAGACTGTATCTGGGCGCACATGGAAGACGCCAGCCACCTTCGCCCAAAACGTTTAGACCTGCTCGGCCGTTTCTATATCGGTAATACTCTGCGCCAGAGCGACCCCCTGGCCCTCACCCAGTTGATCATTCTCTATCACGTGGTAAGTAAATTGAATGAGATGTCTTCTGGAGCTGTTCTAGAATATTAGAGCACACTACTGTGCAGTAAGCTGATGTTCTAGAATACCCATACTCCCTTCTATTCCGGTACAATCAAAAATCTAGTATGATAATTTTAAAACCTCCCAGCGTTTATCGTCTAGATAAATATATTGCATTTTAATGCAACTTCATAGGTTGAGTACCGTAGTGACCTCTTTCTTTTGTAGTTGAGAACTATACTATATCAGGGCATTCTTTGTAACGTGTCGGTCTATCCGCTTATTGGCAATATAACGTCCGACCTGCGTTAGAAAGAGGTGGATCATGCGCTCATCCATTTCCAGGTTCGCTTTCCTATTCCTATTAGTGCTAGTATGCCTCGTTGCAAGCTCATGTGTTGCAGCGCCTCTCCCGGTATCCGCTACAACCGCATCTCAAGATCCTCCTGCAGCAGGCATCCAGGTATCGCCAGATACTACAGATCCCCCCACGCTGGATGTGATAGTGAGCATTGACCAAGGACAGAATGATTCGGATGGACTGACCGCCATCACTATACAGTTCTCCACCAACGAGATCCATAATCAGAATTTTGTGCGTTTTGATCATGGTGAGAAGGTGAAATGTAACAACGTGCTCCTGAGCTTCGGAGACGCTGCCTACTCGGCTCACGTGCCAGCGTCTAACAACACATATACATGTACTTACCAACGGGGTAAGAAGACATTCATTATCATTTCGGTACGGGAGAGAACAAAGTTATCACCTGAATTCGTCCAGGATAATAGTGGTGACAAATTCATGGTTCATTACAGCCCTGATAAAAACCCATATCGCTGTCCCGTCCAGGTAGAAGCAAGTGACAGCTCCCAGACCATCTCCGGCCCTTCTGTACTGGAAGGCGGGAACGGCGTGTACACCGGTCCTGACAGGAGCGCGTTGAGTGGCGAGGGAACACTGGTGATGACAAGGGTATGCACCTTTAATCTAAAACGTACCGCTACTACTGCTTTCGACAAGGTCATGGCGACCTATACCTCGACTGCGACGAGCGTGGTTGTATGGTTTTAGCCTCCGTAGTCAAACCTTAAGATTTGAAGCGCCTTGCGCTTCTAAAACTCCTGCTAGTATACTGGTTGCCATGGGTTGCTCCTTCACGAGCTGCCCAGGCATATCATGCTCTGGTCCCCTTGAATCCTTACCGTATCACTATTCGGGGCCAGAAGACGTAGAACAGCAGGAGTTTTTATGCTTCCCACGCTTCCGCAAGCTATTCAGGATGAGCTTGAGCAACTGGCTCACGCCTACGGTCAACCGCTGGTACGCACTGTTGACCTGGCAAACAGCGATCTCTTTGACCCGCTTAACAGGACCGATCGCTATGGCGAAGTATGCATGGTGGTGCGGCGCCCAAACGGCCGCCTGCTTACGATGACCAAGACGTTCTATCCGCGCGGTGTATCCCGGCTCCCGACGGGTGGCATCAATCACGGCGAGCCCATCCTGTCTGCTCTGCTGCGTGAGACCTTAGAAGAGACCGGCTTACAGGTCGAGCTGCGGCGCTTCCTGGCAGCGGTTGCTTACCACACCAGGAATGCGCAGGCCTCTCCTGTGTTCTACACGTTTGCTTTCTTGCTCGACGAGGTGGGTGGGACGCTCGGCGCACTAGACGAGGCTGAGCGGCTGGAGGCCTTCTTCGAGGTGGAGCCAGGCTCTCTGCCCGAACTGGCTGCCAGGTTAGAACAGGTAGAGGATATCTATACTACGGAGATCGATGGAAGGTGGCGCGATTGGGGGTATTTTCGCGCCGCGATTCAACGCGTCGTGTGGGAAGCACTAGAAGGACAGAGGCCGTGAAAAGCCTCCTTGAAGTGCTGTGCTTTCCTTATTATTGATATGCGCGTGGTAGAATAAGTATACACTGCACAGTGACAGGCGATAGCTGAAGTAGACATTAGGAAGGGTAACGAACATGACCATATCCCAATCTCGACCCCGACCAGATATCCTGATACGCGACCCTGAAGGTTACCCACTTGCGGTTGTGGAAGTGAATAACCTACCAGATCTATCTCGTGACATGGCGACGGAACTACGACATAACTTGATAGAGTATGGCGTGCCTGCCCGAGTCCCCTACTTTTTGATACTTTCACAGGATATGGGTTTTCTATGGAAGGAGGTAATGCAGGCGAACCTCGATGCTCCGCCAACCTATGAGTTCCCGATGGACAAAGTAGTAACTCGCTACTTGAAGGAAGACTCGGGACAAAGACTTTATGGGTCTACACTTGAGCTGCTCGTATTCCTGTGGCTAAACGACCTTGCTACGAGACCAGGGAATGGAACTGAAGAGCCTGAGAGAACCCTTGCCCTGTCTGGCTTTAGTCAAGCAATCAAAGATGCAACGATCCTGACAGAAGAACTATCAAAGACTTTTTGTAACAGCTCAGGTCAGCAGGGATCACTGAAATGAAGGAAGGACAGGATGACAGCAAAGAGTGGCCTTCAGAGCCGACAAGAGGGGGAGTCCTTGTTTGCGCAAGGTGGACAAATAGCCGCGAATCCGGCTAAAA
>WNFA01004036.1_pt1 | contig 16996 bp, 20 predicted proteins | sample 5400481 | NCBI WGS metagenome assembly WNFA01 (sample SAMN13153340, study PRJNA577476) | soil metagenome | isolation source: 120 cm saprolite under Douglas fir tree site 2 hole 1 replicate 2 | place: USA:California | collected 2015-04-18
TCCCTAACATAGAATACACGAGACCGCAAGCGCCTGTACCTGGTTCAGGTTCAAGCGCGGCCGCAGCTGGCAAACCCGTGAGCTTCGCAAGAGTCGCCCGCGATTTACGCCTTGTGTGCGCACTTGTCGAAGAAGCCACAAAACTTTTTCGCCGCTGCCAGGAGCTCACACGTCCCGTCACACCGCCGCGCGTGCCGTTGAACGTGAAGGACATTTCCGACGAGGTCCGGCGCGGATTACTGCAAAGTTCATGGGTGTCAGAAGAAATTTACTTTGCGATTATCGAGTGCGTCAGACTGCATGAGGCGCTGATCAGCTTCGACACCCGGTGCATTACCACGGGTAGCGGGAAAAAGATCGCCAGGTCATGGCTGCGCGAGCGCAACGCGCCGCTTGACTCGACGTATCGCGAAAAATTCCTGAGTAGGTTCCTTCCGATACCTGAGGCTGCTGCACCATTTCCACAACCTGCGACGCAACCGCCGAATAAGCCCTCCGCGGAAACATCGCTGGGCGTGGCGGCGGTGGAGCCGCACGAGCCGTCGCCATCCGAGCGCTCGCGCATCGAGCGACGCGATCATCGCAAGGAGCGCCGCGCGTGAGAGGCCTGTTTGCGATCCTGGTCACTTTTTATCCGAGGCTTATGAGGTGCGAATAAAAAATGAGGTTAAGTATGAACGCGCGAAAAGCCGTTGATCGAGAATGGAATGAGACAATCAAACCCATGCTCCGGAGCCTAAACGTAGGCTCATACAGGTACAGCGGATTACCCGCCTACACTGGCTTTTCGCCTTTTTCGGCGGCCCCACGTCGAGTGCGACGCGAGGCTCATGCGACGCGCAAGACGTTGGACGATGCGGCGGGCGATGCGACCTATTTCATCCAGCCGGGGAAAGCAGCATCGATGGGCGCACTGCTCGGCCTCAGGCGCTATGGGTCGCTGACACGCAGGAAAGCGTGGTGAGCGCGAGTCGCTGACGCCGAACGGATTAGAGGTTCGTGTGCCGGACACCGGACGGTGGGGGAATCAGCGGGCGAGCCGATGGAGAATCTGTTCGAGGGATGCCTCCAGGCTACGGTCGGCCGATTGAGAATGACCACACGTAATCATGGCTGTTTACATTTACTCTGACGGTGTAGTGCGCTCCCGGAGTGAGTGGCTCCTGAGGAATAATCACCACAGCACCGTAAGCATCTAATATGCTTCGGCCCCACGCTTGTTGCGTAGAGTCCGGGTTTTGATACGTCGACCCGGTAAAGGCGCAGTCCAGCGTTTCGCGCCCGCCTTCGGTAAGCGAATGGTTGATTAGATTCGCGGACACACCGCCTCCGAGTTCAAGAGTAATCGGGAGACCGGTGGGAGTTCGAAATCCCTCGCAGCCAGCTATTGGGTCCGGCCACTCCACCATAAGCGAACGTAATGGCACGACGCTTCCATCCCCTGGAAACAACACGGGAGAATCGAACTGTCCGACTCTCGCGCCCAGACTAATAGCATGCGCCTTCAAACCGTCTCCGGCATATTCGCCATACCCGGCGCGCCTGAGGCTGGGCTTCAGAATCGACATGCGGTGAAAAGGTCCAGTGATCCAAGAGTCTATGGCTTCGACCGGAGAAAGCTGCTCACAACCGGGGCAGGGTGCCATAAGATCGCTCGTCGTAGCCGCAACCAGACCTTCCGGGGTAAACCAGGGATTGGTCGAATCTTCTGAGTGTGCTCGTCCGTCTGCTGGTATGCGATTCTTAACCAGGTATCGGGCGTGTTTAAGGTCCCCCTCACTGAGCGTTGAATCCTCAATGACTGGCGGAAGTTTTGCAATCGCTCGGTAGTAATTGAGGCGGTCGAGCCAACTCATTTGCGGCGGCTTTGGCCCAGAGGGACGCGACACAATCTCAAGCACAGTCACTGGCGAGGGGTTGGCGGATGCTATTCTTCCAACAGGCGACCGGGTGCCCGAGTGGGCGGCTCGGATCAAGACTGGCGGCGGCGTACTTGTCAATACTGATGACACCGTAAATTTAGCTTGCGGCGTGGGCCGTATTTTGGCCACCGACGCCTCTTCAAGCTGACTCCAATTCTGGACGAACGTAGAGAGGAGAAACCCCAAAGCGCCGAGTGTCAGAAGCAATGCCGATATCTTGGTGTTGTGGTTGAAGCGCCACGGTTTGAATTTGCTGACAACCGCTAGTTGCGCAGCACCGAAACTTAATTTATCGCCAGACTTGATAATGGAGCTCTGTTCTATTCGACGGCCGTTGACGTAGGTTCCATTAGTCGAGCCAAGATCGGTCACAGCATACCGCCCGAATCGCCTTCGGATAAGCGCGTGCTTACGAGAAACTGTCGGGTCGTCGATGACAACGTCAGCTTCTTTTCCGCTGCCAATAATCACCCGAGGCACCGCGATAGGGTACTCGCGCGTTTTCGAGACATGTACAGTAATCAGTCGCATGGTTCCCCAGTGAGGATAATGAACCATGTCGCGCTACCGCGGCATAATCAAGCCCACCGTGTTCCAAGTGTTGCTGTGGCGAACCACGCTGACCGGCGGATGAAATTATGGAGATCGGCCACGCACGCAGAGATGATGCTTGGATGGCTGTTGTCTTATTGCGGATTCGGGAAGCGCGCGTGAGAGTTAAGGTGTTTTCGTCAAGTGTGCAAATCCCGATTGATCGAGCGCGCCCGTCGGCGGTTGGGTCTCAGTGTGAGCTCCGCCTGGCGATTTTATCTGCCAATACCGCCAGCAGCAGCCCGAGCGTGCCGTAGCCCATAATCACTTCGAGCGACACCAGTATCTCACCGGCAGGTCGTTGGGCTTTACATCTCCGAATCCCAGTCGTTTTCAGAGAGATAAGATCAGGGCTGCGGCTTCGTTATTTTTAACAAGAGTTCGAAACCAGCATGCTGCTCGTGGCTGAAGGGGCAAGATCACCAGAACGCAAACGGTTCGTCGAGGATTGGCAGGCGGATCGCAGGTAGAATCATTCTTGACGTTTTGCGTCAGGTGAGCGTCAAGTCTCGCACGAATGAGGCGCCCAGAAAACGGCTGAGAGATGGCAACGCGAGAGCGTTTCAAATACTCGGCAAGTTTCAAATGCTCCGCCCGGAGTCCGCTACCCGCTGGTAGCGTAGCCGACATTTGTGGTGTTATTCCCTACTTTGAGCATCTGCTTGGGCTTATTGCGCGGGATGGAGTTCACGCTGAGCTATTCATCGCGGCTAGCGTACTGCTCAGCCCGAATGGAGGTCAGCTTGGTAACCGGATCCCGCCTGCCGAAGACATGCCAAGCTGACGATGAAAAGGTTGCGTATCAGACTCTCCGGGGTATGTTTGCAGCCGAGGATGAAGCTGGCAAGTAACGAGTGCCGAGCCCGTCGCAATTTGATCGCTGGCCAATTCTGCTATTCTGGCTCGGACGGGCCGGTTCTTGGTCGGAATCGCTTTATCCAGACGCGGTACCATTGCTTGCGCGCGCTGTTGATAGGTCCCATAACGGCGATCTGCCGCCTCTTTGTACCCAATGGGATGTCGATCAAAGGTATGCGTTTCGGCGTCATAGCAGAACGGTTCAATAGTCAAATGCCAAAAGCCGAAATGGTCACGGTAAGATATGGTCGCCCAGCAAGTAGCATAGAGTTCGCCATTGGCCACTTCTCCGGCTCTAGGACGCGCATTCGGGAAATTAAATCGTGTCCTATAATCGGTATCCGGCGGCAACCCATGCCCTGATAGGGGGTGCGCGGTATTTCGTCAAGGTTCGTCGGGGTGTCCTTCCCGAATGGTTCTTTCGAAATTTCGCCACCTACTTGAATGAGTAGATTCTTCGCTGGGGTTCTTCCACTATTGCGGACGACGAACTCGATTGGCGAGAACGCTGGGTCGGCCAAAACGGTTGGTGGGACTATTTCAATACTATTAATGCCCACGTAGGCGCGCTGAGCGACTTGCAGGGATTGACGCATGGAAAACCACTGCAAGTAGGCGAAAATCGAATAGACCACGCCAACAATAACCAGACAGATTTGAAGAACGACAGGTGGGGAGAGGTAGCTTTCCTGATAGGCGCGTGCCTGCTTTGCCTCTTTTACCCGCTGTGCCTCTATGGCGTGGATCGCTTCGCGGAGAGAGATTTTGGCGTCGTGCAGGGCGGCAGCAAGTATTTGTTGCTCGTCAGCGGCGCGGGAGGGATGGCTTTGGGCACTATCCTGATGTTGATCGGCCCGTCGATTCTGTGATGCGAGATTTGGACTTGCGCCGCTTAGGAGTAAGGCCGACGCGATCAGGATTACTAGGAATGAGCGCTTCACTTAGTAGTTTCCGTCTTCGCCTTTTCAGCCTTATGCCGTCGCGCGAAGCGCTGCTTCTGCGCGCGGTAGTGCGCCTCGTCTTCAGTTCGTAGTCCTTACAGGCGTAGCAGTAGTAGTGCAGAATCTTCTGCGGGTGCTTGACAGTCGGACATTAGCTCCTTGCCCCAGACATCGCTGATTCGGTTCCACAGGTGGCGTCAACTACCCTTCGCACAGGCAACATCTTCGCCATGGTGAAATCAAGATGCCACGGCACAGACACCGGGAGTGCCTAAAAGCAGGTTCGAAAACGAAGCCAGCGAACCCTTCCTTTTGGAAACGACCATGAATCAAGACAGCTTCACGGACCGATCTCTCTGAACGAAGTAGACCGGGATTCCTAACGAATCGATGGCCGACTTGACCTGACCCAGATATTTACGATGCAGACGGGTATCTGGGAAGGCCACGCCAACGAAATCGCCTGAGCCATGATGCTCATCGTGAAAGCGGGCAGCAGTGCGGAACGCTTCTGCGACGTGAACTTGCACTTGAGCGCTATCAAACGGCGTGCCGTAGCCTTTGGTTCTCGGGTCCGCCGAAGTTTAGCCCTTAGCTTCTATCAATAAGCAAAATTTCTGCTTCTTGATTTGCGTATGTTTCCCGCCAGTATTTGGCCGTTTGTGTATCATCGGGATTCTTCGTCGGCGGTGGACCCTCCGGCCAAGCCGCTCGGATAAGTATGTAGGGTCTGATCGTAGGAGTCGGAGTAGGGGTAGCGTCTGCGCTAGTGAGATCCACCCATGGCGGCTGTGCCACGTCGCATCCCGCCCCACTAGCAAGCTCTTCTAGTTGCGCATGAAAGACATTATTTGCCGGCGTGGACGTTATACTCACGCGGCATGTCTCCGACGGCTTCACTGTGTCGCCCCACTTCGCATCTATGAACGCTCGCCTTGCGGTTTTGAATCCGTCCAGTAGCGTAACGGTTTGGTCCCAGGATAACTCCTGAACCTTTGGTGACGACGATGAAGTGCTGCTTAGCGGAGTTACGGCTTGATCTTTAAGATCGCGAACATAAATGTCGTAGCCGACGGCCATCCAAGTCGCAATCGCGAGAAAGGCGATTACAATGGTCGGACTCCGCGTGGCAGGCGGCGCTATTCTGGATATTGGTGCGCTGGCGAGTCTCATTTGTCGATCTATCAACAAGAGGGCTAAGAGACTGCCCACCATAAAAATAGGACCAAATATCCAATTCTTGTCTTTAAGCAGATCGAGGCCGAACAGGAAGGTCGCGACTGGCACCGCGCTCCACAACATTGAACGATTTTGTATCTGCCACCAATGACGCTCGCGTTGCTCGCTTTCGTCATCGTGCTTTGGCGTCTGCTGAGATTTGTCCAATAGCGTCCCGCGTACGCGCGCGGCGGCAAAATCAAGAATAAGCTTGAATCGTCTGCGTCCTTCTTCAGAAAGGGGAATAGCATCGGGGTCTGCACCCCAATGGCTTTCTGCATGCGCACGTGCGGTTCGTGGAATAAGCGGCGTGCCACACTCTGGGCATAAACCGAGAAGCATTGCTTCGTCGGGTGAGAGTGATTTGCCGTCAACGTTCGGCATAGAGGCACCGTCGCGTCGGGCGCATAGTACTGCGCTTGACGACTATCCAGCCAGCGCCGCAAACTGACGGCAGGGGCCGCCCGTCTACGCTCCAGAGATTCTTTTTTTACTGCCGCCCGTGGGGAGAGTACAACGGAACGGATTTTACTGTCTCACAAGTCCGAGACGTAAGGATCGGGCTGGCAGTCGATCATCAAGAACACGCGATCAAATGGCCCCCCGCCGCCAAGCTTATGGAGTAGACTCTTCGCCTTGCTCGCAACGCTATCCTGACTCGCCTTTCGGTGCGCTCCGTAACCGACTTCCATCCCGAGTTCGAGCAGAGGACCGTTGAATACCCCTGGTGAACTGTAGTGGATTACCAGCCAGAGTTCGGACAGCCCAACCCGCTGCTTTTCCGCGCGGTAAGTTCCGGCCTTCGTAATAATCTTTGCTTCAAGCGTTTCCGCGAGCGACCGCAGGGCGGAATCTGATCGCACCGGCTGCCCAGCGTCGAACGCTTTTGTCAGCGGCACGCCAAGGTTCTGCGCGGGAAAACCGAAGAAAGACAAATGGGTGAAGTGGGCGGACAGACATTGCGGCAGTCGTGAACCCGATACGCTGATAATCCCGTGGGGTCGGTATATTTCCGATTTATGGTTCCTCTCGAACTCGACCATAAAATGAATTAGCTCGTCGACAACTTGCTGCTTCTCGGTTCGGCTAGGCAACTGATCAACATAAACCTGCACCGTACATCGAGGGTCGCGTCCGCCAGCTTGGAACTGGACAAGGCCGCGCTTTTCGATTTCTGACTCTATCTGGTCGCGAAGCCGGTCTCTCTCCGCGACCCATTGCGCTTGCTCCCTGTCAAGCCATTCACCCAACTCGACACCGATACCGCCCTCGCACCAAATGAAGTCAATGGGCGACTTGCCGTTTCGGTAGTCCCAATTGGCAGATCGCATTTCCCAGCTTCCAGTTTGCAGAAAAGCGTTAAAGACCTTTAATTCTTGTTCGGCTTTTGGTCCGATGTTGTTTCGTATAGGCATCTAATGGACTACGTCAGTGTGCCCCCTCGGTTCCTGCATGTCTCCAAAGGGCCAATTCTCACACCATAATTCATTTTGCGATCCTCCGAATCAGTGGCGGACTATTCAACGGAGAAGTCACTCCCAGGTTCGAGTGCGGCAACCATGGGTATGCAGATATTGTTGACGATCAAGTTCGCGTTCAGGTTCGTCTCAACGAAAAGACCACCCCCGGCTAATACCTGTGCATATCTTCCGTGGTCGAACAGATCACTCTTAGAGTTAGAGAAATATAGTCGCTTGCGTCCACTAAAGCGCTGCGCTGTCTCGTCGAATTTCCTGCCGTGCTTGGCTCGCAAAGTGTTCGAGAGACTAACGAGAAGATCCCTATACGATCTCACCGGAGTGCGAGTGCCATTTAAAAGATATCCGTGGATTGGCCGATTTGAGTAATTCTGGGGTGCCCCGTTTCCGCGCGGAGAGCTCGGGGTCGACGCGCGATTTGTGGCTGCGCCATTCTGCTTAGTCAAGGTCTCAAGTCTTTGCTCCCATTCTTTCTTTCTCGATGCGATGTCGTTTGCAATTTCACTCAGAACTGTGAGCGCGTGTGTGTCCTTATGCGCCATTGCACGCTCCATGTCTTTCCAGACGGCCTTCTCGATCTCGTCAACGGTTGACATTGTTTGGACCTCCACTCTCAAGTGTTCACTAATGTAAGCCAGTTAAGTGTTAAGTGTCAAGCGTGCACTGTTCGAGCGTCTTGGGTTGCTCAGATAGTTCCCTCCTTTTTTTTTCGGAGTAACTTCCAGCCGGGCTTGAACGGACGATAACCTGGCCTGTGTCGGACACCAGATGTGATCAGTCCCGCCCAGAGCAATCGCGGGCGAAACGGCAAACTCACTTAGCAAAACGATGCGGAATTTTGCAGGACGGTCGGGCTACGGTCGGGATCATCGCGCCGGTAGATGAGGCCACCGGGAGATCCTTGCCTGCGCAGAAACACGCTCGCGAAGCCACAAGAACAATAACGAACAGTAGAACCGAAACCCTCCAGTGAAAAACACCTGACCCGTACCGTAACGCGGCTGTGGGGCTGAAGCCCCCCATCGCGGTCAGCGAGGCCCCGGCGAAAAAGCGTCCATGCCGAACCGGGCACGCAGTTTTCGAGTGCATGCGAGGGCGGGTCCAATGCGAGGGGGTTGAGTGGGGTGGTGGCTGGGGAGCGCGAGGGCGACAGACCAAAAGGGGCGAAGAAGGATCTGGATTCAGCGTTGAAGGCGCGTCAGCGGGCATCCAACGGTTAGCGAAAGGGCTTCCTCAGTGGATGTCGCTAAGGCGAGTTGTCGGTCAAGGTGGACGCAGCCGAAGCGAGTTCATTTGCACCAGTGCGTTTACATCACGTCTACATCGGGCAAATGGCCAAGTCGATGAGTTTCATAAACGCCTTGATTTCTTGGCGCGCCCTGAGGGTTTTGAACCCCGACCCACAGATCCGTAGTCTGTTTAAATGGGTGTTCAATCGGTCGCCATCCGAGAAAGTCGCGCAAAATCAAGCTATTTGAGAAGCGCGATTGTGCGGATTGCGACCGTTCGCGACCGATAGTCGAGCACAGTTCGAGCACAGTGCCGCCTCCGTCAACCGAAAAAGGGCTTGAGAGATAGTGGCCCGATTTTGTTCACACCTCTCGCCTTGGGGACCCGGACGGTCACGGCCCCACTTTGAGCAATTTGACAACCATCGACACCGGGCGGAATGATCAGTCTGGGGGTGGGAGCGTGGAACGGAAGCTCACTGCCATACTCTGCGCCGATGTCTTCGGCTACAGCCGCCTCATGGGGGAGAACGAGGAGGCGACCCTCCGCACCCTGTCCTCACATCGCAAGCTAATCGATTCGCTCATCGATCAGCATCGCGGGCGCTTCGTTAACTCCGCCGGCGACAGCGTCCTCGCCGAATTTGTCAGCGTCGTGAATGCGGTCCAATGCGCCGTCGAGATCCAGACCACGCTCAAGTCAGAAAACGCGAATCTGCCGCCCGACCGCCGGATGGAGTTCCGCATCGGCGTCAACCTTGGCGACGTGATGGTCGACGGCGAGCAGATCTACGGCGACGGCGTCAACGTCGCCGCCCGCCTCGAGAATCTCGCTGAACCCGGTGGCATCTGCATCTCCGGAAAGGTGCACGATGAAATTCGGAGCAAGTTGGCGCTCGGCTACCAGGACCTCGGCGCGCAACAGGTCAAAAACATCACCGAGCCGGTGCGGGTGTTACGGGTAATGCTGGATGGCGGGGTCGCGACCCACACAGCGGCAAAGACGACAGAGCGGTCCCTGCGAAAACACTGGCGCGGAGGCGTGTTCTCGCTTTCGGGATTGGCGCTCATCGCCGCCGTGATTGTATTCGTACAGCATCTCTCCTTGCGCCCTCCGACTACCACCGCATCGATTCCCCCCGCGCAGAGTCCGACTCTGACATTGCCCGACAAGCCCTCGATCGCGGTGCTGCCCTTCACCAACATGAGCGGCGATCGCGACCAGGAATATTTCAGCGATGGCATTACCGATGACCTCGTCACAGCCCTTTCCAGGCTTCCGGTGCTCTTCGTCATCGCCCGTTCCTCCACCTTCACTTACAAGGGCCGCGCGGCAAAGGTTCAAGATGTAGGTCGCGAACTAGGAGTGAAGTATGTGTTGGAGGGCAGTGTGCGCAAGGCCGACAAAGAAGTACGAATAACGGCCCAACTGGTAGATGCTGCCAGTGGCGAACATTTGTGGGCTGAACACTACGACCGGCCCTTGCGCGACATCTTTGCTCTGCAGGACGAGATCGTCCGAAGGATCGTGACCACATTGAATCTGCAGCTCGGCTTGCGGGAGGAACACGGCTTCCTTGTGCGCCCAAGGACGGACAACATCGAGGCATATGATGACGTGCTGCGTGGGTATGCTTACCATTGGACCTTCACGCAACAGGCGCTTGCTAAGGCAAGGGAGATGTTTCAGAAAGCGGTCGCCCTGGACCCCAAGTACGCAGACCCTTATGCCGGCATGGGGTGGACCTATTTTGAAGATTGGGCCTTCCAATGGAACCGGGACCCGCAGCTTCGAGATCGAGCTTTGGAACTCGGGCGTCAGGCCATTGCTCTGGATGATGCCAATACCGATGCCTACGCGCTTTTGAGCGCAGTCGAAACCTCCGAGGAGCAGTATGATCGCGCCATTGCTGATTCCGAACACGCGATTGCTGTCGACCCTAACTATACCTTCGGCTACGCTCGGCTTGCGGAGGCTCTTACCAAATCCGGTAGACCTGCCGACGGGATTGCGTGTACGGAAAAGGTCATGCGTCTCGACCCGCGAAACAGAGATCAATACGTCCTCGTTGAGGGCTTGGCCTATTTCGCCATGGGCCGGTATAAAGAGTCGGTTTCGGCGTACAAGCAGAGTCTCGTCCGCTGGGGCAAAAGTCCGGGGCCCCACCTTGGCTTGGCTGTTGACTATGTTGAACTGGGCAGCGACGAAGAGGCGCGGGCCGAGACGGCAGAGGTTTTGCACTTTAACCCGCGCTTTTCGCCGAGATCTGTCTTTAAAGATCCAGGGCTAAATGAACGCTATATTGCCGACTTGCGCAAGGCCGGTCTGAAGTAATGCTGTCCGCCACCCTGTCCACAGTTTATCGGCCGGTCCTTTGACTGGAATACTTATTTGCCTACTCACTTCTGCCTTTGAGTAATCGCGCGACCATTTCCTTCTACTCGCGGGCGACGGGCGAGCCCCCACCCCTCGACGCGCCCGCTGATTTCTCTACCATTCGCGCGTTCGACTCACAGATTTTGAATCTGTTGCGCGGCCTAATGACCCAATAAACACGAGACGATTCTGACTTGCTGTGCTCGAAGTGTGCTTAAAACTACCCGCCATTTCGCGCTGTCGATATTTGCGCGAAGCTGAAACCGTCAAAAAGCACGAACAGGGGAAAAGTGGTATCCTTAAGGGATAGTTTGATGCAACGGTGAAGTTGCACGACAGGACCAATTTCTGGAGGTGATTACCAGTGGCGATAGAAGCAACCCACGAGCTAGTTCGGCCAGGTCAGCGTGATGCTTACGTGGCCTCAACTCTCCCAGTCTCAGACGAATCGGGCGACCCGATGGATTTCTCAGACGCGAGTTATGAAAACCTTCGGAATTGCGCATCGGGCGTCGCGAGCATTTGGGACGACCATGCGGTAGCCGTTGCTGCGATTGACCGCGATCCCCAGTTCAATGTTTTCGCCCCACCCTACAAAAACCTCAAGATTCAGCAAGCGCGACAGGCCGTTGCGAACAGGACGATCAAAAGCCTTGCGCGCATAGAGACCATAGCCGAGAGCGCGGAGCAAGAAGCCGATCAGCTATCCGGTAGACGCACACCGCGAGACTGGCGAGGTCCGAGGTCGCGCCTTCGCAGGCTGGCTGCGCGGGAAGTTTTTCGCCGCTGAGGGAATGGCGGCGGATGCCAACGCGCTTACCAGCGCACTCGCTACACTTGCCGCTCAAGCCGAGTTCAAGGGCCCCGAGGTGCCGATATACCTTCGCGTCGCGGGAGTCGGTGGCAACATCTATATCGACATGGGAGACCCCGAGTGGCGCGCGATTGAAGTCACTAAAGCAGGTTGGCACGTCCTGGATAATTCCCCCGTGAAGTTTTACAGACCCGACGACACCGAGGCGCTACCCGACCCCGTCCGTGGCGGATACATCGATGAACTGCGCAGCTTTCTTAATGTCGGAGACGACGAGTGGACGCTGCTTAAGGGCTTTCTGGTGACCGCGCTACAGGATAGCGGGCCGGTTCCGATTTTAGTTTTCAAGGGGCAGCACGGGACGGGCAAGACCACGCGCTGCCGAATGCTCGCGCGCTTTATAGACCCACGCGAGTCTATCCCCGGCTCCCCGCCACGGGAAGTCCGCGACCTGATAGTTGCCGCGAAGGAATGCTGGTTTCCGACTTACGACAACGTCTCGCACATTAGCCCAGAGGTCTCGGATACCTGCTGTAGGCTTGCGACCGGAACCGCGTTTTCCGAGCGCGAGCTATACGCCAACTACGGGCGCGTCAGTTTCAAGGCCAAGCGGCCGCAGCTATTCAACGGCATTACTGGACTTGCCGAGACTCGCGGCGACTTCCTAAGTCGCGCCACCCTCTTGGAGTTGGAGGTCATTCCGCCAGGGCAGTACGAGTCCGAGACGACGCTGTGGGCGGCGTTTAACGAGGCCGCGCCGCGTATATTCGGCGCAATTTTAGATGCCCTGGCTGAGGGTCTGCGGAACATTCAGGAGATAGTCGCCAAAAGCAACGAACACGGATGGAGGACGCTGAAGCGTGGGCCATTGCGTGCGAGCCGGCCCTTAACATGGAGAAGGGCAGTTTTATGCGAGCGCGCACGGCGAACGTTAAGGGCATGGCAAGGTCCGCCCTCGACATGCATCCGCCTTTTCCGCTTGTTGAGCAGATTGCTAAGAAGGGTTTCGACGGGCTTATGGGGGGCTTGCATCAAAGGTTAGAAGACCTCGCCGACGACCAAATGAAGCGCCGTGACGGCTGGCCGCGCACCCCGGGCGTGCAATCTGCGCAACTTGGACGCCTAGCTCCCAATCTATTCGCGGCGGGTATCGAAGTATGGGTCGGAAAGCACGGCGAAAAGGGCGTGCCAGTACGCATAGGCAGTGTGAAGGTCGGGAAAAGTGCGTCAGGTGCGTCAGGAGCGTCAGCTGGCCCGAGGGACGAGCCCGAATCGGAGACAGTTATATGAGCGCGGGGTTGGTACTTGCCGAAATTCGGGCGCTGGGTCGCATCGTCACGCTTCGCCCTGATGGAAAATTGTCCATTAAGCCGGCCATACCAGACGGGGCTGATCGCATCCGTGCGCACCGGGCCGAGATTGTCGAGCTACTTAAGCGCGAAGCCCTTCCCTCCGCCGCGGTTCAAGTTCCGCTCCGCCCCTTTTGCGAGGTGCTGAGGACTATTCCTATATGGGATGGCCTGACGGAAGCCGAGAAGGAGGGAGAATTGCGCGCCTGGTGCAGACGCACGCAGACGATTGGATTCAAGGTCTGTGTTTCTCCGTGACGACGGCCGTCCCGTGGGCCTATTCCGTAAAAGCTGGACTCATGCCTGCCGCGCTGCGGGGTTGGGCCATGTGCTCGTGCACGACCTCAGGAGATGTTGCGTGCGTAACCTGGTCCAAGCGGGCATCCCCGAGAAGGTCGCGATGGAGTTTACCGAGCATCGCACCCGGACGGTTTTTGATCGCTATCACATCGTTACGGAGAGCGACCTGCAACGCGCCGCGCTGAGGCTGCAACAGCATTTAAACAGCCAGCCGCAGACTCCATCAAATGTAGTTCAACTGCCGGGTCGAGCAGCCTAAGGAATTTTTGCGAGGAGCCTACCGGGCGATGGGAGCGATCCTGTCGCCCGCTTTCTTTTTCGAAATCGAGCACAGTTTCGGAAGTCAAGCACAGTTCAAGCACAGTTTTCGTGCTTCACGAATTACCGTGTGAAAAAAACGGTTAAGTTTATTGAAGAATTTGGCGCGCCCTGAGGGATTTGAACCCCCGACCCACAGATCCGTAGTCTGCCGCTCTAATCCGCTGAGCTAAGGCTGTCCGGCGGATCCCTCCATTCTCCACATCGCGCGCCTACTGGCCGGACACCGGGCATTCCTTGCCTCTCACTTTTTGTTTGTTGACAGCCCTGTTTCCTGTTGCGCAAACTTTAGGACGCAGGCCTAGGCTGAAGAATCAGTTGCGCGGCGCCTACGCGACAAAACCCAATTGCTTGAGCCGCACCATCGCCGCTTCGCGCGACACATGAAAGGCAATCACCACATGCTCGGCGAGGTACACGCTCGGCGGTGATCCCACTTGAACCGGCAGCTTCCATCCTTTCGCCTGCGCGAGTCTTTGTGCGAGGCGACAGACCCGGCTTTTCGGCATTAAGAACGACCCCGACATGTAGCGCGCCTGCCATTCCATCCAGTCGTCCCACTGGTCGTGTGAATCGTCGTTGTATTCGCACCGGCATGATTGAGCCACGGGTCCGTCGCCGGGATGTTCGGGGCCGAGTTCGCGCCACAGTGGCGCGTGTTGGATGCTATGCGAGCATTCATGCGTGAGTGTTGAACGCCGCCGGGTTTCCCGCCAGTGCTGCTGGGTTAGCCGGGCATCGATCTTTACGATCGGCTTACGGTCCCAATAATACTCAGTGACCCCGTTAACGCCTTCTGGCAGCTCGGCCAGCTGATCCACGTCGTGGGCATGTTCTTCGAGCAGCTGCAGTAGCGCTTCGGTTGGAACCGGGTTCAATTCCTGACCGTAGCGCTCCATGCAGAAGCCCACGATTATCCTTTCACACAGTTCGTCGAGCTGCTCGCGGGTGAAATAAACCGGGCGCGGCTGGCGCCTGCGCGAGGTGCGCTCTCTCATGGTCAGTCTCCTCGCTTTTTCTGTAACTCCCTACGAAACGCGCGATAGGCCGCCACGATCTGTTCGTGTGAAGGATCGCGCCGTTCCTTCGGCGCGTCCGCGGGGAGCCGTCCGGCATAAAACTGCAGGACGTCGAGTGGAACTCCCAATACTGCCGCCAGTTGCGCCACGAAATCCGGCGCTGGCGGGCCACGGCGGTCGTGCTCGATATCGTTGATGTAAGCGAGCCCGATCGCAGTCCCATCTTTTTTCTTCACCTGCGCGGCCAACGCCTTCTGCGTCAGTCCGCGCTCCTTGCGAAGCTCGGCGATCACTTCGCCGAAGGTCTTCATACCCGGTGCGCAGCGAGCTGTGCTGCCATTGGCACCTCCTCGGAGTTGAGGATACCGCATCTACGCGAATTCGCCAGAGTCATCCTTGAGGAAGGGTTGCAAGCACCAATACCGAATGCTATGGATTATCCGCAGATACGCGTAATATCCAATAGCACCAGCGCCTGTCAGGTGCGGCTGAAAGGAGATGATCCCATGTCGTTCAACCGGGTGATAATTATTGGACGTCTCGGGCAAGACCCGGAAATCCGTTATACGCCGAGCGGCTTGCCGGTGATGGATTTCTCGCTTGCTACCGACGAGTTCTGTCTCGATAAAGACGGCAAACGCCAAGCGCGAACAAAATGGCACAGGATCGTTGTTATTGGGAAGCTCGCGTTGACCTGCAACGAGTTTCTCGAGAGAGGGCGTCAAGTATTTGTCGAAGGCCGGCTGCATTACCACGAGTGGGAAAGCAAGCTTGACGGCCGTAAGCAGCATCGCACCGAGATTGTGGCCGGACGCGTCCAATTCCTGGGGCCACCAATACAAGAAAAGTCGGATGCCGCGGATGTGGATAGCCCCGCTTTGCCTAGCGAGGGCGGTTGGTCTTCGACGTAGTCCGACGTAGTCCCCTCGCGCATTCCCTGGTCAAAAGGTGAGCCCGTATTTGCGCTGCTTTTCCGCACGCAGGCGTTGCTCGTAAAAGGTGTAATTATGAAGCAGGACAAAACCACCCCCAAGCTTGGCTGGACCATCGAGGAACTTGCGCGCAGTTTGAGTGTGTCGGTCCCATTCCTTCGGCTCGAAATCAAGCGCGGTCGCCTTCGCGCTGCTCATCTCGGCCGGCGGGTGGTTCTTTTTGACAACGAGGTTCGGCGCTATTTGGCCGAAGCGGGGGATAGGATTGTCTGAGTTTGCCCGATGACTGGGTCCCCTCGCACATCAATCGTAGACTCAAGACCGTATGGGCCAGTTCTATGCTGTACAAGCGCGGAAATGTTTGGTGGTACGAGTTCATCTCCAATGGCGTTCGGATACGAGAGAGTTCTGGCACTGACTCAAAGACCATCGCGCGTCAATCCGAGCTGAAACGGCGCCGCGACCTTCAGCTCTCTCTTAGTGGCCTCAAGCGTGACCGACCGATCCATTTTTCCGATGCGGCGAAACAGTGGTTCGCCACAAAAGTAGACCTTTCGCCACATGGGGTGCGCTACTACCGTCAATACCTCCGCAAACTTGATGGGTATTTCGCGAATCGGTTGGTCTCCGAGCTGATGCCCGAAGATATTGCCAATCTGCAGCGCTTACGTCAGGAACAGGGACTTTCGGGGCGCCAAATCAACGCCGAAGTGGGCACACTGCGAGCGATTCTCAGGTATCACGGGCATTGGGCGCGGATTTCCGGAAGAATTCGAATGTTGCGACAGAACCTTGAAGCTGGACGCGCGTTGAGTCTCGAGGAGACCGAACGACTGCTTGCTGCAATTATTGCCAGCCGATCCGCCGCACTTTATCCCTTCTTTTTGCTAAGCCTCGACGCTGGACTGCGGCCCTCTGAAACCCGCTCGCTGAGACGGGCAAGTATTCGCGCAGAATGGACCGCCCAAACAATCACCACTGCTGAGGTTATGGTTGCTCGTTCAAAAACGGAAGCTGGTACCGGCAGGGTTGTCCCTTTGACTCGTAGGGTCCGCGAGGCGCTCGCGTGGTGGCTGCTCCGTTTCCCGGACGCCGAACCTCACACCTACATCTTCCCATTTCATCGAGTGGCGGTCGCGGGTAACATGCGGCGACCAATCATCTACGATGTACGGCTTGACCGGCCCATGAGCGCCTCGAGTTACCGGACCGCCTTCGAGACGGCTCGCAAGAAGTCAGGAGTCCGCTGCAGGTTCTATGATGCGCGCCACACCTTCGTCACTCGGTTGGCGGAAAACCCCGCTATATCTGAGGAGACCATTCGACAACTCGCCGGTCACGTGAACCCGCGAATGCTCAGCCGCTACGCGCATATCCGCGCCAGGGCGCGCCGCGCGGCTATCGCGACCTTGGAACTCGACATCAATGATTCGATGATCGCGAGCGACCCCCCACAAAAGTCCCCACAGTCGGCAATCGATGATGTTACTGCGGCTGACGCCGCTGGTGAAAAAAGCCTTAAAAATAAAGGAAGTGTACTTGGCTCCCCGGGCCGGATTCGAACCAGCGACTTGACGGTTAACAGCCGTCCGCTCTACCGACTGAGCTACCGGGGAGCATTTGGAACTCTCTTTGCTATCGACCTTGCGA
>WNFA01001912.1_pt1 | contig 16992 bp, 12 predicted proteins | sample 5400481 | NCBI WGS metagenome assembly WNFA01 (sample SAMN13153340, study PRJNA577476) | soil metagenome | isolation source: 120 cm saprolite under Douglas fir tree site 2 hole 1 replicate 2 | place: USA:California | collected 2015-04-18
CTCCCATGCGGCGAATAATTGTCTTTACCTTTTCGATCTGCTGCGGGCGCTGCGGGCCGTCCAGAAGGATGTCGTGCCAGTGGGCGGGATCGAGGTTTTCTATGGCGGCGAGGACCAGTCCTGCGTCTTCAATCTCGCGGCGAAGCTGTTTCAGTTCCTCGACCGTCCACAGTTTTTCCGGATCGCCCGCCACTCCCCAGGGTTCGTATTTCGCGCCGGTCGGTTGATTGTTGCGCGGGTTAGACGCGCCGTTGTTGAAATAGTCGACGAGATGGACCACGACATGCGTGCAGCCGGCCTGGCGCGCAAAGTCGTAGTAGTCGCGCGTCAGCATGTGACGGTAGAGGCCCAGGCCGAGTTTCATAGGCGATTGCCGATTCCGGCTCCGTAGTCGGGACTTAGGATCTGGCCGTTGATTTCGTTGGCCAGCGGAGAGCAGAGGAAGACGAACGCGTCGGCGATGGATTCCGGGCTGTTTCGTCTTCCCAGCGAAACTCGCAGCACAAATTCGCGATAGGCCGGATCCTCGTCGAACACTTTCAGCGAACTCCCGGCGGCAACGTTGCCCGGTGACACCACATTCACACGAATGCCGGTGTGGGCGTATTCCAGCGCCATGCAGCGGGCGAAATTTTCCAGCGCCGCTTTGGCCGAAGCATAAGACGGAATCTGAGTATGCGGCGTGCGGGCGACGTAGGAAGAAGTGAAGATGAGGTGGCCGGGAATCTTGCGCTCGATCCATTGGGCGAAGACGGCGCGCGTCAAGTTGACCTGGGCGAAATAGTTGAAACGGAAAATGCGGTCGTAGTCAGCTTCCGAAGTGGTGGCGAAGGGATGCAGCCCGCAACCCCCGGCGTGGCCGAGAACCGTGTCCAGGGCAGGGAAGCGCTGGAAAGATTCAGTGACTACATGGCCCAGGGCGGCGGAGTCTGTGATGTCGGTGGAGAAGTAAAGGTATGACGACGGCGGGATTTGCCACTCACCTAAGGTTTGTCTCGCTGCCTCCTCCGGCTTGATGTCGACCAGGACTAACGTTGCGCCCGCGGCGGTGAGCTTCCGGACCATGGGTTCGGCTATGGCGCCCATGGCGCCGGTGAGCAGGATCGATTTGCCGGAAAGATCGATGTTTATCATCAGATATTTTTAACAAGAACCAGTTCTCGGTTCCCAGTTTCTAGTTTTTTACATGATGCCGTGCTTTTCGAATGCGGCGCCCGCGCTGCTGCCTGCTTCGAGCGCTTTCCTGACTAACTTTTCGCCGCGGACTTTTTCCAGCGCTTTGGCGAAGACTTCGTCGGCGGCTTGGGTGGGGATCACGCAGACTCCGTCGATGTCGCCGAAGAGAATGTCGCCCGGTCGAAGGCGAACAGCTCCGATTTCGAGCGGAACGCGAAAATCCATCACTTTGTAGCGGGGTGAGGAATCCTGGCCGTAAGAGCCCCAAGAGAAAGTTGGAAAGTTCAAGTCGAGGATGGCTTTGGTGTCGCGGGTGTAGCCGTTCAGAACGGCGCCACTGCTGCCCAGCTTGCGGGCGCGGATGCTCATCAGTTCACCCCAAAGTGCGTTGCGCGGGGATGATCCGGTGTTGACGTAGACCTCGTTCGGGCGGAGGTCGTCGAGAGCTTCGAGCATCAGGCCGAATGGTTTGGCCATCAATTTGTTCGCGGTGCCCGCAGCTTTCTCGGCGAACACATCTACGGCCAGCACCGGCATCGCACGGCCGATCACCACCATGTCGGCTCGGAGTGGGCGAATTTGCGGGGGGAGAAACTGGTGCTGGAGATCCAGCTTGTCCATGACATCGCCCACGACGCAGGTGAACAATTCCCGCTTGATGATGGTGAAGAGTTCGTCGTCAGTTTTCCATTGCTGCATGGCTACTTTCCGCGCGCTCGTTGAATCCTTTCGACAAACTGCTTCGCTGTGTCGGTGACGAGTTGGAGATTACCTTTCTCCGCCCCGGCGGTGAGGTTACCGCCAACGCCGACGGCGACTGCGCCGGCCTTGATCCAGTCGGCGACATTTTCAATGCTTACGCCGCCGGTCGGCATCAGGGAAGCCTGGGGCAGCGGGCCTTTCACCGCTTTGACGAAGGCCGGGCCCAGGGTTTCGCCGGGGAAAAGTTTCACGATGTCAGCGCCGCACTCCATCGCATCGACAATTTCGCGCATGGTTCCGGCGCCCGGCATGTAGGGAATCTGGTAGCGGTTACAGAGGCGGGCGGTTTCCGGGTTCACCGAGGGGCTGACGATATATTGCGCCCCGGACAGAATGGCGATGCGGGCGGTCTCCGGGTCGAGCACCGTTCCTGCGCCGATGAGAATTTGGCCGGTCGTATATTCCCTGGCTAGCTTCTCAATGACCGCGGCTGCCCCGGGGACGGTAAATGTGATTTCAATGGCGGCCGCGCCACCCAGGGCGCAGGCTTCAGCAATACGCACGGCCAACTCTGGACTATGGGTGCGCACAATAGCGACCAATCCGGATTCGATGACTTTTCCGAGAACTTTCAGTTTGTGCATAGGGACACTGTGAAATTCTATTTCTGCATGCTCTCGGGCGGAGTAGCGGCATTCAATTTCTGGAACTCCTGAGTTTCACGCTCGGCTTCCGCCGTCTTCCCCTGTTTGCGGTAAAGGCCAGCCAGGGCGAAATGAGTTTGAGCCGCCAGGCTGCTGGATTTCTCAATCGAAAGCAGCTTTGTCCACGCTTTCTCGGCAGCCGGCAAATCCGCCGCAAGGGCCGCGGCCTTGCCCAACGAATAAAGAGTTTCGGGCATATCCGGCAGCAGACGATTGGCGCGTTCCAGCTCAGTCCTGGCTTCGCGCGCCTTTCCCTGTTGCAGCAGCGCCGTACCCAGGCGATAGGCGGCTTCGGCGTTTCCCGGCTGCTGCTTGCTCTGGGCGCGAAATTCTTCTTCAGCCTTTGCCCATTGCGACGAACCGGCGTAGACCAGGCCGAGCTCAAGGTGCAACTCCGGAGTGTCGGGCCGGAGCCGCAGGGCCTCGCGAAATTCTTTTTCGGCCTGGGGCATTTGTCGCAAGACAAAATAATTTTCCGCCAGAGCCTGATGGGCGCGCGCTGAATCGGGATACGCAGCCAGGAGGGTGTCGATGGACTGCTTCGACAGCAGACCGCTGGCGCGGCCAAGATAGTAGAGCAAATCGGGGTCGTTGGGATGCTTGGCCAGCGCGGCCTGCAAATTCTCGACTGCCTGTTGCAATTGCCCGGTTCCAATCTGCGCGATTCCCAGGGCTGTCTGCTCCTGGATCTTCTCCAGATGGGGAATCGCCTCCGCGTTGTAGCCTTGCGCGAGCAGCGCGTAGCCCAGCAACTGGTGCGCGGCGGCAAGCTCGGGCACCAGTTGTACGGCATGTTTGAGGGGGGCAATGGCGGCACCGTATTCCCGGTTTTCCATGTAGGCCTGGCCGAGACTTACGAAGCCGTCGGGCAGCGTAGGAGCCAGTTCGGTTACTTTCTTGAACTCTGCGATGGCAACATCGAATTGCCGCTGCTTCTCAGCCTCGGTGCCTGCTTGCAGGTGCTGCAGCGCCTCCGGAGATACCGTCTGCCACGCCAGCCAAACCAGCAACAGGATGCGGATCACGGTTTCTCCGGTTCACGAACTTCTAGAAACTGGTCGGCGTGAACGTCGTTCATGGTCTGGCGCGCGCCGGAGGGCCATTCGATTTCAACCTTGGCGCTATCGGCTGTCCCCAGTCCGAAATGCAGGCGCTTGTCGCTGGAGGAAAGATAGCTTCCGGCAGCGGTGGCAAATCGAGTTTGCCCGTTGACCCGGACCCGAGCTCCGAAGCCGTCGCGATTGCTGCGGGTGCCGCGCAGCAAAATCACCAGCCAATGCTGCTTGCCGCCGCGGTTGAAAAAAATCTGGGGATGGTCGCCCAGGGTGGTCATGACCACGTCCTGCCAGCCGTCATTGTTCAAATCGCCAAAGGCGGCTCCGCGACCGGCGGCGGGAGAAGCGCTACACGAATCGGCGCGTTCGAAGCGGCCATTGTGATTCATAGCCAGCAGGGGCAGTTCCCAATAGTGAAGCGATGGGTCAATCTTTTCGACATTGTCGAGAACGTGACCTTGCGCGACGAAAAGGTCCTTCCAGCCATCGTTGTCAAAATCTTCCAGGCCAACTCCCCAGCCTGAGCTTCCGCTGGAGAGCACACCCAGCCCGGTTTCGAGACTGCCATAACCGAAGGTGCCGTTGCCTTCATTGTGGTACACGCCGTAAATCTCCCGAGGCAGTTCGGTCACGATAACATCGGGCCGGCCGTCGTTGTCATAGTCCTGAAAGACCACGCCCATGCCCGACAGGCGCCGGCCGTCCTCGGACAGTGCGGCTCCAGCTTCGAGAGCGCGCTCGGTAAAGGTGCCGTTGCCGTTGTTATGGTAGAGGTACTGTTGCATGCCGTCGTTGGCGACGAATATATCAGTGTAGCCGTCGCCGTCGTAGTCGGCGAAAGCGACGCCCAGGGCGCGGCCCTTCTTGGCGGCAATTCCGGACTTCTGGCTGACATCAGTAAAAGTACCGTCGCCGTTATTGTGATAGAGAATGCTGGTGGTGGCAGGAAATTCTTCCGGAGGACAGTAGGTGTGCCACTCCCCGCCACAGGTCTTGCTGTGCTTGGTGTCCCACTCCATGTAGCGGGTGACGAACAAGTCCAGCTTGCCGTCGTTGTCGTAATCGAAGAAACCGGCTGAAACCGACCAGCCTCCGGCAGCTACTCCGGCCTTGGCAGTTACGTCGGTAAAAGTGCCGTCGCCGTTGTTGTGGTAGAGGATATTTTTCCCGTAGCTGGTGACATACAGATCGGGGAAGCCGTCATTGTCGTAATCGCCCACGGCCACGCCCATGCCGTAATTGCCGTCGCCGGCATTGGCCAGGCCAGCTTGCTCTGTCACGTCGGTGAAGCTGCCATCTTTATTTTGCCGGTATAGCCGGTTCCAGTAGCGCGGATTTTTGCGATCGAAATTTTCTGGGGTGGTCATGGGACTGGTGACGCGGCCGCCGTTCACCAGAAAGATGTCGAGCAATCCGTCGTTGTTGTAGTCGAGCAGAGCGACTCCGCCAGGCATGGTTTCGATCAGATACTTCTGCGGCGTGGGAGAATTCTGCAAGACGAAATCCAATCCGCGGGGTGACCTGGTTTCGAACAGCGAGAGCAGCACGGCCGCGAGCGAGGAGGCAATGCAGAACGAGGCCAGGCCGAACGAGACCAGACTAAACCGGGCCAGACAGAACCGGGCGATGCGGGAGATCAAAACCGGAATGTAGGCGAGGCGCGGATGAACGATGTGCAACTTAGGGAACCCTGGTAGTTAGCATATCTCGGGGGCTGGATGATTGCACGCATGGAGACCGGGGGCATCGTGAGCCGGGGCGTGATGGCCTAGAAGTTTTGCCAGTAGTAAACGGTTTTAATATAAATTTCGCCTTGGCGATTCGGGCTCGGACAGTTCGATGAGACTGGCAGTGTAAATCTTCCGTCGTTGAGCGCGAGTTCCAGATGCCAGAGAGTAATCGTTTACCGAGACCTTCTCGCGCAGCTTTCTTCTTGACAACGTTCTACGGGGTATGACAAAAACTGCCTTGGCATTTCAGTCATTCCAGTATCCGGCCCTTGATGGTCGGTTCACCACAGATTTCTTCTGTGCACTTCGCGTGGGGGTGGGTAATGAGTACTCGCAGATTCCTTTCGCTAGTTCTCTCGCTGGGCGTGATCTTTTCAGCCTGCATCTTCGTCCAAGGTCAATCTACCTACGGTTCCATCACGGGACTGGTCACCGATCCTTCAGGAGCGGCAATCACTGATGCCCGGGTTACTTTGACAAATCTGGGAACGGCGGAGAAACGTACCCAGCCGACCGGAACGGACGGCTTGTACTCCTTCGTGAACCTGATTCCGGGAAATTACCGGATTGAGGCGGAGAAGGCCGGATTCAAGCGGGTGACGCAAGAACCTGTGGTTGTGCAGGTGCAGCAGAACTCCAAGATCGACCTGGCATTGCCGATTGGCCAGGCCACCGAGACCGTCGAAGTGACTTCGGAGACGCCCCTTCTGCAGTCGGAGACTTCGTCGCTCGGTCAAGTGGTTGAGCAACGCAAGGCCAACGAACTGCCCTTGAACGGACGCAATATTTACTCGCTGGCTGCCATCGCGCCCTCGGTAATTCCGCAAGGAAATACGACCGGCTCGCCCGTAGGCAAGAATCCATTCGATTTCGCCAACTACCAGATTGGCGGCTCTTTTGCCAACCAAAGCGCGGAATATCTGGATGGCCAGCCGCTCAACATCGGCTACATCAACCTGCCGCTCCTGACTCCGACGCAGGATTCAATCTCGGAATTCAAGGTGCAATACAACAACCTGGGCCCCGAATGGGGCAAGTTCTCCGGCGGCGTCATCAATCTGAGTACGAAATCGGGGACCAACCAGTGGCACGGATCGGCGTACGAGTACCTGCGCAACAAGGTTTTCAACTCCAATGAATATTTTCTGAAGGGATCTCAGATCAAGGCCGGCCAAAAGAACGAGCCCCCGCCGTTTACCCAGAACCAGTACGGAGCGACTTTCGGTGGGCCCGCGATCAAAGACAGGACTTTCTTCTTCTTCAGCTGGGAAGGTTATCGCCTGCGGTCGGGGACGGTGTTTACGACCACAGTGCCAACCCTGGCGGAACGTGGGGGCGATTTCTCCGCGGCCGGGGTTCCGACCATCTATGACCCGCTTACGGTGGATCCGACCTGCGCGGCTAACGCCACCTGCCCTCGTACCGCATTTGCCGGCAATCAGATTCCTGCAGGTCGCATCAACCCAACATCCCTGTTCTTGCTCAAATTTATCCCGCCTCCGACGGACCCCACCGCATTGACGAACAATTTCGTGAAGGCGGCCAGCACGGGCGGAAACGTGGATGAGTACGTGGCCCGGGTAGACCAGAACATTAACTCTACCAATCGCCTGTTCGGACGGTTTTCCTACTGGAAGCTGCTCAGCCTGGCGCAGGATCCGTTCGGCACTGGCTTCTGCAAAGACCGCTGCGCAGAGAACACTCGCAGCAAGAGCCTTGCCATCGGCTACACCCACACCTTCAGTCCAACCACGATCGCAGATTTCAATATCAGCATCAGCCGCTTCCACTACCTGCGCCTGCCCATTAATTCGAATTTTGACGTGACCCAGGAGGGCTGGCCCGCGTCTTATAACAGCACCGTACCGAACATCGAGCGCACCCCGCTTACTCCATGCTTCGGGGTGAGCGACACCAACATCACCTGCAGCCAGGGACAGAGTTCCATCGATGACCACAATACCCAGTGGAATTTGTCTCCACAGATCACGATGATCCGCGGGCGGCACACCTTCGTATGGGGTGGTCAGCTCGAAGAAGGCTACGACAATTACCTGCAGACCAATACCGGAGGAGGCTTAATCTCCTTTAACGGATCCTGGACCCAGAGTCTGGCTCGGAACGCCGGGGGCGCCACTGGCGGAATTGACTTCGCCGATTTCCTGTTGGGTTACGGCTTGGGCGCCGGAGCAGCCTTTGGCAACCAAACCAACGGCTCGCTGGTTATTTCAGGTCCGGTGTCCGGCAAGCAAACCTATCGGGCCATCTATCTTGGCGACAACTGGCACGTGACCAGCAAGCTGACACTGAATCTTGGCCTTCGCTACGAACTCCAGGGTCCCTGGTCGGAGCGCTTTGACCGGATGACTTATTTCGATCCGAGGGTGAGCAGCTCTTCCGTGACTGGCTGCAATGGAACAGCAGGCAGTGCGTGTCCGGGCGACCTGTTCCTAGTTAAGACGGGCAGGAACGACGGCCGGAACAACCTGCCGCTTTCCAAGACCGAGTTTTCACCCAGACTCGGGTTCGCATACGCCATGGACCAGAAGACGGTGATCCGGGGTGGGTATGGAATATTCTTCATTCCCAACTATGTATCGTTCGGAACCAACCCCTACATTGATCCGGTAAGCAGCGCAACCTCACCGTTCTTTGCCAGCAACGACAAAGGACTGACTCCTGCGGCCACCTTGAATCAAAACACCTGCACTTTGAGCGCGTCGGGTGCCGCCAACTTCACCTGTCTCGGTCAGGGACCGTTCAATACCGCACCGGCGGGCGCGAACAACTTGGTGCCAGTGGCCGGCCGGAACCCTCAACCCAATGTGTCGCTGTATGGAGTAGCGCAGCAACCTCTGTCCGCGACTGACTTTTCGGGTCAGAAGTACGGCTACGTTGAGCAGTGGAACTTCGGGATCCAGCGCGAACTGCCTTGGGGCTTCTTCGCTGATGTAGCGTACGCCGGATCGCACGGCGTGCATCTGGAGCAGTTCAATACCAACGTCAACCAGATACCGGATAGCTTCATCGCCCAGGCGGCCCAGCAGGCTGCGGCTTCGCAGCCCGTTGCCATCGCTCAGCCGGTGGCAACGTATCCGTTTAGCGTCAATCTCCCTGGCAACCTGCAACCTGGAAAGCTCATTGCGGGACAGCTTGACCGGCCTTTCCCGCAGTATTCAGGCTTGCAGTACAACGGATTCGGTTGCTGCGGCAGCTCTTACAACTCGTTGCAGGCAACGCTCACCAAGAGGTTTCAGGGTGGCGGCACCATGCTGGTGGCTTACACCAACGCGAAACTGCTCTCGAACACCGATACTCTCACCTCGTGGCTTGAAGGCGGGGTCAGCGGTGGCGTGGGCAGCATCCAGGACTGGAACAATCTGAAGAACGAGCGTTCCATCTCGTCGCAAGACGTTTCCCAACGGCTGGTCATTAGCTATGTACTCGACCTGCCTTTTGGCCGGGGCAAGAAGTACCTGAGCGGAGTGAACGGCATCTCCGGCAGGGCGGTTTCGGGTTGGGGAATTGATGGCGTAACTACCTTCCAGCGTGGATTCCCGGTAAAGATCAGCTACGGGAAAGGAACTTCGCTTTCCGGTTCCGGTCTCGGAATCGGGAGTCTCAGGCCTAATGTTGTGGCTGGCTGCGACAAGTCGGTGTCCGGAAGTCCGGCCTCCAAGCTGAGCGGCTGGTTCAACACGGCCTGCTTTACCGATCCGCCGGACTGGGGCTTCGGTACGGAGTCACGCGTGGATCCGACTCTCCGACAACAGGGCATTACCAACTTCGACTTCGCGGTCTTCAAGAAGACGGCGATCACAGAAAGAGCGAACATCGAATTCCGCACGGAGTTCTTCAACCTCTTTAACCATCCACAGTTCGGGCCTCCGAACGGCACTTGTTGCACTGCGAACAACCCCAACTTCGGAGTTGTGAACAGTACGATTGGTAACGCGCAGGCACGCCTGATTCAGTTCGCTTTGAAGTTCGAATTCTAGGCGAAGAAGGATTGCGGACCGGGCTTTTGCCCGGTCCGTTTTTTTTTGGCCCAAATTACTGGTCAGAAAAAAGATGATGCGATTGTGACCGTGTAGGGACGGGTTTCTGACCCGTCCCCACACGGTCGTTGGATCTACGTGGTGCAGGGTTGGGGTGATTGATTTACAATCCCTTCCGTTAGGGTGCTCGCTAGGAATCACCCCGCAAAGAAGCCCCACTGATGAGAGCCGCCCAGACCCTCGACTATTCCGAAGCCAGGAAAATCATCGACCTGATCGTCGAAAAAGCGCTGCAGATGCAAAAGGCGGCAGTGATCGTTGTGGCGGACTCGCACGGCGAACTGATTGCCTTTGCGCGCATGGATGGAGCTCCTTTGTCCTCAATCCGCATCGCTGCCAACAAGGCCTGGACCGCGGCCCGGGAACGCAAGCCCACCAAGGAGATTGGAGACAAGGTGAGAGACCCGCAAAAAGGCCACGATATCGCCTATTACGGCGATCCGAAATTTGTCGGATGGGGTGGCGGCCTCCCAGTGTGGAGAGACGGCCAGGTGGTCGGCGCGGTGGCGGTCAGCGGCCTGACCTCGAGCGAAGACGTTGTACTGGCGACCATGGGCGTCGATCTGGTCGGGGGTAAAGCCGGGCAAGACCGATGACTGGCGCTGAGTTGGCTGCCGCGGAAGAATTGCGCTGCGGGATGGAACGGCGAACCCCCAGCGGCTGAAGCCGAACTGCTCTCAGCGACCAGCGGCACGACTGAAGTCGTGCCCTTCCCCGAACGCCATCCGGATCAGTGTTGCTCCACCCTGATAGCAAACCATATCGAGGTTGCCCCACCCTAACAAGCGATGAGGCGTTGGAATCGAGGATATGGCAAAGACCACAGTAATGTTCGGGGAGATCATGTTGCGGCTGGCGCCGCCGGGTTTTGAGCGGATCTTGCAGACCGGGCGCTTCGTCGCGACCTTCGGAGGCGGAGAGGCCAACGTGGCGGTGGCGCTGGCGCAATTGGGCCTGCCGGCGGCCTTCGTGACGGTTTTGCCGGACAAGAACCCGATTGCCGATGCCGTCATCGGGGAACTGCGACGGTTCGGCGTGGACGCGTCTCAAATCGTGCGCGGCAGGGGGCGCATGGGGGTTTACTACGTCGAAGGCGGCGCCAACCAGCGGCCTTCGAAGGTAGTCTACGATCGCGACTACAGTGCCATCGCTTTGGCCAAGCCAGGAGATATTAACTGGGATCAGGTTCTGACGGATGCCGGCTGGTTTCACGTCACGGGCATAACTCCGGCCATTAGCAGTTCGGCAGCCGACCTCGCCCGAGAGGCGGTGAAAAAGGCGCGGGAGAAGGGAATTACAGTCTCCTGCGATCTCAACTACCGCAAGAACCTGTGGAAGTGGGGGAAGCCGGCGGCGGAAGTGATGCGCGAGCTGGTGAGGAATATTGACATCGCCATCGCCAACGAAGAGGACGTGCAGATGGCGCTCGGCATCGAGGCGAACGTGGACGTGCACTCCGGCAAGCTTGATCGCACGCAATACGAGAAGCTGACCGCCAAGGTTCTGGACGAATACGCGAACCTGAAGGCGGTCGCCATCACTTTGCGGGAGTCCAAAAGCGCATCGCACAATGGCTGGTCGGCCTGCCTGAATGACCGGCAGGCGTTCATGGTGAGCCGCTCTTATGAGATTACGCATATCGTGGATCGCGTCGGTTCGGGCGATTCCTTTGCTGCCGGCCTGATCTACGGCTTTCAAACGCTGCCCGCGCATCACGACGCGCTCGAGTTCGCAGTCGCGACCAGCTGTTTGAAGCACTCCATTGCGGGCGACTTCAGCCGCTCTACCGTTGAGGAAGTTAACGCGTTGATCAAAGGTGGTGGGTCGGGACGTGTGCAGAGATAGAGATGAGGATGAGCACTGGGCGTGCCAGCAGGAAAATCTTCCAGCGGAGGGTACAAATGATTCGGAGATTCTGGTTTGTTGCGGTTCTGTTGCTGCTCTCGGTTTTGCCGGTTGTGTGCCAGACCGCAGCTCCGGCTCCGGCCGATGTCGAGGCCCGGGCAGACACGCTGCTGAAGCAGCTTTCGCTGGAAGAGAAAATCGATCTGATTGGCGGTGTGGATGATTTTTACATTCGCGCAATCGACCACATTCATTTGCCTCGACTGAAAATGGCCGACGGGCCGGTTGGGGTTCGCAACTACGGGCCCTCCACCGCGATGGGTGGCGTCGCACTGGCGGCGTCGTGGGATCCCGAACTCGCGCAACGGGTGGGAACCGTTTTTGGCGAAGATGCGCGGGCCCGGGGTGTTCACTTTCTGTTGGGGCCGGGGGTCAACATTTATCGCGCGCCGCGCAATGGGCGGAGTTTCGAATATTTCGGGGAGGATCCGTTTCTGTCGTCCCGCACCGCCGTGGGATACATAAAGGGCCTGCAGAGTCAGGGCGTAAGCGCCACGGTCAAGCACTTCATGGGCAACAACTCGGAGTTTGACCGCCACAATGTGGACTCCATTATTGACGAGCGCACCATGCGGGAAATTTACCTACCCACGTTTGAGGCGGCGGTTAAGGAAGCGCACGTGGGAGCCGTCATGGATTCCTACAACCTCACCAATGGCCTTCACCTCACTCAGAATGGATATCTGAATACCGACGTCGCCAAGAAAGAATGGGGATTCATGGGAATCATGATGTCGGACTGGGACGCGACTTACGACGCGGTGGCCGCGGCCAACGGCGGCCTGGATCTGGAGATGCCCTCGGGGAAGTTTATGAATCGGACCATGTTGCTTCCGGCGATTCGTTCCGGCAAAGTCAGCGAGGCCACGATCGACGACAAGGTGCGCCGCATTCTTCGGACTGCAATTCAATTTGGCTGGATGGATCGTGAGCAAACGGATTCATCGATTCCGCGTCCCAACCAGGAGGGGCGTCAGGTAGCGCTCGAAGTGGCGCGATCGGGCATGGTTCTGTTGAAGAATGATGGCAACCTGTTGCCCCTGGACAAAGGAAAGATCAAATCCATCGCGGTGATTGGACCGGATGCGTCTCCGGCGCGGCCGGTGGGCGGCGGCAGCGCCGAGGTCCAGCCATTCGCCGCGGTGAGCTTTCTGGAAGGGATCGCAAGTTATCTCGGCAGCAGCGGCGCCAAGGTGTACTACGCGTCTGGCATTCCGGCGCTGGAAAAAATTGCCGGTCAGACCCAGTACTCCACTCAGGCGGATGGCGGTCAGGTGGGACTGAAAGCTGAATTTTTCGATAACGCCAATCTCTCGGGTACCCCGGGCATACAACGCGTTGTCAAAAAGATTAGTTACGATCCGGGCGCGATCGATGGCGAGTCCGCCAATGATTTATCGATCCGGTGGACGGGATATTTCACACCTAACACTCCCGGCGACCACCTGCTGTTCGCCCAGGGCCCGGGCGAAAACGGCGGGTACCGCGTGTACGTAGATCAGAAACTGGTGATCGACGACTGGAAGCAGGCCTATGCATTCTTGAGCCAAGTCAAGATTCCCCTGTCACTGGGCCCACACCAGGTTGAGGTGGATTACTTCGTGAAGCGCGGCTGGGGCAAGACCAGAGTGAATTTCGGCATTGTACGTCCCGAGGAACTGGTCAGCGCGGAAGCCAAGGCGATAGCCTCGAAGGCGGACGCGGTGGTGGTGGCAGTGGGTTTCGATCAGGGCATCGAAGGGGAGAGCGCCGACCGCATGTTTGCTCTGCCTCCCGGGCAGGACGAACTGATCAATCAAATTGCGGCCGTCAACAAGAATACAGTCGTTGCCGTGACCTCGGGCGGCGGCGTGGATATGACTGCCTGGGTGGATCACGTTCCGGGATTGTTTCAAACCTGGTTTCCCGGACAGGAGGGCGGAACCGCCTTCGCACAGCTGCTTTTCGGGGACTACAGCCCATCGGGAAAATTGCCCGCGACGTTCGACCGTCGCTGGGAAGAGAATCCCGCGCATGACACCTACTATCCCAAAGGAGGAGACCGGAAGGTCGCGTACACCGAGGGCGTGTTTGTGGGATACCGTGGCTACGAAAAATCGGGAGTGAAGCCGCTGTTTCCGTTTGGCTACGGCCTTTCCTATACGACGTTCGCTTATAAGAATCTGGCTGTTTCTCCCGCATCGGCTTCCGGCAACGTGGAAGTGCATTTCGACGTCACCAACACCGGCAATCGCGCAGGCGCGGAGGTCGCGCAAGTGTATGTTGGCGACCGGCATTCCAGCGTCCCTCGGCCGGTAAAAGAGCTAAAAGGGTTCGCCAAAGTCAGCTTGGGTGCGGGCGAGACCAGACAGGTCTCGGTGAGCCTCGATCGCCGCGCATTTGCTTATTACGACGTCAAAAAGCACGACTGGACGGTCGAGCCTGGTGATTTCGAAGTGTACGTGGGCCCCTCATCGGCGCAGATTGAATTGACCGGCAAGGTGGCGCAGGGGACGCGATAAGAAATCGGGTGTCCGACGCTCTCGCGTTTTTCGGCGAAGCGTGGTTTTTGACTTTCTTCCGGGACAGTTCACAACACCCACCCTTTTCGCAAAGTACGGGAAAGAGGGTGGGGCACCCGCTTCGTTTCTGATCTACACCTTGACCCAGGTGCGTGATGCTGCGGAGCGTTCGACCGCGTCTAGCACTTTTTGTACTTCAACCGCGGCTTCCAGGTCGGCCGGCAGAGGCTCTTTACGCGCCAGCGCGCCCAGAAAATCTCCCAGGGTGGCGATAAAGGTGTGCTCGTAGCCGATGATGTGGCCGGGCTTCCAGAAGTTTTCCGAGTACGGGTGGTCGGGGCCGGTGACCGTCAGATTGCGCGGTGCTTGCAGGTTTGGGGGGTCAGTGGCGTCGAGAAATTGCAGCTGATTGAATTCATCCATGTCGAAGCGCAACATTCCCTTCGAGCCATTGATCTCAAAAGTTTTGCGGTTGCGACAGCCGACGCCGTAGCGGGTCGCTTCAAAACTGCCGATGCTGCCGTTCGCGAAATGGGCCAGGAACAGCGTGGCATCGTCTACGTCGCGGCCCGGTACGAAGGTGTGCATGATGGCCATTAGCTCCGCGATTGGCCCGTTGAGGTATAGGGCGGCATCGATCGAGTGCGAGAGCAGGTCGCCGGCCGCGCCCATGCCAGCCTCGGATCGCCGGTATCGCCACGTGGTCGCCTTGGACGGGTCGTTTCCTGACTGATTGAGATAGAGAGCGCGGTAATGATAGGTCTGCCCGATGCGGCCTTCTGTGATCAGGCGCTTGGCGAAGACCACGGCCGGAATGCGGCGATAGTTGAACCAGACCAGGGTGGGAACTTTGCGCATCGCCTGCGCCATGATCTCGGCTTCGGCCAGAGACGTGGCCAACGGCTTCTCGCAGAACACGATCTTCCCGGCTTGTGCTGCGGCAATCGCAATGGGTGCGTGCAGGGCATTGGGGACGGCGATGTCGATGACATCGATGTCCGGCCGGCTGACCACGGCCCGCCAGTCCGTGGCGACCTCCTGCCATCCCCACTGCGAGGCCGCGGACTCGAGTTTGGTCTGGTTGCGTCCGCAGATGACTTTCAGGGTGAGATCGTAGGGAACATTGAAGAAGTGCGTCACCTGACGGAAGGCGTTGGAATGTGCCTTGGCAATGGAACCGGTACCGATCATTGCGATGTTCAGGGTTTGCTTGGGCATCAGGTTACTTTAACAGGAGGCGTAAAGCGCGGTCCGCGCGGGCGAGTCGCCCGCGGCCACATGGTCCGCAAAAAAGAAAGCCCCACGTTTCGCCAACTGCGCGAAACGTGGGGCACCCTTCGGCCGGTAAAATCTAATTGCTATTCCAAACGATGTCGGCTTTCTTGGCGGACTTGTGCTCTTCCTTCAGGGCCCGGGCGGAATCGCCGAGCGGGGTGACGTACGCCGGGGTTGCTACTTCCCACAGCGGCCGCTGCCCGTGAGCGCGAGTCTGCCCGGAAGATCCCAGGAGGTTCTGCTGCATCCGCATGTCCGTCTGGGTTGCGCGCCCGGCATGGCTGGTGAACTCAATGATCTGCGGTTCGTTGTTCAACAGAGTGGCGCCGGCGACAGCTTGCCCAAAGGCCCCAGTGGCACAAAAAAAGCACAACACAAACAAAGTCGTTTTCATCGAATTGGTCTCCCACGTCAGAGGTTGTGGCCCCGTCCGAAAGTTATTCCTCAGTGATCGGTTGCCTGCTGTCCCGGCTCAACCACACTTGGGACAGGCACAATGGCTATATGCAAGCCCGGTACCAAACCTGGCATGGCTGTATCTTGGTTTTGCGGGGTTAGGGGAGGCGAAGGCGCAATTGTTTGCACATTCGTGGCTGACGCCAGCCCTGAACCGGGCCAGGGGCAAGGCTTTTGGGGAAATCTGCTGGATTGTCAACGGTCTGTGTGCAATCAGGCGAATAATTTGAAAGGCTTCCAGAGTCGCCCGGCAGGTGGGATACGGCTGCTTTGTCGAGACGACTGGAAAGGGCCGTACCCACCCTCTTCGCAAAAAAACGCGAAGGAGAGTGGGGCACCCCGATCTGGGTGATCGTTCTGAGCAATGGAGCTACGGGCGTTCTCGTCCGTCCACGGCGAGCCTATTTCGGACGGGTGAGGACGCCCGTCTACATCCTACGGGCAGGGCGCTCCTGCGGCCCGCCATTGCTTGACCTTCGAGGCAAATTCTTCGTGAGGCATGGGGACAGGCGTTCGACCTTCTCCCGGGTTCCAGGCCCACGTCACCAATTTGTCTTCGGTGAGGTGCTCGACAAGCTGGTCAAGGTTTCGGTTCTTGTTTTGTTTTGGGTCTTTGATCGACTGGCAAATCTGCGCGTCGGTCAGGCCCTGCCAGATCATCGGGGTGGTTGCAGGGGGCAGGCCCCAGTTGGGTGCGCCGGGAGGCAAGTGTGCACCTGAGAGGTTGTGGTCCTGATGGCAGGTGCTGCATTTTTCCGCTGTCACTCCGTGACCCTCGGCACCGCGGTGCACGTTCATGGAGTGTGGATGTCCGTCATCACCCTGGCGCGGAAAATCTCCGTGAGAATGGCAGTTGATGCATCGAGGGTGCCGGAGCACGGGAACGAACGCGGTGAACAGGGCTCCATCGCCTGTCGAGGGCGGGGCAGGAGCAGCGGGTAGTTCAGCCGCCGTGAGGACAGGCGAGAACCACGTCGTGACGCAGACCACAAGGATTGCGACTACGCTGGTCTTGTACAGTCGGGCGGGTCTTTGGAAGCGTTTCATACGGCCTCCGTCAGACGAAAGGGCATCCGCCGGACCCGTTTTCCCGTGGCCGCGAACAGGGCGTTGGCGATCGCCGGAGCGGCGCAGGGGACGCCCGGTTCGCCGATTCCGCCGGACTTCTCATTACTCTCTACGATGTAGGTCTCGATCTCAGGACACTCATTCATACGCATCACCGGGAAGGTGTGGAAGTTGGTTTGCTGCAGGCGCCCGTCTTCAAATGTGAGCTCCTGGAAGAGTGCGGCTGACGCACCGAAGATGGCTCCGCCCTCGATTTGTGCGGCGATAATTCCTGGGTTTACGTACTGCCCGCAATCCACCGCGCACACCATGCGGTGAACTTTGATCTTCCCGTCAGTGACCGACACCTCGGCCACGTGGGC
>WNFA01001913.1_pt1 | contig 16990 bp, 12 predicted proteins | sample 5400481 | NCBI WGS metagenome assembly WNFA01 (sample SAMN13153340, study PRJNA577476) | soil metagenome | isolation source: 120 cm saprolite under Douglas fir tree site 2 hole 1 replicate 2 | place: USA:California | collected 2015-04-18
GCGTAGCCACCCACCACGTCGCTGAAGTAGTGGACCCCGAGGTAGAGTCGACTGAGCCCGATGGCCACGATCAGCAGGGCAGCGGCCAGCACCACGGCAATCTGCCCACGGCGGGAGTGGATCCACAAAACCACGATTACGTAGGCGAGCATGCCGTACCCAATTAGCGAGCCCATCGCGTGGCCGCTCGGAAAGCTCCAGCTGTAGTGCTGGAGAAACGCGCCGGCATAGGGTGGCCGCGGGCGCTGGATCACGAGCTTGAGCACCTCATCGAGCAGACCGCCGCCGGCGAAGGCCGCGAGCCAGCCGCCGAGCAGGATCCACTCACGGTGGCGTGCAAGGAACAACGCCAGCGCGAGTGCTAGGACGGTCATCGCCACCGGCGATCCGAGGAGGGTGATCGCGTTGAAGAATGCATAACCAGCCGGGGTGGCATGCGCATGCATCCAGTCGAGGAGTGCCATGTCGAAATGGGTGAGCGGGTCGTGGTGGATGACGTCTTCGGTGATCCCGCCAAACAGCCACAGCCCGGCAACGCTGATGACGAACCCGATGGTGAGGTGGAGCCCTAGGTACTCCCCCCGCGCAAACCGGGCGACCATGAACGTCCAGGCGCGCGGATACCGCGCCTGGAGCTGCTGGAGCCCCGGTGTCGCGAGGACCCGTTGCCACATGAGCTGGGTACGCTCGACCAACTGGGCGCGGTTCCTCGCAAACCAGCCCCACCCCAACGCGAGCCCCACGACCAGAGCAACGAGCAGGACACCGGCCAGGCTGGCCTGACCGACGTAGTGTTCGAGCTGCGGCAGATTGCGGCCAAACACGTAGCCGAGCGTGCCAACGATCACAGCCCAGCTCACGGCGCCGAGCGCGTTATAGAGCATGAAGGTGCCGTACGGCATGTGGGCAGCTCCCGCGAGCACGGCCGCCCCGGTACGCAGCAGCGCGATGAAGCGGCCGAGGAAGACGGTCTTGGGGCCGTGCCGCTCAAAGAAGGTATGTGCCCGGGCAAGATGGGATTCGTTGAGGTGAAGGAGGCGCCCATAGCGCCGCACCAGCGCGATACCGCCCCTCCGCCCGATCCAGTAGCCGCCGTTATCGCCAATGATGGCGGCGGCGATCGCCGTCGCGATGACCGCCGAAATCGAGAGGTGCCCCAACGCGGCTAAGGCTGCCGCGGTGACCAAGGCGGTCTCGCCCGGGAGCGGGATGCCGAGACTCTCGAGGCCGACCAGGAAAAAAAGAACGGCGTAGCCGTAGGACGCAACCAGGCCAGATACGGTCCCATGCATGACGGTAGCTCCATGAGGACACTCCCAACAGCTGACAAGTCTCGCACCAGCGAATGTGCCTTGCTAAATTGGCTCGCTGCCGACGCTACGAGAAGCAGTAAACGCGACACAGGCCAGCCAGTCTGCAAATTCCTCGCCTCGACTGGGGGTCCCGTGCTTTTGAGATCAGGCCTCGCGCTTCTCGCTGCCCTCCCGCTCGCTGTTGCGGCACAGGCACCTCCGCAGGCGTGGGTACAGGTCGATTCAGCCCATCGGGCACTCCTCGTCACCGCGGGACCCTTTCGACTTCCCGCCGCATCGGCGTCGATGGCGGACATGCCGCACGAGTCGATGGCGGACATGGGGCACGACATGATGGGGGACACGAATCTGCCAGTCGCCCGTTTCGAGTGGCCCCTCGACACCTGGTTACGGGGGGCTCGGGTGAAGGTGGTCGACGGGCGGGGCCACGTCCTCCCTCGGCAGCTTCTGCACCACCTCACCATCGTGAACTTCGACCGCCGAGAGCTCATTTACCCAACGGCCGACTCGAGCTCGACGGAGTAAAGCCGGGCTGTAACGGCGCTCCTAGTGGGCCAGCGATCTTGCCACCAGCGACCGCATGCGCCAGCGCTTCTACGGCTTCCTGATCCGCACGCAATACCGTCCCCGTGAACGCGAGCCCGAACGGGAGCGCAAGCAGAATCACCCCGGTCCACCACAATCCCTCACGCGGCCTGCGGAAGCCGCCCCGCCAGAACACGGCCGCGAGATGAGTGAACACCAGCAGCAGCGCAGCCGAAGCGCTCCATACATTCACGCCCCGCAGGAAGGTGATGAGCGGCTGCGCGGTGATCACGTATTGGATCGACCCATGCGCCTCGAGCGGCGCGGGGTTGTAGTACTGCGTCAGCACAATCCCCGTGACCGCAAGACCGTTCTGAGAACCATGAGCTATTCATGGTTGTGGTCCTTCAGGCCCGGCATGGGCGCCATGGTAGTTGCCATGTTATGCGGGGCATGAAGCGGGCGAATGCGCACGAGGAGCATTCCCCCTACCGGCGTGCGCGATCCGTAAAACGTCTCAAGTGCCGCGGGGACTGCGTTCAGCGTTGCTTGAAATCCGATGCCGACTGTCGCCCAGCGAGTGCGACTGACTTCGCGAATGTATCCGACCGATAGGGCGGTGATGTTGAACGTGGAGTCCGGTGCGATACCTAGAGGCGGCAAGAACAGCTCCTCTGCGGTCTTCTGGACGAATTCCAGGCGTCCGAACAGGGTGTTACGGCGGCCAGCGATCGCCTCGGTTTCGGCAAGAGCGGCATGCGTCGTCCGTCCCGAGTGGCGGTTCGCGCCCCACACCAGCGTCGTGGCGAGCTGCCCGTCCATACCCAGCTTCCGGCCGTAAAGAACGGATGCTGTGACTCGATGCATCGACTCCGCGCGGCGCAGTGCTTCGGGGCTCTTCAGGAATCCATATCCGGCTGAGAAGCTCCACGCCGAATCGGGATTGACGGTAAATCGTCCCGAGTACGAATCCAAACGAATCGGATCGAACCCCCAACGTTCCTCGTCGGGTTCGCGGCCGTTGAACGCCGAGCCCTCCAGCTTCCAGCGTTGGCCAAAGACACCGGCCGTCAGGACGCCGAAGCTGATGTGGGTCGCGTCCTGCCAATGGTGGGACAGGGGTGCGGCCAAATTGTCCATTGCCGAAGGGCGGTGCATGAAGGCGACGGGACCGAGCGCCGGCTCCCCTGAAGGGGCGGCGTATACGGACACGCCGAGGCTGTGTGAGATTGCTCGTTCATACATCACGGCCAACTCCATCCAGAAATCATGCGGATGCTGGCGATCGTGGAGTGGTTGGCCGTTGTAGCTCTCGCCAGTTTGGAGCAGCAGCGGATAGCCTTGGTTGGACACGGTCGCGGGATCGAGGCTGAGCATCGTTCTGGCCTGAAACCGGCCGCCGAGCAAGTCACGGCTCGCCATCAGCATCGCCCAGTTGAGCGAGCCGAACTGTTCATCTCCCCTCGGGCCACCCTGCTTGTCGTACTGGAGGAACCCAAATCCATGCAGCATGAGGAGCCATGACCCCGACATGACGTGTCGAGCGGGTAGCGACACGGCGTCAGGAATCCACGTGGTACCAGAGCCCATCCGTTCCATCGAAACGCCGAGTGGGTCGATCATCATCGCCATCATCGGCTTCTGTTGAGTCGGCTGTGGCATCGGGTGTGCTGGGTGCTGCGCAAAAAGCAGTGATGGCAGAAGCAGGGTTGCAAATAGATAGCGGAACATGAAAGCCTCAGAGTAGCGCAAAGTCTCGAGCGTCGCATTCGAGTTGCCTCGCTGCGATGCGTGAACGCCGACAGTTCTCGAGGAGCTAGGCTCTGGGAGGCGGTGCTTCTGGTGCGGTGCTAACTGACAGGCGTGCGAGGGGAGCGGTGAGGATTTGTCTGGGACCCGATTGCACTCCCGCCAGAACCTGCGTGGGTCTGGTGAGCCCGATAGTGGCGGAGCATGAGCTCAGCGCCTGGCAACAGACGGGAATTGCGGGAGTGTGGGTCCGGTGATCGGTTGATTCTGAGCGAGCGTGTTGGCGGGCACCATGGTGCTGGTGGTTCGACGTCGTCTCGCTGCGGCATCTGGACTCGTTCGCCACAAAGCCCAGGTGCAGCGCGAGAAGGGCGAGTGGCAGGCCGACGAGACGGGAGACCTTCACAACCGGATAGTTAACCGGTGGGACCTAGAAAGGGAGCCCCACCCAAAACGCGCTTGCTGGGTTGGATACGACTGGGTTCAACTCTTCGGTTTAACGCTCCGCCATGCCGAGAGTCGCGGCTCGGAGTTTCCGCGACCTCGGCCAGGTGCGGCATCGGTCCGAGTCCGCGGAGTACCGTGTCGAGCAGCACGTCGCTAAGTTAGGGACTCGGTTGGAGGCGCTCCGTGCACGCGGATTTGGCACCACGGGCGTGGACCTCTCGACCCACGGAGCAAGTTGTTGCAACACAACACCGCCACCGTAGCTCAGTGGTAGAGCTCTCGATTCGTAATCGAGCGGTCGTCGGTTCAAATCCGACCGGTGGCTCTGATCGGCCCATGACCCTCTCTCCAATCGCCGCGATGCTGCACGCCGGCGTTCTGCTGGCGTGCGGCACCGCCGAACCGCGGTCCACAACGAACAACGACTCCCTGATCGGGCCCACCACTGCCGGCTCGCACGGTCTTCCCGCCCAACAACGACTGGAACCGCGATGTCTCCGCGGACTCGGTGGATGTCGATTCTGATTCGCTCATCGCCCACTGCGGCGCCGCGGCGGCACTACACCCCGACTTCGGCACCTAGTATCAGGGCGCCCTGTGGGGCATTCCGTTTGCGACCGTGCGCTCCACGCAGCCGCGCGTGCCGGTCTCGTTCTATTACGCGAGCGAAAGCGATCCCGGTCCGTATCCGATTCCACCCAACGTACCGATTGAATGCGGTCGGCGTCGACGGGCGACCGCCACGTGATTGTCGTGGATGTGGACGCGTGGAAGCTGTACGAGCTCTTCGACGCGCGGCCGGGCACGGCGGCGCCTCATGGACCGCGGGCTCGGGCGCCGTGTTCGACCTGGCGACCGGCACGCTGCGGCCGGACGGCTGGACTTCCGCCGATGCAGCGGGGTTGCCGATCTTTCGCAGGTCTCGTGCGCTACGATGAGGCAGTCACGACAGGGGTGATCACCCACGCTCTGCGCTTCACTTGCCCGATCACGCGCCGGGCGTATGTCCCTCCGGCGCGGCACGAGGCGGGATCGACCAACTCAGTGTATGCGCCCCCGATGGGGATGCGGGTCCGGCTGAAGGGGAGCGTCGACATCTCCGGATATCCACCGGAGGACCGGGTGATCTTGCAAGCGCTCAAGACCTTCGGGATGTTCGTAGCGGATAACGGGGGGTCATTCTTCTTGAGTGGCGCTCCCGATCCGCATTGGAACGACGCCAACATCGACCGACTCAAGCAGATCCACGGCAGCGACTTCGAAGTGATGCGGATGTCGGGCCTGATCGTCCCTTGACACCATCTCCCCCATGTGGAGATTACACCCCGGCACGATGAACACCTTCGCGCTGCTCCTTAGCCTCGTCCTGCTGCTGAGCCTTACACTCAGCAGGGGGGTCGCGGCGCGCGCGGAGGTCAGAGTCTAGAAGTCGCTCGACAGTAGGACGAAGCAGCACCGGCGCCGCGAACCCCAACAGGTTCGCGGTCTTTGTTTTTCCCACCGCGGAGGAGCGCCATGGCCAGGGATGTCATCATCTTCGATACCACGCTGCGTGACGGCGAACAGGCGCCCGGGAATGCGATGTCACCAGAGGGCAAGCTGCGACTGGCTCGCCAACTCGACGCGCTCGGTGTGGACGTCATCGAAGCCGGCTTTCCAGCCGCGTCACAAGGCGATCTGCGCGGCGTCCAGCAGGTGGCCGAGGCGGTCCGGCGTCCCATCATCGCCGCGCTGGCGCGCTGCCACGATGGCGACATCGATGCCGCCGCGGAGGCGCTGAAGCCGGCGCAGCGCAAGCGCATTCATGTCTTCATCGCGACCTCGGATCTCCATCTGGAGCAGAAGCTGCGTATCGATCGTGCGACCTGCATCGAGCGCGTCCGCTCCGCGGTACGGCGCGCCCGCGGGAACACGGCCGACGTCGAGTTCTCGGCGGAAGACGCGACGCGCAGCGACCTCGACTTCCTGGCGCGCGTCGTCCTCGTCGCCATCACCGAAGGGGCAACCACGATCAACCTGCCCGATACCGTCGGGTACACGACGCCGGCCGAGTACGCCGCGCTGTTCCGCACGATTCGCGAGCGCGTGCCCGAGGCGGCGAACGTCGTGCTGAGCGCTCACTGCCACGACGACCTCGGCCTCGCCGTCGCCAACTCGCTCGCCGCCATCGAAGCGGGCGCCGGACAGGTGGAGTGCACGGTCAACGGCATCGGCGAACGCGCCGGCAATGCCGCGCTCGAGGAAATCGTGATGGCGGGACGCACGCGGCCGCAAGTCCTCGCGTTCCAATGCGGAGTCAATCCGCGGGAGATCGTGCGCACCAGCCGGCTGTTGTCGCACGAGATCGGCGTCTTCCCGCAGCCCAACAAGGCGATCGTCGGCCGCAACGCCTTCGCGCACGAAGCGGGAATCCACCAGCACGGCATGCTGCAGAATGGCCTGACCTACGAGATCATCTCCCCCGAAACGGTGGGGGCCGGCGGGTCCAGCATCGTGCTCGGCAAACACTCGGGCCGCCATGCGCTGGAGCGCCGCTATCGCGAGCTCGGCTACGAGCCCGACGCGACCGCGCTCGAGCAGCTGTACGAGGCCTTCACGACACTCGCCGACAAGAAACGTCAGATCCTCGACGAAGACCTGCTCACCCTGCTCCACGAAGGTTTCCACCAGGCGCCCGAGGTCTACAACCTCACCAGTCTCCGCGTCACCTGCGGCACCGAGACGGCCACGGCTGAAGTACGTCTCGCGGGGCCGGGGTTTAACGAGCGCACCGCGACCGCGACGGGCAACGGCCCGATCGCCGCGGCCTTCGCGGCCGTGGGCGAAGCGCTGGGCCGCACCATCGAAGTCATCGATCTGTCCGTCCAGTCGGTCACGCCGGGGCGCGACAGTCTGGGCAGAGTCGTGCTGCAGGTGCGTATCGACGGCAAATCCCTCAGCGGCCACGGCGCTTCCACGGACATCGTCGAGGCGGGCGCGCGCGCGCTGGTGCATGCTCTCAACAAAGCTGACCACGCCGACGGGCTGGAGACGATGGCGTTGAGCAGCAGCTACTACTGGGGAGTGTAGCTCATGAGCGAGCTCCTGACCGGCGCGCAGATCATTTGCCGCACACTGGTGGACGCGGGAGTCGAGGTGATGTTCGGCTACCCCGGCGGCGCCATCATGCCGTTTTACGACGCGCTCCACGGCCACGCCGGGCTGCGCCACATCCTCGTGCGCCACGAGCAGGCGGCCGCGCATGCGGCGGACGGCTACGCGCGCGCGCGCAACCGCGTGGGCGTGTGCGTCGCGACGTCGGGTCCGGGCGCCACCAATCTCGTCACCGGACTGGCCACCGCGCACATGGACGGGTCGCCGGTACTCGCGATTACCGGTCAGGTGGGGCGGCCGATGCTCGGCCGCGACGCGTTTCAGGAGACCGATGTCGTCGGGGTGACGCTGCCCGTCACCAAGCACAACGTGCTCGTGCGCGACATCGAAGATCTGGCCGACGACGTGCGCGAGGCCATGGCGATTGCGATGGAGGGACGGCCCGGCCCCGTGCTCGTGGACGTGCCGAAAGACGTGCAGAACCAGAAGGCGGAGTACCGGTCCCGCACGGAGCCGCTGCGCCGGCAGCGCGATCCGGGGCCGGACGCGCCGGACGACGCGACGGTGCTCGAAGTTGCACGGCTGATCGCCGAGGCGAAGCGGCCGCTGTTGATGATCGGCCGCGGCGTGATCATGAGTGGCGCGTACGCGGAGGTGCGGGAGCTCGCGGAGCGCACCGGCACGCCGGTGATCACCACGCTGCTCGGCATCAGCGCATTCCCGCAGGCGCATGATCTGCACCTCGGCATGCCGGGAATGCACGGCGAAGTGCACATCAACAAGGCCATCCAGGCAGCCGATCTCATCGTGGGCATCGGCATGCGGTTCGACGATCGCGTGACCGGCAATACCGCGACGTTCGCGCCGCGCGCGAAGATCGTACACATCGACGTAAACCCGGCCGCGATCGGCCTCAACGTGCCCGTGGCCGTCGGGATCGTGGGCGACGCGCGCCGCGTGCTCGAGCGGCTGTTGTCGATCGTGACAGCGCGTGACTGCCTCCCCTGGCGCGAGGAGATCGAAGGGCTAAAGCACGATCGCGAGGAGCTGTTTGCCGGTGGGCTGTCGCCCGAGGTGATTCTGTCCGCGCTCGCCGATGTCACAGGCGGGCGGTGCACGATCGTGTCGGACGTGGGACAGCATCAGATGTGGGTGGCGCAGCGGTACCCGTTCCAGCGTCCCAATACGCACATCACCTCGGGTGGCCTGGGCGCGATGGGCTTCGCGGTGCCCGCCGCGATGGGGGTGCGGCTCGCCCGTCCGGACGAGCCGGTCTGGGCGATCTCCGGCGATGGCGGATTCCAAATGAACATGGCCGAGATGGCCACGATGGTGCAGGAAGGGATCGAGGTGAAGCTCGCCGTTTTCAACAACGGCTACCTCGGCATGGTCCGTCAGTGGCAGCAGTTCTTCCACGGCGGTCGATATTCGAACACGCCGATCCTGAGTCCCGACTACGTGAAACTGGCCGACGCCTACGGCATTCCCGGCTGGCGCGTCACCAAGGCAAGCGATGTAACCGACGCGCTGCGGCAAGCCAATTCCGCTCCGGGTCCGGCGTTGGTCGAGCTGGTGATCGAGCAGGAGGCGAACGTCTTCCCGATGATCGTGCCGGGCGGTTCGCTGTCCGAGCCGCTCGAGGCGGCGCCGGTATGAAGCAAACCCGCACGGTCAGCGTGCTGATGACGAGCGATCTCCTCACGCTCGGCCGTGCGTGCGGCGCGCTGCGGCGTCGCAACCTGCCGATTGGCGGGTTCGCCGTCGACTCGCACGGCCCGCCCGGTGTGTGGCGATTGACGTGCGAGATCGACGCCGACGAGGCGACGGTCGAGAGCTTGCTGCTGCAAATCCAAAATGTGGTCGGCGTCCGCAAGGCTACCGCCACGTCCATTCAATCTTCTGGAGACCCAATGAGCTCATCGGTGCGCGTGTACTACGAGGCGGACACGGACCGCGCGCGGCTGCGCGATCGCGTGTTCACCATCATCGGATACGGCAGTCAGGGGCACGCCCACGCGCAGAACCTGCGTGACTCGGGTGCGAAGGTCATCGTCGGCCTCCGACCCGGTGGCGCGTCGTGGAAACAGGCGACCACGGATGGCCTGGACGTGCGTCCCGTCGCCGAAGCCGCCACAGCGGGCGACGTGATCATGATGCTGGTGCCCGACCAGGAACAGCGTGCGGTCTACGAGGCCGCCGTCGCTCCCGTGCTCGGTCCCGGGAAGACACTGATGTTCGCCCACGGCTTCAACATCCACTTCGGCGAAATCGTGCCGCCGGCCGGGGTCGACGTCTCGATGATCGCACCGAAGTCTCCGGGGCATCTGGTGCGCAGCGAGTATCAGGCGGGGCGCGGCGTGCCGGGGCTCGTCGCGATCCATCAGGACGCGACAGGGAAGGCGTTGCAGAACGCCCTCGCCTACGCCACCGGGATCGGGTGCTCGCGCGCCGGGGTCATCGGCACAACGTTCGCGGAGGAAACCGAGACCGATCTGTTCGGCGAGCAGGCCGTGCTGTGCGGCGGTGTCACGGCGCTGATTCAGGCCGGCTTCGAGACGTTGACCGAGGCAGGCTACTCCCCGGAAATGGCGTACTTCGAGTGTCTCCACGAGCTGAAGCTCATCGTCGATCTGATTTATCGCGGCGGCCTCGGGTTCATGCGGCATTCGATCAGCAATACGGCCGAGTACGGAGATCTGACGCGCGGCGAGCGAGTGATTAGTCCCGCGGTGCGCGAGGAGATGCGGAAACTGCTCGCCGACATCCGCAACGGCGTGTTCGCGAAGGAATGGATCGCGGAATGCCGCGCCGGTGCTCCTCGTTTCGCCGAGTTGCGCCGCGCCGCGCAGAACTCCCAGATCGAGCAGGTCGGCGCCCGGCTGCGCGCGATGATGCCGTGGACGGAAGAAGGGAAGCGCGCCAAGCCGAAAGCTCATCGCCCGGCTGAGCGTGAGACGACTGCCACTGCATGAGAACATTGTTTGATCGGGTGTGGGATGCGCACGTCGTCCGCGACCTCGCGGACGGCGTGTCGCTCCTCTACGTGGATCTGCATCTCGTCCACGAGGTCACGTCGCCGCAAGCATTCGCGGGCCTCAAGCGCGAGAAGCGCATCGTGCGCCGCCCAGAGCTGACGCTGGCGACGGTGGATCACAATGTGCCCACCGGCGACCGATCGCTGCCCATCGCCGATGCCATCGCGGCTCGGCAGGTCGATGCGCTCGGCAGCAACGCCCGGGAATTCGGCATCGAGCTGTTCGACCTCGACTCACCGGGGCAGGGCATCGTGCACGTCATCGGTCCCGAGCTGGGGGCAACCCAGCCGGGCATGGTGATCGTCTGCGGCGACTCGCACACCTCGACGCATGGGGCGTTCGGGGCGTTCGCGCTGGGCATCGGCACCAGCGAGGTCGAGCACGTGCTCGCGACCCAATGCATCGTGATGAAGAAGCCGCGCAACCTGGAAGCGCGCATCACCGGACGGCGTGCGCCGGGTGTCTCGGCGAAGGACCTGATTCTCGCGCTGATCGGCAAGATCGGCACAGCAGGCGCGAGCGGGCACGTGATCGAATACACGGGCGACGCCATAAGCGCGCTGTCGATGGAAGAGCGCATGACGGTGTGCAACATGTCGATCGAGGCGGGCGCCCGGGCCGGGATGATCGCGCCCGACGAGGTCACGTTCGCCTACCTCGAGGGACGCCCCCGCGCGCCCAGGGGCGCGGACTGGCCGAAAGCGGTGGAGCGCTGGCAGACGTTTCGCTCGGATCCGACCGCGGACTACGACACGCATGTGCGGCTCGACGCGGCGACGGTGGGCCCGCAAGTCACGTGGGGCACGACGCCCGGCATGGTCGCCGACATCACCGCCCGCGTTCCCGATCCGGCGCAGCTCCCGAGCGAGAACGAGCGCGAGGCCGTGACGCGCGCGCTCGAATACATGGGGCTCAAGCCCGGCACGCCGCTCGCGGGGATTCCGATCGATCGCGTGTTTCTCGGCTCGTGCACGAACGCGCGCATCGAAGACCTGCGCGCCGCCGCCAACATCGTGCGCGGCCGCCATGTCTCTGCGCGCGTGCGGGCGATGGTGGTGCCGGGCTCGCAGCGCGTCAAAGCGCAGGCGGAGCAGGAGGGATTGGATAGCGTGTTCCGCGAAGCGGGGTTCGAGTGGCGCAATGCCGGCTGCTCCATGTGCCTCGGCATGAATGCCGACGTGCTGGGTGCCGGCGAGCGCTGCGCGGCGACCTCCAACCGCAATTTCGAGGGTCGCCAGGGCCGCGGCGGGCGCACCCACCTCATGAGTCCCGTAATGGCGGCCGCCGCTGCGATCGAGGGGCGTCTCGTGGATGTGCGCGGATGGTGATTCAATGACTCCTTTCGTGCGCCATCGGGGGAAGGCCGCGGCGTTGCCGCGCCGCGACGTGGACACCGATCAGATCATCCCGAAGCAGTTCCTCAAGGGCGTCGATCGCACCGGGTTCGGCGCGAGCCTGTTCTATGACTGGCGCGCTGATCCGAACTTCGAGCTCAATCGCCCGGAGGCGCAGGGCGCGACGATCCTCGTGACCGGTGCAAACTTCGGCTGTGGATCGTCGCGCGAGCATGCCGTCTGGGCGCTCGCGCAGTACGGCTTCCGCGCCATCATCGCGCCGTCGTTCGCCGACATCTTTTTGGCCAACTGCTACCGCAACGGCGTCCTGCCGGTGCATCTGCCGGCGGCCGAGGTCGAGACATTGCTCCGACGTGCGGCAGGCGGTTCGTACGAGATCGATGTGGACCTCGAGCAGTGCAGCGTATCCGATGACCGCGGCTTCTCGGCGCGCTTCAATCCCGATCCGTATGGCCGCGAGCTGCTGCTGCGCGGACTCGACGAGATCGGCCGCACCCTGCTCGAAGAGCCGAGCATCGCCGCTTATGAGCAGAGTCACGCATGAAGACGTATCGCATCGCCGTACTGCCGGGCGACGGCATCGGACCTGAGGTGATCGCGCAGGCGGTGCGGGTGCTCGAGGCCGTCGCCGAGCGCTTCGACCTGCGGTTTGCGCTCGAGACGTTCCCGATCGGTGCCGCCGCGGTCCGAGTGGCGAACAATCCATTGCCGCCCGAGACGCGCGCCGCGGTCGTGAAGAGCGACGCGGTGTTGCTCGGAGCGGTGGGCGATCCGTCGCTGGACAGCGCGCCCCGCGAGTTGCGTCCAGAAACCGGCCTGCTTGCGCTGCGAAAGTTGTTGGATGTCTATGCCAATCTACGGCCGGTTACCGTGCATCAGGCGCTGCTTTCTTGCTCGCCACTGAAGCCGGAACGGCTCCGCGGCGTCGATCTCCTGGTCGTCCGCGAGCTGACTGGTGGGCTCTACTATGGAGAGCCGCGCGGGCGTCACGGCTCGAGCGCGGTGAACACGCTCGCGTATAGCGCCTCCGAGATCGACCGCGTTGCGCAGGTCGCGTTCGAGGCGGCCCGGGGACGCAGGCGGCTCGTCACATCCGTCGACAAGGCGAACGTGCTCGAGGTATCGCAGCTCTGGCGCGAGACGGTCACGCGGGTCGCGCGCGACTATCCCGAGGTACGGCTCGAGCACAGCTACGTCGATACCGCCGCCATGCGGCTGGTCTCCGATCCGGCGACGTTCGACGTCGTGCTGACGGAGAACATGTTCGGCGACATCCTCAGCGATGAGGCCGCTGTCCTCGCGGGCTCGCTCGGCCTCTTGCCGTCGGCGTCGCTCGGGTCGGGACCCGGTCTCTTCGAGCCGGTGCACGGATCGGCTCCGCCCCTCGCTGGGCGCGACGTGGCCAATCCAATAGGTGCGATCGCTACCGTCGCCATGCTCCTGTGCCATGGCCTCAAGCAGCCGGACGCCGCCGCCGCTGTGGACGAGGCCGTCGCGGCGGCGCTCGACGCCGGCGCGCGCACTCAGGATCTCGCGCTTCGCGGTGAGTCGTGGATCGGAACGGCGGAAATGGGCGCGCGGATCGCGGAGCTGGTCGTGGCCGAGGCGCTCGAGGGATTGTCGTGAGCGACAATTTTCGCAGCCGCGCGATCACCGAGGGGCTCGAGCGCGCGCCCAATCGCGCCATGCTGCGCGCAGTGGGATTCAAGGACGGCGACTTTGGGAAGCCGATCGTCGGGATCGCGAGCGCGCACAGCACGATCACGCCGTGCAACGCAGGGCTCGATCGCTTCGCGCGCCGCGCCGAACAGGCGCTGCGGCAGGCCGGCGCGATGCCCCAGACGTTCGGAACGATCACCGTCAGCGACGGCATTTCGATGGGCACCGAAGGGATGCGCTATTCGCTCGTTTCGCGCGAGGTGATCGCCGATTCGATCGAGACGGCGTGCGGCGCGCAGCGCATGGACGGCCTGCTCGCGATCGGCGGGTGCGACAAAAACATGCCCGGCGCGATGATCGCGATCGCGCGGCTCGACATCCCCGCGATCTTCGTCTACGGCGGTACGATCAAACCCGGTCACTACGCCGGGCAGGATCTCACGGTGGTGAGTGTGTTCGAAGCGGTGGGGGCAGCCGGGGCGGGCCGCATGCCGCAGGACGAGCTGCTCGAGATCGAGCGTCGCGCCTGTCCCGGCGCGGGCTCGTGCGGCGGCATGTTCACCGCAAACACGATGTCCGCGGCCATCGAGGCCATGGGCATGAGCCTCCCTGGCTCGTCCACAATGGCGGCGGTCGATCAAGAGACTTCAGACAGCGCGGCGCGCTCGGCGCAAGTCCTGTTCGACGCGCTGCGCGCGCGGCGCCTGCCGCGCCAGATCCTGACCAGGAAGGCCTTCGAGAACGCGATCGCGGTGGTGATGGCGATCGGCGGATCCACCAACGCCGTGCTGCACCTGCTCGCCATCTCGCGCGCCGCCGGCGTGCCGCTGGCCCTCGACGATTTCGAGACGGCGCGCCGGCGCGTGCCGGTGCTGTGCGACCTCAAGCCGTCAGGGCGGTATGTCACGACCGATCTGCATCGCGCCGGCGGGGTTCCGCAGGTCATGCGCATCCTGTATGCGAACGGCGTCCTACATGGCGACGCGCTCACGATCGACGGCCGCACCGTCGCGGAGGTGGTCAAGGACGTGCCGGCGCGTCCGTCGCCCGATCAGGATGTGATCCGGCCCTGGGATCGGCCGCTCGCGCCGCAGGGGCACATCGTTATCCTGCGCGGCAACCTCGCACCAGAAGGCGCCGTCGCGAAGGTGAGTGGTCACGGCGCCCACGACATCACCGGTCCGGCCCGCGTCTTCGATTCCGAGGAGACGTGTCTAGCCGCCATCCTGGCTGGAAGTATTCAGGCGGGCGACGTCATCGTGATTCGGTACGAGGGGCCGAAGGGCGGGCCGGGGATGCGCGAGATGCTGGCGCCGACGGCGGCTCTGATCGGGGCGGGGCTCGGTGAGACGGTTGGACTCATCACGGACGGCCGCTTCTCCGGCGGCACGCACGGGCTCGTTGTGGGCCATGTCGCGCCCGAGGCGGCGCTGGGCGGCCCGTTGGCGCTGGTGCGTGAGGGCGACTCGCTCACGATCGACGCCGGCCGCGGGGATCTGCGGATCAACCTCGCCGAGCTCGAGCTCGCGGCGCGGCGCGCGCAATGGAAAGCCCCGGCTCCGCGCTACACGACCGGTGTGCTGGCCAAATACGCCCGGCTGGTCTCGAGCAGCAGCCACGGGGCAGTGACCGATGCCTGACGGGGGGGCCGTTGCGATCCAGGGCGAAGCGGGATCGTTCAGTCATGCCGCCGCGCTCGAGACCCACGGCGCCGTGATCCGGCTCGTGCCCTGCGCCACGTTCGTGGATTTGTTCCGCGCTGTCGAAGGCGGCGACGCAACGAGCGGCGTCGTGCCGATCGAGAACACACTCGCCGGGTCGGTGCACGAGAATTACGACCTGCTCAGCACGCACGCGCTGCACGTCGTCGGCGAAACCGATCTGCGCATCCGTCATTGCCTGATCGCGTCCCCGCGCACCAGGTTGCCCGACGTGCGGCGCGTCGCGTCACACCCCGTCGCGCTGGCGCAGTGCCGCCGCTTTTTCACCATGCACCCCGATCTCGTGGCGGTGCCGGCGTACGACACGGCGGGTAGTGTGCGCGATCTCATGGCAGGGAGGGCGGACGCGGAGGCCGCCATCGCGTCGAAGCTGGCAGCGGAGCTGTATGGTGCCGCGGTGCTCGAGGAGGGGCTCGAGGATCACGCCGAGAACTACACGCGGTTTCTCGTGGTGGAGCGGGAACCGGCGGCGCGCGAGCCCGCGGATTCGAATAAGACCTCGTTGATTCTTTCCCTGGGCAACACGCCAGGCACGCTGTACCGGGCGTTGGGCGTGTTCGCCGCTCGCGGATTGAACCTGACGAAGATCGAGTCGCGGCCGCTGCCCGGGCGTCCGTGGGAGTACCTGTTCTATCTTGACGTCGTGGACACGGGGCAGGGCATCGAACCAGCGCTCGAGGAATTGCGAGCGTTCACGTTCGGTATCCGCGTTCTCGGCACCTATCCCGCGCGATAGCGCAAGGCAAAATCGGCGGCCATAATAGGCAGCTCAACCCGCATCTCAGGGAGCTCGCCATGAAGAAACCGACCTGGTCCCGCCGCGAATTCCTCGAGGCAAGCGCCGCCGCCGCCGGTGTGTCGCTCGCCGCCCAGCCGTTCAAGTTCCGCGCTCTTGCCCCCAGCGATACCGTCCGCTTCGGGATGGTGGGCGTGGGCATGCAGGGCTCGGGGCTGCTGCGGACGTCGATCCAGCTGCCCGGCGTCACATGCGCCGGTGCCGCCGATCTCTACGACGGCCGCCACACGCTGGCCAAGGAAATCGTGCGGCCCGATCTGCCCACGACGCGAGAGTATCGCAGGCTGCTCGACGACAAGACAATCGATTGCATCGTTGCCGCGGTCCCCGATCACTGGCACCGGCGCATGGTCGTCGAAGCGGTGAGTGCGGGGAAGGACATCTACATCGAGAAGCCGATGTCACATACCGCCGCCGACGGCGTCGCGATGGTAGACGCCGTGAAAAAGAGCGGGCGCATTTTGCAGGTCGGCTCGCAGCGGGTCAGCTCGCAGATTTGCGCGAAGGCGAAGGACATGGTCGCGCAGGGCATGCTGGGCGACCTGACGCTCGTCGAAGGGTGGCTGGGCCGCAACGATCCGACGGGCGCGTGGGAGTATCCGCCGCCGCCCGATCTTTCGCTCAAGACGCTCGACTGGGACACGTGGCAGAACGACGTACCGAAGCGGTCCCTCGATCCCAATATTTTTGCACGCTGGCGCTGCTGGAAGGAATACGGCACCGGCGTCGCCGGTGATCTCCTCGTCCATCTGATCAGCGGCATGCAGTTCATGCTGGGCATCAACGAACCGCCGAAGCAGGCCGCGTCGATGGGCGGCATCCGGCGCTGGAAAGACGGCCGCAACATGCCCGACGTGCACGCCACGATGTATTACTACGGCGCCAGCGATCTCCCCGTGTACATGCGCCTGAATCTGGGAACGGAGATGCCCGAGCAGTACCGCATCCAGGGATCGCAGGGAGTGCTCGAGGTGTCGGGCAATACGCTGACGTTCTCACCGCAGACCGGCAAAGATCAGTGGCCCAGCTACTACACCGGCAGCTATCCGCGCGCCCTCCGGGAGGCGTACCAGGCGCAGTGGCACAAGGAGCACGACCTGCAAGCGGGCCAGGCGCCGCCCCTGACCGAGACCGTGTCGTTCAGCACCCCGGACTTCGACGACACGCGCCCGCACCTGTGGAATTTCTTCGAAGCGGTGCGCACGCGGAAACCGGTCGTCGAGGACGTGGTGTTCGGGCACAACGCCGCGCTCGCGTGCCACATGGCGAACGAGGCGTATTTCCGGCGCACGACGGT
>WNFA01001915.1_pt1 | contig 16988 bp, 10 predicted proteins | sample 5400481 | NCBI WGS metagenome assembly WNFA01 (sample SAMN13153340, study PRJNA577476) | soil metagenome | isolation source: 120 cm saprolite under Douglas fir tree site 2 hole 1 replicate 2 | place: USA:California | collected 2015-04-18
ATTGCACAAGTTCTTGTGTGTTCTCATCACCCCAACCCTCCTGTTGTCGGTATTGGTGAAAGTGAGGCCCTTTGGACACGCCGCGTTTCTTGGGCTCCAGCAGATGAGATGAGCGAGAAACCCAGGACGATAACAACTAAAGACTTTGTGTTCATCATGCCCTCCTAGAGGACGCTTTCCTGCCTGCAATTTCTGTTTGGTACCGGGACAGAGTTGCCCCGCATCGCCTCGGAATTGGCATTTCCTTCCCGCTCTGGTGGGAACTGCTCTTCGGGGAGGCGAATCCAGTGGATTCTGCGCGTCTGGTAATTTCAAGTCAAGGCCAAAGTGCAATTGTTACGAAATCCGAACAGCGTAAAAAAGACCGCTCAATGGCGGTCGTGGTGGGAGCCGCTTGTTCTCACGGTGGGATTCTTGCGAGGGGCTTAGGCGGTTACAGAAACCACTGGAAGTCATTCTTGGTAGGTTTCCTACCTTGGCTAAAAGTGCCAACCATGATCAATCTCTAGTGCTTGTTCTTTGCTTTCTCAGCTGTCACCATTTGAATGCCCATGGGCCTGAATAAGCTCGACTTCGCCATCATCGCTCTATATTTGATCGGAATCACACTATTCGGCCTGCGCTTCCGCAAGAAACAGCGGACGCTGCGCGACTATTTTCTTGCAGGGCGAGATATTCCGTGGTGGGCGATTGCGCTCTCGATCGTGGCGGCGGAAACCAGTACCCTCACCATCATCAGCATTCCGGGGCTGGCCTACGATACCAATCTTACTTTTCTTCAAGTCGTGATGGGATACGTGGTGGGGCGCGTGATTATCAGCTTCGTTCTGCTGCCTCATTATTTTCGCGGTGATCTCTACACCGCATATGAGCTGATTGAACGCCGTTTCGGGCGGGGCATGCGGTCGCTCACCGCGGGGCTATTCCTGCTCACGCGGGCTGCGGCCGAGGGCGTGCGCGTGTACGCGGTGTCGATTGTCGTTGCCATTGCGGTGGGGACCGGCGAGATAGCATCGATTGCGATCATCACTGCATTGACGCTGATCTACACATTCGAAGGTGGCCTGGCCGCGGTCATCTGGACCGACGTGATTCAGACCGTGATCTATGTCGGCGGGACCGTGGTGGGGCTGGTGACAATCCTCAATCTAGTGCCCGGCGGGTGGCCGGCAATTCATGCGGCCGCCACTGAAGCGGCTAAGCTGCGGGTCTTCGACTTCACTCCCAACTTCTGGATGCCGTACACATTTTGGGCCGGCATTGCGGGAGGAGCGTTTCTAACCACGGCCAGCCACGGCACCGACCAGCTTATCGTGCAGCGGTTGCTGGCCGCGCGCAGCCAGAAGCAGTCAGTGACGGCACTGCTTTCGAGCGGCGTTGCGATCATGTTTCAGTTTGCTCTGTTTCTGATTCTGGGCATTATGCTGTGGGCTTTCTACCACGTGCCTTCCACCAATTTTGGCCGCGCGGACCGCATTTATCCCACGTTCATTGTCAGCCACATGCCACACGGAATCTCGGGTCTGCTGATTGCGGCCATTCTGGCAGCGGCCATGTCGAACCTGAGCGCAGCGCTGAATTCGCTTTCATCCAGCTCGATCATGGATTTTTACGTGCAGGTCCGCCCGCACGCCGATGAACGCACGCGCATGCGTCTGTCGCGACTGTCGACCTTCTTCTGGGCGCTCCTGCTGTTTGGACTTGCGGTGCTTGCGTTGCACAAGGTTGGACGAGTAGTTGAAGTTGGACTTCAGGTTGCATCCGTGGCCTACGGCGCTCTGCTGGGCGTGTTTTTGCTGGGCGTGCTGACGGGGCGGGCTAATCCATATGGTGCAGCGACTGGAATGCTCTCGGGATTCGTGGTGGAAATCTATCTCTGGTGGTTCACCGCCGTGCCCTGGACTTGGTGGGTCTTGATCGGCACCGTGGTGACATTTTGTGTGGGCTATGCGGCCAGCCTTGCGGTGAAGACGACCATGCCAGGATCTTAGAATCGCAGAGGACGCGACCAACATCCGCCGAGGCCGCTGAGACATGCTCACTTGCCTCGGCGAAATCAGCGGCTTTTCTCTGCGATCCAAACTTTTCGCGTATACTCGACCACCGTCCGTGTCGGCGCCAACACAAACCGTGAGCCCATCCGTGCGTCGTGAACTCGCGCGCGACCTGGGCGTCAGCCATGCCTCGGCGGTGGTGGTGGGGACAATCATTGGCAGTGGGATATTTCTCGTCCCGGCCGAGATGATGCAGGCGGTGGGTTCGGCCAAGCTGGTGTACCTGGCCTGGGTGATGGGCGGCCTGCTTTCTTTTTTTGGCGCGCTGACCTACGCCGAACTGGGCGCGATGAAGCCGCAAGCTGGCGGCGAATATGTTTACGTTCGGGATGCGTACGGCCCGCTCAGCGGCTTCCTCTATGCCTGGACTTGGTTTGTCATCGCCAAGCCCGCCTCCATCGCAACCGTCGTGACCGGGCTGGTGCGAATTCTGGGCACGTTTTCAGTGTTTTCATTTTTCTCCGCCAATATCATCGCTGCTCCCTTTGCGGTGACCTGGGGACAGGTCGTCGCCATTGCCGCCGCCATCCTCATCTCAATGTTGAACTACATCGGAGTTAAGAAAGCTGGCGAATTTCAACTGGTGTTCACGTTGCTGAAAATCGCCATCATTGTTGGGATTGTCGTGGTTTGTTTCGGCGGAGGGGGTGCGGTGGGTGGAGGCTGGGCAAATTTCGCAGGTAGCTTCAGCGGAGCCAAAGGCAGCGTGGCGGGCTTCATGGCGGCGCTGGTCGCGGCTCTGTGGGCCTATGACGGCTGGAACGATCTCAACATGGTCGCGGGCGAAGTGAAGCAGCCGGAGCGAAACATTCCCATCGCGCTGATTGCCGGCGTGGCCACGGTTGGCCTGCTCTATGTGCTGGTGAATGCGGCGGTGCAATATGTTCTGCCGGCCGATGCCATGGCAGCCTCCGAGCGGCCAGCGTCCGATGCAGTAGCTCACGTACTCGGCCGCATGGGCGCCAGCATTGTGTCGGCGGGCATGGCCATCTCGATGCTGGTTACGCTGAATGGAACAATTATGAGTGGTGCCCGCGTTCCCTTTGCTGTGGCCCGCGACGGATATTTTTTCCCCGCGCTAGCGGAGGTGCATCCGCGCTTTCGCACGCCTTCAGTGGCCATTGTGGTCCAGGCAATTCTCTCGATCGCACTGCTGCTTTTGGGGGCTAATTTCCGCCAGCTCTTTTCGCTCGCCATCTTTGCGGAATGGCTTTTCTACATGATCGCCGGGAGCACCGTTTTTGTCTTCCGGAGCCGCGAACCGGACGCGCCACGGCCCTACCGCATGTGGGGATATCCTATCGTGCCGGCGTTATTCGTTGCGGTCGCGACCGCTCTTCTGCTTTACACTTTCAAAAACAATTGGCCAAATTCAGCGTACGGATTGCTGGTGATTTTGGCTGGGATCCCTTTCTTTGCCTATTTTTCCTCACGGCGCCGACGGGCGTCAGCCTCTTCGTAGCACTCCGGAAAAGCATTTGATCGCAGAGTGTGCTGAGAAAAGGCGCAGAGATCGCCGATAACAACAATCTAGTCTCTGTCGGCGTTCGTTCGTGTTCTCTGGGCGGTTTAGGTTTTTGCCCTGCTCCTTCCGTCTGTTGCCGAGTTACGTAGGCTGTAACGCCCGTCCTTAGGCCCCTTCTGGGACGTTTCCCGAAAAAAACTCCTGGCTGGTTACTTAAGGTCAAGAGCCGTGGACACGTTTACCCACTGTCCTTTCTCCCGTAACTTGAGAACTCCAGATCCCGGTTCTCTCCCTCGGCCGGGTCCCCATGGAGTGGAACGGATTGCTATGTCCGAACATGGTTTTCAACTAGGAATTCTGCCCGAGCGGCAGATCGACTGGCGCGCGCTGGTCGCGAGTTACGGTTTTGTTGCGTTCGTGATTTTGATTTTGATGAACCTCGGGCTGCTTGTGACAGAGAGGCTTGAGTTGAAGCAATACCACGTTACCCAGCTGATCCCGCTCCCTGCCATGAGGCCCGAGCCTGCGCCCATACAAATGAAGCGCCTGAAGGCCAAGCTGCTTCCTCCAGCGCCGGTGTTCCAAACGCCCAAGCTGGCGATTCCGCGCCCAGCGCGTCATACGGTAAGTCTCGAGCCGGTGGAGGTTCCCAAAGTAGTCATCAATCAGTTTGCTGCTCCGACTTTGAAAATGGCGGTGGGGGGAGCGCGACCGCAACTGGTGCATACCGGAGATTTCAGCGGCAGTTCAGCTACGCCAACTCTGAATGCCGCGGTACAGAAGGTGCAGACCGGAGGATTCGGCGATCCCAACGGCCTTAAGGGGACAGGAAAACAGGGCGCGAAACTGTATGCGGCAACTGCCGGTGGTTTCGATATGCCGGTTGGTCCCGGTCAGGGAAATGGATCTGGCGGCGCCAAAAGTCTTAAGGGAACCGTAGCGAGCGCTGACTTTGGCAATGGAATCGCAACCGGTGGGATGGGGGACGGCCGCAGCGGCGGTCGGGGCACCGGAGTACAGACGGGTGGTTTTGGATCGGAGCAGGTGGTGCACAGCGGACCAAAACTACAGCCGGCCGACCAAGGTCCTGCGACCAATCCCGTGGAGATCACCTTCAAGCCGAACCCGGTTTATACGGACGAAGCTCGCAGTCTGAAGCTTCAAGGAGAAGTTCTGTTGGAAGTTATGTTCGGGGCAAACGGACAATTGCACGTGAATCGCGTTGTGCGCGGTCTGGGGCATGGATTGGACGAAGCTGCTGTTGCGGCCGCCAACAAGATGCGATTCAAGCCGGCTCTGCGCAACGGCCAGGTAATGGATTCCACGGCCGTGGTGCACGTGGTCTTTCAAATCGCGTACTGATGAGCCAAATAGCATACTGCGATGGGCACGTGAAGAGTTTTGCTTTGCGGCATTGAATTTAGGAGTTGGTTTAGGGGCACCGAAGAACTACGAGACTTGGTACTGAAACTTGGAGAAAAGAGTCATGCGCACTTGCAATTGGATGTTCACGACCTGCTTGCTGGCTTCGTTGAGTGCAGCCGCACAGCAACCGGCGGATTCACAACCGTCTTCGCCCGCGGCCACACCCGCAGCCATACAGACGGCGCAACCAGCATCGTCCGGGCAACCTTCGCAACCGGCGCCTTCGCCGCAAACTGAGCAGGCTCCGGCGCCAGCGGTCTCGGCGTTGCCTCAACCTACAACCACGGATCAGGTGGTCGATCGCTTCATTGAGCGCGAACACGGGCTGATGAAGACACTCGCAAACCGTACGCCCGTGGTGGAGACATACCTGCAGGACCTGGTAGCCGATCCGCAACTCGGCGCGGTGCCCAGCGGAGACCACTACTTTCTCGGGCGCATGGATATGAGCGAGTCCGTGGATCGCAAAGACTACCTGAAAGAGCAGGACAAAGGCATGCGGACCCGCCTGATGGGCGGGTTCCAGAAGCTGTTCAAGGTTCAATATCAGCCCATGGGCTTTTCCTGGATGGTGTATGTCGACCGGACGGACTTTGACCGGGAGCACTACGAATTCCACTACATTCACCGCGAATTCCTTGGCGATGTGCGTTGCCTGGTTTTCGACGTGACGCCCAAAAAGAAGTCTGGCCGGGGCCGCTTCCTGGGCCGGGTCTGGGTGGAGGACCAAGACTTCAACATCGTTCGGCTTAACGGGACGTATGCTCCCGCTCCGAGGAACTCCTACTTCTTCCACATGGATAGTTGGCGGTTGAACCTGATCCCGGGTTATTGGGTGCCGTCCTACATTTACAGCGAAGAAGGCGACTTCAGCGCTGGCGCGAAGAACAAGATCGCGTTCAAAGCCCAGACCCGCATCTGGGGCTATGACCTCAAGAAGAGTGACAAGGATGACGAACTCACGCAGATCCGCGTGGACAGCGTGAAAGATGACAGCCCAACGGCGCAAGATGCTTCTCCGCTGCAGGCCGAGCGTGAATGGCAGCAGCAGGCAGAAGACAACGTAGTCGAGCGCCTCACACGGGCTGGATTGCTGGCTCCGGCGGGTGATCTCGATAAAATCCTGATGACCGTGGTTAACAACCTCCTGGTCACTAACAACATCGACCTGCCGCGGCCGGTGCGCACGCGCGTACTGCTGACGGCGCCGCTCGAAACCTTCAGCGTGGGAAATACCATCGTCATCAGCCGCGGGCTGGTTGATGTGCTTCCCGACGAGGCCAGCCTTGCGGCTGTGCTTTCACATGAACTGGCGCACATTGTGCTCGGACACAACCTGGGCAGCAAGTTCGCGTTCAACGATCGGATGCTGTTCTCCGACGAGGCCACATATCAGAACCTGGGCTTCAAGCACATTCCGGAAGAAGAAGCCGCGGCTGACAAGAAGGCCGTGGATTTGCTGAAAAGCTCGCCCTATGCGCAAAAGCTGGACACTGTAGGGTTGTTCCTCAAGGCGCTGCAGACGCGGGCTCCGCAGCTCAGCGCGTTATTGACCCCGCATCTGGGAAACACGCTTGCCGAAAATGGCACGGTGATCCGCCTGTCGAGTCTTTCGAGCGGAGGGCCTGCCCTCGATATGAACAAGCTGGACCAGATCGCGGCGCTGACTCTGGGCGGTCGGGTGAAGGTCAACCCCTGGAACGACAAGGCGGAAATGGTGAAGACGGCTCCGGTCGCAATCACCTCGGCCCGCGACAAGATGCCGTTCGAGGTCACGCCGTTTTATCCGCGGTTAGCCCGCTTCGGCGTGTCGAACTTCCCAAGCGCGGGTACGACAACTGCACCCGTCAACGGCAATTCGGGCAACTAGAAAGAAAACACCAAGTTGAAGTACGACGCTGGCCGGGACCGGGATGCTCTCCGGGATTCCGGCCTTCGTTCTTTTTCGAAGCGGCAACAACATCAAGTGGCAGAGAAAGCCGAGAGCCTCCGCCTCGGTTGTTGGTTACTTCGCCCCCAGGTCGTCGTGCTCGTGATAATTCGGGTAGGGCGGATGCGGGTGCTCTGGCAGTGGATGTTCCTTTAGCTGTTCGATCACGACCTCGATTGCTTTGTCGAGCTGTGCATCGTGGCCTTGGCGGAACGCAGCGGGCTCCAGATCGACTTCGTAATCCGGCGCGACGCCGTGGTTCTCAACTTCCCACTCGCCCTTGAGGCCGTAAAGCGCTGCTCTGGGAGCGGTGACGCGTCCGCCGTCGAGGAGTTCGGGATAACCCCCGATGCCAACCAATCCTCCCCACGTTCTCTTTCCTACCACGGGCCCGAGACCGGCCTTGCGGAAGTACCAGGGCAGCGCGTCGCCACCCGAGCCTGACATTTCGTTGATGATCATGACCTTCGGCCCGAAGATGGACTCGGAGGGGCTCGACCAGTCATGGCCCTCGCGTGTAACGACCTTGCTGGCCAACGGACGACGGAGAACATCTATAATGTAATCTGCAAGTTGCCCACCTTCATTGAAGCGTTCGTCGATGATGACGGCTTCCTTGCCCACTTGCGAGAAGAAGTATCGGTTGAAGCTGGTATACCCGGCACCTGCGGTGTTGGGGACGTGAACGTAGGCCACGCGGCCTCCCGTGGCTTGGTCCACTTTGCGCCTGTTGTCCTCGATCCATGCGAGGTGACGCAAATTCTCCTCGCTTTCGACAGGCACCACGGTGACGTCGCGCGAGTCTTTAGGGTCAGCATGGGGACCAACTTTCAGCACTACTTGTTTTCCTGCAGTCTCCTCGAAGAAGCTGTAGATGTTGTCGGAAGAGTGCAAGTCGCGTCCGTTCACCGCAAGAATATAATCTCCGGCCTTCACGTTGACTCCGGGCTGCGTCAATGGCGCCTGCAGGCCAGGATTCCAGTTCTCTCCGTCGTAAACTTTGGCGATACGGTAGCGGGCGTTCTCCCGGATGTAGTCGGCGCCGAGCAGGCCACCTTTCACTTTTTTCGGCTCAGGTTTCTCGCCGCCGCCGACGAACATGTGGCCCACTGTCATCTCACCCAGTGCATCCTGAAAGAGATACGTGAGTTCGCTGCGCGAAGCAATGCCCTCCAAATAGGGGGCGTATTTTTTCTTCACTTTGTCGAGATCGAGACCGTGGTAGTGCGGGTCGTAGAAGAAATCTCGCTCGATTCGCCAAGTCTCGTTGTAAATCTGCTTCCACATGGCTTTGGGTTCGACGTAGACCTGCATCGTGTCGAGCTTGAGCGGGCCGAAGCCGGGCTTGGGTGGGCCAACTGCGGTGGGCGGCTCTTCCGTGGATGCCGCCGCCCATTGCTCGCCCTTGCGATAGAGAATCTTCTCGCCATCGAATGACACCGCAAAGTCGTTAACCTCTTCCAGGAACTTGTCTACTTTGCGTTTGCTCAGATCAAACTTCTGGATGGTCTGGTTCAAGTTAGGCTGGTCGTCCTCGGTGACAACCATCGGGGCTTCCGCGAGAAATAGAATTCCAGACTTACCCGAAAGCATGTTGGCATAGTTCTTTGCCGGAATCGGTAACGCGAGAATGCGCTGGCCGATGCCTTCGAAGTCGATCTTCACTACTATTGGCTCTTCCTTAGCTTTGTCCTTGTCTTGTTTGCTGTCTTTGCTCTTATCCTTGTCGGAAGATGTTTTGTCGGCTTTGCTTTTATCTTTGTCCTTGCTCTCGTCTTTGTCCTTACTCTTGGACCGCTCTTTGGCATTCTCTTTGTCCTGCTCAGCTTTCTTCTCTTCTTTCGATTTTTCCTCATCGCTCTCCGGCGCGAGCGGCGAAGGCAAATCCTTGTTCAGCACCGCGACATATGCGCTGCGCGAAACGCGGTGCTCATCGCTGGACATGTCCAGGCCGGACGTCGAAAGCCCTACATCGGTGGAGGCGGTGAAGTATAAATACGTTCCATTTTTGTCGAAGCTGGGATAAAGCGCGTCGCTCATGCCGTCGGTGATTTGATGTGACTTTCCCTGCTCCAGGGAATAAACGAACACTGCATGCTGGCCACTAGGAAGTTGTTTGGCATAAGCGATCCACTTATTGTCCGGAGCCCAGTTTTGGCTGAGCTGGGTTGGGCCGAAGCCGCCGAAGTAGTCAGTGTCCACCAGCCGGGGGGTGGGGTTGTCCAGGTCGACGTACCACAGGTTCAATCGCTTGTCGGTGTATGCAATCTTCTTGCTGTCGGGCGACCACGTGGGTCTGTAAAAGAACGACGGCGGATTACCCAGGTTGATGTGCCGGACCTCGCCCAGACCATTCTGGCTGCGGATTTCCAGTTCATATTCTCCCGACTCATCGGAGAAGGATGCGATCGATTTGCCATCGGGCGACCACGAAGGATCGCGATCAGCCGCTGCGGGGCTGCGGGTCAGATTGCGGATATCGCCTTTGTCGGTGGGCACAGTCAATATCTCTCCCCACGCCTCGAAGACCGCGCGCGCGCCGGTGGGTGAAATGTTGAAATTCTGAATGCGCTTGGGCTCTACCTTCACAAAATGGGGGCGGACTGCTTCAACGTCGCCTGCCACGTGAATGTTGATGGTCTTAGCTTGACGCGTGCTGGGATCGTAGACCTTGATCGCTCCGAATTGTTCGATGACGATCGCATCCGGACCGGCGGAGGCGGTCTTGAAATCGAAACCATCGCTATGCAGCACCTCGGAAACTTGCTGCGTCTTGGTGTCGTAGGCGAACAGACTCACAGCACCGTTGCGGTCGGAGAGAAAGTAAATTGTGTCGCCTAGCCACATGGGATAGTGGTCGTTAGAGTTCTCTCGCGGAACTTTCGCCACGCTCGAGTCTTTCAAGTCGGCAATCCAGATGGGTGAGGTCTGACCGCCGCGATAGCGCTTCCATGCCGCCTGCCACTGCGGATGCGGCACATAAGCGAGATGCGTGGCATCGGGCGAGAATGTTGCTTCCTCACCAATAGGAATGGGCAGTTGGGTTGGGAATCCGCCTTCGACGGGCACCGTGTAGAGCTGGTCCTCGAAGTGCATGAAGCTGTTTCCAAACGACGCAAAGAGAATCTTTTTGCCGTCCGGCGTCCAGCCGAGAACGTCGTCCTCTGCGGGATGATAAGTCAACCGCTTTGGGACGCCGCCCGCGGCTGGAACTACGTACACGTCACGATTGCCGTCGTACTCGCCGGTAAACGCGACGAGAGTTCCGTCGGGGGAAAATGCTGGTAGGTCTTCGATTCCGATCCCGGATGTAAGGTGCCGCGCTTCGCCGCCTTCGCGGCTGACGATCCACAGGTCGTCGCCGTAGGTGAAAACGATCTGGGTTTTGCTGATCGTGGGGAAGCGCAGCAAGAGCGGTGGGTTCTCGGACGAAGAGCTCTGCGCCAACAGGCGTGGTACCGCGCAAACGACGATGGAGAGGCAAATCAATGTGCAGGCACGGCGCACAACCAGTTTCCGCATGAGTGGCTCCTGATACGCGTAGAAAGCGACTGGGAATCTTAGAGTGAGGGGCAGATGAGGGTCAACTACATCGCGCGGAGAGTTTTATGTGGACGTCACGACGCTCCGCGCGTTTTCCCTTTCCCCGGCAATCCCGCCGGGTTTTCGTGCGTGCGCTGGCGGAAGCTGCCTTTCATTCCCGCAGCTAGCGTAATGCTGGACTCTCCAAATTTATCGCGCAGGCGGTCCGCAGCCGAAAGCGCATCCCTCCATCGTTGCTGGCGGCCGCCCTCCAGCAAACTCATCTGATCGGCTTCGGTGGTGAATGACGAAGCCTGCACGCCCAGCAAACGTATGGGCACGCCCTGCTTCCAATTCTTGTAAAAGAGCAAGCGTGCCTGCTCGAAGATCTCCGTATCCAGCTGCGTGGGTGCCGGCAGGGTGCGGGCGCGGGTGATGGTCGTGAAATCCTTGTAGCGCAACTTGAGTTGAATGGTGCGGGCATGGAAGTTGCCTTCTCGCAGTCGGCGGCCAACCATTTCGCATAGTCGCATCAGGGTGGACTCAAGCTGTGCGGCGTCGGCAATATCTTCGTTGTAGGTATGCTCGTGGCTGATGGACTTGGCTTCGGTGTCCGCTCCGACTTCGTTGTCAAACCAGCCGCCAGCATCTTCACCGCGAGCTTTGCCCGCGAGCGCCATGCCCCATTTGCCGAAGCGCTCCTCCAATTCGGTTTCTTCCAGTCGCGCCAGATCGCCGACCTTCTTAACGCCGAGCGCGTGTAGATTGCTTTCCATCACTTTGCCTACGCCGGGAATTTCGCGGACCTCAAGCGGCGCTAGAAACTTCGCTTCTTCTCCAGGAACAATCCAAAGCACCCCGTTGGGCTTCGCCTGAGCCGAGGATACCTTTGCGATCAGCCGTGAGCTGCCGATTCCGACCGAGCAGTTGAGCAGCGTCTTATCCTTCATGCGCCCGTGCAGGGCATGTGCGGCCTTGAGCGGCGGACCGTGCAGCCGCGCTGTGCCGGTCATGTCGAGATATGCCTCGTCGATCGAAGCCATCTCCACCAGCGGCGAAAATGAAGTCAGTACTTCGTAGACTTTTTCAGAGCATTCGCGGTAACGCTCAGGATGGCCGTCCACGAAGATGGCATGCGGGCAAAGCTTGGCGGCGGTGCGAAGCGGCATAGCCGAGTGCACGCCGAATTTACGTGCTTCGTAAGAAGCTGCCGAAACCACTCCGCGCTCGTGGCGCTGGCCGCCCACGACCACAGCTTTCCCTTTAAGCGAGGGATCGTAAAGTTCTTCCACCGACACAAAGAAAGCATCCATGTCGACATGAAAGATGGTTTTTAACAGGGAGGGCATACCCTCAGCGTTGCGCCAGTCGATCTTACCAAGAGTACACCTGCGGAGTTCCCGAGTATGGACCGCCATTCGCTGGGCATCGAGAGTGGCTAGACCAACACTTTCTCCATAACCTGCGCTGCGCTTCTCGACTGCCGCGCTCGCTCGTAGACTTTTCCATATTCTCGCGCCGACGCGTTCCAGGAGAAATCCTTATTCATGCCGTTACGCATGAGCGCTTGCCAGGAAGTCTGATCGCGAAAGGCCACGAGCGCCTGCTTGATCGTCAGCAGCAGCGACTCACCGTTGTATTCGGTGAACTTAAAGCCGGTACCTTTGCCGGAACGCGCGTCCCAGGGTTCGATGGTATCGTCGAGGCCGCCGGTAGCACGCACGATGGGCACGGTGCCGTATTTGAGGCTGTAGATCTGGTTCAGACCACACGGCTCATATCGGGATGGCATGAGGAACATGTCCGAGCCGGCTTCAATCTTGTGAGCGATGGCATTATCGTAGGCAACCTTCACCGCAATTTTATTGGGGAATTGCTTGTTGAGGCGAACGAACATTTCTTCATAGGGCTTGTCGCCCGTACCGAGTGCGACTACTGTCATTTCTTCACGGGCCAGCCGGTCCATGATTTGCGAGATCAGATCGAAGCCTTTTTGCGCCGCAAAGCGCGAGACGATACCGATCACCGGAAGCTTCAAATCGGGATTGGGCATGCCGAAAGTGGCCAGCAGATCCTGCTTGCATTTGGCCTTGCCGGAAAGATCTTCGGGCGAGAACTTGGCGACCGTAAACTTGTCGGTCTGCGGGCTCCATTCATCGTAGTCGACGCCGTTGAGAATGCCGCTTACGGTTGAGGCTCGGTCGCGCAGCACTCCTTCAAGCCCGAAACCATATTCCGCCGTCTGGATTTCCTGACTATATTTCTTGCTGACCGTGGTGACATAGTCGGAGTACGTGAGCGCGCCCTTCAGGAAGTTGACCTGTCCGAAGAATTCCATCCTCGACATGGTAAACAGGTCCCAAGGCAGCATGAGCAAGGGCAGAGTCTCGGGAGGAAACAGTCCCTGATATCCCATGTTGTGGATCGTGAATACAGTCGCCGCATCGCGGAATGCCGGATCCTCAGCGTATACCGTGCGTAGGAGCACGGGCAGCAGCGCGGACTGCCAATCGTGACCGTGAAAAACGTGCGGCACGCCCAAGATCTTCGAGGCTTCCAGAACCGCGCGTGAGAACAAGGCAAAGCGTTCGGCGTTGTCAGGATAGTCACCCGCAGGCGTGCCATAAAGAGCGTCACGATCGAAATATGGCGGATAGTCCACGAAATAAAAGCGCACGCCGGATTGAGTGCCACCCGTGACTACGGAGGCGAAGCGATACTTGTCATCGAACGGCACCGTGATGCTGCGAACCACCGTAGCTGCGTCCGAGAGTTTGGTTTGCCGATACCGCGGCAAATAGACGCTTACCTGATGACCTAACGCAGACAGGGCGCGCGGCAATGCTCCCACCACGTCCGCCAAGCCACCGGTCTTGGAAAAGGGCACGCCTTCGGAAGCAGCGAATGCAATGTGCATGAGTGCAAAACCTCCCGGCAAACCGAATTCGGCGGTGCAGGCTATTATGAATATGTGCCTAACCCGTGATTTTGGGCAAGAGCACGCGGGCTGACCAGCCAGTCTAAATGTCCGAGGAAAAGAGGGTCAACGTGCCGAAGGTCGCCTCCACTCGCCGTCCCAAACAAAAACCCAAACTGGGACAGCATTTTCTTGTCAGCGACAACGCCGCTATGCGAATGGCTGACGCCCTCGGTAATGTCTCGCAGAGTACCGTCCTTGAAATCGGGCCCGGACGCGGGGTCATCACTTCCCTGCTGGCGAAACGTGCCCGACGCCTGATTGCGGTCGAAATCGATCGTGTACTGGCCGCTCAACTTCGGCTCAAATTTGGGATGACGCACAATGTCGAAGTCATCGAAGCCGATATTCTTTCCATCGATTTCGATTCTTTGTTTGGACCCAAACCCGGACTAGGCCGGCCCGGCATCGAACTCAAGCCGAATCCCGTAAGAGTGGTGGGCAATCTGCCCTACTTCATCACCTCAGACATTTTGTTACGCCTGTTCGATTTCGCCAAGTACTTCGACACTATCGTGATCATGGTGCAACGGGAAGTCGCTGACCGGGTCGCAGCCCCGCCGGGCGGAAGCGATTATGGCCTGCTCTCCGCAACCGCACAGCTGTATGCCAGAGTGGAAAAGCTCTTCACTCTTCCACCCGAGGCATTTGAGCCTGCCCCCAAAGTACATTCCGCCGTGCTCCGGCTGAACCTAGCACCACAAATTGAAAAGCTGGGCGTAGCGGGAGATGGCTTCATCGGATTCCTCAAACTTTCCTTTGCGCACAAACGCAAGACACTGTGGAATAACTTGAAATCGGGATATGACGAAGCCGAGTTGCGGCGTGCGATGACGCAAGCACGGATCAATCCGTCGGCACGTGCCGAGACTCTGAGTCTGAAGCAGAGTGCCACTCTGTTCCGCGCCTTGCGCAGTTCACCAGAGGGCTCGTAGCATTGTGCAGTCGGGGCAGCGTACAAACCAGGAGCGGCCATGCCTACCGTTCGCCTTCCCGCAGTCGCCGGACGCTTTTATCCACGCGATTCCGAAACGTTGCGTGAAGAAGTCAGCTCCTACATTGCCCAATCCCCCAGCAACGAACTTGTTCACGCTCTAGGTTGCGTTGTGCCCCATGCGGGTTACATGTATTCAGGGCACGTGGCTGGCGCGGTATTCGCCCGCCTCGAGATTCCCGCGCAATGCCTTCTCCTGTGCCCCAACCATACTGGTATGGGACAGCCTCTGGCCATTATGAGCGAAGGCGATTGGGAAACGCCGCTCGGCAACGTATCGATTGATACGAGTATCGCGGCCATGTTGAAACAGCGTTTTCCCCTTCTGCACGAGGATTCCGCGGCGCACCGGGCCGAGCATGCCGTCGAAGTGGAATTGCCTTTTCTTCAATTGCGTCAGCCTCAACTTAAATTCGTGCCCATCGCACTCGGAACTAGACAGTTCGACACGCTCGAAAAGCTCGGATATGCGATCGCTGATGTGGTTGCGGCTCTGAAAGAGCCAGCCTTGATTGTCGCCTCCAGTGACATGAACCACTACGAATCCGACACGATCACCCGTGTGAAAGATCACAAAGCCATCGAAAGGATCCTGACGCTGGACGCGCGAGGACTGTACGAGGTTGTTACCGAGCAGGACATCAGCATGTGCGGCTTTGGCCCCACTGTCGCTATGCTTACAGCAGCCAAGCAACTGGGTGCCACCTCGGCTGAATTGGTTAAGTACGCAACCTCCGGAGACATCTCGGGAGACCGCGACATGGTTGTGGGTTACTCGGGAGTGATCGTTAGGTGAGTGACGACATCAGGGCTACCCGGCTCAAAAGCGGCGCTTGCACCATAGGCGTCCCTGGAAAAATGCGTCAGCGAGCCCCGGTGCGGTAGAGGTCATCCATTAGAGCCGTGACATTTTGCAGCGATTCAGTGATGACGTATGTGTTATAGCTGCTGTCACCCGCCGGGAACAGTACGTCCCCGTTTCCGCGCACTGCTGCCCAGACGTTGAAGTTCCATACATCCTCAGACGTGTCACTGCTCCCGCAGGGATAGCTGTACAAGCCGTAGAAGCTAACCGGTCCCCCTTTTGGAATGCTGACTCCGTACACGCCCATGGCATATGCACGAGTCGCATCGGAGATGATCACACCCCCGTAGTTGGGGTTGAACGTGTACGCCGAATTATTGCCACAACCGTTGGGTACCCGGCTCGTCACCTCGGTCAGAATTTTGGACGGCGCATCGTAGGTCCAAAAGCGGTTGAAATTGCCACGCAGATAACCAGTGGGAATTGCCATTGTGCCAAAGGTAGCGGCAGGAAGCACCAGATGTGTGGTGTATTGAGCCACCGGTCCCATGTTGTTGAAGTTAAGTGTGACGTCCTTCCCGAGCACCAGGCTGTCCCAGATGATCGGATGGTCAATGTCGCCACCGAACGCGGTCGGATCCCAATTCAGTGGAACCGCTCGTGTGATCTGCGTGGTTCCCTGATTCTCGAAGCGCACAACTGGCGACCCGTTGCCCGCACTTATGCCCGCCGGAAAGTAGCCGTCGCCGGCCTCGTTGGGGTTCAGCGTTGAGCTCGTGCCGAAGTAGAATGCAGCCTGGATTTCTCCGCCGTAGCCGAAGTGGTTTTCAAACTCCATACCGTTCCAGAACCAGCGCCAAGTGACGCCTCCTGCCACCTTGTTCGATTCCACAGTGACTCCGCCGGCTGACAAGCTCAGTATCGCCTCGGTAGTGTTCGCGAATCGCGGGTAGCCATACACGCCGAGTGAACCGGCCGTGTAACCGGAAAGACTCTCCGAAGGCGCCACCAGGGCGTGGTCGCCGGTACTTGAGTTAACGGCTTCCGACAAGACATCGAGACCAGGGAGCGAGGCCTGTGCCCAGGGATAGCCGAGAGCCTCTTCCAAGGAATAGCCGGAGGGTGCGTCGGTACCGTCGGCATGGTCAGTGGCGCTGCCGTTCAAGTAACGATTGAGAGTGGTTCGCCCCGTGCCGGACTGGTCGGGTACGTAGTAGATTTGGCCTTCCAGCGGAAACCTGTTGCGCTCATCAAAGCCAAAGCTGGTCATGCGGTCGGTGTTATTGAACGAGAGCCGGTACAAGACTCGCAGGGTGGTGGGAGTTGTGGGCGGGGGAGGAGGTGGTGGCGCGACCGTGCCTTGTGGACCTCCTCCGCAGCTCACCAGGACCGCCAACTCCGAGAGCACGCAAGCCAGTTTTGTAATCCGCAACATGTGAACTCCAAAGTGAGCGGGTCGCCTTCCGATTCCAACCCAGCGCAGTTTGGGTCAGTGAACCGTGAGCATCGTCGTCGTGGAATGCTGCAGCGAGCCCGACGTGCCGCTGATCGTGATCCTGTACTGGCCTGTCGGAGTGCCGGGACTGCCGCGATGTTCCGGGCTGCTGCCGCCGCAGGCTGCCTGAAGGACCAGTCCGGCGAACAGTAGACAGCACACCAGGAAGCCCATCAGTTTCGGCGTCTTCGTCCGCCGTGGTCCATGACGGATCCCGACTAGCACCAAGCCAACCAAGCACAGACCATAGAGCGGACCAGACATTCTCAACGGCGAAGCCAGCGCCACGGTCGGCGCGGTGGTCGTGATGGTCAGCGTGGC